>Ga0187894_10004881_pt1 | contig 14064 bp, 12 predicted proteins | sample GBC1701081metaG_FD_136650 | JGI IMG/M metagenome (GOLD analysis project Ga0187894, IMG submission 136650) | White microbial mat communities from a lava cave in the Kipuka Kanohina Cave System on the Island of Hawaii, USA - GBC170108-1 metaG ...
GCGTCCCCTTGGTGGCGATCGCAACGGTCACGCGCGTGCCGGCGGCGGCGAGGCGGCGGATCGTGCCGCCGCAGCCTAAGGTTTCGTCATCCGGATGGGGAGCGATCACCAGCGCGGTCTTCATTCCGGGGATTGAACCATCGCGGCGCGGCGGCCGCAAAGCGGAGCCGCACGGCGCGGTTCAGGGGCCAGCATGATTCGCAGAATTCAGGCCGCACGATCCATCGCCGCCCCTTGCCGGATGCTTCCGGCCCTGTGCGGACTCTTCCTGATCGTAGTGTCCGGCTGTTCCGCGCCCGCGCCGGCGATCGAACTGCAACCGACGTCGCATGACCTTCCCCCTACCGAATCTCCTGCTCATCGCTCCGTCCCTGCCGGCCCCACTGCATCACAACCGACTCTCGCCGCCGCCCCACCGGCCGAAAACGCCATGGCGCCATCGTCGGCGTCTTCAGCAGATGTTCCCTACCCTGATCCCATTGCCTATTTCCGGCAGGCCGAGCGCCGTGCCGCGGCACTGGTCGCCTATCGCTGCACGCTGGTACGGCAGGAGCGCCTGGGACTTTTCGCACGTTTGTCGGAACCACAGCGATTGGCGGCGATCTATCGCTCAAATCCACTGGCGGTCCGATTCGATTGGATGGATCCCGCGAGCGACCTCGCGCAGGCCTCCTTCATTCGCGGACGTTATGACGACCGGGTCAGCCTGCTGCCGCGCCGCGGATTCCTCGGACTGCCTCCGGTGGTGTCGCGCTTTCCACCGCAGGATGCAATCACCTGGGGCAAGGCGCGGAACGCGATCACCGATTTCGGCGTCCACCGGATGCTGGCGCGGACGCTTGACCGCCTGGAGCAGTCGCCACGCTGGGGCGGCGCGAAGGTCCGATACGTCGATCGCGTGCGGGTGGAAAGGACCGAGGCGCTGCACTTCGAGATTCTCTATCCCGCCGCGGACACGTGGCCGAACAAGCGGCAGGACCTCCTGTTCGATGTGGCGCGGGGACTGCCGCTGGGCACGTCGCTCTGGCTACCGGACGGTCGGCTGGACGCCGCCTACTTCTATATGAATCTGACGCCGCTGCCGGCGCCGCCGCCGGACGGAGAATTTGAGATCACGCCCCCCGCGCGACGAAGGTCCCCCTCCTCTCAACCCGCCGACCGCGATCCGGCTCCCGCCGAATCGCTTGATTCGCCGCAGCGATAGCTCCGGCGAGTCGTTGCCGGAGTGCTCCGAAAAATCATTCGGTCTACAGATATTCGTGAGGAATTGTTCGCGGTGATCAGCCCCGGGCGATAGGCCTGCCGGGGCCGAGAATCAAGCCCTTTTTATCGATCGCAGAGCAGAAGAAAGTGCTTCCGGCGGCGGTTCGGCTGGGGATTGAAAACCCGCGCCCCGAGGATCCAAACGGCCCGCAAATCATTTTTTCCTTTTCCTTTCGACCTTTGCTTGATAGTCGGCGAGAGGCAGTCATAGAACCAGCGACGACTCACATTGTCGCATGACCCGGTGGGGGTCACCAAACAAGTTGCGACGCTGTTCATGGCCGAATGAATGCGGCTCGGGGTTTCCCTGCGCCACACAGGTTTGAGGCTTCACCCAGAGGGAGAGAACACGATGATTTTGCGCGGCGGGGCCCGAGGGGCCGGAAGTTTCGGAGCGCTTTGCGTGCTCACGGCGACGTTGATGACGTCGGCGGCGAACGCAGGCTCACTTTACACAATCTACGACGCCAATTCCGAAGCGGTCTTTGATCCGTTCAGCCAAGCGGGGCACCGCGACTGGCTGGTCGACGGGATCGATCACCTGCAGACGGAATGGTTCTGGGTCCGGATCGGCGGTGCCGGCGGTGAGATTCCGCTGAACGCACTGACGCTGATCGGCGTCGGAACGTTCGACACCAATTCGTCGGCCGATAATCGTCATGACACGGTGTCGATGCTGTTCCGCGAGCCGGGCCAGTCGCCGCGCTACGAGGTCGAGTTGTCCTTCAAGCTTCGCGGCGGTTACGTCGGCGGACTGAAGTCAGACCTCAGCGAAATCGTTCGCGTCAACAACCTGACGCGCGAGCCGCTGGACCTGCACCTCTTCCAGTACGTCGATTTCGATCTGGACGGCACGCCGGGCGGCGACACCGTCTTCTTCGAGAACGCCAACTCGGTGCGCCAGAACGGCGAGCTGACCTCGCTCAACGAGACCGTCGTCACGCCCGGTTCGAGCCACCGCGAAGCGAACGTCTATCCCGCCACGCTCAACAGCCTCAACGACGGAAACCCGACCACGCTGTCGGACAACTCCGGTCCGCTGATGGGCGACGTGACCTGGGCGTTCCAGTGGGATCGCTCGGTCATCCCCGGCGGCAGTTTCATCATCAGCAAGAACAAATCGGTGATGGTGCCTGAGCCCACGTCGATCGCCCTCCTGGCCATCGGCATGTTGATCAAGCGCCGCGCCCAGCGAGTTTCGTAGTTCACTCTCCAGCAGACCGTCCGCTTCGCAACGGCGAATCGGACGTACCCGGAAAGAAGCAGACCCAGAGGCCGTTCGCTTCGAGCGAACGGCCTCTCTGCATTTTTACCGCGGCGCGGCTTCGCACGGCGCGCGGCACGCTCCTCGGTCTTCGTTCCCGCCCTCGCAGTGCTGGCGCGCGGGTCGTCGCCGCATCAGGTCGCGCGACATCGGTCACGAAATCCGGACGCGAATTTCCGCGCGTCCGCGAATCCCGCGCGTGCCGGCGGCGAGAGCAACTTGCGCGGCGCATTTTTCGAAATTCGATTGAGTCATCGCTTGAATTCCGCAATTCGCGAGACATAGAACCACCAGAGCATCAATCGCCGCTTTCGTCGGCGTGCTCTGCGCATGGATTTTGGTTTGAGGGTGAGACGAAGTACTCGGAACGCAATGGGCCGCATGGTCCTTACCGCGATCACGAGAAAGTTCTTTTGGGAGAGGAACGAACAATGATGTGGGGCGGATTCAGCAACTACAGTCGGAACATTCTGACGCTGACGGTCGGCACGCTGCTCGCGATCAGCACGGCCACCGCGCGGGCCGGTGACGGCCCCCTCAACGTGTCGCTCGGCGACCGCAACTCGTCCGTGGGCTTCTGCCTGACGGACTGCGAAAACACCGGCAGCACCGAAGGCGGCAACGGCGGGATCACCCCCGGCCACAACAGCTGGCTGGTGGATGACGTGAGCCAGCTCACTCAGGAGTGGTTCTGGTACCGGACCAGCTCGACCTCGCCGGAATTCCCGGTCTCGAACCTGAACTACGCCGGACACATGCTGGCGGACACCAACCCCTTCAGCGATGACCGCAACGACACGCTCTCGGTGATGTACACCGGCGGCGGCTTCGAGATGGAGTTGTCGTTCCAGCTTCGCGGCGGCAACGCCGGCAGCATGACGTCGGACCTGGCGGAGCAGATCCGCATCAAGAACACCGGTACGGTTCCGCTGAACTTCAGCATCTTCCAGTATGTGGACTTTGATCTGGACGGCACGGCCGCCGGCGACACCGCCGAAGTGATCAATCCCAACACCGTCCGCCAGAACGGCGAACTCAGCTCGGTCAGCGAGACCGTCGTGTCGCCCGATCCGACGGCGCACGAAGTGGCCCTCTTCAACAGCACGCTGACGAAGCTGCTGAACGGAATGCCGGACAACCTGAACAACGCGAACGGCCCGGTGATGGGCGACGTGACCTGGGCCTTCCAGTGGGACTTCATTCTGCAGCCCAACCAGTCCTTCACGATTCAGAAGGACAAGAACATCGCCAAGGTTCCGGAGCCGGCGTCGCTGGCCCTGGCGGCGATCGGTCTGGCGGCGCTGCGACGCCGAATGGCCTAATCGCGAATCGACGGTCCGACGGCGGGTCAACTCCCACATAGGACCCGATCGCAGGACCGATTCGAAGAGTCGAGAACTACTCCATCGCCCGGCGTCTCCCTGCGGGACTCCGGGCGATACTTTTTTTACGGCGCGAGCCGGACGACGCGCCAGCCGCCGCGACCGCCGGCGCTGCGGGCGTAGAGCAGCCGGTCATGCAATCGATTCATCCGCCCCTGCCAGAACTCGATCTCCCGCGGAACCAGCCGATATCCGCCCCAGAACGGAGGCAGCGGAACGGGCCCGCCTTCAAAACGCCGCGCCACCTCCGCCACCCGCGCCTCCAGCGCCGCGCGGTCTGGCAGGCGGCCGCTCTGCGGCGACGCCCAGGCGGCAAGCTGACTGGCGCGCGGCCGGCGTGAAAAGATCACACGCGACTCGGCCTGCGTCGTGCGCGACAGCCGGCCGCGAATGCGCACCTGCCGATCCAGCGCCGACCAGAAGAAGACCAGTTCGCCCTGCGGGTTGGCCGCCAGCTCCCGCCCCTTGCGGCTCTCGTAGTTGGTGCCGAAGGTGAAGCCGCGCCGATCCGCCCGCTTGAGCAGCACGATCCGCGCAGACGGCCGTCCGTTCCGCGTCGCCGTCGCCAGCGTCATCGCATGCGGCTCCGGCAGTCCGCCCGCGATCGCCGCACTCAGCCAGCGTCGAAAGAGCATGAGAGGGTCGGCCGGCGCGCGGCGTTCCTCCAGGCTGCCGCGGGTGTATTCGCGGCGCAGCCGTTGAAGCGATCGCGCGGTCGATCGGGACGAGGATGAACGCATGGCCATCTTGCTGCGGTCTCCGGTGGCGCGGGGTGATGCCGCGCCGCGCATCCTACCTCATCACCGTCGATCCGAATCGGCGTGCCGTCCGGCACGCTCCGCGGATACACTGCCGCGGCAGAGGCCTCTATGAAGATCCACATCGTCGGCGCCGGACCGGCGGGACTCTATTTCGCGCTGCTGATGAAGAAGGCCGACCCCCGCCACGACCTGCGGATCTTCGAACGGGACGGTCCGGACGACACTTTCGGCTGGGGGATCGTCTTCTCCGACCGGACGCTGACCGGGCTGGCCGAACGGGACGCGCCTTCCCACGCGGCCATTACCGCGCGCTTCGCCCTCTGGGACAACGTCGATGTCGTGCACCGCGATCAGCGGATTTCGATCCGCGGCAACCGCTTCGCGGGCATCGCGCGGGTGGAATTCCTGCGCATCCTGCGGGAACGCTGCCGCGAACTGGGCGTGGAGATCGAGTACCACCGGACGATCGGCGAATCGGACGTGGCGGAACTGGCCCGGGCCGATCTGCTGATCGGCGCGGACGGCGCCAACAGCACGGTGCGGCGGGCCCGCACGGAGCCCTTCCAGCCTTCCGTCGTGGCCGGGCGCAACAAGTACATCTGGCTCGGCACGCCGCGGCGGTTCGACGGCCTGACCCTCACCTTCCGGCCGGACGCGGCCGGCTGGTTCGCGGCCCATTCCTACCGGTTCGACGAGCGGCGCAGCACCTTCATCGTCGAGTGCCCCGAGCCGGTATGGCGCGCCGCGGGGCTGGCGCAGATGGCCGAGGCGGCGATGTGCGCCTATCTCGGGCGCGTCTTCGAGCCGGACCTGGGCGGCGCGCCGCTGCTGACGAACAATTTCGTGCGCTGGCTGAACTTTCCGCTGATCCGCAATCAGCGCTGGTTCGACGAGCGGTGCGTGCTGCTGGGCGACGCGCTGCACACCGCTCATTTCTCGATCGGATCAGGCACCAAGCTGGCGCTGGAGGACGCCATCGCGCTCTTCGACGCGATGCGCGACGAACCGCGCGTGCCGGCGGCGCTGGAGCGGTTCGAGGCGACGCGCCGGCCGGTCGTCGAGTCGCTTCAGGAGGCGGCGCAGTCCAGCCTGGAGTGGTTCGAGAACTTCCCGGCGCGGATGCACCTCGATCCGCTGCCGCTCGCCTACGAGTTGATGACCCGCAGCGGACGGATCGACATCGAGCGCCTGCGGCGGCGCGACCCCGACTTCGCGGCCGCCTGCGAGCGCTGGCTGGCCGCACACCCGGACGGCGCGGAATAAAGCCATGAGTAAGGCGGTCCGGCGGATCGATTCGCGCCTGCGGCTGGGGGACAACCTGCGCGTCCTGTCGAGCCTGCCGGAGGGCGCGTGCGATCTGGTCTATCTCGATCCTCCCTTTGCCAGCGGCCGCGTGCGCCGCGCGCCGCGCAGCGGCCACGCCTTCGACGATCGCTGGCTGGGCGGCGTGAAATCGCTGATGACCTTCCTGCAGCCGCGGCTGACTGAGGTGCGCCGCGTCATGGCGCCGCAGGCGACGCTCTACCTGCATCTGGACTGGCGCGCGGTCCACTACGTCAAAGTGCAGCTCGACGCGATCTTCGGCGCCAGCGCCTTCCTCAACGAGATCGTCTGGCATTACCGCACCGGCGGCGCCGCGCGGCGCTGGTTCGGGCGCAAGCATGACACGATCCTGGTCTATGCCCGCACCCCCGGCCGCCAGCGATTCAACGTGCTGCGCGAAGGGCGCTATCGCACCGACGGATTGAAGCATGACGCGCGCGGCCGCCCCTTCAAGGAGACGCGGGCCGGCCGGCTCTATTTCCACGCCGACGGACCGGCGCTCACCGACGTGTGGGACATTCCGTTTCTGTCGACGGTATCGCTGGAGCGCGTCGGCTGGCCCACCCAGAAACCGCTGGCGCTGCTGGAGCGGATCATCCGCGCGTCGACGCGGCCAGGCGATCTCGTGGCGGACTTCTTCTGCGGCAGCGGGACGACGCTGGTCGCGGCGCAGCGGCTCGGCCGGCGCTGGCTGGGGTGCGACATCAGTCCCGCGGCGATTCGACTGGCGAAACGGCGACTGGCGGTGGTTGCGGATCGCGCCCCGCCCGATCGCTCCGAGGCGCGCTGAGCAGGAATCCGAATGGGCGCCCCGCCATTTTCAGGGTGGAGCAAGCGACTTCTCATCCACCGGCGGGCGACAGCAGCAGCGTGACGCGCGTGCCGACCGGCGGAACCCGCCGCGGATCGGCGGAGAGCTGCGGATCCTCCGGTTGATTGACGTAGACGCCTTCAGCATCCGACGCGCCGTCGCCGCTCGGAGAGGAACCGGCCGCGCCGCGCGCGGATGGATTTTCAGTCTCGCGCGAAGAAGAATCCGCGTTCGCCGGCGCGGAGGAGGCAGCGGGCTTCGCCGCCTTCGCACCGATCGATCCAGGATCGAGAACGACCAGCGCCGTCGGGAAGCCGACCGTCGCGACGAGCACGCCGTCGGTCTCCGCGCCAAACTCCCCGTCCGGTAACCGCATCGAGCCGGTGAAGAGCCAGCGGCCGGGCCGCGCCGGGCCATTCGCGGCGAGGTCTTTCATCCATTCGTGCGCCTCGGCGACATGCGTGCGCCCCTCCGCTTCCCATCGCACTCGCACCATCACGGACTCCCCGCGCGCTGAGATCACGCGCTGCGTCGCCCGATCGAACCGCGCCGGTCGACCGGGCGTGAGCCCGACGAGACCCAGCGCCTGAAAGACATGCAGCGGCCGCGCGTCGACGCGCACGATGCTCTCATGCGCCTTGAAGTCGCCGGCGCAGGCGAAGAGTTCGAGATAGCCGCTGCGCAGCACGACCGCGCCGTCGACCTCCACGCAGCGCCGCGGCCAGTCGATTCGCACACCGGGCTGAAACGGCTTCAGACCGCCGGCCGGTTGCGACTGAGGGGCGACCGCATTGGGTGGCTCAGTGCTGCCGGCAATCACTGACACGCATGCGACCGTTCCGATCAATCCGCGCAAGCGTGAGAACTTGTGCAAGGAGCACCGCCATTCGATTGGACCGTTCCGTCTCGCGCGAGGAGCAAACGCGGCGCGCGACGGCGCGGACAATTCGGGGCACTAAGCCTAATCCAGAAGCAGAGTTGTGCCTGGCGCACACCAAAAATCTTTGCGTTTCCTAAACAGCTCCTGGACGCCACAACGGGAGTGATCCGGGAGCGTCAGACCTCGGGGGAAACCTGGCGTCGCCAGAGCGAATTTGGCCGATTCTATGTCTTTTGAAAACATAATGTTATGGATACAAACCTAATATCCTCAACAACTTGCGATCATCGGCTCCGCGCACCATTTGCGCCTCGCGGAGATTGGGAAAAACTTCACGGAACGGGGTGCGATGGTATTGACAGCCCTCCCAACTCAACTAAACTCACGACCCTTGGACGGGCGATAATGCCTGACAGGCTTCGTCGCGCCGGCGCGGCTGCGGTCGAAGCTCGTTCACGATCGAGAAACGCTGCTTGACCGGGGTTGATTGTTTGAACGCCTCTGGATCGCGGAGCGGTCCTTTACAGCGTTCCTGACACTGAGAAGCAGCGCAGCGAATCGGCTCCCGGATAGCTTGACGAGGGGCGTTTCGCGTTGCAGGCAGTCGGTGAAATGGATTTCCGATGCCTGAGTCCCTTGTCCCGGCGGTCAGATCCAGAATGATCCGATCGACCTGCAAAAAGTGTTATCGTTCCGGCTCAACCGGAGTTTGCTTCGGAGGAACCGGATTGGCGTCAAGTGGAAGGCGGCATCCGCGGATGCTGCTAAATGGTTGTGGTGTTCTTTAGAGAAAGGAATTCCTCATGGGCAGTTGGTGGAGAATCGCTATCGTCGGTTTCCAGGCTGTTGCTGAGCTGGTGACCAACCTGATCAGTCTGCCGATCATCGGCGACCTGCTGGCCTTCGATCCGCTCGACATTCTGCTGAGCGGCGTCCTGGCCTTCTCGGGTGGCGGCAGCGACGACTAGTTCGTCGTTCCGATCGCTCAATGAATTGCTCGTTTCGAACCGGTTCGAAGCGAGGGCCGCCTGCGGCGGCTGCCGCGTTTGACGCGGAATTCAGTTTCCGGAACCGTTCTCGTACGACGGTTGAATCCGGAAGAATCTCAAGTGGAAAGCGGCCTCCGCGGGGGCCGCTGGAATTGGTTGTGTTGCTCTAAAAGAGAAAGGAATTCCTCATGAGCAATTGGTGGAGAATCGCGATTGTTGGTTTCCAGGCCGTTACGGAACTGGTGACCAACCTGGTCAGCCTGCCGATCATCGGCGACCTGCTGGCCTTCGATCCGCTCGACATCCTGCTGAGCGGCATCCTGGCCTTCTCGGGTGGCGGCAGCGACGACTAGTCGTTGTCCCTGGGGTGTTCGCGGCCGTCCTCGTACGGAACGTGCGCCTCGTGACTACCGGCCCGCCCAGGCATCAGCGCCCCGCGGATTGCATTGCGATCTGCGATCGGTCGCGCAGCGTGCCGGATGGCGGGAATCGCAAAAGATTGTCAGGGCTCGTGCGAGTGATCGTGCGGGCCCTGCGTCTTTTTACCTTCTGCTCTTTGTTCTTCACGCCCACGGGCTCCATCTCACCCTGTGTCAGCGGCGTGCCCCATCCGATGATCCGGCTCGGCCGAATTTGCCACGTCGCTTTGTCGCATCGACCCGCGCGGCCATCCGATAGAATCAGGGGCGGATGGACGCCCAGCGCGGCGTCCCTCGGTCAGATCGCGGCAGGGTAAGAGCCCGCCGCCGAGCCGCCGCGTGCGAACCCACTGATTCCGGGAGACAACGCTCATGCCAATCTTTCCTCTGGTATTTGGAATCATCTCGCTGGTGACTTTGGTTCTGACGCAGGCCATCTCGGGCATTGTGTTCAACCAATTCGGCACGGACATCACCACCGTGATCAACACCCTTCTTGGTGCGGCCTGACGATCGGTGCGGCGCCGCCCGCGCGCCGTAACGGCTCGGCTCCCCGCATGGGGGATGCCCTGCCCTTCGCTATAATTCCGACCCATGGCCAAGGTTGATACGCCCGAAGGCTTGTGGATGCGCTGCACCGGCTGCGGGAAGATGATCTTCCGCAAGGTGCTCGAGGATGCGCTGCACGTCTGCCCGGAGTGCGGCCTGCATTACCGCGTCAACGCCCGCGCGCGAATCTCGCAGCTCGTCGACGCCGACTCCTTCGAGGAATTCTCCAGCGACCTGGTCTCCACCGATCCGCTGACCTGGACCGACACGCGCCCTTATCAGGATCGTCTCCGCGACAGTCGCGCCGCCGGCGGCGTGGAGGCGGTTGTCACCGGAAAGGCCTACATCAAGGGGCGGCCCGTGATCCTTGCCGTGATGGATCCCACCTTCATGATGGGTTCGATGGGATCGGTGGTCGGTGAGAAGATCACCACGGCGATCGAACGCGGCACCGACGAGGATCTGCCCGTCGTCATCGTGACTTGCTCGGGCGGGGCCCGCATGCAGGAGGGGTTGATCAGCCTGATGCAGATGGCGAAGACCTCGGCCGCCCTGGCCCGCCACGACGACGCAGGCGGACTTTACATCGTCGTGATGACCGATCCGACGACCGCCGGCGTGGCCGCGAGCTTCGCGTTCCTCGGCGACATGATCGTCGCGGAGCCGGGCGCGATGATCGGATTCGCCGGGCCGCGCGTCATCTGGAACACGGTGAAGGAAGAGCTGCCCGAAGGATTCCAGACGGCGGAATTCATGCTGGAGCATGGCTTCATCGACCGCATCGTGCCGCGCCGCGAACTTCGCAACGAGATCGCCCGCCTGATTGACTACACCGGCAAGTAGGGCGCTTGGCCCACCGCGCGGCCGCGCGATACAACGGCCGCATGTCCACGCCGCAGTGGGTGCTGGCCGCAGCTTCCCTGAACGACGCATCGCCGGAGCACCGCGCCGCGCTCGCGCGCGAGGCGGGGCTGGATGGCTTCGAACTTCCGTTTGAAGAATCGGAACTCGTTGCCGCCGCCGATTTGCCCGCGCCGGACGTGGCGCCGGACTCTGCTCGACCGCAGGCGGTGTTGCCGCCAGTCGCCGGCGATCACATAGAAAAAACCGAGCCGGGCAACTGCCCCTGCCTCGCGCGCGTCTGGGATTGGCGCAGCGGCGGAGCCGTCGCGTCGCCGCCCACTGGGGCGCTGAATCGAATCCTTGCCATCGGCCGCGCCGCGATCGACATCGCCGCACGGAAGGGCGTCCCGCGAATCGTCGTCGAACCGGTGCGCGCCGGCTGGACCGGCAACGCGACGCTGGCCGCGCGGGAAGAACTGCTTCATCGGCTGCGGCTCGCGCTCTCGGCTTTGCGATTTGACGCGGAACTGGCGGGCGTCTCGCTGCTATGCCGCGCGGGGCCGGATGACCTCCTCGCCGATCCCGATGCGACGCGCGATTTTCTGGATGACGTCTGCTCGCCCTGGGTGCGCGGCTGCGTGGACGGAACAGGGCTGCGCCGCCCGGAGGAATGGAGCGACTGGTGCGGCGCATTGGGGGCGCGATGCGGCACAGTGCGACTTGCGGACGCCGCGTCGGTCGACGCCGCCCTAGATGCGCTCCGGGTCCACGGGTGCGATCCGGTGCTGTCATTCGAGTGTGACAAGGGCTCCCTCGCCGCCGCCGCGGCCGCCGGCCGACGCCGAATCAACCCGGCCGGAACCGCCTGAACGCAGCGAATCGGCCGCATGACCGCCCGCCGGTGAATTGACCCCCGCGCCGCATCACGGGTACAGTGACCCGACCGGACTTCATCCGGACCCGACGACACCCGGCCGGCGCCTGGATCGGCGGACGATCGGTTCGAAACGCGGGCGGAGGCGGTGGGCACATGGCGGGCGGCGAACCGACGAAGCCCTTCGAAAAACTCAGCCAGCAGGTCGACGCCATCATCGACGAGATGTTTGGCAAGCATTACGCCCGCTTCTGCCCGGTCAACCCGTGGCAGCCGGATGTAAACCTCTACGAGAATGACAAGGCCTATATCGTCTGCGTCGACCTGGGTGGAATGACGGAACAGGACTTCGACGTCAGCGTTCAATCTGGCGTATTGCTGATTCGAGGCGAACGGGCGCGGCCGCTTCCGGCGACCAGTCCGTCGGAGACGAAAGTGCACCTGATGGAAATCAACACGGGCGGATTCAGCCGCGAGGTGGAAATCCCGTCCCGGGTCCAGCATGAACGGATCAGCGCGGAATACCGCGACGGCCTGCTGTGGATCACTCTACCCAAGACGTGAGGCGTCGCGTGCAAGACGACATGCTCGAACAGGAACTGGAAGAGGGAAGCGAACTCGACGAGTCGGTCGGCGACAGCGTCCCGCCCGAGGCGGTGATTCCCTCGGTCAGCAGCGACGCGCACGAATCGGCGATTCAGATTCCTGACCTGCTGCCGATCCTGCCGGTGCGCGAGACGGTCGCCTTCCCCGGCACGCTGGTCCCGCTGACCGTGGGCCGTGAGAAGTCCAAGCAGCTCGTCAACGAAATCATCACCGGCTCGAAGCTACTGGGAATCGTGGCGCAGCGCCACGCCGAGACGGTGGATCCGACCCTGGATGACATGTACCGCATCGGCACGGTCGCGACGATTCTCAAGCTGCTCAAGCTGCCGGATGGAACCCACAGCATCGTCGCTCACGGCCTGATGCGTTTCGGCATCGAGGAACTGACGCAGACCGAACCCTACTGGATCGCCCGGGCCCATCCGCGGCCAGATGCGGTAGAAGGCTCCACCCAGCTCGACGCGCTGGTTCACAACACGCGCGAGCAGGCCGGCCGGCTGATCCGACTTTCGCCCAACGTGCCGGATGAGGCGATGGTCATCCTCAACAACATCCAGAAGCCCGCCTCCCTGGCGGACTTCCTCTCGGCCAATCTCAGCCTGGACCTGGCGGACAAGCAGGAGCTGCTCGAAACCTTCGACGTGGTCGACCGGCTGAAGAAGATCAATGAGATTCTGGTCCGGCAGCTCGAGGTGCTGGAGCTGTCGCGCAAGATCGAGTCGCAGGTCAAGAATCAGATCGACAAATCGCAGCGCGAGTACTACCTGCAGGAGCAGATGCGCGCGATCCAGAAGGAACTGGGCGAGACCGACGCGCGACAGATCGAGATCGAGGAGCTGCGCGAGCGCATGGCGGCCGCCAAGATGCCGGAGAAAGTCGCCAAAGAGGCTGAACGCGAGTTGACGCGCATGGAGCGCATCCCGCAGGCCTCGCCGGAGTATGGCGTCGCGCGCGACTACCTGGAATGGGTCTGCAACATCCCCTGGTCGATCTCGACCGAGGACAATCTCGACCTGAAACGCGCCGCCGAGGTGCTGAACGAGGATCATTACGACCTCGAAAAAGTGAAGAAACGGATTCTCGAGTTCCTCGCGGTGCGCCACCTGCGGCCGCAGGGGCGCGGACCGATCCTCTGCTTTGCCGGGCCGCCGGGCGTGGGCAAAACCTCGCTCGGCCAGTCGATCGCGCGGGCGATGGGACGCCGCTTCATCCGCATGTCGCTCGGCGGCGTGCGCGACGAGGCGGACATCCGCGGCCACCGCCGAACCTACATCGGCTCGATCCCCGGCCGCGTGATCCAGGAGATCGTCAAGGCCGGCTCGAACAACCCCGTCTTCATGCTGGACGAAGTGGACAAGATCGGCTCCGATTTCCGCGGCGATCCGGCGTCGGCACTGCTCGAAGTGCTTGATCCACAGCAGAACCAGAGCTTCCAGGACCACTACCTGTCGCTGCCCTTTGATCTGTCGCGGACGATGTTCATCGCGACCGCGAACTACATGGACGCGATTCCGCCGCCGCTGCGCGACCGCATGGAGATCATCGACGTCCACGGCTACACGCGCATGGACAAGCTCTTCATCTCCAAGCGCTACCTCGTCGGGCGGCAGTTACGCGAAAACGGCCTGGAAGAGACGCCGGTGAAGTTCGACGACAACGCGCTGAAGCTCATCATCGAGGGTTACACCCACGAGGCGGGCGTGCGTAATCTCGAGCGCGAAATCGGCTCGATCTGCCGCGGGATCGCTTCATCGCGCGTGAGCGGTGACAAGACGCCGCCGGTCGTCACGCGCAAGCTGGTCGAAAAGTATCTCGGGCCGGTGCGATTCGAGCCGGAACTGGCGCAGCGCACCAGCGTGCCGGGGGTGGTCACCGGGTTGGCATGGACACCGGTCGGCGGCGAAATCCTATTCGTCGAGGCGACGGCGATGCCCGGAAAGGGCAACCTGATGCTGACCGGACAGATCGGCGACGTGATGCGCGAAAGCGTGCAGGCCGCCTTCTCCATCGTGCGCAGCCGCGCCCGCGAGCTGAAGGTCGATCCGCGGAAACTGACCGAAGTGGACATTCACGTGCACGTGCCCGCGGGCGCGATTCCGA
>Ga0187894_10004883_pt1 | contig 14061 bp, 13 predicted proteins | sample GBC1701081metaG_FD_136650 | JGI IMG/M metagenome (GOLD analysis project Ga0187894, IMG submission 136650) | White microbial mat communities from a lava cave in the Kipuka Kanohina Cave System on the Island of Hawaii, USA - GBC170108-1 metaG ...
CGCTACGCCACGCTCAACGACCGCATCACGCCGACCGCGGGCCGCGTCGCCGACCTCGGATTCGACTATGCGGGCCTCGGCGGCTTCTCGCAGTTCGCGCGTCTCGAAGGCAGCGCGGCGTTCTACCAGCGCAACCCGCGCTGGCTACCGGAGTGGCTGCCGTCGGCGGAGCGCGGCGTCTGGGTGGTCGGCGGCCGCTGGGGCTACGCGTATCCGATGAACACGCTGAGCGATTTCGACCTGCCGGCCGAGGACCCGACCTACGGCGACGGCCAGCTCGACCCCGAAGTGCGCTCGCTCCAGAACATCGACCAGAACCTCGAGCTGCCGCTCAGCGAGCGCTACTTCGTCGGCGGCATCGGCCAATACCAGCTGCGCGGCTTCGAATCCCGCGACGTGGGGCCGCGGCGCGCCGAGGTCGTGCCGGTCGTGCAGCTGTTCAAGAACTCCGAGGGCAACCCGGACAGCTATCGGCCGGTCGACAACCTGTATCGGCCGCGCGGCGTGCGCGTCGATCTCGCGACCGGCGTCGTCCAGTGCGTCGACGAGGTGCCGCGCGATACCACCGTCGAGTACGCCCAGGGCGGCTTCGGCAACGGCAACGGCCGCTGCAACTCGCTGTTCGACCGAAAGATCTCGGACTTCGACGATCTCAAAGAGACCGACGTGATCGGCGGCAACAAGTTCTTCACGACTACCCTCGAGTACCGCTTCCCGATCAGCGAAGAGTTCGGCTTGATCGGCATCGCGTTCGTCGACGCCGGCAACGCGTTTGCGGAAGACGAGGACATGTGGGAAGTGGACCTGTGGCGCTTCGGCGCCGGGACCGGCGTCCTGTGGTTCTCGCCGTTCGGTCCCTTGCAGCTGTTCCTCGGATTCCCGCTCGACAAGACCGCGGTGGACAAGTCGATGGTGTTCGAGTTCTCGGTGGGCGGTCAGGGCTTTTGAGGGAAGCTTCGCTTCCACTCGACTCCCGCTGGCGGCACACCCAATCGATCCTCTGAAGGAGTTCCTGCAAATGCATCGGAAGACCCAGCGCCTGGCATGGCTGATCGTGTTAGGCATCGCGCTCGCGCCGCTCGCCGCGGCCGCGCAAGAAGTGAAGATCGGATTCGTCGACCGCGAGAAGGCGCTCTTCTCGGCTGACCAAGGCAAGCGCGCCCGCGACGAGCTGCAGGCGAAGGTGAAGGCGGCCGAGGGCCAGCTGAAGCCAGTGGCGGACGAGATCCAGAAGCTCCAGCAGGAGATCGAGTCGAAGAAGTTCGTGCTCGCTCAAGACGCGCTGCGGGAAATGCAGGCGAAGCTGCTCGAGCTCCAGAACCGCTACCAGTCGAAAGGCAAAGAGCTCGAGGGCCAGCTGAAGATCGACCAGGCGCGCTTGCTCTCGCCGCTCGAGGAGAAGCTGAAGACGGTGATCGAGAGCATCGGCAAGGAGCAGGGCTACGCGATGATCCTGGAGCGCCAAGTGCCGCAGCTGATCCTCTACTCCCGCGAGCAGCACGACATCACGGACGCCGTGGTCGCGCGCTTCAACGCCGCGAAGTAGGCAGGGATCGACTCCGCGTGACGCAGATCCACCCGACCGCGGTGGTCGATCGGCGAGCCAAGCTCGCCGCGAGCGCCGTGGTCGGACCGTTCTGCACCGTCGGTCCCGAGGTCGAGCTCGGCCCGGACGTCGAGCTGCGCTCGCACGTCGTCGTCACCGGACGCACGACCGTCGGCGAGCGCACGCGCGTTTTCCCGTTCGTCGTGCTCGGCGAGGAGCCGCAGGACAAGAGCTGGAGCGGCGAGGCGACCGCGCTCGTGATCGGCGTCGACAACGTGATCCGCGAGCACAGCAGCATCCACGTCGGCACGCCGCGCGGCGGCGGCTGCACGCGCATCGGCGACGACAACCTCGTGATGAACGGCGCGCACATCGGCCACGATGCGCAGATCGGCTCGCACATCATCGTCGCGAGCCACGTCGCGATCGCGGGCCACGCCGTGGTCGAGGATTTCGCGGTGATCGGCGGGCTCTCGGGCGTCCACCAGTACGCGCGGATCGGCGAATCCGCGATGGTGGCCGCGCTCTCCGGCGTGACGCTCGATGCCCCGCCGTTCGCGTTGGTGGCCGGTGAGCGGGCGACGCTGCGTGGTCTCAACGTCGTGGGCCTGAAGCGCCGCGGCGTCGCGGCGAACGTGCGAGAAGAGCTGAAGCGCGCGTTCCACATCCTGTTCTTCAGCAAGCTGCGGCTCGAGCCCGCACTCGCCCGCGTCCGGGCCGCCGACTTCAAGTCCGACGAGGTGGGTCGCCTGATCGCCTTCTTCGAGGCATCCGAGCGCGGAGTCAGCCGCTAGCGAGCAGAAGCGCGCGGGTTGGCCCTTTGGGGTCAGACCCCAAAGGGCCAACCGGCGGTAAGCGACGTCCGCAGCGAGCCGCAGGCGAGCGGAGGTCGAACGGGGGTCGGTAGAGTCGCGCGGGGACCTCTGATGTCTCATGCGCCGCCTCGAATCGCACGCCATGGCTGACGCGCCGCCGCTCGCGCTGATCGCGGGCGCCGGCGAGCTGCCGCTGTGGATCGCCCGCAGCGCCCGCGCCCGCGGCCGGCGCGTGCACGCTGTCGCACTTCACGGGCTCGCCCAGCCGCGCTTCGCGAGCGAGGTCGATAGCTGCGAGTGGCGCCATCTCGGCGAAATCACTTGCATTCTCGACGCGCTCGCGCGCAGCGGGGCGCGCGAGGTCGCGCTCGCGGGCAAGGCGCCGAAGGCGCTGCTCTGGCAGCAGCGTGAGCAGGTCAAGCCCGACGCGCGCGCCCAGGCGCTGCTCGCGGGGCTGAGCTCGCACGCTGACGACGCGCTGCTCGCCGCGGTCGCGGAGCTGCTCGAAAAAGAGGGCTTCGTGCTCGCGAGCCAGCTCGAGGTCGCCGCCGGCTTGGTGGCGCCGCTGGGAGTGATCGCCGGCCGCGCGCTGAGCGAGATCGAGCAGCGGGAGATCGCATTCGGCTTCCCGATCGCCCGCGCGCTCGGCGGGCTCGATGTGGGACAGTGCGTCGTCGTGCAGAACCGCGCGGTGCTCGCGCTCGAAGCGATCGAGGGCAGCGATGCCGCGATCGCGCGCGGGCTCGGCTTCGCGGAGCGCGGGCGGGCCGCCTGCGTCGTCAAGGTCGCGAAGCCGAATCAAGACCCGCGTTTCGACGTGCCAGCGATCGGGCCCGAGACCGTGCGCGCGCTCGCCGCCGGAGGCGGCACTGCGCTCGCCGTCGAAGCAGGCTGCACGCTGGTGCTGGATCTCGAGGAGATCGCGCGCGAGGCCCAGCGTGCGGGGATCGCGGTCGCAGGCGTCAGCGAGCACGGGCTGCGCACAGCGAAAAGGGAGCGGGCCGTACGCGGCGAGCCGCAAGCGAGCGGAGGAACATGAAGCCACTCCGCGTCGCCGTGATCGGCGTTGGCCACATGGGGCGGTTTCACGCCGAAAAGGTGGCCGAGCTCGCGCGCGCCGACGGCAGCGTCGTGCTCGCCGCCGTGGCCGATCGCCATCTCGATCGCGCGCGCGCCGTCGGAGACGTGCACGGCGGGCTCGCCACTCGCGAGCTGAAGGAAGCGCTCGCGGCGGCGGAGGCGGCGATCGTCGCGGTGCCCACCGCCGCACACGCGGAGCTGGTCGCGCAGGCGCTCGAAGCGGGTCTCGACGTGCTCGTCGAGAAGCCGATCGCGACCACGCTCGCGGAGGCGGAGCAGCTCGTCGCGCTCGCCGAGAGGCGCGGCCGCGTGCTACAGGTCGGGCATCTCGAATGGTTCAACGCCGCGATGCGCACGATCGCCGCGCGCGCAACGCGGCCGCGTTTCTTCGAGGGCCACCGGCTCGGCCCGTTCCCCCACCGATCGCTCGACATCGACGTCGTGCTCGACCTGATGATCCACGACGTCGACATCGTGCAGCGCCTGGTCGGCGCGGAGCCGGTGCGCGTCGAGGCGCTCGGCGTGCCGGTGCTGACCGGCCGCGCCGACATCGCGAACGCGCGCCTGGTGTTCTCGGGCGGCTGCGTCGCGAACCTCACCGCGAGCCGCGTCTCGCAGCACCCGATGCGCAAGCTGCGCTTCTTCCAGCCCGACGGCTACTTCTCGATCGACTTCCTCGCCTCGAGCGTGACGATCGGCCAGCGCGGCGCCGCGGATGCGCGCGGCGAGCGCAAAGTCACGTTCGAGACACTGCAGCTCGATCGCGAAGACGCGCTCGCGAACCAGCTGCGCGCGTTCGTGCAGGGCGTGCGCGAGCGGCGGCCGGTGGCCGGCGGCGGCGATCAGGGCCTCGCTGCGCTGCGCACCGCGCTGCGCATCGTCGCCGCGATGCCTCCCGAGGAGGAAGCGCCGCTCGCTCGATCGCGCGGTGAGACGTGAGGCTGGGAGTCAGGCGCGTGCTGGTCTCGGCCGGCGACGCGTCGGGCGAGCTGCACGCGGCGGCCGTGATCGAGGCGCTTCGCGCTCGCGTGCCCGAGCTCGAAGTGTGCGCGCTCGGCGGGCCCGCGCTCGAGAAGGCCGGCGCGCGCATCCTGGTGCCACAGCGCGAGCTCGCGATCGGCGGCCTGATCGAGGTGTTAGGCGATCTCGGCCGCGTCGCGCGCGCCTGGCGGCGCATCACGCGCGCGCTGCGCGAGCAGCGGCCCGATCTGGTCGTGCTGGTCGACTCGCCGGACTTCAACCTGCCGCTCGCGCGCCGCGCGAAGCAGCTCGGCCTGCGCGTGCTGTGGTTCATCAGCCCGCAGGTGTGGGCTTGGCGGCGAGGGCGCGTGCGCAAGCTCGCCGCGCGCGTGGATCGGCTCGCGGTGATTTTCCCGTTCGAAGTCGCTGCGTACGCCGGAACGGGCCTGCGCGTCGACTTCGTCGGCCACCCGCTCGTCGACCGGCTCGCGCCGATCGCGCGGCGCTCGCCCGCCGAGTGCCGCGCCGCGCTGGGCCTCAGCGCGGAGCGGCCGCTCGTCGCGCTGCTGCCCGGCAGCCGCCGCAACGAGCTCGCGAGCAACCTCGCGCTGCAGCTCGACGCGGCGCGCGCGCTGCACGCGCAGGATCCGCGCATCGCGTTCGCGCTCGGCGTCGCGCCCTCGCTCGCCCGCGCCGACGTCGCGCGCGCAGTTGCGGCGGCTCGGCTGCCGAGCCTGCTCGACGTGACGCTGGTCGAGCAGCGTACGCACGAGCTGGCGCGCGCCGCCGACGTCGCGCTCACGAAGCCGGGCACTGTGACGGTGGAGATGGCGCTGCTCGGCACGCCGCAGGTCGTCGCCGCGCGTGTGCCGCGCGCCAGCGCGTTTGCGATGCGCAGGCTCGTTGCGCTCACGCACTGGGCGATGCCGAACCTGATCGCCGGCAGCGAGATCGTGCCCGAGCTGCTGCAGGAGGACGCCGAGCCGGCGCGCATCGCACAGGCGCTGCGCAGCCTGCTCGCCGGGCCCGCGCGCAGCGGCCAGCTCGCCGCGCTCGCGCGCGTTCGCGAGGCGCTGGGCCCAGGCGGCGCGGCCGAGCGCACTGCCGAGATCGCGCTCGAGCTGCTGTCGGAGCCGGCGCGGACGTGAGCGCACGAGCGCTGCCCCTGCGTTGGCACGCCGTGGCTGCGTTCTCCGCGCTCGCGCTGGCGCCTCTCGCGCTCGGCTGCTTGTTACGGCCGCGTTGGCGCAGCGGGCTCGGCGAGCGGCTCGGCGCCTTTCCGGCGCGCAGCGGAACGCCGCGCATCTGGCTGCACGGCGCGAGCGTCGGCGAAGTGCGCGTGGCCGCGCGTCTCGCGGACGCGCTCGCCGCGCGCGGCGAGGCGCTCGCGGGCTCCGCGACGACGGCCGCGGGCCGCGCACTCTGGCGCGAGCTCGCGCCCGGCGTCGCTTCGGGATTCGCGCCGATCGATCACCCGTGGTGCGTCGAACGGGCACTCGAGGGGGTGCAGCCTCGCGCGCTCGTGCTGGTAGAGACGGAGCTGTGGCCAGTCTGGATCTCGCTCGCGCACGCGCGCGGCGTGCCGATCGCGATCGTTTCCGGGCGAATCTCGGACCGCAGCTTCCCGCGCTATCAGCGAGCACGCGCGCTCGTGCGCCGCATGCTCGAGCGCGTCGACGCGATCGGCGCGCGCAGCGAGCGCGACGCCGAGCGCTTCACCGCGCTCGGCGCGAGGCCGGCGCAGATCTCCGTAACAGGTGATCTCAAGCTCGAGCCCGACGCGGCGGCGCCCGCGCTCGCGCCGGATTTGGCCGCGCGGCTCGGCGACGTGCCGCTGATCGTCGCCGGCAGCACGCACGAGGGGGAGGAGCAGGCCGCGCTCTCTTCACTCGCGGCCGCCGAGGCAGCGCACCTACGCGCCGCGCTGGTGTTGGCGCCGCGCCAAATCGCGCGCGCGAGCGAAGTGCTCACGCTCGCGCGCGGCCGGCGCGTGCGGCTGCGCAGCGTCGGCGAGGGCGCCGCGCTGCGCGCAGGCGAGGTGCTCGTGCTCGACACGCTCGGCGAGCTGCCCGCGCTGTGGCCGCGCGCGAGCGTCGCGTTCGTCGGCGGGACGCTCGTGCCCGGAATCGGCGGGCACAACCTGATCGAGCCTGCGCAGCACGCGCGGCTCGTGCTGCACGGGCCGCACTACGAGAACGCGCGCGAGGCGGCGGAGCTGCTGCGCGCGAGCGGCGGTGGGGAGCGCGTCACGGATGCCGAGGATCTGGCGCGCGCGATCGTTGGCGCGCTGCGAGATCCCCAGCGCGCGAGCGCACTGGGCGCCGCGGGCCGCGCTGCGCTCGAGGCGCACCGCGGCGCGCTCGCGCGCACGCTCGCGCTGATCGACACGCTGCTGACGGGCGCGCGATGAAGCGCCCGGCGTGGTTCGACGAGCGCGCCCCGTCGCGCGTGCGACGCCTCACGCTCGCGCCGCTAGCGGCCGCGGCGTGGTGTTACGGCGCCGGCGCCCGAGCGCATCGCAAAGCCCATGAGCGTGGCGTGCTTTCGCGCGCGCGGCTCGCCTGCAAAGTCGTGAGCGTGGGAAGTCTCGTCGTCGGCGGCAGCGGCAAGACACCGCTCGCGGCGTGGATCGCGACGCAGCTGCGCGCGCGCGGGCGGCGCGTGGCGCTCGCGACACGCGGCTACGGCGGCGAGCCGCGCGAGGCGGTGCACGTCGCGAGCGACGGCGAGCGCGCCCTCGAGGCAGCGCGTGTTGTTGGGGACGAGGCGCTGCTGCTCGCAAGGCTCGCGCCCGGAGTGCCGGTGCTCGTTGCGAAGCGCCGCGTGCTCGCGGGCGAGCGAGCGATCGCGGATCTCGGCGCCGAAATTCTCGTGCTCGACGACGGCTTCCAGCATCACGCGCTCGCTCGCGACGTCGATCTGGTGGTTTTCGGGCGCGACGGGCTTGGCAACGCTGCCGTACTGCCGCGCGGGCCGCTGCGCGAGCCGATCGACGCGCTGGCGCGCGCCGCCGCGGTCCTCGTGACTGGCGGTGTGCTGCCCGCGACGGACGAGTCCCGCATCGCACGGGCAGCGCCGGCCTTGGCGCGCTTCAGCGTGCTCCGCGCGCCAATCGGACTATGCGACTTGGCCCTTTGGGGTCAGACCCCAAAGGGCCACTCACCGAATGTGCTTGCCGGCCGCGAGGTCGGCGTGCTCTCCGCGCTCGCGCACCCGCGCGCGCTGCGCGATACGGCGCAGTCCCTCGGCGCACGCGTCGTCGCCGAGCGCACGTTCGCCGATCATCACCTCTACCGCGCGAGCGATCTCTCAGGGCTCGCCGCGCAGGCGCCGCTGTGGATCACGACCGAGAAGGACGCGGTGAAGCTCGACCCCGCATGGTGCGCCAACGCGGACGTACGTGTGCTCGCGCTCGCGACCTCGGTCGCGGAGCCCGAAAAGTTCCTCGCGTGGCTCGAGGCGCGGCTCTAGCGGAGACTCCCGGGCGCTCGGGAATCGCCGTCGGTGCGCTGGCTGCATTACTGTGCGCGCCCTCGATCAGGAGCCGCACATGATCTCCGCCTGGGACGACTTCCCGATCCACCAAACCGGCGAGCCCGTTCGCTTCGTCGCGACCAGCGATCGCAACTTCTACGACCGTTACTACTTCAATCTGCATGGCTCGAGCGACGAGTTGTTCCTGATCATGGGGATGGGCGTCTACCCGAACCTCGGCACGCAGGACGCGTTCGCATGTGTTAGGCGGGGGCCGCATCACCGCGTCGTGCGCGCGTCGCGCGAGCTCGGCAATCGCAGCGAGCTCTCGGTCGGGCCGTTTCGGATCGAGGTGCTGGAGCCGCTGCGCAAGCTGCGCTTCGTGCTCGAGCCGACCGAGCACGCGATCGCGTTCGACGTGACCTGGGAAGGCGCGATGCCTGCTTGGCAGGAGCCGCATCATTTCATCCGCAGCGGTGGGCGCGTGCTGTTCGACACTTCGCGCTTCGCGCAGACCGGCACTTGGGCGGGCTCGCTGACGGTCGGCGGCGAGAAGATCGCGGTGAGCCGCGACCGCTGGTGGGGAACGCGCGATCGCTCCTGGGGCGTTCGGCCGGTCGGCGAGCCCGAGCATCCCGGCATTCGCCAGGGCACGCCGGTGATGGGCGGCATGTGGAACTACTTCCCGATGCAGTTCGCCGATCACTCGATCCTCTACATCTGTCAGGAGAACGCGGCGGGCGTGCGCGAGCTCGAAGAAGCCGTGCGCGTGTGGGCGGATCCCGCGCGGCCGGCGGACCCCCTCGGCAGGCCCGAATGGAAGCACGAGCTCGCCTCCGGTACGCGCTTGTTACGCGCGTCGACGATCGAGCTGCCGGATGCACCCGGTGGCGGCTTCGCGGTGAAGTGCACGCCGCTCTTGCCGTGCGTGATCTCGATCGGCACCGGCTACGGCCTCGATGCGGATTGGCGCCACGGCATGTATCAGGGAAAGCTGGTGGTGCAGGGGCTCGAGCGGAAGCACGACGAAGTCGCGCCGCTCGGTCAGTACGGCGTCGTCGACCAGGTCGCGCGCTTCGAGTACGCCGGCCGCGTCGGCTACGGCCTCTACGAGCACGGCTTCTTCGGCGCCTTCCCGAAATGCGGGCTGAACGGCGCCGGCGACGTCGCGCCCTAACACCCTCGTCGGCCTAACGCCGCGCGTAGCGCCACGCATGCAGCGCGCTGCGCGCACGTTCGCGGCGCAGCGCATGCTCGAGCGCGCTCGCGAGCGCAGCGTCCCCCGCTGTGTATGTCGCGACGAACGCGCTGCGCTCGGCGTCGCTCAGCGCGGAGCCGCGCTTCGCGAGCGAGCGCCAGAGGCGCGCGATCTCGCGCGCTCGGCGCCGCGGCGGCACGGGCGCGGAGACCTGCATGCGGTCGAGATCGATCACGCTCGCGTGCGAGCCGCTGCGCTGCTGTGCGATGAGCAGATTCTCTGCATTCAGATCGGCGTGCCGGCCGCCGCAGTCGTGGAGTGAGCGCACCGCTCGCGCCGCCGCCTGCAGAGCTTCCACGCGGCCTGTGCCGCGCGCGGCGACCGCGAGCGCAGCGCCGGGCAGGCGCGCAGTCCCGATCGCGAGCTCCCAGAGCGGGCCGGCCCGGCGACGCGCCAACGCGAACGCCGGCTCGGGTACCGGCGCTCCGGTGCCGAACAGCTGCTGCGTCGCGACGAACTCGCGAAGCACGCGGCTCGCTCCCCAATAACTCGCGCCGAGCAGCGGCGCGAGCAGCCCGCCGTGTCGCAGCCGGCGCACGACGACCTCCGCGCCCGAGGCCGGCAGCACGAGCGAAACGGCGGAGCCGCGTCCGCCCGGCAGCGGCGCGCCCAGCTCGAGCGCGCGCTGGATCCCCTTGGCCGCGAACAGCCCGAGCTCGCGTGCCTCGCGCGCGAGCGCCTCGCGCATCCAGCTGATCGCGTCGCGCCCTTCTTCGGCGACGAAGCCCGCCGGCGCGCTTGGCCGAGCCATCAGGCCTCCGCGCTGCGCGCGCGTACGAGCCGCCAAATCGCGATCGCCCCGAACAACGCATTCGGGAGCCAGAGCGCGACCGCGGCCGGAAGCAGCGCCTTCTCCGCGACGTACTCGGCCGCGGACAGCGCCACGTAATAAGCGATCGCGATGGCCGCGCAGAGCAGCGCCCCGCGTGAACGCCCGCCGCGCGCCTGCGCGAGCGCGAGCGGCACCGCCAGCGCGACGAACACGAGCGGCGCGAGCGGCAGTGCGCGGCGTCGGTGAAGCTGGATTTCGTATTCCGCGCGCGTCGGCCCAAGCGAATCGGGGGCCGGCGGCTGTGCGGAGAGGCGCGCGATCGCCGCGCGCAGCTCGGGCTCGCTGAGCTCGCGCGGCCGGAAGCGCTTCGACAGTGCTTTCACTGCGCTCACATCGAACGCGTAGTCGAGCCCGCGGAACGCGATGCGCTGCGCGCGCTCGGCGCCCGGCCGCGCGCTCTCGAGCTGGATCTCGCCTTCGCGCAGCCGGAGGTGCGCGGTGCGCGTCGCGGCGTCGAGCGCGAATTCGCCGTCGCGCGCCGTCACGACGAACGGGCGCGCGGGGTCGGTCCGATCCGAGACGAACACGCCGCGCAGGCGGCCGTCTGCATCGCGCTCGTCTACGAGCACCAGCCGCTCGCCCGCGCGATCGAGCGCCGAGAGCACACCGGGCTGGATCAAGCCGCCGCGTCCCGCGATCCGCGCAGCGACCTCGACGAGCCTGCGCCGAGCCGCCGGCTCTTCTCGATTCAAGAGCAGATGCGTGAGCGCGCTACCGCCGAGCGCGAGAGCGAAGACCGGCGCCGCGAGCTGCGCGAGCGAAACCCCGAGCGCACGCGCCGCGCGCACCTCGCTGTTCGCCGCGAACTGCCCGAACGCGACGAGCACGCCGAACAGCAACGCAATCGGCAGCACATACCCCGCGAGAAACAAAGTCACCGCCGCTAGCAGCGCGAACGCGTCCCCCACGCGCACGCCGAGGCCGAGCAAATCCTCGAGCTGCCGCAACAAATTCTGCACGACGAACAGTCCACCAAATGCGAACAACCCGATCCCCGCATACACAAACACCTCGCGCAAAACGAGCCGCCAAAGCCTGACCGGAACCCGCATCGCCACATCCTAGGAACGCGGCGCCGCGTACACGAGCGAAGCAACCGCTGCTCTTCTCCAACTTCCGTGCGCAAACTCCGCGTCCGCACGACGCGAAGCGTGAATCCGGCGCGCCTCGATGGCGCGCCGGATTCACCGCGTCCCTAAGAGAAGCGCCGAGCAAGCATCCACCACCCCGCACACCACCGACCGCGAGCGGCGGCGCGCGCGACGGCGGGGGGCCGCTCGCAGCGCAGGTAGAGCGCAGCAGGCAACATCCCGGAACGCCCGGATTTCAAAACGCCGGATCCCGGTACACCGCGGAAGCCGCGCGAGCCACGGACCGAGAGCGGCACCCGAGGAGCGCGCGCCGCCGCTCGCGCGTGCACCTCAGCGCAACGAGCCGCTGTGCTCGCACCGCCAGCAAACGGCCGAACCCACACAAGCACCGACTGACGCACCCAATCCGGTAGAGTGCCCCGCTCACCGGCCCGGCCTCACCGCTCCGGCCGTCCCCAACAACTCAACCCAGCCCGCGAGGCGCATTCGTGATCCGCTCCATGACCGGCTTCGGCCGCGCCGCGTTCGAGGCCGACGGCACCTCGTTCGCGGTCGAGCTGCGCAGCGTGAATCAACGGAACCTCGACGTCTCGGTGCGCCTGCCGCGCAGCCTCACGGGGCTCGAGCCCGAGCTGCGCAAGCTCGTCGCCCAGCGCTTCGCGCGCGGCAAGCTGGAGCTCGGTGTCGCGGTCGCGGCCGGCAGCGCGCTGCGTGCGGAGCTCGAGGTCGATCGCCCGCTCGTGCAGCGCTACCTCGCGCTCGCGCGCGAGCTTTCGCGCGAGCCCGGCGTCGTCGATCGCGTCTCGATCGCGGAGCTGCTCTCGATGCCGGGCGTGATGCGCACCGTCGAAGCGCCGGCGCGCGAAGAGGCAGCGGCTACGCCGCTGCTCGCTGCCGCCGCCAGCGCCGCCGACGCTGCGCTCGCGATGCGCGCCGCCGAGGGCGCGATGCTGGAGCGCGAGCTGCGCGCGCGGCTCGCGGGCATGAACAGCCTGATCGCGGAGATCGGTGGCCGCGCGGGCGAGGTGCAACGGGCGGTGCGCGAACGCATGCGCGTGCGCGCCGAGCAGCTGCGGGCCGAGACGGGCTTGCTCGACGAAGCCCGGCTCTATCACGAGGTGGCGCTCGCGGCCGAGAAGCTCGACGTCTCCGAGGAGCTGGCTCGGCTCGCGAGCCACTCCGAGCAGTTCGCGGCGGCGCTCGCGAGCGAGGAGCCCGTCGGCCGGCGGCTCGATTTTCTCACCCAGGAGCTCGCGCGTGAGGCGAACACGCTCGGCGCCAAGGCCGGTGACGCGCCGCTCGCACAGCGCGTGATCGACCTGAAGGCCGAGATCGACCGCATCCGCGAGCAGGTCCAGAACGTCGAGTGAGCAAGCGAAGCGCGCAGCGAGGCGGAGGTGCAAGCGGAGCGCGCAGCGAGGCGAAGCCGAGCGGAGTCGATGCGGTAGGACGGATGAGCGAAGCGCATGACTGACGGCAAGGACCCCAAGCTGCTGAACGTCGGCTACGGGAACGTCGTGATGCGCGGACGGGTTGTGGCGGTGGTCTCGTCTCAGTCCGCGGCGAGTCGGCGCATGCGCAACGACGCCGAGCAGCGCGGACTACTCGTCGACGCGACGCAGGGCCGGCGCACGCGCTCGATCTTGGTGATGGACAGCGGGCACGTCGTGATGTCGGCGGTGAATCCAGAGACGGTCTCGGCGCGGCTCGAGACGGGAGAAGAGGGATTCGTGTGAGCGCGCGCTCCGGAATTCCGTTCGTCGTCTCGGCGCCGTCCGGTACCGGCAAGACCACGGTGTGCCGCAACGTGATCGCGCGCGACGCGGGCGTCGAGTTCTCGGTCTCGCACACCACGCGCGCGAAGCGGCCAGGCGAGCAAGAAGGGCGCGACTATCACTTCGTCTCGCGCGCCGAGTTCGAGCGCATGATCGCGGCCAGCGGCTTCGTCGAGCACGCGGAATACGCGGGCAACCTCTACGGCACGAGCTGGGCGGCGCTCGATGCGCCGCTTGCCGCGGGTCGCGACTTGCTGCTCGAGGTCGAAGTGCAGGGCGCGCTGCAGCTGCGCCAGCGGCGGCGCGACGCGCGCTTCGTGTTCCTGCTGCCTCCCTCGCGCGAGGAGCTCGTGCGCCGCCTGAGGGCGCGCGGCACCGATACGGCGGAGGAGATCGACCGCCGCCTGGCCGTCGCGGATGGCGAGCTGCGAGCCGTGCGCGCGTTCGACTACGCGATCGTCAACGACACGGTCGAGCGCGCCAGCGAGGCGCTGCTGGCCGTGATCGCTGCCGAGCGTGCCGGCGACACCAAGGCGGTTCAGGCCCGCTGGGGCCGCGCGGCGGTCGTCTCGAGCCTCGCGGGCGTCCTGCCGATTTCCTGAGCAGCGACACGGGACGCTCGGACGTCGGCGCTCGGGCATCCTCCGGCCGCTCCCACCCGGCTAAGTTGGGAGTTCTCACGGAGGCCGCCCACCGGCTTGCTGCGCTTCAACGACATCGCGGATCGCGTACTCGAGTACGCCCCCGACAGCGATCTCGAGCTGCTGCAGCGGGCCTACGTGTTCACGGCAAAGGTGCACAAGGAGCAGAAGCGGCACTCGGGCGAGCCGTACCTGATCCATCCGCTCGAGGTCGCCGGCATCCTGGTCGAGATGCGGCTCGACGCGGTGACGATCGCGGCCGGCCTACTCCACGACACGGTCGAAGACACGCTCGCGACGCTGGAAGAGATCCAGACGCTGTTCGGCGAAGAGGTCGCGTTCCTGGTCGAGGGCCTGACGAAGATCGCGAAGGTGGAGTTCACCTCGGCGCGCGAACGCCAGGCCGAGAACTTCCGCAAGATGCTGGTCGCGATGTCGAAGGACATCCGCATCCTGCTGATCAAGCTGGTCGACCGGCTCCATAACATGCGGACGATCGAGTTCCTGTCGGAGGACAAGCGCCGCCGCGTCGCGCAGGAGACGCTCGACATCTACGTCCCGCTCGCGCACCGGCTCGGCATCTACTGGA
>Ga0187894_10004884_pt1 | contig 14051 bp, 13 predicted proteins | sample GBC1701081metaG_FD_136650 | JGI IMG/M metagenome (GOLD analysis project Ga0187894, IMG submission 136650) | White microbial mat communities from a lava cave in the Kipuka Kanohina Cave System on the Island of Hawaii, USA - GBC170108-1 metaG ...
GCCATGTCCGGCACCGCGTTCCAGCGCGACCTGCTGGATCCCAAGACCATCACCGATTTTGCCCAGCTGGTGCAGTCGCCCGAGCGCCTGCGGTTGCTGCTCGTGCTGACCGTCTGCGACATCCGCGCCGTCGGTCCCAACATCTGGAACGGCTGGAAGGCGGCGCTGCTGCGGCAGCTCTATTTCGCCACCGAGCAGGTCCTGTCGGGCGGCACCCTGCAGGGTGGCCGGCGCAGCCGCGTGGGCTGGGCCCAGGAGGAGACCGCCAAGCTGCTGACCGACTGGAGCGATGCCGAAAAGGAAGCACTGGTGGCTAGCGCCAGTGCCGCCTACTGGCTGTCGTTCGAGCCGCCCGTGCTGGCGCGCCATGCGCGCATGATTCGTGAGGCCGAGCATACGAATGCGCATCTGCGCATCGAGCATCGCGTCGATGCCGTGCGCTCAGCCACCGAAGTCACGATCTACACCGTCGACACCCACGGCCTGTTCGCGCGCCTGGCCGGTGCCATGGCCGTGTCGGGCGCCACCATCGTCGATGCGAAGATCTTCACGCTCAACAGCGGCATGGCGCTCGACACGTTCTGGATCCAGGACCTCGAGGGCAAGCCCTATGACCGCCCCGATCGGCTGGCCCGTCTGCGCGCGCGCATCGAGCTTGCCCTGGTCAACCGGCTCGATATCGCCATCGAACTGCAGCGCCAGCAGCCCAACTACCCGACACGGGACCGGGTCTTCACCGTCGCGCCGCGGGTGCTGATCGATAACAACGCCTCCAACAACCACACGGTGCTGGAGGTGAACGGGCGCGACCGGCCCGGCTTCCTGCATGTCGTGACGCGCGCGCTCACCGGCCTCAATCTGCAGATCGCGTCAGCCCATATCACGACCTACGGCGAGCGCGCCGTGGACGTCTTCTACGTCAAGGACGTGTTCGGCCTGAAGGTCGTCAACCCACGTAAGTTGGCGGAGATCGAAACGACGATCGAAGATGCCATCCGTGCCTTCGATGCGACGTTCCAGCGGCCTGCATCGGCTGCGCCGCGCACCGCGGCGGAATAGACGCTACGGCCGGCCCGGATTGACGGCGATCACGCCGGGACACGGCTTGCCGGCCACCTCGCAGATAGCGTCCGTGACCGTTACAGCAATGATGTCAGGGCAATCCACCCCCAGCGGCTGGGACAGATCGGGCTGCACCGTGAGGTCCGCCGTCATCCCGGGCGCTATCGGTCGTTCGACGCCATCGCGGTATCGTGACCGGAATTCAAGCGTCCGGACCTCGCCCGATTTCAGCGTGAACCTGAGCCCGACCTCGAGATAGTCGATCACCGCCGTGGTGTTGTTCACCGCTTTCAGCAAGGGCACACACGATCCCAGCACCACCTTGTCGGCGCCGCGGGAGATTTCGATCCGATCCTGCGCCAGTGCCGCGCCATGGGTCGCCAGCATCAGCGCCGTTCCGATGACGGACGCCTGCCTTGCCTGCACAGCTACGCCGTTTCCATGCGCACCGGCCCGCTGGCGTCGCGTCGGCGATCCAGCATCTGCAGGATGGCGGCCGCGGTTTCCTCGATCGAGCGGCGCGTCACGTCGATGCTGGGCCAGCGGTGGCGGGCATAAAGCCGCCGCGCGCTCTGCATTTCATCCTGAACCTGCTCGAGATCCGTATAGTCGGTCTCGGTATCCTGCTGCAGCAGGTGCAGGCGGTTGCGTCGGATTTGCACCAGCCGTTCCGGATCGGTGACCAGGCCGACGATCAATGGCCGCTGCACGGCCTCCAGTTCTTCCGGTGGCGGCACGCGCGGCACCAGCGGCACATTGGCGGCCTTGATACCGCGGTTGGCGAGATAGACGCAGGTCGGCGTCTTGGACGTGCGCGATGGACCCACCAGGATGACATCAGCCTCGTCCAGATCGTGCGTCGACTGACCGTCATCGTGCGCCAAGGTGTAGTGCATGGCATCGATGCGGCCGAAATACTCGTCGTCCAGCGCATGCTGGCGCCCGGGCCACATCGCCGTCTTGCTGTGAAAATGCACCCCCAGCGTGCTCATGACCTGGTCGAGGATGCCGACGCAGGGCAGGCCCAGGCGCCGGCAATGCTCACGCAACCGATCGCGCAGCTCGTGATCGACCAGCGTGTAGAGCACCGGCCCGCGGTTCACCTCGATGGCTTCGGCCACCTTGTCGATCTGCGTCGGTGTGCGGATCAGCGACCACACGTGCTCAGTGGCGAACACACCCTCGAACTGCACCAGGCAGGCCCGCGCCACACTGGTCACTGTCTCCCCGGTGGAATCGGACACGAGATGCAGGTGAAAATTGCGGGCACGGACGGGCATGGTGGTCGAGGTCTCCTGACGGATGGACTCTACTCCACCGCCGGCCGGGGAAAAGACCAGCGTAACCGTATCGGCAATCCCCGCAATCCCCTGTCCGCCGGCCCGTCCGGTTTTTCCTCCCAACCGCCTGACAGAGACAGCCACGGTTTGCGCACCTGTGCGTGCTCTTTACCCAGCTGCTGGAAAACGTCCGATGTTCCCCTCCGCCGTATCCTTGTCCCCATGATTCACGATTTGCCGGCCCGACACTGTCCCCCTCAATCAGGCTCAAAATGCCGCGCTTTTCCGGACTTGCACGGGATGACCCGACACCTGCCCCCAGGTAGCATGGCGGCTGGAATCAGTCCCCCGGTCCAAGGGGTAAAACTCCCCTGTCGGTTTGATCCCCGGCACCCCCAGCCCCTTCTATTTCTTCCACCTTTTATGATTCTCATATTCAGTTAAAGGAAGAGGCACAGACCTTATAGCGAGCCAAGGACCAAACAGGTGATCCTGCGTGTGCTGAAAGGTGAGCGCGTCGCATCCCCGCCGATCTGGTTGATGCGGCAAGCCGGCCGTTACCTGCCCGAATACCGTGCCACCCGCGCGGCGGCGGGGTCGTTCCTCGATCTGTGCTATGCGCCCGATCTCGCCACGGAAGTGACGCTGCAGCCGATCCGGCGCTTCGGGTTCGATGCGGCCATCATCTTCTCGGATATCCTGGTGATCCCGCAGGCGCTCGGCCGCAAGCTGTGGTTCGAGGAAGGCGAAGGACCGCGGCTGGATCCGCTGACCGGCCCCGCCGATATCGCCGCATTGGCGCCGGCCGGGATCGAGCCGACCCTGCAGCCTGTTTACCAGGCGATCCGCCAGACGCGTGCGGCGCTGCCGGCGGACACGCCGCTGATCGGCTTCTGCGGCGCACCCTTCACCCTCGCCTGCTACATGATCGAGGGTGGCGGCAGCCGTGATTTTCTGAAGGTCAAGCAGTGGGCCTATGGCCATCCCGACAGCTTTCGCCGCCTGATCGATACGCTGGTACAGGCGTGCGTCGATCACCTGTCGCTGCAGGTGCAGGCCGGCTGCGATATCGTGCAGATCTTCGACAGCTGGGCCGGCATCCTGCCCGAGGAGCAGCTCTTCCGCTGGTCGGTTCAGCCGATGCAGGCCATCGCGCGCGGTCTGCGCGCGCGTCATCCCGACGTGCCGGTGATCGCGTTTCCGCGTGGCGTCGGACCGGCGGCGCTGATGTATCGCCGCCTGCCCGAGTTCGCGGCGCTGTCGATCGACACTACGATCGGCGCGCATTGGGCGGCCCAGGAACTGCAGCCGCACATTGCCGTGCAGGGCAACCTCGATCCGGCCATGCTGATCGCCGGCGGCGAGACCATGGCGCACGAGATCAAACGGATCCTGGGCAAGCTCGCCGGTGGCCGGCATGTCTTCAATCTCGGCCATGGCATTCTGCCGCAGACGCCGCCCGACAATGTCGCTCGCCTGGTCGAGATCGTGCGTGAATGGACGAGCCGGTGAGCCGCATCGCCGTCATCCTGTTCAATCTGGGCGGCCCCGACGCACCGCAGGCGGTCGAGCCGTTCCTGCGCAACCTGTTTGCCGACCCGGCGATCCTGCGCGTGCCGGGTTTCGTGCGCCGCTTTCTGGCGCCGTTCATCGCCCGCCGCCGCGCGCCCACGGCACAGGCAATCTACGCCAAGGTGGGCGGGCGTTCGCCGATCCTGCCGCAGACCGAAGCGCAGGCAGCGGCGCTCGATGCCGCCCTGGCGGCCCGATCGTCGGCCGATACGTTCCGGTCCTTCATCGCGATGCGCTACTGGCATCCCTTCAGCGCCGAGACAGCCGCCGCAGTCAAAGCCTATGCGCCGGACCGCATCGTGCTGCTGCCGCTCTACCCGCAGATGTCGACAGCGACTTCGGAATCGTCCGTGATCGACTGGCGACGATCGGCACAGGCGGCCGGACTCGACGTGCCGACCCAGGTGGTCTGCTGCTATCCAACCCACGACGGCCTGGTCACGGCAGCAGCAACGCTGATCCGGCGCGCGTACGAACCGGTGGCCGTCAAGGGACCGGTACGCCTCTTGTTCACCGCACATGGTCTGCCGGAAAAGGTGATCCGCGCCGGCGATCCCTACCAATGGCAGGTCGAGCGCACGGCGCAATCCATCGTCGATCGCCTGGCGATCGCCGATCTCGACTGGACCGTCTGCTACCAGAGCCGGGTCGGGCCGTTGAAATGGATCGACCCGTCGACCGACAGCGAAATCCGCCGCGCCGGCAGCGACGGCAGGAGCATCGTGCTGTTCCCGATCGCGTTCGTCTCGGAGCACTCCGAAACCCTTGTCGAGCTCGACATCGAATATCGCGAGCTGGCCCATCAGGTCGGCGTTCGCGACTACCAGCGCGTCGCCACGGTCGGCGTCGAGGCGGCATTCATCAATGGCCTCGCCGACCTCGTGGTGCATGTAGTGGCCGATCCGACGCGCGCCATCAGCAATGACGGTGGCATTCAGGCCTGCAGCGCCGAATTCCGTACCTGTCCGCGGCAGGCGGGATCGGCGGCAGCGACGCTCTGGACGGCGGCGCGTGCCCGCTGATGCTGTACCTCGTCCTCAAATCGCTGCACATCGTCGCCGTCATCGCCTGGATGGCGGGCATGCTCTATCTGCCGCGGTTGTTCGTCTATCACTGCGCCGCCGAGAAGGGCTCGACGCAGTCCGAGACCTTCAAGGTCATGGAACGCCGGCTGCTGCGCGCCATCATCAATCCGGCGATGGTGCTGACCTGGTTGATGGGCCTGTCGCTGGCGTGGCTCAACGGCTACTGGTTGCAGGGCTGGTTCATCGCCAAGATCGTGCTGGTGGTGGCGCTGTCGGCCGTGCATGGCCTGTTCTCGCGCTGGCGCCGCGATTTCGAGGCCGATCGCAACACCAGGTCGGCGCGCTTCTACCGCTTCTGGAACGAAGTGCCGACGCTGATCATGATCGCCATCGTATTCGTCGTGGTGATCAAGCCGTTTTGATGGTGCAGGCGTGCCTTGCGCGCCGCGGTGCTTCCGACTCTACAGGCACATCGCTAGGATCGCGCCGCGATCGCAGGGAGACGGCATGACGACGGCAACCGCCGACTGGCGCGAGCAGATTTTCGACACCTTGAAGGCTCATGACATCCGGCAGGTCTATTACGTGCCGGACGCCGGCCACGCGACGCTGATCGAGGCGTGCCAGAACGCCAATTCCATGCGCGCCATCGTGCTCACCACCGAGGAAGAGGCGATGGCGGGCACCCTGGGCGCCTGGCTCGGCGGTGAGAAGAGCATCACCCTGATGCAGTCCTCCGGCGTCGGCAACTGCATCAACATGCTGGGGCTCAGCAAGACGCTGCGCTATCCCATGCTGATGCTGATCACCATGCGTGGCGATTTCGGCGAGATGAATCCCTGGCAGAACGCGATGGGCCAGGCGACGGCCAAGGTACTGGAGGCGACCGGCTGCATCGTCTTCTCCGTCGAGCGGCCGGAGGACGTGCAGCCGACGGTGAACGCCGCGGCGAACATGGCGTTCGAGGGCAACCAGGCCGTCGCCGTCCTGTTGCGCCAGAAGCTGATCGGCGCCAAGAGCTTCGGGAAGAAATGAGATGACCGCCACGCTTCACCGCCGCGCCGTGGTCAAGGCGCTGATGCAGGACCCGACCGACGATCTGCTGGTGATAGCCGGCCTCGGCCAATGCACCTGGGACATCACCGAGGCCGGCGACCGGCCGCAGAACCTGCCGCTGTGGGGCGGCATGGGCGGCGCCGTGATGATCGGGCTGGGCCTGGCGCTGGCACAACCGAACAAGCGCGTGCTGGTCATCACCGGCGATGGCGACATGCTGATGGGGCTGGGGTCGCTCGCCACCGTGGCGGCGCAGCGGCCGGTCAACCTCGCCATCATCGTGCTCGACAACGAAAAGTTCGGCGAGACCGGCAACCAGGCCACGCACACGGCGCCGGCATCTGCCGGGCCCGGCGAGCGTGGCGCCGGCACCGACCTTGCCGTGGTGGCCCGCGGCTGCGGCATCGCCGACAGCGCCACGGTGACGCAGGAGACCGACACCGCGGCGCTGGTGCGGGATGCCCGCACCAAGGCCGGTCCGATCTTCCGCAACGTCAAGGTGATGCTCGAGACGCTGCCCAACACCATCATGCCGCCCAAGGACGGGGCCTACCTGAAGGACCGCTTCCGCCAGGCCGTGCTGGGGACCGCATAGCGCCCGTCGTCTCGCGTCTGCAGAGGATTCCCTTGTCACGGGGCCTCCCATCCCGGGAGATCCCTCGCTAGGCTCGGGATGGCAGCTGGTTTGCCCGCGCGGCACCAGCAATGTCACGTGACCGCCAACAGGAGATGACGATGGCCAAGCCCAAAGTGAAACCCAAGCCCGCCAACCCGAAGGTGTTCAAGAAGGGCCTCGAGATCCGCAAGGCGGTGCTGGGCAAGGAGTACGTCGAGAACTCCATCGCCAACGCCGACGATTTCATGATGGCGTTCCAGGAGATCACCACCGAGTACTGCTGGGGTTATGTCTGGGGCCGCGACGGTCTCTCCAAGAAGACACGCAGCATGCTCAATCTCGCCATGCTGGCGGCGCTCAACCGCGGCCCTGAATTGAAGCTGCATATCAACGGCGCCCTGACCAACGGCGTCACCAAGGAAGAGATGAAGGAGATCTTCCTGCAGGTCGGGATCTATTGCGGCATTCCCGCCTGCCTCGATGCCTTCAAGACAGCCAAGGACGTCTTCAAGGACCGCGGCGTCTAGGCCTGCCATGACCGCGCCGATGCCGCCTGACATCGCGATCCGCGCGGCGCAGATCCACGAGGCCGAGGCACTGACGGCGCTGTGCCGGCGTTCCAAGCGTCACTGGGGCTATGACGACACCTTCATGGCGTGCTCGGCGCTGTCGTTGGCGGTATCGGTCGATGCCATCGCCGAGGCGCGCGTGCTGGTTGCTCACGGTGCCGATCCGGCAGCGATCGTGGGCATGGCCGAACTCAGTCCGATCGCCGACGGCCTGATCGAGCTCGAGAAGCTCTTTGTCGACCCGCCGGCGATCGGCTGCGGCGCCGGCGCGGTGCTGTTCAAGCGTGCCGCTGCGGTGGCCCGCGAGCGCGGCGCGCGCACGATGGTCATCCTGGCCGATCCCAACGCCGCGGCCTTCTATGAGAAGATCGGCGCCCGCTTTCTGGAGATGGCGCCTTCAGATGCAATTCCCGGCCGCCAGCTGCCGCTCTACGCGTTCGACGTGACGGCGCCGGCTACGCCCTCAGCTGCGCCACATACTCCGCCTCGATCTTGAGTGCGCGTTGCAGCGCCGGGCGCGCCTCCAGATGGGCGATATACGCCGTGAACTCGGGACGGGTGGGCAGCAGCGCGGCGTTGACACCGAAGCGCACCATCGAGCCCAGGATCACGTCAGCCGCCGTGAATTGCGGACCCAGCAGATAGGGTCCGCGGCGCAATGCGCCGGCGAGATTGTCGATGACGGTCTCGTAACTGCCCCAGCTCGCCTGAAAGGCCGACACGTCCCACTTGTTGGCGCGGGCCATCACGGCGGGCTCGATGTTGCTGGCGGCGTAGAACAGCCACGTCAGATAGGCGGCGCGCTCCGGGGCATCCGGCGCCGGCGCCAGCTTGGCGTCAGGAAAGCGATCCGCCAGATAGGCGCAGATCGCCGCCGACTCCGCCACGGTGCGATCGCCATCGCGCAATGCGGGGACCTTGCCGGCTGGATTGATCGCCAGATACTCCGGTCGCTTCTGATCACCCTTGCGAATGTCGATCAGCCGCAGCGCATAGGGTTCGTCCAGCTCCTCCAGCATCCAGAGCCCACGCGAAGCGCGGGAGAACGGCGCATAGTAAAGGGTCAGCGGCCGGGCCATGGGGGTGCTTTCGAAAGATGGGGACAGTGGAGGCGTATTCAAGACGCCGAAGGTGACGGAAGTATGGGCTGCGGGTTATGTCCGCATCGGCCGATCGGAGGACGCATCTTTCGGTGAAAGGTCGGGCGGAGTACCGTCAGGCAACGACAGAACGACAAGATGGAGAATGGCGTCATGCTGATGAAGCGCAGGGGTTTGTTGGGGACCGCGGCGGCGATCGCCGGTGCGGCGGCTCTGCCATCGGGGACACGGGCGCAGGCCTGGCCCGACAAGCCGATCACCTGGATCAACCCGTTTCCGGCCGGTGGCGGCACCGACGTGTTCGCCCGGCCGCTGGCGGCCAGGCTGACGGAAACGTTGGGCCAGCAGGTGCTGATCGACAATAAAGGTGGTGCCGGCGGCACGATCGGCGCCACCCAGGCAGCCAAGGCCAAGCCGGACGGCTACACCTTCTTCGTCGGCGCCACCCATCACACCATCGCGCCCGGGATCTACAAGAAGCTGGATTACGACCTTGAAAAGGACTTCGTGCCGATCACCATGATCGCGCTGGTGCCGCAGGTGGTGTCGATCCATCCGCAGCGCGTGCCGGTGAACACGCTCAAGGAGTTCCTCGACTACGCCACGGCCAATCCCGGCAAGATCAACTTTGCCTCGCCCGGCGCCGGCACGGCGCATCACCTGGCGGGCGAGCTGTTCCAGATCCTGACCAAGATCAAGCTGACGCACGTGCCCTTCCGCGGCGCCGGTCCCGCGATGCAGGACCTGCTGGCCGGCCAGATCGACATGATGTTCGACGGCATGGGCACGTCGGCGCAGCCGATCCGCACCGGCCGGCTGAAGGGGCTGGCGGTGGCGACGCGGGAACGGGTGTCGGCGTTCCCCGAGATCCCGACGGCGCTCGAGCTGGGCATCAAGGGCTGGGAGGTCTCGACCTGGTACGGCCTGTGGGCCATCAAGGGCACGCCCGAGCCGGTAATCGATCGCACGCATGCCGAAATCGTGAAGGCGCTGCAGCATCCTGATCTGCAGAAGATCTGGGCCGAGCAGTCGGCGCAGGTCGGCGGCGAGTCGCGCGCCGACTTCGCCAAGCGCATCCGCAGCGAGATCGAGAAATGGGCCAAGGTGAGCCAGGAAGCGGGCGTGAAGCTGGATTAGGCCTCGCCTCGACACGACGGACTGAATGACGCAGAGCATGACCGAAGCTGCGGTACCACCCAAACCCGCGGCCGTTCCGGCACTGACGCTGGAGCGGGCACTACGACGCGAGGTGCGCGGCGAGGTGATGTTCGACGTCGCATCGCGCGGCCGCTACAGCACCGACGCCTCGATCTACCAGATCGATCCGGTCGGTGTCGTGGTGCCGCGCGACGAGGCCGACCTGAAGTGCATCGTCGATATCGCGCGTGGTCTTGCCGTACCGATCCTGCCGCGCGGCGCCGGCACGTCGCAATGCGGCCAGACCGTGGGCGCCGCGCTGGTGATCGACTGCAGCAAGCATCTGCGTGAGGTCGTGTCGTTCGACCGCGCGCGCGCCGAGGTCACGGTCCAGCCCGGCCTGGTGCTCGACCACCTCAACGCCTGGCTCAAGCCGCATGGCCTCTGGTATCCGGTCGATGTTTCGACCGCGGCGCAGTGCACCCTGGGCGGCATGGCGGGCAACAATTCCTGCGGCTCGCGCTCCATCCGCTACGGCAACATGGTGCACAACGTCGCGGCGATCGATGCCATCCTCGCCGACGGCAGCGAGGCGACGTTCGGCCGCTTCGACGGCTCCGAGGGTGCTGTGGCGCGTCGCCTCGGCGACGCAGTGCGGGCGTTGGCAGAACGCGAGCGTGACGAGATCGAGCGGCAGGTGCCCAAGGTGCTGCGCCGGGTCGGCGGCTACAACCTCGATATCTTCCATCCGCAAAGCGAGCTGCCCTATACCACCGACAACACGGTGAATCTGGCGCACCTGCTGGTCGGCAGCGAAGGCACGCTGGCACTGACCAGGCGCCTGACGTTGAAGCTGTCGCCGCTGCCCCGGCACAAGGTGCTGGGCGTGGTGAATTTCCCGACCTTCCACAAGGCGATGGAAACGGCGCAGCACATCGTGACGCTGAAGCCGGTGACCGTGGAACTGGTCGATCGCACCATGATCGAGCTGGCGCGCGCCAACCCGGCATTCCGCCCGGTGATCGAGGATGCGCTGATCGGCGCACCCGAGGCGATCCTGCTGGTCGAGTTCAGCGGCGACGATGAAGCCGCGCCGCGCCGCGACCTGAAGACGCTGGTCGCGCTGATGGGCGATCTCGGCCTGCCAGGCAGCGTGGTGGAGATGACCGACGCCAAGCGCCAGTCGGCGCTGTGGGAGGTGCGCAAGGCCGGGCTCAACATCATGATGTCGATGAAGGGGGACGGGAAACCGGTATCCTTCATCGAGGATTGCGCGGTGCCGCTGGAGCATCTGGCCGACTACACGGCGCGGCTCACCGATGTCTTCGCCAAGCACGGTACGCGCGGCACCTGGTACGCGCACGCCTCAGTCGGCACCTTGCATGTGCGCCCGATCCTGGACATGCGGCGCGACGGTGCGACCAGGATGCGCGCCATCGCCGAAGAGGCATCAGCGCTGGTGCGAGAGTACAAGGGCGCCTACTCGGGCGAGCATGGCGATGGGCTGGTGCGCAGCGAATGGGTGGCGTGGCAGTTCGGCCCGCGCCTCACACGCGCGTTCGCGGAGATCAAGGGCCTGTTCGATCCGCAGAACCTGCTCAATCCCGGCAAGATCGTGCGGCCGACCAAGATGGATCAGCGCGAGCTGTTCCGCTATCCGCCGGGCTATCAGAGTGTTGCACTCAAGACCGCGCTCGACTGGTCGGCGTGGGATGTGCAGAACGATCCACGCACCGAAGCCTTGACGGCACCGGGCAGCGGCGGCGATCCGGCCGGCGGCTTCGGCAAGGCCGTCGAGATGTGCAACAACAACGGCCATTGCCGCAAGTTCGACGCCGGCACCATGTGCCCCAGCTATCGCGCCACGCGCGACGAGCAGCATCTGACACGCGGCCGCGCCAACACCTTGCGGCTGGCGCTGTCGGGCCAGCTCGGCGCCGAGGCCTTCACGTCGCAGACGCTCTACGAGACGCTGGATCTGTGCGTCTCGTGCAAGGGCTGCAAGCGCGACTGCCCGACCGGCGTCGACATGGCGCGCATGAAGATCGAGTTCCTGCATCACTACAAAGCACGCCACGGCCATACGCTGAAGGACCGGCTGATCGCGCACCTGCCGCGCTATGCGCACTGGGGCGCACGCCTGCCCTGGCTGTTCAATCTGCGCGATACGCTGCCCGGTGCCGCAGCGCTGTCGCAGCGCACGATGGGCTTCTCCGCCCGGCGTTCGCTGCCGACGTGGCGCCGCGATACGTTCCTCGGCGGCCTGGCCTTTCCCATCGGCAGCGACGGCAAGACCGAACCCCAGTGCGACGGCTCGCGAGGCGAGGTCGTGCTGTTCGCCGACACCTTCAACAACGCCTTCGAGGCCGAGAACGCGCATAGTGCGCTGGCGGTCCTGGAAGCGGCCGGATACGCCGTCCACGTCGCAACGCCCATCAACGAAGGACGTCGCTCCCGGCCGCTGTGCTGTGGGCGTACCTATCTGGCGGGCGGCATGGTGGACGAGGCCAAGACCGAAGCACGCCGCACCTTGGCAGCGCTGGTGCCGTTCGCGACGCGCGGGGTGCCGATCGTCGGTCTCGAACCGTCATGCCTGTTGACCTTGCGCGATGAATACACGGTCATGGGCTTGGGCGCCGCGGCGGACCGCGTCGCGGCCAACAGCTTCCTGTTCGAAGAGTTCCTGGTGCGCGAGCACAAGGCGGCGCGCCTGAAGCTGGCGCTCAAGCCACTGCCGCACAAGACCGCGCTGGTGCACGGCCACTGCCATCAGCAGGCATTCGACGCCTTCACGCCGGTGCAGACCGTGCTGGGCTGGATCCCCGGTCTTGCCGTGAAGCCGATCGAGTCCAGCTGTTGCGGCATGGCCGGCGCGTTCGGCTACGAGGCGACGCACTACGACGCATCGATGGCGATGGCCGAGTTGTCTTTACTGCCGGCCGTGCGGTCCGCCGACGCCGACACGGTGATCGTCGCCGATGGCACCAGCTGCCGCCACCAGATCAGGGACGGCGCCGGGCGCGACGCCCTGCATGTGGCGCGCGTGCTGGCACTGGCCTTGGCGCCCCCTACCGCGTCGCCGCCTGGGTGAAGCCTGGCCGCGGGATCAGGCCCATCAGGGTCTGGGTGACGCCACCGTCGACGATCACTTCCTCGCCGCTGATGTAGGCGGCCCGGTCGCTGGCCAGCCAGACCACGGCGTCGGCAATATCCTGCGGTGTGCCGACACGGCCGGTGGGTACCAGCTCGGCGCGCCGGCGGGCTGTTTCCTCGTGCTGGTAGAACGCTTCCGACATCGGCGTGCGGATCAGGCCTGGACTGACGGCGTTGCTGCGCACACCGGACGCCCCCCATTCCGCCGCCAGCTGGTGCGAGAGCATGGCGACGCCGGCCTTGGTGACGCTGTAGGCGCCGCTCCACGGCTGCGGGTTGGTGGCCGCGATCGAGGCGATATGCACCAGCGCGCCGCGCTTGCGCTCCAGCATGGCGCGGCCGAAGACCTGGGCGCAGATGAAATAGCCGGTCAGGTTGACCGCGATGTTGGCGTTCCACGCCTCGAGCGACAGGCCGGCCAGCGCGCCGGGGCTCAGGAAGCCGGCATTGTTGGCCAGCACATCGCAGGGCCCCAGCGCCGCGGTTACGCGTTCGCAGGCGGCATTGACGCTGGCGGGATCGGCGGTGTCACAGGCGACGGCCACCGCGCGGGTACCCTTGGCCGCGAGAGCATCGGCCGCTGCCTGACAGGTCTCGGCGTTCTTATCGAGCAGCGCCACCGCGGCACCGGCTGCGGCGAAGGTGGCCGCAATCGCGCTTCCGATGCCGCCACCGGCACCTGTGACGACACAAACACGCCCGCGCAAGCCGAGCCAGTTCGCCGTTTCTGGGGTGTCCGCCATCTGTTCCTCCGTCAGTGTCAGCGTCCATTTGAATGACCGTGACGGACGTCAACAACTGGCGCAACCTTGCCGTGGGCGATGACCGTCATGGGAAGGCGAGGCGATGAGTGATGCGAATGAACCGGGAACCCTGATTGGCTCTACCGCCCGGATCGCGACCTGGAACGTGTGGGGGAATTTCGGGCCGTGGCGCGACAGGTACGCCGTGATCGAGGCGGTGCTGCGCCACGCAAACCCGGATGTCATCTGCCTGCAGGAAGCATGGCGTGACGGCGACTACGATGCGGCGGAAGTGATGGCTGCGAGCCGTGGGTATGAGCAGACCGCCACCATCGAGTGGTTCGAACCCCTGAAGCTGGCGTCGGGCACGGCCATCCTGTCGCGATGGAAGATCGCGAGGAGTGAAGACCTCAGGCTGCCGCCGGAGGGCCGCGGTAGCGGCGCGGTCTTTCAGTTCGCCGAGCTTACCGGGCCGCGTGGCGTGATCCTGGTCTTCAATGCGATGCTCGACTGGCGCCCGGATCAGAGCCACGTCCGCCAGCACCAGGTCGAAAGACTGTGCGGATGGATACGGGAGCATCGCGTCCGGGGCGCATCCGTCGTGCTGTGCGGGGACTTCAACGCGGTACCCGACTCCGACGAGATCCGGATGCTCACGGGCAAGTCCAAGCCGCCGGCGCCCGGGCTGGTGTTCTACGACACATGGGACGCGATCCGGCCGGACGAACGCGGTTTCAC
>Ga0187894_10004885_pt1 | contig 14051 bp, 13 predicted proteins | sample GBC1701081metaG_FD_136650 | JGI IMG/M metagenome (GOLD analysis project Ga0187894, IMG submission 136650) | White microbial mat communities from a lava cave in the Kipuka Kanohina Cave System on the Island of Hawaii, USA - GBC170108-1 metaG ...
CAGAACGTTGAACACGAGCTCGACGCCCGCGCCTCCGGGCTTCTGCATCCACGAAGTCGGTACGGCGCGAATGGGCGACGATCCGAAGACATCGGTCTTGAACAAATGGAACCAGTCCTGGGACGTGAAGAACGTCTTCGTCACCGATGGCGCGTGCTTCGTCTCACAGGGCTGCCAGAACCCCACACTGACGATGATGGCGATCACGGCGCGCGCCTGCGATTACATCGCCAATGAATTTAAGGGTGGGAACCTGTAACCGTGTTATTGAACAAACCGGCGAACCTTATCCGGAGAGGTTTGCGTTTGTTGCGCCGTGATCCGCGATCAGCGCTGCGCCTGGCGCGCCTCTCCTTCTGGGTCCTGGCCGCTTCGTTCCTAGTGAAAGAGTTGCCGTTGTCGCGCGCGCTGCGGATCATCTCTCCGAGTGGAAAACGCCCGCCGAAGCTCCCAGTGATCGAGGATAAAAAACTCTCGCCCGAAGAGTCGGCGGCTCTGCTCGACAAGTTGCTTCGCATTGACTTTTGGGTATTCACGCCGACTTGCTGGAAACGGTCTGCGGTTTTGCACCGACTTCTGGCGCTCAACGGAATTGAGACGCGCATCGTCTTCGGCGTGCGCAAGGCGGGAGAGGACGTGTTGTCAGGCCATTCCTGGCTCGAAGTGGACGGCAGACCTTTCCTTGAAGCGCGCCCGCCGGATTACATCGCTGTATATGTCTTCCCTGATTGAATCGGTTCAACACGATTGGACGAGCTTGTGGTCCTGGAATTCGCGCAGCAATCGTTTGACGCTGGCCTCCGCCTGCTCCTGACTCACCTCATAAGCCTCGGTCAGTTGGCGGGCGATTTCCGGCGGCGAGAGCTTTTGTTCAAAGCCGCGCCAGACAACCATCGCGGTCTCGTTCAACTGGTAATACCGTTTCGCGTTCAAATCAATCAAGACGCCTTCGCCGTCGTCGAGGTCCGTGGCGACAATGTGTTCGTGAGGGATCGGTGTCATCGTTTCAATCTCCCGTTGATGAAATGGCTGATCAGGGTTACAGGCTCCCCGAATCCACCGGGACCTGGAAGAAGAACTTAGTCGCTTCGAGCGCGTCGACCGGCGCTGAGATCGCCGGCTCGACGAAAGGCTTCTTCTTAGCGGGGTCCGGCGGCGCGGCCTTCTCTTCCGCTTCAGCGGGCGCGGATAAACGCTCAAGGACCGGTTCTCTTTCAGAGTTACTCATAACGAATCTCCTTTCGGCTTCAATAAAATAATCCGCAGCGGCTTCGACTCGCCGCTCAACAAATCGGCGCGCCGATAGCGCCTCACGCCGGACGGCGGGAGGCGCAAGACCTCGTCCATGGTATGACTGGTCAGATCAAGATCAACGACCTCCGATGATTCATGCCGCATCTCGATTTGCCGCGCCCCGGTGTCGCTGCTCAGCTCGTAATCAACGTACCCCTGTGGCGCCAGTTCGCGCAAAGCCAGTTCAATTTTTTCATCGTGGGGCTCAATACAACCGGCGCTCCCAATTGATCCGCAAGCGCCCGCGCTACCTGCTCCAAAGGCGCGTTCTCAGCCTTCAGAGTGATCATTATCGGGTCGCTCGCCGACACATCCAGCTTCCATTGTTTCGCGGGCGGCGATGGCTTTTGCGTCGCGCCACTCGTTTGCCCGAAGACCGTTGGCGCAACCGCCGGATAAAGCGTCACTGCTATAACCCAAGATGCGGCGCGCGGCAATCGTTTGTCGCCCATTGGGTAAATTCTCCCCAGAAAAATGTCCGACAAACTTCAGTTTGTCGTTGCTCAATAAGGGGGTCGCCCGCCGAAGCCAACGACAAACTGAAGTTTGTCGGACACCGCGCGCCGCGTTTTCATTCTTTCAGGGTGTCGCAACGCAACCTGAAGGCTCCCCGTTTCCATGTTTTCACCGGCTTATGCTCACGGCAAAGTCTCGACATTGACGAAAAACCTGTGTCCGCCCGACCGCATTACCCCGAGCAGGAATTCCACGTTGACGGATTGACCGGCCGGCAACAGGTTGGCCAGTGTGATCACACCAACCGCCAAGCCCGGGGCTGAGACCGAATAATTGATGACCGCGCCGTTATCGCTCGGGGGCGCGTCGAGTATCACAAGCCGCCCACCGCCGAGCGCGACCGTTACTGACGGATAAACGCCCAGCACTGGCGCGGTGTTTGCGACGACGTTGACCAGCAGGTTCGTGGTAGCCGTCATGCCGTCGCCATCGGTCACCTTCAGGCCGATTGTGTTTATGCCCAGCGCCGCCGCGCATGAAGCTCCGATGTTGGCTGTGACAATCCCGTTGTTGTTAACCAGGCTGTCAATCGAGATGCCCGGCGGGACTGAGGTCACCATTACATTCAAGGCGCCCGCAGGCGTCTCGACGTCATTGACGGTGGCGATTGTGGAGTTGTGGGGAGTACTGCCTTGTTGGCGCGTAAGACTTGCGCCAGCGATCTGCGGCGGCCCGCCGTCTGCCACCTCCACGCTCGGCTCAATTGGGCCAGAGACGTAGGTGCGGACTTCGAGCACGTATCCTGTGAGTTCAGAGGCGAAATAGACCATCGGCTGAAGTTTTTTTCGGCGCCATATCTGATGGCCAGTCAACCAATCCATGATCCGAAGCTCCGAGCTTGCGCCGAAGCTGAAGAACTTTCTACCGCGAGAGTGGCCAACTCCTGTGCTTTGAAGGATTGTTTCCCGACTCCTTGAACAACAAAACCAGCATCAATAAGGTTCAGCACGGGGTTGGCTGCGTCGGCGCCGCTTTTCAGGACGCGCATCAGTTTTCCCGTTTTGGCGTTCCAGACTTTGATCGTCCGGCTGGCGCCCGCGCGGCCATCTGTGTACACCATTGATCCATCTTCGCTAAAGTTCGCGGCCCATACCGGGGCGCCGTGCGGCAAAGTAATCAGGTCGCGGTTGTACCAGCGCCACAGGTAATACCACTCGAAGCCGCGCAAATCCTCTTCGCCCGGACGTGGCAGAAAGCTTTCGACCGCTTCACGAATACCTTCGATGTTGAAGTCTTCCCGCTCCCGCGCCGCCCTGTCCATCCGCGCAGCGTAGAGCGCGTGGTAATTTTCGCTCGCCTGCGCTATGCCTGCCCGCCATTGCCACACGATGAAGAAGGCGACCGCAAACGCCGTCAGCGCAACGAAAGCGGCGAAGGCGACGCCGATTTTGCGCCGGCGGACGAATTTGCTCGCGCGGTAGGCCAGAGTGGGCGTCTGCGCAATGACCGGCTTGCCCGTCAGGTGTCTTTCGATGTCTTCGCTGAACTGCGCGACTGAAGCGTAGCGTTCATCCGGGTCCTTGCGCAGGGCTTTCAAGGCGATGTTGTCCAGGTCGCCCGACAAGCGGCGGCGCAACTTGTCGGGACTACCTTCGCACGTGGCGCTGATCGTTTCCGGCGAACGAGCCTCCTCGCAATCAGTTTCGGTCACGATGCGGTTGACGGCGGCGCTGGGCGCTTCAGGTTCGGCGTCGGCCACGGCCTGGGCCACGTCGTACAGCGCGATCTGCTCGAGGCGATACGGCCGATGTCCGGTCAGCAGTTCGTACAACACGACGCCGAGCGAATAGACGTCGCTCGAGGTGTTGACGGCCTTTCCGCGCATCTGTTCGGGGCTGGCGTAATCGGGAGTGAACGGGAGCATCCCCGTCCGCGTCAGGTCCGCCGGTTGCAATTCGGAGCCGAGCAGCTTGGCGATGCCGAAATCGAGCAGCTTCACTGTTCCATCCGTTGTGACGAAGATGTTGCCGGGCTTGAGGTCACGGTGGACGATCAGGTTCTGATGCGCGTAGGAGACGGCGGCGCAGACCGTGCGAAAGAGCTTCAATCGTTCGGTGATGTCGAGCTTCCGCCCATCGCAGTATTCGGTGATGGGAACGCCGTCTACATATTCCATCACGACGTATGGCCAGCCTTCCTCAGTCGCGCCGCCGTCGAGCAGTCGCGCTATGTTCGGGCAATCGAGGGCGGCCAGAATTTGCCGCTCCTGCTCGAACCGGCGGATGATCCCGCCCCGCCGCATCCCCGGCAAGACGAGTTTGACGGCCACTTCCTTTTTGTACACGTCGTCAGCGCGCGCCGCCAGATAGACAATGCCCATCCCGCCACTGCCCAGTTCGCGCAACAATTCATAAGGCCCGATCCGTCGCCCGATCAGCCCCACGGCCTTCTGATCGGGATCGGGCAGAACCGGTCGCGTCAGAAAATCTTCGGCTTCCGCCTGATCGTATCGCAACAGCAATCGCCCGACATATGACTGCAAATGCTCGGCGCCGGCGCAGGCCGAAGAGAGATAGCCGTCGCGCTCCCCGATAGGCAGCCCGGAAGCTGTGTCGAGTATCTCCATCGCGAGTTGTAGCTGCTCGCCTGTCATACCAGAGGAAATTCCACGTGTTCCGCCATATTACTTTCCTACACAATAAGCGAAAAATCTGGCTGAAATAGATCATCATCAGAGATCGGGCCGTCTAATTTTTTCTTGATGAACGAGCCGGAAGTTGTGCTATCTTTGCCTCGTCCGACCCGGATTGAAAACCAGTCGCCTATACCCCACCAGGATGAACCTCATGTCAAACTCCACTCCAAGCCGATTTTCGGTCTTACTCGACGAAGCGCGCCAGGGCAACGAGGAAGCCAGAGACGAATTGATCTCCCTCGTTTATCAGGACCTGCGCCGCATTGCGCAAAGCTTTCTCAAGCAGGAACGCCCAAGCCCTTCATTGCAAGCCACGGCCCTGGTCCACGAGGCCTACATACGGATGTTCGGCGAAAACGCCATCGAGTTGCGGAACCGGCGGCACTTTCTGACAATCGCCGCGCTGCAAATGCGACACCTATTGTATGACCATGCGCGAGCCAGGAACGCGGCCAAGCGAAACGGGAACGCGCAGACCGTCCCGCTCGAAGAAGCGACCCTTCTGCCAATAACCCACAATCCCGGCCCGATCGAGTTGCACGAAGCCCTGGAGGCCCTTGAGAAACTCCATCCACGGGCCTGCCAGACGGTCGAGCTGCGTTTCTACGTCGGGCTGACGGAAGAGGAGATTGCGAAGACGCTCGGCGTCTCCGCAACCACCGTCAAACGCGAATGGAAGTTCGCCAGGGCATGGCTGTACGAACAAATCCGCGGCGACGGTACGGTACCGCGCGCGTAAGCAAGCGGTTGACTGATGAGACCGCCGCTTGCTTACGAGCGCGGTACTGTACCGTCGCCCCAACATCGTTACTTGACGTGGATTTTCACCAAGTTTGCCATTTTACCATCCACGGAGAGAACGACATCAACCTCGCCTCGCCCTATCAGAACACGCGGTAAAAGCCCATTGATCTGATCGAGGCCGACGAAGTCGCCCTGCGCTCCGGCGTACAGGACCTGCGTGTTCGCGCCGCCAATCGTCATCGTCACGGTTGACAAGGCGCCGTGATAACGGATTCCAGTGCCGTACAGGATCAGGAAGACCCGGTCGGTCTCGGGGCCGAGATCAATCGGGATAGGCGCGAATTTGCCGGTCGCCGGATCAAATCGCGCAATCGGTTCGAAGATTTGCGAGTTATCGGCTTTGACTCTCAAAACGGTTGCGGCGGCCAGCCCTTTCCCCGACGCGTCAACGGTAAACAAACCGGGCGCGACCGCGGTGATTTGCGACGTTCCCGCGGAAACAAGGCCAGCGCCGCTGATGGTCGTAATCATCGCGGGGCCTGTAGCGGTTCCCGGCGGCATCAGAAAGTTGATTTGCGCCGGCGAGACGAAGAAGAGCGGCGCCAGGCGTTCGACGCCTGCGTTGTCCCGGACATTGACAATCGTCCCGGCCAGATTGGTCGGCAAGGGCAACGTCGTCGCGGCCTGCGTCGTGGTCGCCAGGCCGGTTCCGAAAGCCGCGACGATTGATTCGACGGCCAATCGGGCGCCGTCGTAATTCGCCGCCGAGACCGAAGCGAGCGCGGACGCGGCGTAACGCGCGGTCGCCGTCGCCGCCGGGCCGGACAATTGCCCGTCGGAAGGCGTGACCGCGCATGTCAATAAATCGCCGTTGCGCGCCAGGTCTTTCGGGATCGCATCGGACAAGGCCGCGCTCGTAACGTCGCGCGCCACGGCGCCGTTGACGCGCCATTCGTAGCGGTAGCGCACGAGGTCGTAATCCGGGTCTTCAAACAACAGTGAGGTGTTCACCCGGCAAAAGACGGCCTGGCTGGCTTGTGGAGCGGGCGGGTCGAGCGTGACGCTGATCGCATTCGGCGCGCGATTGACGATCTGATTCTCCGCCGCGACGACCTGGAACGGCGCGTCGGCCACCGTCTGGTTATTGATCGTAAGTTCCATCCGCCACACGCCCGTCACATTGAGGTTGATGTTATAGCCCCAGGAGTAAGTGGGCATTCGGAAGAGCGTGTTGTTATTAAAAGGCCCGGAACTATCGAGGGCGACGCTGCCGTCCGGGCGGCGGTAGCGAACCCGGTAGCTGCTATTGGCTGGCAGGTTCGCGGGAAAAGCGCGAAACGACAATAACCGCAAGCCCATTAAATAGGCGCCGCCTCGCGGCACGTTCTCGAACCTTGTATCGTCATAGGTATCTCTGATCAGCGGCGCGCTGCTAAAGAAGAAATCGCGCAAGTACAGATCGCGGCGAATCGGTATCTGGTTCGTCCGGCTCACCGTCATGCGCATCAATCACTGCGCCGTCGAGCGCGGCAAAGACCGGTACCCCGATTATCTGCTCTCGGAAAGTGCGGATGACAGAATCCGCGCCGTTATGCCCGTCGTAGGTGTACGCGGAGCAATCCCAATCCTGTAGGCCGCTGCCCGGATCGAGGTCGACATAGTTGTTGATAAAGATGTCTTGCCAGATCGCGCCGGCCTGTGGGTAAAACGGAAACGGCCGCGGAGCGCCTTGCGCCGTGGCTGTGGGCGATTCCGTTCGCGATCGGTACTCCGCGATTTTCCGCCGGATGGTCTGCTCCTGTTCCGCCGTAACGCAATTGTCGCGCTGTTCGGGCGGCGCGTGGAAACGAACGGCGCCTTCGCCATCCTGCTCGATAAGGCCGCTGGCGCGAGTGATTGATTGATCCGCCTCCAACGTCAATGAAGCGGTGGCGATCAGTAATGCCTGCAGTAACAGTTTGCGAAGACTTTGACAGTAGGATGAGGGTTCTGAAAACGGACGCATGACGACATTCTCCTGATTTCTGAAATGGGCCTGTTTTACGGCAAAGCAATGGCAAACCGTTGGCTGAGTTCCATCCTTGAGTCAGCGGCTGATCCGCGAGGCTGAACGGACGCCTACAGTTTACCGTTGTCCAGCGAAGCTGAGGACGCAGGCAATTTTTCTGTTCTTTTCCTGCTCCCGCCCATTAAGCGCAAAAGGAAGGCGAAATAGATCATCGGCTGAAGATTTTTTTTGAGGAAAGAAAAAGGCGGGGCGGTCTACCCCTTCGGCGACGATAAAATGGAGAATTGCGGGCCGTTATCACCTGCCGTACTTCTGGGCCAGGTAGGCGAAAACGAAGAGCGCGATCACGGAAAGCAGCAGCAGCAGCACGGACGAAGCCAGGTGTTTGCGGCGAGCGCTGGCCCCATTTATTCCGGCAAGCTGGTCTGTCGCAACCTGACGGACGAAGGCCGGGAGCGCGCGGACGAGGTGGGCGCTATTTCTTCTGACGAGTTTGCCTGTCGCAACCTTCTCTATCGGGATCAGGATCGCTGCCTCCGATAAATCGGCTGTGCGTTTCGCATGCGGCGCCCTGGCCGGGTTGTCCAAAATCGGCGGAGGTATCGGGATAAGTTGCGGGGACAGAAACGCGTCCTCCTCGGGCATCCAGTCGTAAGGCTCCGATGCGACAAGCGGTATGACGGCATATTCGTCCTGCGCCCATGCGCTCGATGAATCGAGCGAGCCATAAGAGAAGACGCGTATGCGCGGAGAAGAATATTTGCGACGAGGCATAGTCATTCCCGTTCACCTATCGTTATTTCTCATTGATCAATCTCTCTATATGCTTTTCGAGCTTCCGATATTCGCCAACGCCTCGTTTGACGCTCCGCACGACGCCCCGGCGGTCAATCAAAATCACTGTTGGGACGCCGGCTACACCGTATCGCTCTTCGTTCGTTACATCGTCCATCTTGCCAACCGCGAACGGATACGTCAGTTGGCGCCTGGCTTTGTAATTTTGCAGGCTCTTGAACTCCTGCTCACGCGATAGGGACTCTTCGCCGTCCGAGCGCCCGTAAAATTTCGTCACGCCTATGAGTTCAAATCCCTTGCCCGCGTATTTCGATTGGAATCCGCGCAGGCGCGGGAACGCGATAACGCTGGGCTGGCTCCACATCGCCCAAAAATCCAGTAACACGACATTGCCGCGCAATTCGCTTAAACTTTTCGGCGCCCCCTGCCTTCCTTCGATCCAGCGCGAGACTTCCAGTTCCGGCGCGGGAGTCCCGATCAGCCGCGCGACTGTAAGCTCCGATTCGTAAACCGAGCGCAATTCAGGCCGGCGGTCGAAATCAAAATCAAGCGCCATTTTGTTCAACTCATCGGCTTCCGTCTTCCGCCCGACCCGCTCGTAAGACGCGACGGCCGTCGCCGCCAGGATGATCTGGTTGATCTCGGCCGCTTCGAGCAGAATCGGGGGCAGGTTGCTCGAGAGGACGAGCGAATTCGCCAGCTTGTATCCTTTATCCGCCAGCGTGGCGACCTTGTCGTACAGGCCGCGGTCACGCAAGGCTGCCGCCAGGTCTTTGTACAATTCCGTACGGGTGGTCAGCGCCGCCGGATTGTCGGTAATATCCCACTCTGCGCCCTCGAGCGCTTTTTCGGCCTCGTCGAGTTGTCCCGTTTCGATCAGCGCGCGTATCAGTCCCATGCGGGCGTTCGCCGCCATTTCTGTCCTCGAATTGGACTTCGAATCGCCTTTGAGGTAAGCCCGAAAAGCTTCCCCCGCAAGCGCGAACTGTTCCGCCTCTTGATAGAGCGTGGCCAGCGCATACAACTCTTCGCCTTTCCAATCCCCGATCTTGAAGCCGGCGGCGCGTTCCGTCGCAAATTTTATTAAAGCTTCATCCATTTCATCGGGATCGGGCGGATCAGGCGCGAAAGCGCCTGGCGCTGGGGACAATGATCGCTCGGCGTCGCGCTGAATCGCCTCCAATAATTTTCGCTGCTGTTGCGCTACCTGGCGTAGAGCCTGAGAAGGCCTTCCGCTCTGAGCGCGCGAATCGGGCGACGCCGCCAGCAACAGCAGGGCCAATTGAATTGACAGCAGGATTCGTTTCGACATATGCCGCAAACGGGACAACGGTGAGGCGTGGATGCTGTGTGTGTTACTCGTGTACCCGCGCATTTTACGTTTATTACAAGAATGTAGGCAAGAATTGTTTTCGGTTCACACGGATTCCAACGCGGGTCCTTCAGCTAGACAATGCGGAGTTGATGTAGTACAAATGGGCGCTAGCTCTTACCTTTAAAGCCAAAAGGTTATACGCAATGAAATTCGGCGTAGTTGTTTTCCCCGGCTCGAATTGCGATCACGACGCTTATCATGTGGTCAGCAAAGTCATAGGCCAGCCCGTTGACTTCATCTGGCACAAAGAGGAAGAGATTGATCGTTATGACGCGATCATCCTGCCCGGCGGGTTCTCATACGGAGATTACCTGCGCACGGGCGCGATCGCGCGATTCTCGCCGGTGATGAATGCCATCAAAGATTTTGCCCGCGACGGCCGTTTTGTGTTGGGCATCTGTAACGGCTTCCAGATTCTGTGCGAAGCCGGATTGCTGCCCGGGGCGTTGCGGCGCAACAGAAGTCTGAAATACGTTTGTGAGCACGTTAACATCCGCGTCGAGCGCGCGGACACGCCGTTCACCTGCGGTTACCAGCAGGGGCAGATTCTGAGCGTTCCAATCGCGCACGGCGAAGGCAATTACTTTTGCGACGAAGCGACGATGACCGAGCTTGAAGGTCAGAACCGCATCATCTTTCGCTATTGCGATGCGAACGGCGCAATAACGGAACAGTCCAACCCGAACGGCTCGCTCAACAACATTGCGGGAATCACAAACTATGAAGGGAATGTGCTCGGTATGATGCCGCACCCGGAACGCGCTTCCGAGAGCGCGCTGGGCTGCAACGACGGGCGCGCTCTCTTCCTGTCAATGGCCGAATCATTGCGCGAGATGCTCAAATTGAGAGCATAGAAGAAAGAGGGGGAGACAAGGGGACAAGGAGAAGGGGAGACAAGGAGATTTTTCTCTCCTTGTCTCCTTGTCTCCTTGTCTCCCCTTCTCCTTGTCCCCTTGTTCCCCAATCTCCAACTCAGAATTATGGCGATCACACCTGAAATCCTGGATCAGCACAACATCACGCCCGAAGAGTTTGAGCGGATCAAACGATTGATGGGGCGCGAACCTAATATCACCGAACTCGGAATCTTCTCGGTGATGTGGTCAGAGCATTGTTCGTACAAATCGTCGAAAGTCCATCTCAGGCGGCTGCCCACCGAGGGCGAGTGTCTGGTGCAGGGGCCGGGCGAAAACGCTGGCATCGTTGACATCGGCGACGGTTGGTGCGTGGCGTTCAAGATCGAATCGCACAATCACCCGTCGTTCATCGAGCCGTATCAGGGCGCGGCGACGGGCGTTGGTGGCATCCTTCGCGACATCTTCACAATGGGCGCGCGGCCCGTGGCGGCGATGAACAGCCTGCGTTTCGGCCCGATTCGCGATGAGGACATTGATGATTCGCTCGAACAGGCGTCGGCCAACGCCATTGCGCGCAACCGGCGGCTCGTTGCTGGCGTGGTGAAAGGTTTGGGTGATTACGGTAACTCGTTCGGCGTGCCGACGATCGGCGGCGAAGTCGCTTTCGCCGACTGTTATTCGCTCAACCCGCTGGTCAACGCGTTCGCGCTGGGGCTGGTGCGCCGCGAGCAGATTTTTTACGGCAAGGCCGAGGGCATCGGCAATTCGGTGATCTACGTCGGCGCGAAGACCGGACGCGACGGCATTCACGGCGCGACGATGGCCTCGGCGGAATTCGACGAAGAGGCGATGGAGAAACGCCCCACCGTGCAGGTCGGCGACCCGTTTTCGGAGAAGCTGCTGCTCGAAGCCTGCCTGGAAGCGATGCGCGCCGGCGCCATCGTCGGCATTCAGGATATGGGCGCCGCCGGATTGACTTCATCATCGTGCGAGATGGGAGCGCGCGCCGGCACGGGACTGGAAATTAACCTCGATCTGGTCCCGCAGCGCGAGACCGGGATGACGGCTTACGAGATGATGCTCTCGGAATCGCAAGAGCGAATGTTGATCGTGGCGAAACGCGGACACGAGCGGCAGCTGATGGAGATTTTCCATCGCTGGGACCTGGACGCGGTAATCATCGGCCAGGTGATCGCCGAGGAGAAATTACGCGCGCTCCATAACGGCGAAGTCGTCGCCGACATTCCGAACAAGGCTTTGACCGACGAAGCGCCGCGTTACAACCGTCCGCAGAAGCCTTCTGTGATTACAGCCGAGGACGTGACGCCGAAGATCGAAACAGCCATCTCAAATCTCGAATCTCAAATCTCCGGCGAATGGCAGGTCTTCACCGAAATCCTGCGACGCCTTATCGCCTCGCCAAACCTGGCGTCGAAACAGTGGGTCTACCGCCAATACGATCACATGGTGCGGACGAACACTGTCGTTCTGCCGGGTTCCGACGCGGCGGTGATCCGCGTGAAAGAAACGCGGCGCTCGCTGGCCATGTCGCTCGACTGCAACAGCCGCTATTGCCACCTGAACCCGCGCGAGGGCGCGCGCCTAGCCGTCGCCGAAGCCGCCCGCAACGTCGTGTGCAGCGGCGCGAAGCCGCTCGCGATCACCAATTGTCTGAACTTCGCCAGCCCCGAACGCCCCGAAGCGATGTGGTCGTTCAGCGAGACAATTGACGGAATGGCCGAAGCCTGCCGCGCGCTGGGAACTCCGGTCACCGGCGGCAACGTCAGTTTTTATAACGAGACCGAAGGGCAGGGAGTTTATCCGACTCCGGTCATCGGGATGCTCGGTTTGATCGAAGACGCCAAACATACGACCACCCAATGGTTCAAAGCGGCGGGCGACGTGATTCTTCTGCTGGGCGTCACGCAAAACGATCTGGGCGCGAGTGAGATACTGTCGGTTTTAGCGGGCGAAACGAGCGGCGCGGTCCCGCGACTCGATCTTGAAGCGGAGAAGGCCGTCCAGAAAGTTTGCCTGGACGCGATCCGGGCGGGTCTCGTCCGCTCCGCGCACGATTGCAGCGACGGCGGATTGGCGGTGGCGCTGGCTGAAAGCTGTTTTTCCAGCTATCGTCGAAACGCGGTCGGCGCGCGAATTGATTTGAGCGAGCACGCAAAATTGAGCGGGCCGCAACGGGCGGCGCTGTTCTTCGGAGAATCGCCTTCACGCATTATCATCAGTTTGAAGCCGGAGCATGTCGCTGAGGTCAAAAACATCGCCGGGCAGGCGGGCGTGGACTGCGCGGTGATCGGCGAAACCGGCGGAGCGGAATTGAGCGTCGCCTGTGATGGCGAGTCGCTGATCGAAATCACCGTCGCGTCGCTCGAAGAAATATGGCGTAACGCGCTCCCCTCACATCTGGGATAATGACAAATATCAAACAAACGGAAAATGAAGCCCTTCGCCCGTTTCGCGATCTACTGACGGTACTGTACTGATTGCGCGCGCAACAACACCCAATCGCATCCGGGCGAGCAGCGCGCGTTGAATTCCTGGGCGCCGATCTCTTCCACTTGCAACTTTCCAGCCTTCGTCACGTCTCCGCTCCACCTTTTGCGCGACATAATCAGGACGCTCTGGCTGCGGCTGGCCTCGACCAGCAGCGCAATTTCATCAACCGACATCGCGGTCACCAGCTCCGAACGGTTGTCGCGCAACGGCAACCCCGTGGCGTAAAAATTTATGCCGTGGTCCTGATTGACAAAGAAGATCAAACGTTCGGAGGGGCGCGCAGCCTGAACGGCCATGAGTGACAGTTTCTTCAACGACTCCCGATTCCCCAATCCGGGAAAGGCCAAGTGCGCGGCGGCGACGACAATCGCGGCCAACCCAATCGGCAGATAGAGCGTGGCGGTTCTGCCGCTTTTAAAAAACAGCAAGCCCAGGTAGACCGCGGCCACCAGAACGGCGACCGACCCCATCAACCACGCGTCGCGCGCGTTCACGCCCAATTCGCGCTGAAGAATAAGGCCGGCGCCGATCCCCGCCGAGGCGATCAGCGCCGCCGTCAAATAACTGTGCGCGTTCGGCGGCGATGATTCATCGCTCCACCACCGATCCAGTTCCCTGCCCACAATCAACGCGATCGCCGGAAAGACCGGCAGGATGTATCCGGGCAATTTCGATCCTGAAAACGAGAAGAACACGATCGGCGCGATAATCCAGCAGCCCAGGAACAGATGAAGACGAGCGCCCGGAGTCTCCCGCCATCGTTTCAATATGCGCCAGGCGCCCGGCTTCGTCAGAGAGGACGCCAAATAAAACGACCACGGAAAGCTGCCCGCGAACGCCACCAGAAAGAAGAAATAGAATGGCTGCGGGTGGCGGTATTTATTCGACAGGTAACGTTGGAAATGATGCCCGATGAAAAATTCGTCAATGAATTCGCGCCCGTTCTTCGCGATCACCGGCGCGTACCAGATGGCCACGGTCGCAAGGAAGATCAACACGCCGAACACCAGCGGGCGTGGTTTCAACGGCAGTCTCCATGCGCCCGTCAAAACCAGGTAGGGCGCGATGACCGTCATCGGCAGAACAATTCCGACCAGTCCCTTCGCCAGCGTCGCCAGTCCCAACGCGAAAAAGAACGCATACAAGAGATGATTGGCGCCAACCTGCGACTCTTTGCTCTCCCACAGGAAGAAGCTCAAGAGGGCGATCTCGACCGCGACGGCCAGCGGCAGATCGAACGTGGCGCCGCGCGCGAAGCCCGGCCACAATCCGCAGGTCGCAAGCGCCGCCGCGCTCAAATATCCGAACCGCGCCGAA
>Ga0187894_10004886_pt1 | contig 14050 bp, 12 predicted proteins | sample GBC1701081metaG_FD_136650 | JGI IMG/M metagenome (GOLD analysis project Ga0187894, IMG submission 136650) | White microbial mat communities from a lava cave in the Kipuka Kanohina Cave System on the Island of Hawaii, USA - GBC170108-1 metaG ...
TCGAAGAACTCGCGCCCCGGAGCGTGCTGCAGCACGACGCCCTTGGCGCCGGCGGAGAGCAGCAGCTCGGCGCCACAAGGTCCGCTCGGGTTGCGCAGCCCCGACTGGCCCTCGAGCAGGATGAGGTCGGGCTGCGACTGCGCGGCGCAGGCGACGACGGCGCGCTCGAGCTCGCCGGTGACGAAGTCGTTCGGCGTGGCGTCGAGAATGAACCCGTGCGGATGCCCCTGCAGCCAGCCGGTCTGGCCGGTTGTGACGAGCTCGACCTCGAGGCCGCGGCGCCGCAGGCCCTCGAGCAGAAACGTCGCCGTGGTGCGCTTGCCGATGGCGCAGTCGGTGCCGAGCACCGCCACGCGCGGTACCTCGAGGCGCAGCGCTTCGCCGGTCCAGAAGCGCAGCTCGTCGAAGCGCTTCACGCGGCGGAGGTCGACCAGTCGAGCGCCCGAGGCCGAGGCCGCGGCGACGAGCTCGGCATCGTCGGCGAGCTGCTGGTGCAGGCCGTTGACCGCACCGATGCCGCGGCGCGCGCCTTCGAGGAGGGCGGCACGGATCCGCCGCGGCAAGCGACCGCCGTGCAGGGCGACGCCGACGACGAGCCACTGTGGCTTCTCCGGCAGGGCCGCCAGCGCCGCATCGAGCGAGGCGAAACACGGCAGGTCGCGGCGCCGGCCGTCGGTCAGCTCACCGGCGTCGCGGCCGGCGTGGCGATCGTCGATGACGCCGAGCAGACGGAAGCGGCTCGGCCCGCGGATCAAGCCATGCGCGGTCTTGGCGTTGCCCTCGGCGAGCAAGCCCGCGGTCAACAGCAGGGCGGTCTCCTTCACGCCGACGGCTATAGCGCGGACGCCAGTCCAAGTTCCAAGTCCGGACATAGAACTTGAGCCTGCGGGCGGGGCGGCGATATCGTCGGCGCATGCCCGTTCACTTCCGAACCTGTCCCCTGTGTGAAGCGATGTGCGGCCTCGAGATTCACGTCGACGGCGAGCGCGTCACCGCGATCCGCCCTGACGAGGCCGACGTCTGGAGCAAGGGATTCATCTGTCCCAAGGGCACGACGCTCGGCGCTCTGCACGAGAGTCCCGACCGCATCCGGGTGCCGATGCTGCGCGACGGCGAGCGCTGGCGCGAGGCGTCGTGGGACGAGGCCTGCGCGAGTTGCGAGGAGCTGCTCGGCGGCGTCCTCGCGCGCCACGGCAAGCAGGCGGTGAGCTGTTACATCGGCAACCCGACGGCGCACAGCTTCCACCTCGGTCGCTACGTCGGCCTGTTCATCGGTATGGCGCAACTGCCGACGCTCTATTCTGCCGGCACCGTCGATCAGTGGCCGAAGAACGTCGCCTGCATGTTGATGTACGGCAGCATGTGGTGGATCCCGACGCCGGACATTCAGCGCACCCGTTTCTGGGTGATCATGGGCGGCAACCCGCAGGCGTCGCAGGGCAGTTTGCTCGCCTGCCCCGATGCGCTCGGCGAGATCGACCGCATCCGCGCTCGCGGCGGCCGCACCGTGGTCATCGATCCCCGCCGCACCGGCACCGCCGAGCGCGCCGACGAGTGGATCCCGATCCAACCCGGCACCGATGCGGCGCTGCTGCTCGCCGTTTGTCAGGTGCTGTTCGCGGAGGGTCTCACGCGCGTCGGCCCGCGCGCGAGCCGTATCAATGGAATCGACGAAGTGCGGGCGCTGGCGCAGCCGTTCACGCCGGAGCGAGTGGCGGTGACCTGTCGCGTGCCGGCGGAGACGATTCGCCGCCTGGCGCGCGAGATCGCCGCCGCCCCGAGCGCGGCCGTCTACGGACGCATCGGTCTCTGCAACCAGGAATTCGGCACGCTCGCTTCGTGGCTCATCGACGTGGTCAACATTCTCACCGACAACTTCGATCGTCCCGGCGGTCTGATGTTCGGCAAGCCGCTCGCTTGGAGCCTGGTGTCGCTGCCCGATCCGCAGTGGGCGGGCGGCGTCAGCTTCGGGCGCTTCCGCTCGCGCGTGCGCGGCGTGCCGGAGATTCTCGGCCAGTTTCCGCTCTCCTGTCTCGCGGAGGAGATCGCCACGCCGGGCGACGGTCAGGTGAAGGCGCTGATCACGATCGCCGGCAACCCGGTGATCTCGGCACCCGACTCGGCGCGCCTCGACGCCGCGCTGCCCGAGCTCGAGTGCATGATCAGCGTCGACAACGCGCTCAACGAGACAACCCGCCACGCGCACGTGATCCTGCCCGGGCACTCCGCGCTCGAGCAGCCTCACTTCGACGATCTGATCAGCATGTGGGCCGTGCGCAGCGCCGGAAACTTTTCGCCGGCGGTCTTCCCGCGCGCAGACCGCCCGCAGGAGTGGGAGATCCTGGCGCGCCTCGCAGGTCTGTGCATGGGAATGAAGCTCGACGAGATCGACGTCGGCGCCATCGACGACGGCTTCTTCGCCGCGCTCTGCGGCGCCAAGGGCATCGATGCCGCGACCGTTCTGCCGCTCTACGATCACCGCGGCCCGGAGCGGCTCCTCGACCTGCAGATCCGCACGGGCTCCTTCGGGGACCTCTACGGCGAGCGCCCCGGAGGGCTGACGCTCGAGTCGTTCCGGCGCGCCCCGCACGGCATCGACATGGGACCGATGGTGCCGCGGCTCGAGGAGATCCTGGCGACGCCGTCCGGCAAGATCGAGCTGGCGCCACCGCACATCACCGCCGACGTGCCGCGTCTCGCGCGCCGCCTCGAGCGGCAGCGCGATGAGCTCGTGCTCGTGTCACGCCGGCACCTGCGCTCGAACAACTCGTGGCTGCACAACCTCGAGAGCTTGGTGCGCGGCCGCGATCGTTGCACCTTGCTGATCCACCCCGAGGACGCCGCGCGCTGCGGCGTCGCCGACGGCGAGCTCGCCCAGGTGACCTCGGAAGCGGGCAGCATCGAAGTGCCGGTCGAGGTGAGCGACGAGATGCTCCCGGGCGTGGTCTCGCTGCCGCACGGCTGGGGTCACGACGTCGACGGCACACGCCAGGCAGTGGCGCGCGCTCACGCCGGCATCAACAGTAATCTCCTCGCGCCCGGTGGACTCGTCGACCCAGTGAGCAACAACGCCGTCGTCAACGGCATCCCCGTCGCGGTGGTGTCGGCCACCAGTGACGAGCGACAAACGACCCGCGACTAGAGACCGGCGACCAGCGACCAAGTCAGCTTGCGTCTTCGAGCTCCGCAATGTGCTCTGTCGGGAGGGGGAACCGATAGGCGGACTCGTCAGAATGGATCGAAGCTGAGAGTGCGCGGCGGCAAGACCCTCAACGCGCCGCAGCTGGGCGGCGATGCTCCTCGACCGCGATGCCGTCGCATTGACGTGGTCACGAGAGAGACGCTACGGTGACTACATGAAGCCGGGTCATACGATCGTCGGAGTTCGGGAGCTGCGTACGCGGCTGAGTGCCTACCTGCGTGCGGTCGCCCAGGGTCGCACCATCGTCATCGGCGACCGCCGTCGTCGACCGATCGCCCGCCTCGTACCGGTAGCGCGCGCGGCGGACGACGAGGTCCTGGACCGGCTCGCCGCGCACGGCGTGCTCCAACGTGCCGTCGGCAAGCCGAGCGCCAAGCCGCGCGTGGCGTCGCGCAGCCGCACGCGATTGGTTGCCGACGTCGTCAACGAGAATCGCGGGTGATTCTGTACCTCGACACCAGCGCGCTGGTGAAGCTGTACGTGGCCGAGGCGGGGACCGCAGAGGTCGCCGCCGGGGTCGAGCGTGCGACGGCGCTGGTGACCGTGCGTATCTCCTACGCGGAAGCGCGGGCCTCCTTTGCCCGCCACACGCGCGCCAGGGGACTCCGTCCGGGGGAGCTCCGACGCGTCGTTCGGCAGCTCGACGAAGAATGGGGTCAGTACAGCATCGTCGAGGTGACCGACGCGTTGGTGCGGCGAGCAGGCACCCTTGCCGAGCGCCACCGACTGCGGGGCTACGACGCCGTGCAACTGTCGGCCGCCGTGGACCTCCGACTGGGCGGCGCCACGGATGTCGTGTTTGCCTCGTTCGATGCCACTCTCAACCAGGCCGCGCGGCGCGAGCGACTCAGGCTCTTATAGATTGGAAGCGGGGATCGATCCGACATGGCGCGCACCGAGACCATCACCGTCCTGCGCGGTGAGGCGTGACCCGATGCACTGCCCCGCCTGCCAGCACGAGAACAAACCCGTGGCCCGCTTCTGCGAAGCGTGTGGCGCGCGGCTGGCGCGGACGTGTCCGAGCTGCGGGGAGGAAGCGGGCGCGCAGGCGCGCTTCTGCCCGGCCTGCGGAGCGACGATCGACGAGCCCGTGTCACCCGCCGAGCGCCGCCAGGTGGCCGGCGAGGCCACATCCGTCCCCGCGGGCGAGCGCCGCCAGCTGACGGTCCTGTTCTGCGATCTCGTAGGCTCGACGCCGCTCTCGCAGCAGGTCGACGCCGAGGAGTGGCGCGACGTCATCGCGCAGTACCAGAAGGCCGCCCGCACCGCAGTCGAGCGCTGGGGCGGCCACGTCGCCAAGACCCTCGGCGATGGGCTGCTCATCTACTTCGGCTGGCCCGATGCGCGCGAGGATGACCCCGAGCGGGCCATCCGGGCGGGCCTGGAAGCGGTGGAGGCAGTTAGGCGGTTGGCGGTTACGCGGTTCGGTGAAGAGGGCTCTTCTCCAGATACCCTAACCGCCAACCGCTTGACCGGTAACCGCCTATCCGTCCGCGTCGGCATGCACACGGGCCCCGTCGTCATCGCCGACGGCGGCGAGGTGTTCGGCGAGACGGCGAACATCGCGGCGCGCGTGCAGGGTGCGGCGGAGCCCGACACGGTAGTGGTCACGGCCGCGACGCAGCGCCTGGCAGCGGGCATCTTCGTCCTGGAGGATCGCGGCCCGCAGGCGTTGAAGGGCGTGCGCGAGCCGATGGTCCTCTATCGCGTCCTGCAGCCGAGCGGCGTGAGAAGCCGTCTCGACGTGGCAGCGGGGCGGCTCACGCGCTTCATCGGGCGCGATGTGGAGCTGGCGACGCTGGTCGACCGCTGGGACCGGGCGGCAGACGGCGAAGGGCAGAATGTGCTGATCGTGGGCGAGGCCGGCGTCGGTAAGTCGCGGCTCGCCTACCAGCTCCGCGAGCGGCTCGCGACGACCCCGCACACGTGGCTCGAGTGCGGCACCAGCCCCTACACCGAGGGCACACCGTTCCATCCGGTGATCGCGCTGGTCGCACAGGGGTTGGCCTTCAGTGGGACGGATACGACAGCGGAGAAGATCGCGAAGATCGAACGTGGGCTCCGCGACCTTGCCTCGCCGGAGAACGTCGCCCTGCTCGCGGACTTCCTCGGGCTGCCCCCGCCGACCTCCTTCACGATGAAGCCGGACGTGCGGCGCCGGAAGACGATGGAGCTGCTGGCGCAGTGGAACCTTGCGCTCAGCACGATCCAACCGCTCGTGCTCCTGGTCGAGGACCTGCACTGGTCGGATGACTCGTCGCTCGAGCTGCTCGGGCGCATCATCGCCCAGAGCGCCACGGCGCGCGTGCTCGTCGTCGCCACGGCGCGCCCGGAGTTCACGGCTCCCTGGCCGGCGCGGTCGAACTCGACGACGGTCCAGCTCGCGCGGCTCACGAAGCGCCAGGCGCGCGAGATGGTGACTCGCGTGCTGTCCCTCGATACGCGACCTGAGAAGATGGCCGCTACTCGGGATGATCGGTTTGGATCTGCGGGACCCGAGACAACTCCGTTCACCCCGATTAGCGACCCTTCTGTTGGGTCGCGTATCGAGGGGCTCTCCGATGCTGTCATCGACGCCCTCGTCGCCCGCGCCGACGGCGTGCCGCTCTACGTGGAGGAGCTGACCAAGGCGGTGGCGGAGCCGGGAACCGCCCCGGGCGCGGACGCCATCCCCCCGACCCTCGCGGGGTCGCTCATGGCGCGGCTCGACCGGCTGTCGGCGGCTAAGGAGGTGGCGCAGCGGGCGGCGGTGCTCGGGCGGGAGTTCGACTACCGCCTGCTGGCCGCCGTCGCCGGGATGCAGGAAGCGGGTCTGCGCCAGGGCCTCGCGCGGCTGGTCGGCGCAGAGATCGTCTTCCAGCGCGGCGAGCCACCCGAGGCAACGTACACGTTCAAGCACGCGCTCGTACAGGAGGCGGCGTACGAGTCCTTGCTCAAGCGCACGCGCCAGCAGCTCCACGGGCGGGTCGTCGACGCGCTCGTTGATCGCTTCCCCGAGCGCGTCACGAGGGAGCCAGAGGTAGTGGCGCGACACGCAGCAGCCGCTGGTCGCATTGATGAAGGGGTCAAGTATCTGCGAGACGCGGGCGAGCAGGCACAAGCACGGTCAGCACACGGGGAGGCTATCATTCAATTCCGCAGGGCAATCGCGCAGATCGCCAGCCAGCCCGAGGGCACGGAGCGCGAGCGGCGCGAAGTGGCGCTTCAGTTGGCGCTGGGAGCGTCACTGGTCGCCGTCCGTGGTTTTGCACACCGCGAGACCGAGACTGCGTACGCGCGAAGCTGGGAGCTTGCAGAGCGGGTTGACGATGCGAGCCACAGGGCGGTCGCTCGCATCGGCTTATCAGTCTTGTCCATCTCACGCGGCGACCCCGGACGGGGACGAACGCACGCGGTCGAGGTGCTGGCGCAAGCCGAGCGACAGCACGATGTGGAGGAAGCGCTCAGCGCATACACGCAAATCGCGGCTGCCGATCTCTATCAGGGTCAATTCGTGTCCTCGCTGGCGCACGCCGAGCGCGCGCTGGCGCTGTACGATCCGGAGCGACATCACACTCTGGTCAGTGTGCTCGGCACCGACCAGGCCGTCGCGTCCCTCAGCTACGTCGCGTGCAATCTCTGGATGTTGGGCCTCCCGGACACCGCCCTCTCTCGTGCGGAACAAGCGGTAGGGTTGGCCCGACAGCGCGATCATCCGTTCGGTTCCGGCTTCGCCCTCTCGTTCGCTGCGACCGTCAACTGGTTGCGAGGGAACCGGCTGGGACAGCACGCGCTAGGCGCCGAATTGATCTCCCTGAGCCAGGTGCAGGGCTTCCCGCTGTGGCTCGGCATTGGCCATGTATGGCAGGGCGCAGCGCGGGTGGCAGCCGGCGACGCGGCGGCGCTGGCCGAACTACTAGAAGGCCTTGCTCTCGCGGGAGAGACGGGTAACCAAGCGGGAGCGCCCATGCTCCTTGGGCTCTTTGCCGAGGCGCAGCAAGCAGTGGGGCTCCTGGCCGATGCTCAGCAAACGGTGGCAAGCGGCTTGGCGCTCGCCGACCACACCGGCCAGCATTCCAACGACGCCGAGCTTCACCGCCTCGACGGCGACCTGCTCCTCGCGACCGGAGGCGCCGACGACGAGGCGGCCGCCCGCTATCAGCGCGCCCTCGCCATCGCCCGCGAGCAGGGCGCCCACTCGTTCGAGCTGCGCGCCGCCACGAGCCTCGCGCGCCTGTGGCGCGATCAGGGGAAGCGCGCCGAAGCGCGCGATCTCCTCGCCCCGGTCTACGGCTGGTTCACCGAAGGCTTCGAGACGCAGGATCCGATCGACGCGAAGGCGTTGCTCGATGAGCTCGGCAGGTCATGACGCAACCGTTGCAATGCGAGGGAGCGCGCAACGGTGATGGCTCACTTGTCCGCCGACCGCCGACGCCGGCGCGATGTGTTGGGGTTTCGAGCCGACGGCAGACCGTCGCCACGAAACTGCCTTCCCGGCGCGGGCACGACGACGTCCTTTCGCGCCGCGTCGAGTGTGCGCGAGAAATTGTTCCGGGCTCGAATACGGTCATCGTCTTCACGAAGTCACTCCTTGCGACTGAGAGGGCGCGGAGACCTCGTGCTCCGCCGCCAAACGGCGTCACCGCTGCTGCTTGCGTCCGAGCTCTTCACGGCCGCGAGAAGTGGAAAGCAGAGCTCCGGGCGGGCATCATGATGCCACCCGAGAACGACAGTCCATTCGCGCTCACCTCGTGCAGCCTGCTTCCTCGAACCCGATGAAGCGGTACCGAAAGGTCCCTTGGGGGGTATACCAAACTTGATCCCCCTCGGTTCTGACCAGGTCCTTCACCCAGGTGATGTCCGCCGCCACGCTGCCCGAATGATCGATCTGAGCCGCGTGCAGTCGCCGACGCAGCGACACGCTCCGCTCACACACGTATCGTTCGCGGTGCAGTCATTGAGGTCGTCACACGGACCACCGTTCCGTGGCACGCCCACGCATCGTCCGTTCCGACACTCGCCCGCCGTGCACAGGTGCAACACATCGCACTGTTGCGCTGCCGCGTTGCCGGCCATGAAGAGCACCAGCAATGTGGCTTCCTTCCACCTACCCATGGAGGCACTCCTCCTTGCAGACGGGACAGTAGTCGCTTGCATCGTCAGCCTCAAATCTGACGTGCTATTCGTGTAGCCTGACGTTGCACTGGGAGAAGAAATGCGCTCGGAGACGCACATGCTGGTAGACCGCGATGCTGCTCACATCCCGTTCGTCGACAGCGGCTCCTATCCAATCCGTGGGGCGAACTTCGTCCGGCCGTTGGTCGACGGCGATCCCGCCTTCCGGCGCATCTGTGCCGCCGTCGACGCGGCGCGGTTCAGCGTCTGGGTGACAGTCGCGTTTCTCGAGCCGAGGTTTCGCATGCCCGACGGACGCAGCTTCTTCGAGGTCCTCGACGGAGCGCAGGCTCGAGGTCTCGACGTTCGCGTTCTCTTCTGGCGTCATGTCCTTCTCGCCACCATCAGCCCGGATGCTCACTTCGCCGGAACGGAGAAGGATCGGACGTTTCTCGCGGCGCGCGACACGCGTTGGCTCGCTCGTTGGGACCAAGCCGAAGGCCGCTATTGTCAGCACCAGAAAAGCTGGCTGATCGACGCCGGCCAAGAGAGCGAGATCGCCTTCATCGGCGGGATCAACCTCAACAACGACTCGGTGGTCGTTCCCGGACATCCGCGTCTAAACGATCGGGCCAATACGCACGACGTCTATGTCGAGGTCCGGGGACCGGCGGCAACGGACGTGCATCACAACTTCGCCCAGCGATGGAACGAGGCGAGCGATCGAAGCGTTGTCGACGGCAGTTGGCCGCCGAGCTCGAGCGGAAGCGTGCTCGAGTTTCCGCGCCGCGTGTCGCCGCCGGCGGGAGAAGCCGTCGTGCAGATCCAACGGACCGTCCGTCGCGGCCGCTACAGCGATGGAACGGCGACCCCGGGCGGCAAGACGTTTGCCATCGCCGAGGGCGAGTACTCGATCATCGACCAGTATGTCCGCGCGATCACAGCGGCGGAGCGTACGGTGTATCTCGAGGATCAGGCGATCGGGTCGCCAGAGATCGTGGCGGCGCTCGACGCGGCGCTCGAGCGCGGCGTCGACGTGGCGCTCCTCGTCCCGCTCGATCCCAATCGGGAGATGGCGGCGGCGAGGACGAACCCGGAGACGCAACGCTTCTGGGACTCGCTCGCCGCGCTCGGTCGTCATGACCGGTTCGTCCTTGCCGGCCTCGCCGGCAGCAACGATGCGGGCGAGTACCACCACGTCTACATTCACGCCAAGATCGCGCTGATCGACGACGGGTGGTGCACGATTGGATCGGCGAACCTGGGGAACCGCTCTTTCTTTGGTGACACCGAGCTCAACGCGTCGATCTGGTGCGAGGCCATCGTGCGGGACTTGCGCCACCAGCTTCTCCTCGAACACCTGACCGTCGACTCCGCGGCGATGACCGACCGGGACGCGTTCGCGCGCTATCGAGCGATCGCGCACCAGAATGCGGCACGACGGGCCGCGGGCAAGCGCCTCGAAGGCCTCGCCATCGCCATCGATCCGAGCACCTACGCGATGTAGATGTGCGACGGCTCGAAACTCCTTGTTGCAGCGAGAGCCCGGCGTCCGAAGCTCACTAAGCAGCCGCGCTTCGGATCAGGGGCGCGCCGTCTCTTCGAGCTGGATCTTGCGCCGGCCTTCGCGGCGGAAGCGCACCCGCGGGAGCGCGTCGTCGGCGACGAACGGGCGGACCAGGTGCACACCTCGAGCTGTAGGCCGTTGGAGTCCACGAAGTTGACCTGGGCTTCGAAGCTCCACGATGAGCGCGCCCATGCCTTTCGTGCCGCCGGTCACAAGCACGCGCTTTCCCTCGAACTCGTTCGCGGAAACGGGAAACGGATAGCTCAGGAACGGATCTCCAGCGAGACGATCTTGCCGCCCTCCAAAGTAAAGACCTGGTTTACCTCCAATGGACTGCCGGGGAAGTCGCCGGTCAGCCGCGCGCGCACGGTCACGGTGTTCTCGTCTACCGACGCCGCCAACGCCTCCGAAATATACCTGTATTTCGCGTCCACGCCCTCTTTCCACTCCCGGATCGCGCCGCGGCCGCGTCGGTCCTTGCCTTCGTCGTGTACGACGCCGTTCTCGGCGAAGCACAGGGACAGCCGGTGCGCGTCCTTGGCCCGCTCGGCCTCCAAATATTCGGCCACGATGGGCGGTACATTCAATGCCATGTTCCCTCGCCTTCGCAGTGTTTCCTGGTCGAAATGTCGCATCGCACTGACAATAATGGAAGTACGCACTAGAAAGTGCGTATGGAGGAATGATGGCCAAGCGGTACACGCCGACTTCGGCGGCAGCCGACGTAGAGGCTGCGCTGCGCATGCTGGAGGGCAGATGGAAGCTCGTGATTCTCTTTCACCTGTTCGGCGGCAAGGTGATGCGCTTCTCCGAACTGGAGCGCGCAGTCCCGAACATCACGCAGAAAATGCTCAGCCAGCAACTCCGGCAACTGGAGGCGGATGGCATTGTTCATCGGACCTCATATGCACAAGTGCCGCCAAAGGTTGAATACCGGCTGACAATCTGGGGGCAATCCTTGTGCCCGACCCTCGACAGTGTCCTCAAGTGGGCCGATCGCCGTCCCCAAGCGAACTGACACCAAGCGCTCTTGCGCCATCCTTTGTCAGTTCCGCTGTAAACCTGCGGTCTGAACTCGGCGACGGCCATTCCTCATTCACCCAATCAGGAGCATCAACGCGATTACTTCTGCCGTATTGCGGCTCTGCGCGCTTGAATCCTGGTGAGATCTGATGGCGCGGGAGATGAGGGACCGCGGGAACTTGCACTGTTACGCACAGTTCAACAGAACCGATTTGGCCCCCGCTTCGCCATTTCTAGAGTGGCAGACGCCGGTTCCACGGATTAGGATTGGTCGCCAGCGGGGCCCGTGGTCATGAGTGACAAGGGGATCGTTCTCGAAGGACCGCTGAAGATCAGCGACGAGGAGCTGGACGCGCTCCAGGCGACCACGCTGCGGTACTACATCCACGAGTTCAACCGCAGCACCGGTCTGATGCGCGACAAGACCCAGCCGGACGCGCCATCGAGCATCGCCGCGGTGGGCATGGCGCTGGCGACGACACCTCTGATTGCGGAGAGAGGCATACGCACCCGCGCCTTCATGGCCGAACGCGTGCTAACGGCGCTGCGCTTCTTCGCCGGCAGCCGACAGGGGACCGAGCCCGACGCCACCGGCTACAAGGGCTTCTATTACCATTTCCTCGACATGGAGACGGGCCGAAGAGTCTGGAACTGCGAGCTCTCGACGATCGACTCCACCTTCCTGTTCGCCGGAATGCTCGTCGCGCAAACCTACTTCGACCGAGACGATGTCGTCGAGGTCGAGATCCGCCGCCTCGCCCGAGAGCTCTACGAACGTGCCGACTGGAACTGGGCCCGCAACGGCGGAGCGTCGGTGACGCATGGATGGCGGCCCGAGACCGGCTTCATTCCATACCGTTGGACAGGTTACGACGAGGCCCTTCTGCTCTACGTCCTCGGGCTCGGCTCGCCGAGCTTTCCGCTTCCCGAAGAGAGTTACGCCGCCTACACCGCGACGTACCATTGGAAGCGGGTCTACGATCACGAGTACCTGTACTCGGGGCCGCTGTTCACGCATCAGCTCTCGCACATCTGGATCGACTTCCGCGGCATCCAGGATCAGTTCATGCGCGACCACGGCTCGAACTACTTCGACAACAGCCGCTCCGCGACGTACGTCCAGCAGGCCTACGCCATGCACAACCCGATGCAGTTCGAGGGCTACGGCGAATGGTGCTGGGGTCTGACCGCCAGCGACGGCCCGGGCTGGACCAACATCCGGATCGGCGGCGTCGAGCGCGCGTTCTTCGACTACCTGGCGCGTGGGGCGCCCTTCGGACCCGACGATGGAACGATCGCGCCGTGGTCCGTCGTTGCGTCGCTCCCCTTCGCTCCCGAGATCGTGCTGCCGACCATCAGGCACTTTGAGCATCTCGAACTCGCTGAGCACGAATCGTACGGCTTCAAGGCGACGTTCAACCACACCTTTCCGGTCGAGGAAAGCCGCTTCTGGGTTTCGCCCTACTACTTCGGCATCGACCAGGGCCCGATCGCCCTGATGATCGAGAACTATCGCACCGAAATGGTCTGGGACCTGATGCGCCGTTGCGAGCCGATTCGATCCGGCCTGCGCCGTGCGGGTTTCCGCGGCGGATGGCTCTGACCGAGTCGGAGCGTGTCCGAGCGATGACTCACGACCTGGCGGGATGGCCGACTCCCCTGGGCGCTGCCGCGTCGGTGAACCTATGCGGCGACGAGGTCGCGGCGATCCGCGCCGAGATCCCGCACGATGCGGGAGCCGGTCCGCGCTACAACGCGGAGGAGCTGGCCCGCATCGGCCTGTGAAGAGGAGGGCTTAGGAATCAGGACTCCGTGAAGACGGACGCCCGCTGCGCTCCTCGACGCTGTTGCGTTCGCGACATCACCAGCATGAAGGCGATCTCGTTGAGCGCCGTCGCCCCCAGCAAGGCGAATCGATTGGTTAGGGGCCAGTACGTGGACTCGATGAAGAGGAGTCCCGGCACGAGGGCGAGCGCGGCGGCGAGCAGGGAGTTTGGTCTGACGCCGAAGCTCACCACGAGCGCGACCGGCGCCCCGGTGACCAGCGCTCGATTCCAGTCGGTCGAGACCAGAGTGGAGAGGCACGCGCCGATCAAGATCGGCAAGAGGGCGACGTTCGACAGCCGCGTCGGCAAGCGGACCAGCGTCGAGATGAGCAGAACGCCGAACGTGTAGAGGAGCCACTCGACGGCCACCGCTGGTGCTGGAACACCATGGAAGGTCGAAGCGAGCGAGTACGTGTCGATCGGCACTGGCACGACGGCGCGAAACGCGAAGTAGACCGCAACCACGGCGGTGCTGCCCGCGACGACGGGCAGGAGGGGACGCCTGGCAAAGAGTTGGATCAACACACAGCACGGCAACACCAGCAACTGCGTCTCTCTGTTGAATACACCGAGCAGAGAGACGGCAACCGCGGCCAACACGCGCTCCGTCAGCATCAGGTAGATCGACAGGGCGACGAAGACGTGAGCCAGTGGGTCGGTCAGCAAGAAGTCCCAGAGGTTGAAGTGAAACGCCGCATCGAAGCGCGTGTACGCCACGGCGGCGACGATGGCGAGCGCGAAGCTGCGGGAGAGTGTGTGCACCGTCAGCGCAACGAAGAAGGTCGCCAGGGTCAGTGCGATCACGGTGATCGCATAGAAACTATCTTCGATGGATGCGCCGGTGACGGCGTTGATCGCGCGGGCGAGGAGCGGCGTCACGATCCGATAGCAGTAGGGCGGTTGCCGATTGAATCGGTTTTCCCGATGCATGAAGCCGGACAAGTAGGGATCGGCATACAGCCCTGTCTTGAAGCGCGCCGGATTGTCGAGCTCGGGCCGCGTCACCGTGAAGAAGTTGAACGCCATCGAGCGGTAGAAGAGGTGGTCGCAACAGTGGGCGTCCGGTACGATCCTGTTGGTGTGGGCCGCCCGGATGTCCGTCAGCACCGCACACAGCGCCAAGAGAACCAATGAGCGCGCTCGGCGCGTGAGCCATTCCCGGCTCCGCTCCGCGAAGGTATTCGACTCAGCCATGGGCGTCGACGTTCGTGCGCGGCTAACAGTCCGTTGAAAAGGCCGCAGTTTGCGAGCGCCAGCGCGGCGGGACGGCGCGTGTGACGAACGCCTTCGGTGAGAGAGATGACCAACGGATCGACGCCAGGACTCGGAGGAATGACA
>Ga0187894_10004887_pt1 | contig 14049 bp, 8 predicted proteins | sample GBC1701081metaG_FD_136650 | JGI IMG/M metagenome (GOLD analysis project Ga0187894, IMG submission 136650) | White microbial mat communities from a lava cave in the Kipuka Kanohina Cave System on the Island of Hawaii, USA - GBC170108-1 metaG ...
CGCGAGGGGCATAGCCCCGGGAAATAAACCCGAAACTCCCGGAAGGTCAAAGACCTTCCGCACATCGGGCGGCATAGCCGCGAAAACATTGGCTCGAAAAGTTGTGTAGATACCAATGGGTTCTACCACCGGCTAATATCTGCAGCGCCTCCGGCGCAAAAACCTGTGACTAAACCAAAAGCTTACGCTCCCCGTACTGGGCCACGGCTGAGCAGCTAATTTCTTGAAAGCCATATGAACGAAAAGCTATCTCGCAGAGAAGCGTTGAAGAACATCGGTTCCGCGGGCGTCGTCGCGTTGCTCGATGCGCAATCATTGACCGCCCAGGATGCGGCGATTCGCATTGCAGGGCAGCTGGTGGAGATCGCTGTCTCACGGGTGAGCGCGGAGACCGTGCGTTTGAGCGTCACGCCCATCGTCAACGGCCAGCCGCAGCCGCTCCCGCACGACGGCTCGTTGACGCAGCGAACGTGGCCGCCTCCCGCCGCACGGCTCACGAGCCTTGCGCGCGCGCGGCAAGTACGCTGCGGCGATCTGGTGGTGAAGCTCACGCCCGATCCGCTGATCATTCGCATCGAAGCCAAAGACGGGCGGCTGGTCCAACAGCTTCGTCCGGACCCGCAAACCGGCGCGCTCAACTTCATGCTTGACGACAAACCGGCGCTCGGCTTCGGCGAAGGCGGGCCGCAGTTCGACCGGCGCGGCGCGACGTATACCAACCGAAACGGACAAGGCGGCTATCAGTTGCGCACGCACGGCGGGCGCGTCCCCATTCAATGGCTGATTGGGACGAGTGGTTGGGCGCTGTTCATCCATCACCCTTTGGGCTCTTTCGATCTCACCGGGAAGGAAGGCCGCCTGACACCGAGGGGCGTGGACACTCCGGCCAGCAGCGTGGCGGGCGCGTTGGAAGGCAGCCCCACCGGGGCGCTGCCATTGGATGTCTTCGTCGTGGGCGCCCGCGACCCCGCGCGAATAATGGCCGAATACGCGCGGCTCACCGGAAAGCCGGAGATGCCTCCGCTCTGGTCATTCGGATACTTGCAATCGCACCGCACGCTGGCCGGGCCGGACGAAATCCGGCGCGTCGCGCGCACGTTCCGCGAAAAGAAGCTGCCGTGCGACGCGCTGATTTACCTGGGCACTGACTTCACGCCCTCCGGCTGGAATACGCACAACGGGGAGTTCACATGGCATCCGAAGAATTTCCCCGATCCGAAGAGGATGGTTGACGAACTCCACGCGCAACACTTCAAAGTCGTGCTGCACACCGTCCTCGAAGGGCGGCGGCTGACGGGCGCGGTCAATGAACCATGCGCGGCCGCGCCATTGCCGAGCGGGCGCACGCCCGACAACCGGTGGCCACCTGATCGGCAGGCCGCCTGTTACTGGCCGGTTCACAAGTCTCTCTATGACGCGGGCATTGACGGATGGTGGCCCGATCAGGGCGACGGTCTGGACGCGCCGTCGCGGCTGGCGCGCATTCGAATGTACTTTGAAGGCTCGCGGCAGTTCCGTCCGAACGAACGGGTCTTTGCGCTCCATCGCAACGGCCACGCCGGAATGCAGCGTTACGCCGCATTCCTCTGGTCGGGCGACGTCTACACGACCTGGGAAACGTTGAAGACGCATGTGCCGGTCGCGGTCAACACGGGGCTGACGGGCATTCCATACTGGGGCACGGACATCGGCGGTTTCGTGCCGACCAAAGAGTACACGGGCGAATTGCACGCGCGCTGGTTCCAGTTCGGCGCCTTCTGCCCGCTCTTCCGCGCGCACGGAAGGACGTGGCATTTGCGATTGCCCTGGGGCTGGAACACGGGCGAATTGGGGCATAACGAAATCGCCAACTACACGGGCGGCGCGTCCAATCCCGATCCGAGCGAGTTGCGCAATCCCGATGTAGAGCCGATCTGCCGCAAGTATCTGGAACTGCGTTACCGGCTCATGCCCTATCTCTACAGCGCCGTCCGCGAAACTCACGAGACGGGACTGCCGATCATGCGCGCTCTATGGCTGCACTATCCCGACGACGCGACGGCCGTTGCGCGCGGTGATCAGTATTTGTGGGGACGCGACATACTGGTTGCGCCGGTGGTTGAAAAGGGCGCGACCGCGCGCCGGCTTTATCTGCCGCGCGGCCATTGGTACGACTTCTGGACGGAGGAGAAGATTGAAGGCGGGCGCGAAGTGAGCAAGGCCGTTGATCTGGCGACGATGCCGCTCTATGCGCGCGCCGGTTCGATCATCCCGCTGGGTCCGGTCAAACAGTACACCGCCGAGAAGGTAGATGGGCCGCTGACGCTGATGATCTATCCAGGGGGGCCCGGCGCCAATGCGGCTTTCACGCTCTACGAAGATGACGGCGCCACATTCAATTATCGCCGCGGAGAGTTCATGCGAATGGAAATGGCATGGAATGACAGCCGCCGCTCGCTGACGTTGCGGTTGGCTAAAGGCTCGCGGATGCTGCCCCCGCTCAAGCGCAATATCGAAGCCCGGCTCGCGGGAGAGAACGCGACACGCGCAATCGCGTTTGATGGACGGCCAGTCGAGGTTCGATTTTAGGGAAGCAGTCGGGCGAGGATTTTGAGGCGTTTTCATTTTCCATATGACATTTTACGTTTGTCATTTGCCATTGCGTACCCGTAAAGTTCCGGCAATAGCAAATGACAAACGTAAAATGTCATATGGAAAATGAAAATCTGGTGTCCGCGATGAAGATAGGTCCCCAATTCCTCTGGTTGTTCTGGCTCGCGAGTCTTGTCACACAGTCGTTTGCGCAACAGCCTGCCGGCGCGCCCTCCGCGACACATCATCGCCAGGAGGGAATCCGTGATCTTCAAAACCGCGAGCCACGGAAAGCCCTCGACCATTTCCGGGCCGCCGTGCGGATGGACCCCCAAGACGCCGAGTCGCAGTTCTTCATCGGCGCTATCTTGTGCGATTCGGGGCAGCCCGAAGCCGCTGTGCCTGAACTCCTGAAAGCGATCGATCTGAACCGCAAATTCCACCTGAGCCATTATTACCTGGCGCTGGCCTTCGACCGTATGGGGCGGACGGCCGAGGCGATAATCGCCTATCAAGAGGCGCTGCGGCTGAAGCCCGAATTCCACGACGCCCGCTACGCCCTGAGCGCGGCCTGCTGGAAACACGGCGATCTGGATGGCGCGATCCGCCTGCTCCGGGAAGTCATCGAGGTCAAGCCGGATTTCGCGGAGGCCCGTTTCAACCTGGCGCTCGGCTTGAAGCAGAAAGGCAACCTGGACGAGGCGATCAAAGAGTTACAAATCGTCAGCCGCTCGCAGCCCGCTCAGGCCCGAGTCTACCTCGCCCTCGGTCAAGCGCTGGCCGAGAAGCACAGATTGGCCGAAGCGGTGGAGACATTACAGCGAGCCGCCGATCTCGCGCCCGGCGATCCGGAGTATCGGTATAACCTGGGGATTGCGCTCAAACAGAAGGACGACTTTGTGGCGGCCGAGAAAGAGTTTCGAGAAGCGCTCAAACTGAACCCAGGATACCTGCTGGCGCGCCGGGCGCTCGGCCTGGTCCTTCGTCAAAAGGGGGAGTTTCGGGCGGCGGTTGAGGAACTGCGCGCCGCCGTGGCCGGTCGTCCCGATGACGCCGAAGCGCGGCATAACCTGGGAACGGTTCTTCTCAAGTTAAATGATCCGGAGGGCGCCATCATCGAATTGAGCCAGGCCGTACGTTTGGATCCGCGTCTCTCCGAAGCCCGCATCAATCTGGCTCAAGCCTTCCGCAAAGCCGGCCGCGCGGAAGATGCTCGCGGGGAGATGGAGGCGTCCGAGAGAGTAATGACTCAGAAGGCGAACGCCGGCCGGGCGTTGATACTGACCGAGACCGCCGCCCAGCGCGTCAAAGCAGAGGATCTGAAAACGGCCATCGCCGAACTCCGCGAGGCCGTCTCGCTGAATCCGGAATCGCTGGAAGCCCACTTCCTCTTGGCTTCGACACTGGGGCAATCTTCAGCCGATCCGACGGAGATAACAAAATCGCTCAGACGAGTCCTGGAATTGAATCCCAGGCACGCCCCCGCGCATTATCAGTTAGGATTGGTCTTCGAGAGTCAGGGGAAGAGGGCTGAAGCGATGGCCGAATATCGGAGCGCCGTCGAGCTGGCGCCGAGCTTCATTGAAGCCCGGCGCGCGTTGGGCAAAGCGGCGATGGAGGTCAAAGATTGGGAAACGGCGGCGACGCAGTTCCGTGGCGTCATCGCCTGGGCGCCGAAAGACGCCGCGGCCCATCATCAGTTGAGTCTGGCGTTGAGAGCTTTGGGACGGTTGGAGGAAGCCGATCACGAATTTCGGACAGCTCAACAACTCAATCCATCGCTCAAGGCGCCCTGAAGGCGAACCCCGAAACATATGTAGGCCACAGCCTGTATGAAAAGAACCCCCATTAAGATCCCGAAAACGCCAACCCAGCAGGCTCGCGGCGCGAGCGACACGCTCTGCAAACGGCTGGCGGAAGAGTATCCCGAAGAGTTCGCTGAGTGGCTTTTCGGCGCAGGCGGCAAGGTCAAAGTCGAGAAGACCGAGATGAGCCGGGAACCGATCCGCGCCGACTCGGTGATCTTCTCGCGCGCCGAGAACGAAACGCTGCACGCCGAGTTCCAGACCACCATGAAGAGCGACGTGCCCGTGCCGTTGCGCTTGCTCGATTACTACGTCGGTCTCAAGCGGCAGAATCCGAAGCGGCGTGTGCGGCAGGTCCTGGTCGTGCTACTGCACATCTACGATCTCATCCTGCTGTGGGAGCAGGACCCAGCGGAGATGCTGAAACATGAAGGACTCTTGCCCTTGGCGACGCTTTGCCATGCCGAGTCTGGCGAAAAACTGCTGGGCGAAGTGGCGACGCGAATCAATAGCATCAAATCGCGCGAGCGGTGACGCGAAACGCTCAACTGGTCGCGCATGTTGGCGGGCTTGCGTTATGATAAGGACCTGATTACCAAAATTCTGAAGGAGAGCGATATGTTGGAAGAATCGGTCATTTACCAGGACATCCTGCGGCGCGGCGCTGAGCAGGAAGCGAAAAAGATGGTTCTGCTTCAGCTTGAGATGCGGTTTGGCAAACTGTCGCTCAAGGTGCGGCGCCAGATCGAGCGGCTGGCAGTCGCTCAGGCTGAAGAGTTGTGTAAAGCGTTACTGTATTTTCAGACACAGAGCGACATGCTGGCCTGGTTCAAGCAGCAAGAGGCCAAATGATGGGACCGCCGCAAGGTTGAGGAAAACCAGATGTTGAAAAAATCGGCCACCCTCCCGAACGTGGAGCGGGAGTATAAGTTGGTCATTACCAAGGATGATTTAACCCGCTGGCTCAAACAGCACGCGCCAGTCAGTGATTGACTTCATACCCAGCCCAGGCGACATCGTGAAGGATCGCTGCTTCATCTCTCGATGAAACCTTATGAACCGCTCACGGCATATTATCTGTCTTCTCGCGCTCATCGTCGTAAGCGCGCAAATTATCGTTAAAGTGTTCAGCCAGGGCGTGGCTGTTCCGAAACGTCCGGCCAAGCCTCAAACGAATGTCAAGCCCGGCGCCCCGACGCCCAAGGTTCAGTTTCAAGACATCGCGGCCAAAGCAGGTTTGATAGCGCGGCACGTGACCGGCGCGGACGCCGAAAAGAAATACATCATCGAGACCACCGGCAGCGGCGTCGCCTTGATTGACTACGACAACGACGGCTGGCTCGACATCTTCCTCGTCAACGGAACCACGCTCGCCACGGCTGCCACGGCTGCCACGCCTGCCACGGCTGCCACGCCTGCCACGGCTGCCACGGCTGCCACGCCTGCCACGCCTGCCACGCCTGAAGGACTTCCGAAAGGCCGGGAGCCGATCAATCATCTTTATCGCAACAACAAGAATGGGACTTTCACCGACGTTACCGAAAAGGCTAATCTGGCGCGGAGCGGCTGGGGACAAGGCGCGTGCGTGGGCGATTTCGATAATGACGGCTACGACGACCTGTTCGTGACTTATTGGGGACAGAATGCGCTCTTTCGCAATAACGGCAAGGGAGCCTTCACCGACGTCACGGAAAAAGCAGGTCTCTTGCACAAATCGGCGCGATGGAGCACGGGATGTTCGTTCCTGGATTATGACAAGGATGGCGACCTGGATCTGTTCGTCGCCAATTACGTGGACTTCGACATCAAGAAGACCCCGGCCAAAGGGAGCAACCAATATTGCCTGTGGAAGGGCCTTCCGGTGATGTGCGGGCCGCGCGGGCTCCCCGCCGGAACGAACCTTCTCTATCAAAATAACGGCGACGGAGGCTTCACCGACGTCTCCGAAAAGAGCGGCGTCGCCAAGCCCACAGGGCGTTACGCCTTCACCTCGCTCGTTTCGGATTACGACAACGACGGCTGGCCGGACATCTACGTCGCCTGCGATTCCACGCCCAACATCCTCTATCACAACGAAGGGAACGGCGTCTTCACCGACATCGGGTTCATCTCCGGAACCGCCGTGAATGAAGACGGACAGGAGCAGGCCGGAATGGGCGTTTCGGCCGGCGATTACGACCTGGACGGCTTCTTCGATCTTGTGAAGACAAACTTCGCCGACGATACTCCGACACTTTATCGCAACAACGGAGACGGAACATTCATCGACGCGACCTACCAATCGAGGCTCGGCGTCAATACACGGTTCCTGGGCTGGGGGACGGGCTTCTTCGACTTCGATCACGACGGCTGGAAGGACATTTTCATGGTCAACGGGCACGTCTATCCGGAAGTGGAGGCGCACACCGCCAACAGTCCCTACAAACAGGAGCGGTTGCTCTTTTGGAACCTGCGTAATGGGACGTTCCAGGACATTTCGGCGCAGGCGGGACCGGGAATCCTTGAGCGGCGATCTTCCAGAGGGGCGGCTGTGGGCGATCTCGACAATGACGGCAGTCTGGAGATTGTCGTCAACAACATGAACGAGACGCCGAGTTTGCTGAAGAACTTCGGCGAGAAGAAGAATTGGATACTGATTAAACCCGTCGGGAAAAAATCGAACCGCAGCGGCATCGGCGCCCGCGTCACCGTGATTTCGGCCAGGGTGTCAGGAGGGTTGAAGCAGATAGGCGAGGTGCGCAGCGGCGACAGTTATATCTCCCAAAACGACCTGCGCTTGCATTTCGGGATCGGCGACAGCGCCCGAGTCGAGCGTGTTGAAATCCTCTGGCCGAGCGGAAGAAAAGAAGCCTTCGAAAATCTGAAAGCCAACCAGATTGTCGTGCTGGAAGAGGGCAAGGGGGTTTCGCTGGCGCAGCAAGCTCGACCCGGCAGGAGTTGAGGCAAGGATATGCCATATTTCATATGCGATATCGCATATGAAATATGGCATATCGGCTCCCGAAAACGATTTGCAAAAGCCCTGCTCTCGCCAGCAAAACTCAGCCCCTGTGATTACCGAACCAGGATTCAGGATCACATCTTAATCTGATACAAGCCACCCTAAATTCCTCCAAGACGAACCGCCACATCCGCTGATTTACTCGGCGCCGATGCTCATTTCTAGCCAAAACGCGTACATCAGTGATTGAAAGTGGAAGATCCGATTAACTGGAAAGCTAGCCAAGCTTGGAGAGGCTGCCGTGGTTGGAGTTTTTCCCCTCAAGGTTGCATTGGCAAGCGCAAACACAGGAAGGAGTCTCATATGAGAAGAAGCCTAGTGAGATCGCTATCAAGGTCGGTCAGCGTCTTGTTAGCGTTGATTTTCACCTGTTCCGTAGTCCAAGCCCAGTTCACCAGCGCGATTGAAGGAACGGTAACCGACCCGAATGGGTCAGTCGTGCCTAAAGCCGCTGTGACGATCAAGAGCCCAAGCACCGGTATTGAGCGAACGGTCGAAACCTCCGACTCCGGCTATTTCCGAATTTCATCGCTGCCGGCGGCGACCTTCACCATCATCATCAAAGCCACCGGCTTCAAGACCACTCAAAAGGAGATCACCCTGGAGGTGGCTCAGATCAGGACCTTGAATTTCGCTATGGAGGTGGGAGCGCAAACGGCGGAGGTGCTCGTGACGACCGAAGCGCCTCAGATCGAATCCGCCCAGGCGTCGGTCTCCAACCAGATTGACCCGAAACGGGTGGCCAATCTTCCCTTGGTGGGAAGAAACTTTTATACGCTGGTCGTGCTCACGCCAGGAGTGACAGGTCTGCCTTCCGGCGGCGGACAGGCCTACGCCCAAGCGACCGGAGACATCTTCTCCGCGGAATATGGCGTGAACCTCAATGGCAACGGGCAGCGGGCGGAATCGAACGGTTTCCTGGTGGATTCGGCCAATGTCGGCGCGACTCCGCGCGGCGGCGTGACCAACGTCAATCCAGCCGCCGACACGGTGCAGGAACTGCGAGTCTCGGTCAACAACTTCTCCGCTGAATACGGGCGCAACAGCTCGGTGCTGGTCAATGTCGTCACCAAAGGCGGGACCAACGACTATCACGGCACTATCGGATGGTTTCATACCAACAATCGCCTGCAGGCCCGCACCTTCACACAGACCGGAAAAGTGCCTGTTTTCCGGCGCAATGAAGCCAATTGGACATTCGGCGGCCCCATTGTCAAGAACAAGACTCACGCCTTCGGCTCAATGGACATTCTGAGATCGGGCGTCGGCGCAGGTTTCAGCACCAACACCGTGACTCAGGATTTCATTGACCTCATGAAGCAGAGGTTTCCCAACAGGATTTCGACCTTCGTCATGTCAACTTTCCGGGATCAGTTGCAAAACAGCACGGTGGTGCTCACCGCTGGTCAAGTAGCGGGCGCAAGCTGCACCGGCGCCACGCCGATCACCACGCCACTCGGACAGATGCCCTGCAACTTCCCGATGACCAAGAGGGGGGTCGTTCGAACAGACCCTGCCGCGCGACGGGATCCAATGGAACGCCCGCATTGACCATCAGTTCAACGAGGGTAAGGATCGGATCTACGGAAACGTCTACCGCACGACTAATCAATTGGTGACCTTCGGCACGCCTTCGGTCTATCCGGACTTCACCACGATTCAACCGCAGTACACCAACTACGGGAACCTGAGCCATACGCATATCTTCAGCCCGAACCTGCTCAACGAGATGGCCTTTGGCGCGACCCGCGCCTGGGGCGAAGCGCCGCTCGCGCACGGAGAGATTCCGCTGCTCAATGTTCCCGGCATCGCGGCTTACGGCACGGGTTTTTCAGACGCGACCTTCATCCAAAACAACTTCGAGTGGCGCGATATGATGAGCTACAACCGGGGCAGCCACAACTTCAAGTTCGGCTTCCGGTACGCAAAGGACGACGCCTGGAAGGGAGGGGCGAAATTCGCCAACGTCTTCACGCGTCCCCAGTTCTCTTTCAACAACCTCTTCGATTTCGCGCTCGACGATCCGTTCCAGGAATCCAACATCGGATTCAATCCGAAGACCGGCGAGAACAAGGGCGTGGACTTCCGCCCGTTCTTCCCCAGTCTGGGAATCTTTTTCAACGATGACTGGAAGGCTCGCCCGAACCTGACGATCACTCTGGGACTGCGATGGGAGGCGTTCTACGCGCCGGGGGATTACGACAACTTCTTCACCGGGATGGTGTTTCAAGGCGGCAATACGTTCCAGGAGCGCATTGCCAACGCCACAAGCGTCAACAAGCCCCCACTCGACGGCACGGACTTTAACAACTTCGCTCCCCGCATCGGCATCGCCTGGGACCCGACTCGCGAGGGCAAGATGTCAATTCGCGCCGGAGTAGGCGTCTTCTACGATCGTTTTGCGGGCCAGTTCTTCCACGACGCGCAAACCTTCGCCCCGGTATTCGGATTGGCGACGGCCAGGAAAGACACTCCTCCCGTCGTGCCGGTATATGGTTTGAGCAAGACGACGCAGAGTCCTTGGCAGTTCCCGGTCATCCCGAACCTGCGGGTCGGATTGGATCCGAAGGGCGGACTCCTCGGCGTCCCCTCCGAACTCTCGAACGCGGATCCCAATATGAGAACGCAGTACTCGATCAATTGGTCGCTGGCCATTCAGTATGCGATCGCCAGAGACTATGTGGTCGAGACGGCCTACATCGGCTCGGTCGGTCGCAAACTCTACCAGGAGTACGACGTGAATCGTTTCAATGGAGATTTGCTCGACGGCAGGCTGGATCGCTTGAATACGAGCTTCGGCGTGATCGGCTACGCTCAGGCCAACGGCAATTCGTCCTACCACGGCGCAACGGTGAGCGTGAAGAAGCGATTCACTCAGGGACTGGATTTCCAGGCGGGCTACACCGTCGGGAAAGCGATTGACCAGGCCAGCAGTTTTGGTCGGGGGTTGAATATTTTCGATCCCCTTCGCCTCTTCCTGAATCGCGGCCGCGCCGATTTCGACGTCCGGCACAAAATTGCATCGAGCATCGTCTACGAAATTCCGAGACCGAAATTCCTGGGCGCCGGCCTCGGCAAGGTGTTTGACGGGTGGCAACTCGGAGCCGTCACGATTCTACAATCAGGGCCTCCCTTCACTGTCGTTTGCAACCAACCCTTCATCGCGGCGCGCGACGCGAGCGGCAGGATAGTTGGCAACAACGGATGCGACTTCAATGCCGATGGCCGCAGCGGCGACCCGCTGAATGCGGCGTCCTTCGGCAATTCGAAGACCGGCCTCGAACGGTCGGACTATATGTTCCCCAATCGCATTTTCCAGGCCAGCGATTTCCCCAAACCGGCGCTGGGCCAACTCGGGAATCTGGGTCGCAACACCTTCCTGAGTCCCGGTTACGCCAACACCGACTTCATCCTCTCGAAGAAGACCAAGATCCTCTGGTTCCTCGGCAAGGAAGGCGCCAACCTTCACTTCCGCGCGGAATTCTTCAACCTCTTCAACCGGGTGAACCTGGACCGGCCCGTGGGCGACACAAATAGTCCTGACTTCGGAAGGTCTACGCGGGCTTTCGGAGCGAGGAACGTCCAGTTCGGATTGAAACTGGAATTCTGAAATGGGGCTGTGGCAGTAGCCCGACCGTGAGGGAGGGCCGGATGGCGGAATCCGGCCCTCCCTCACGGTCGGGCTACTGCCACAGCGCATGCAACATTCAAACATTGGCTTTGCTGGGATGTGAATTGTATTCTGAGCGCATGAGATCACGATTCTTCAAAATCTGTTCCATCATTGCGCTGCTGTTATCGCTCGAATTCTCTCCAGCGGCGCAATCCCCCGCCACGCCTGCTTCATACGAACAGGCCCTGTCATTGATCCGGCAGCAACAGATCGAGCCGGGCATCGCCCTGTTGCGGGAAATCCTGAAGGAGTCTCCGAGCGACATCAAGGCGCATAACCTTTTGGGCATTGCGCTCACCACCGCCGGAAAGATCGAAGAGGGCGCCACTCACTTCCGGAAAGCGATCGAGCTGAATCCCCGGTTTTATCCGGCTTTAAAAAATCTCGCGATCAACGAGATGAAACTCAATCGGACAGAGGAGGCCAAAGTTCACTTCATCGAGGCGCTCCAGTTTGGACCGGCTGATCCGGTGGCCCACCTTGCGCTGGGCGAGATCCATTTCCACGAGAAGCAGTACGCGGAAGCGGTGAAGCATTACGATCAGAGCCGCGATCTTCCTTTCAAGGACTCCCGAACGACGCTCAACTACGCCGCGAGTCTCCTCGAAGAGCACAGGGCGGAAAAAGCGTCGGGCGCGCTGGAGAAACTTCCCGATGAAGCCGATTCCGTGAGCCGCTTCGAAGCGGGGATGATCTTCGTTCGCCTGGGCAAATACGAGCGCGCGTCCGCTCAATTCGAGTTGGCGCGCAAAGATTATCCCGATCCTTATGAGGTCGCCTTCAACCTGACGCTGGCCTATATCAAGAGCAAAAACTACAAGGCCGCCATCAACACTGCGCAGGAAATTATCTCCAAAGGTCATAAGAAAGCCGAACTTCATAACCTGCTTTCTCAAGCATTCGAGGGAAACGGGCAGACTATCGAAGCCTATAACGCCCTGCGCGCGGCGACACAGATTGATCCGAAAGACGAAAATAACTACCTGGACCTGGCGGCGCTATGCGTGGACCACGCCAATTACGAACTCGGTCTGGAGATCGTCACCATCGGGGTCAGGAACCTTCCGCAATCGGATCGCCTCTATTTCCAGCGCGGCGCGCTGCTGGCGATGACGGGACAGCCGTCGCAGGCCGTGCGGGATTTCGAGACTGCGAGCAAGCTCTCGCCGCAAAAGAACCTGCCCGCCGTGGCCCGCGCGGTCGTGTTGCTGGAGTTGGGAGAGGCCCCGAAAGCGGTCGCGCTGCTCCGGCAGACTGTGGCGGGCAGCCCCAACGACTACCTCGTTCAATACGTTCTTGGAGAGGCTTTGAATCGCAGCGGGCCGGCCCCCGCGAGCGCCGAAGAGAACGAAGCGGTCCGGGCGCTGGAAAAGTCGGTCGGTCTCAATCCCGACTTCGCCGCCTCACGCGCCGCCTTCGGCAAACTGCTGCTCCGTCGCAACGAAGCCGATCGCGCAATCACGGAATTGGAGAAGGCGCTTGAACTCGATCCGAAAGAGACCTCCTCTCTCTATCAACTCGCGCTCGCCCATCGCAAGAAAGGCAACCTCGAACGCGCCAAGGAGCTGTTCGCCAAAGTTGACCGCGCCAAGAGCGAAGAGAGAGACAAGTTCATGAGTCGGACGCTGATTCGTTTGGTGCGTGAGGGATCGAAGTAATCTCCTAAGGGAAAAAGGCCAGACAAAAAAATGTGGGACAGAAAAATATCGGACAGAAAAACAAAGACCTACCAGCCTCCGTTCTTATTTTTCTGTCTCACATTTTTTTGTCCGATATTTTTTTGTCCGATACTTTTCTGTCCGATCTCATCTTCTGAAGCAAACACCCACACAGAGCGCAGAATCATTTTCCGCGACATTGCGAAGGCGGCGGGGATTCATTTCATTCACGACAACGCGGCGACGGCGGAGAAGTACCTGATCGAAACGATGGGAGCGGGATGCGGATGGATTGATTACGACGCCGATGGATTGCTCGATCTCTATTTGGTGAATGGCGCCGCCACCAGGCTCTATAAACCCAAGGCTCGTCTGCGCTGCGCGCTCTATCGCAACAACGGCAATGGGACATTCACCGACGTGACGGAAAAGGCCGGCGTGGGGGCTGAAGGGTTGTTCGGGATGGGCGTCGCCGTGGGAGATTATGATAATGACGGCTTCCCTGATCTGATGGCGCTCGGATATGACCGCTCGATTCTCTACCACAACAATCGCAATGGGACCTTTACGGACGTCACGGCTCGCGCGGGAGTTTCGAACAAGGGGAAGTGGGCGTCGAGCGCCGCCTGGTTCGATTATGACCACGACGGCAGGCTCGATCTTGCAATCGCCAATTACGTGATCTGGTCGCCGGAGAACAACATCTGGTGCGGCGACCAGAAGCCGGGTTATCGAGGCTACTGCCATCCGAATAAGTTTCGCGGCCAGAAGCCGACGCTCTACCACAACAATGGCGACGGCTCTTTCACGGACGTTACCGAAACCTCCAAGGTCGGGCTTCACGCGAGCAGCGGCCTGGGCATAGTGACCTTCGACTTCGACGACGATGGGCGCCAGGATATCTTCATCGCCAACGACGCCAACCCCAACTTCCTGTTCCGCAACAACCACGACGGAACTTTTTCCGAGGTAGCTCTCCAGGCCGGTATCGCCGTCAGCGAAGACGGCAAGGCCGAAGCGGGCATGGGAACCGACGCCGCTGATATTGATGGCAACGGCTGGTTGGACGTTTTTATCACGCACCTCGATCTGGAGCATGCGCGACTCTACCGGAATCTCGGCGGCGGTCTCTTCGAAGACGCCACCTTCGCGGCCAAACTCGGCTACGCCACTTTCCGGTACAGCGGCTTTGGCGCCTTCTTCATTGATTACGACAATGACGGGGCGCGGGACATCTTCATGGCCAACGGGCATATTCTGGACAACATCGAGCTATACCATGCGGAGACGCGTTACGCGGAGCCGAAACTTCTCTATCGCAATAACGGCCGCGGCGCCTTC
>Ga0187894_10004888_pt1 | contig 14048 bp, 11 predicted proteins | sample GBC1701081metaG_FD_136650 | JGI IMG/M metagenome (GOLD analysis project Ga0187894, IMG submission 136650) | White microbial mat communities from a lava cave in the Kipuka Kanohina Cave System on the Island of Hawaii, USA - GBC170108-1 metaG ...
CCGACGCACCAGGCGGTGGAGAAGGGCCCAGATGCGAGGCGGCGCCCGAAGGCCGGGCGCGAGGCATAGCCCCTCTATGTTGAGTGCCCGGCCGAGGGCGCCAACGAAGCAGATGGTCCCTTATCCACCGCCTGGCTACTCGTAGCCGGGCGGGGGGACGAAGGGCTGGTACTCGCGCTCGAGATGGCGTGCGAAATCGATCGTCGTGCGGTCGGCGTACTGCGGCCCGACGATCTGGACCCCCACCGGCAGCTTCGAGGGCGTGAACCCGATGGGTGCCACCGTCGACGGGAGATACACCATTCCCGAGTATCCCGCCCAGAACAGTTGGTCGGTGGTCGGCACCGGGTGCCCATCGACGCGAATGGTCCGCTCGTGCCGCTCGCCCACGTGATCGTGGGGGAAGGCGGCGGATGCTGCGGCCGGGCAGAGCAGCACGTCCCACTCCTGGAAGAACGCGTGCCACTTCCAGCGCAGCGTGTGGCGCGTCTCGTTGAACGCGAGCCAGTCGCGGTGTGACATCGTGTTGGCCCGCATCATCTGCGCGTAGTAGCTCTCGTCGCTCGGGGCGAGACCGCGGGCGATGGCGAGATGTCGCTCGAACTCCGCGGCCGTCTGCCGCCCGGAGGTGGCCCCGCGGAGGAGCTGGACGTACACGCGATGCGCCTCGCGCGTGTCCACGTCGGGGCGTGCGCGGTCGCTCACCCGCGCTTTCTTCCGCGCGAGAAAATCGGCGAGCGCCTGCAGCCGCTCCTGCACCTCCGTGTCGACCTCGGAGTTCGGGTCGGTGAGCATCACCGCGACCCGGTACTCGCGCAGCGACTTCCGCCGCGGCGCCGGCAACCGAAGCTGCCAGCCCGCCCCGTCGATCTCGTCCGCGCCCGCCATGGCGGCGAGGCCGAGCGCGAGGTCGTCGGCGCTCCGCCCCATGGGGCCGATCACGGAGATGTCGCCCTGCGCCACGCGCCCCGGCAAGGCCTGACCCCGCGGCGGGACGATGCCGTAGGTCGGCTTGTGGCCAAACACCCCGCAGTAGTGCGCCGGATTGCGGATCGACGCGCCGATATCGCTCCCCGCCTCGAGCCCGGTGAGTCCCGCGGCGAGGGCGGCGGCAGATCCGCCCGACGAGCCGCCCGGTGTCCGCGAGACATCCCACGGGTTGTTGGTGGTCCCGTAGACGGCGTTGTAGCTCTGCCAGTCGGCGAGCATGAGCGGCACGTTCGTCTTGCCAAAGAGCACCACCCCTGCTCCGAGCAGGCGGTCGACCGCGAGAGCGTTCCGCGACGGCCGGTTGTCCTTCAGCTCCGGCGAGCCCCATGTGGTGGGCATGCCCACGACGTCGTAGGACTCCTTGATCGTCATCGGGACGCCGTGGAGCGGTCCCCACGGCTTGCCCTTGCGCAGCGCGACGTCGGCCGCCCTCGCGCGCCGCCGCGCGCCGTCGAGATCGGTGACGACGACGGCGTTGAGGCGTGAATTGTACCGGTCCACGCGGGCCAGGTAGGCCTCGAGCAGCTCGAGGCAGCCGATCTTCCTCGCGCGGATCGCGGCGGCGAGCTGTCGGGCGGAGCGGAACGGCACGTCGAGCATGGCCCGGCTATGGCGCCCGCCGGCGCCCACGGACGAACTCGTCGAGTGGCCCCGAGACCCGGAGCACCTCGTTCACGGGCCACGCGGCGCCCTTGATGGCCACGACGAAGAGCTCGCCCGCGATCCCCGCTCGCTCCGTGTCCGGCGTGACCGGCGCGAAGGCGAGGCTGCGCGGCGCATCGCTGTCGGTGAACGTGATGAGGTCGATCTTCTCGCCCTCGGGCGTGAGGGCGAAGATCCGCGCGTTGTGGCGATCGGCGACCAACAGGTTGCCGCCCGGGCTCATGCCGATGGCCTGCGCGACGGGCCCGCGCAGGACGAGGCGAGGGACCCCCTCGGCGGTGATCCGCCAGATCTGTCCCTCGGCCTGCCCCTGCCACGGCGCCTCGGCATCGCCATCGGCGCCGACCCAGAGTCCACCCGCAGGATCGGCGGCGAGGACGCGCGGCCGCTTCATCTCCGCGTAGCGCGACGCGACGACTCGACCGGCCGCGTCGAGGCGCACGACGGCGCCGGCGCGCCGGTCCGCGACGAAGAACCCGCCCGCCGCGTCCACGACCACACCCTCCGGCTGTTGCAGGGGCGGCGGGAATCCGGGGTCCGGCGTCCCTCCGGCGAAGAGCTCGGCGCGGCCGTCCACGACGCGATAGAGGACGCCGATCTTGCGATCCCGGTCGTAGGTGGTGACGAACAGTTCCCGAGCGCCGCGAACGGCGCCGACCTGCGGATTGGACAGGGGCGGTCCGTGGAGAAACCGCGCCTCGCTGGACGCACTGAGGCGCGCGCCGCCCGCCGGAATGCGATAGACGCGCCAGATGTCCTCGACCTCGCCCCCCGTGACGTAGCGACGGCCCGAGCGGGCGAGATAGAGCACACCGGTCGGATCGAACGCGAGCGTCGCCACCGACGGGATGCCGGGCGCGCCGCGCTCGGGACTCGAGTCGAAGCCCTGCCCCGTCACGTAGGCCTGCACGCGGAAGCCGGGCGGCACGCGGACCTCGGCCGCGGCCAGGCCCGGCACGAGAAGCATCGCGCCCGCCACGAGCCCTCGCCACCCTCGCCCGACGATCGTCGCCATCGCGGACGCTATCGCGAGACCGCCATCTCGGCCACGATCAACCGGAAGTCCGGGCGGGGCCGGAAGGTCACGCGCTTGGTCGTCCCGTACACGATGATCTCCTGGAACAGCTCGAGCGCTGGCTTCTCCTCGTGGAAGATCTGCGTCGCCTCGGTGTACAGCTCCCTCCGCTTCTTCACGTCGAGCGTGTAGCGCGCCTGCTCCATCAGCTCGTGGAAGCGCTGGCCCGGCTGGCTGCCGATCCAGTACTTGCCGCTGAAGCCGTTCGGGTGCCAGATGCGCCAGAGCGACCCGTCGGCGTCGAGCAGCGTCGACTGCGGATTGCCGAGCAGGAGCCCGTTCGGCGGCACCGCGCGATCGTTCAGCATCTTCTGTCGCGCGCCCATCTCCATCATCTGGATCTTGGCGCGGATGCCGACCTTGCCCCACGTCTCGGCGATGTTCTCGACCAGGTGCTTGTCGTTGACCATCGTCCCCATGCCGGCGAACAGCGTCACGTCGATGCCGTTGGCGAATCCCGCATCGGCGAGCAACTGCTTGGCCTTCGCGGGATCGTACGAGTAGGGGCGCAGCGCCGCGTTGTAGCCGAAGTCCGTGTCGGCCAGGCCGCCGGAGAACGGCTTGCCCTGGCCGGCGTAAAGGTTCTTGATGATCGCGTTCAGGTCCAGCGCGTGGTGCAGGGCTTGGCGCACGCGCTTGTCCGACAGAGGCGGCTGCGTGCCGTTCATCGCGAACGTCGTGAGCCGCGTGGACGGGATGCTGACCACCCGCGTGAGGCGCCCGCCCTCGATCGCCTTGATCTGGTCGGGCGGCACGTTCGTGATGATGTCGACCTCGCCCTTGTCGAGGGCCACGATGCGCGGGAAGTCCTCCGGGATCGGCTTCCAGATCACGCGCTCGATGGCCGGCGCCTTACCGCCCCAGCCCCACCAGTCCCGGTTCGCTTCCATCACGAGACGCTCGTCCTTCACCCATTCGACGAAGCGATAGGCGCCCGACCCCACCGGCTTGCGCGCGAGATCCTTGGCCGCCGCCTCGGTGGTGAGCCGCGCGGGGAGGATCTGCGACCCCATCTGAGCCATGCGCACGGGAACGAGCGGGTCGGGCTTCTTGGTCACGATGCGGACCGTGGTCGGATTCACCACCTGGACCGCGTCGATCGTGGCAAAGCCCGGCTGGACGACGGTGCGCCCGGGGATGAGATTGCGCTCGATCGTGGCCTTGACGTCCTCCGCAGTGAGCGGGGTCCCATCGTGGAACTTCACGCCCGACCGCAACGTGAACTCCCACGTCGTGTCGTTCACGCTCTTCCACGACGTGGCGAGGCCGGGCTCGAGCTTGAGCGCCGTGTCCCAGCGGGTGAGCGTGTCGTAGAGGTTGTAGAAGTAGTTGACGGTGAGGACCTGGGTGCTCCGCCCCGGATCCATCGTCGTCGCCTCGGCGGGCTGGGCGATCGTGATCTGCGCGGGCGTGCCCTGCGCGAGGCCGGGCGGTGGCGCCACGAGCGCCACGAGCACGAGCGCCAGGACGGACGAGATCTGCGCCATTGACGATCCTCCTCGGGCGCGAGTGTAGCGGCGCCCCCGATCCTTGGCAATCCGCGATGCGCCGGCATGTGCGCGGGAGCCCATGGTGTAGGATCCGCGGGTGACCTCGCCCTCCCGGCCCTCCACTCCGGCGCCCGCGCCGCGATTCGGCGCGCTCTACGCCCCGGAGTACCGGCGCTACTTCCTGCTGAGCCTGATGGCGATGACGGCCGACAACATCGAGCACGTCATCAGCTACTGGGTCATCTTCCAGGCGTTTCACTCGCCGATGCTCGCCGGCTTCGCCGTCATCAGCCACTGGGTGCCGTTCCTGCTCTTCTCGTTCTACGTGGGCGCGCTCGCCGATCGTCACGATTGCCGCAAGCTCATCCAGCTGGGGCAGGCCCTGTTCATGCTGGCCTCGCTCGCCTGGGGGCTCCTGTTCCTCACCGGCACGCTCCGGATGTGGCATGCCGTGGTCATCCTGCTCGTGCATGGCGCGGCCGGCGTGACCGTCGCACCCGCCACGCAGCTCATCATTCACGACATCGTGGGCCCCGGGCAGCTCCAGAGCGCGATTCGCCTCAACGCCTCGGCGCGCTACCTCGCGATTCTCCTCGGCCCTGCGGTCGGCGGCGGGCTCATGCTGTTGCTCGGTCCGGCGTGGGGACTGCTGGCCAACGTCCTCATCTACGTCCCCTTCTCGGTCTTCCTGTGGTGGATCCCCTACACGGGCCACCTGCGCGATGGCGGCCAGCGGCGCATGCTTCGCCCCGGGTGGGCGGACGCACTCCACGTGCTCGGCCAGGTGCGCGCCGACCCGAGGCTCGTCACGCTGATCGCCCTCGGCGGGGCCACGTCGTTCTTCGTGGGCAACGCGTTCCAGGCCCAGATGCCGGAGTACGCGCATCACCTGGGCACCGACGAGGCCGGCGCCGGCTACAGCCTGCTGCTCGCCGGCAACGCCGTGGGCGCCATCATCGGCACGCTGCTCCTCGAGAGCCTGAACGTGCTCCGCCCGAGCGTCCGCACGGCGATCCTGTGCGCGGGCGCGTGGGCCGCGGCGATGGCGGTGTTCCCGGCGGCGCGGAGCTATCCGATCGCCGTGGCGCTCCTCGTGCTGGCCGGCGCATTCAACATCGCGTTCACGTCGATGGCGCAGACCCTCGTCCAGGTGCTGGCGCCGCCGCGCCTGCGCGGGAGCATTGTCGGACTGTTCAACACCGCCATCCTCGGCCTCCGCGCGGGCAGCGGACTCACGGTCGGCGTGCTGGGCGCTCTGATCAACGTGCAGTGGTCGCTGGCGCTCAGCTCGCTCGCGGTGGTCGTGATCGCGGCCGGGCTGCTCGTGCGGGAGTTCAGACACCTCAAGATCGCAGGTGGCGCGCGGGATTCCGGCGCCGCCGAATGAGTTGACGCAGTGCCACGATCTGCCAGAGTGATCCAATCTTCGCCGTTCAAGGGAGGCACCATGTCCGAACGGACCTACACCGTCTACGTCCTCCAGGGGAGAGGGCAGCGCGACTACTCGGAGTGCCAGGCCGCCCTCGATCGGGTGCCGGCAAAGCTCGTGGCCCTGCCCCTCATCGAGACCGAAGAGGCCCTGATCGATCGAGCGCGCGACGCCGACGGTCTGATCGTGGCGGCTGCGCCCATCACACGGCGCGTGATGGAGGCGCTCGAAGGCCTCAAGGTCGTCGTGCGGACTGGAGTCGGCTACGACGTGATCGACGTCCCCGCCGCGACGGAGCTGGGCGTGATCGTGGTCAACATCCCCGACCTCTGGATCCGCGAGGTCGCGAATCACGCGCTGGCGCTCCTGCTCGCCTGGAACCGCCGGATCGTGGCGCTCGACCGCGACGTGCGGGCCGGCGCATGGGTGTCCAGGTTGTCCGCCAGCGTCACCGGCTCACTGCACGGCGAGACGGTCGGCATCGTCGGTCTCGGCAACATCGGCAGCGCGTTCGCGAGGCGCGTGGCCGCGCTCGAGATGCGGGTCATCGCCTGCGACCCCTACGTCGACGATGCGCGATTCGCCGCGCTCGGCGTGGAGCGCGTCGATCTCGGGACGCTGGCGGCGCGCTCGGACTACGTCTCGGTTCACACCCTGCTGAATGCCGAGACGCGCCATCTGATCGACGAGACCTTCTTCAGCCGGATGAAGCCCTCGGCGTGCCTGATCAACACCTCGCGCGGTCCCGTCGTCGACGAGGCGGCGCTGATCCGGGCCCTCGAGCAGAAGCAGCTCGGCGGGGCGGCGCTCGACGTCTTCGAGGACGAGCCCGTGCCCGCCGGGAGCCCGCTGCACGCGTTCGACAACGTCATCCTCACCCCCCACGCCGCGTACTACTCCTCGCCGGCCGTGGCCCAGATCCCGCGGCGCTGCGGCGAGGAGGTCGCGCGGGCGCTGACGAGCGAGCGCCCGCTCAACGTCGTGAACCCCGAGGTCTACGCGGCCGGCCATCGCTGCCGGCCCGTGTGAGCGGAGGCGACGGCATGCATCTCGGGCTCTTCAGCTACAACGTGGACTACGGCGCACGCCCCGACGAGCTCGCGCGCGCGGCCGAGGAGCGCGGCTTCGAATCGTTCTGGGTCGGCGAGCACACGCACATCCCGGCCAGTCGCCAGACGCCGTATCCGGGCGGTGATCCGCTCCCCAGGCCCTACTACCACATGGCCGATCCATTCGTCGCGCTGATGGCGGCGGCCGGGGCCACGACGCGCATCAAGGTCGGCACCGCCGTCTGCCTCGTCGTGGAGCACGACCCGATCGTGCTCGCGAAGACGGTGGCGACGCTCGACTGGCTGTCGAACGGCCGCGTCCTGTTCGGCGTCGGCGGCGGATGGAACCGCGAGGAGATGGAAGATCACGGCACGCCGTTCAACCGCCGCTGGCAGGTGCTGCGCGAGCGGGTCCTCGCGATGAAGGCCCTGTGGACGCAGGAGGAGGCGTCCTACGCGGGCGAGTTCGTGCGGTTCGACCGCGCGATCTCGAATCCCAAGCCCGTGCAGAAGCCCCACCCGCCGATCCTGTTCGGCGGCGCCACCGCGCGCGGTCGCGCCCGCGTCGTCGAGTACTGCGACGGCTGGATCCCGATCGACGTGCTCATCGGCGACCTCCCGGCCGCCATCGCCGATCTCCGGCAGCAGGCAGCGGCCGCAGGGCGGCGCCCCGACACGCTCTCGGTCTCGGTGTTCATGTTCGAGGGCGCGAGCGCGGATGCGCTCAAGCGTTACCGCGACATGGGCGTCGAGCGAGTGACGCTGGTGTCGCCGCGCCGGCTGGCGGATGCGCTCCCGTTCCTCGACCGCGCGGCGGCGCTGATCCCCGAGCTGGCCTGATCGTTCGGGAGCCTCGCGCTCGAGGTGCGCGGCCCGGGGTCAGCGATGATCGTGGCCCGCGCGGGCGTGGTCGAACAGCTCGTGGTGACGACGAAGGAGATCGCGCCCGTAGTCGTTGCCGTTCGGCGTGCGCACGACCGTATGGATGTGATCGCGCGACGGCTCGTCGCTGTCGAGCGCAATCCCCCGCTGGTGGTCGAACTCCACGAGCACGACCGGGCTGTGAATGCGGTAGTAGAAGACGCTCGCCTCGTCGACGCCGCCCATCCACGCGAAGTGGGTGTCCGGCAGGTGCCGTCGCACCTCCTCCATCCGGACCTCGGCGTGGCCGGGGCGAACCCGCCCGACGTAGACCCCGAGCAGCGCGAGCAGCAGTTCCTGCTGAGACGTCGAGAGATCACCGTATCGGAGGCCTTCGTAGCGGAGTTCGAAGTTGTCGCGGAACGCGGCGGTGAAGGCCTCGTTGGGCAGCGTCGGCCCGAGGATGGCCCGCGCGCGCTGCTCGGCAGTGAGCGCTCGCATCAAGGCGAGCCCCTGACGTTCCTCGGCCTCGAACACGCGGAGGCCGTCCGCGGCGACCGGTTCCGAGCCCATGAACATCGGCGTCATGACGACCTGGTCGCCGAGGACGAAGCAGTTGACGATCAGGTGATGGCCGTCGAGCTGCCAGCCCCATGGCCCGTCCGCCGAGGGCGCGCCCATGACGCTGACCCAGTAGAGCCACTCACCGTACTCGTCGTGGCTTCCCGTGAGCCCGCGGACGAACTCGTTGAGCCGCATCACGTCGCGCGCGGTGCGATACCCGGCAGCGCTCACGCTCGCCTCGAGGAGCGCGAGCGCACGCGCCCGCTGGGCTGGATGCATCTCGTCGAGCGACACGCCGTGACGCAGCAGGAACGGGTGGATGTTGCTCCACCGGCGCCAGGCATCGCTCTCGAGCGGGAAGGTTGCGCGCCCCCGCTGCTCGTCGCCGAGGGAAGCGAGCCACGCTCGCGCCGCATCGTGGATCGGCTGCGTCGAGACCCCGGTCTTCGCGATCGCGAACAGATCGGGCACCACGAGGCCGTCCGCGGTGACGCCCTTGAACGGCTCGGCGAGGGCGGCGTGAGCGGTCTCGAGGTACTTCACGAGGCCCGGCGGGAGCTGGGCCGGCAGTGCGCGCGCCGACACGGGGGTGCGCTGTCGGATCTTGAACCTTCCGTGATCGGTCGACACTGGCGGCTCGCTCATGGCCGCATTATAGTGTGCCGCGGGGCGGCCGGCGCGCCGAGCGCCGTCGGATCACACGGCGCGCGCCGCGTCTTCGCCCTGCGACGGCGCGCGCAGGAGCCGCCGGAACGTGAGGCTGATGCGCTCGCCGGCGAGACCCGGCTGGCGCGGGATGCCGTGCACGTAGTGGCGCTGGCAGGCGCCGCCCATGACGAGGAGCGCGCCATGTCCCAGCGACAGGTCGTGGCGCTGCCGGTCACTCTTCCGCCTGGGCCGCACGACGAAGCGCCGCGCGACCCCGAGCGAGACCGTCGCCACGACCGGATCCGGGCCCAGCTCCGACTCGGCGTCCGCGTGCAGGCCCATGCTGTCGCCACCGTCCCGGTACCGGTTGACCAGCACGTGGTTGAACGCCACGCTCGCCTCGGCGCACACGCGATCGAGAATGGCGCGCGCGGCCGACGTGAACGGACGCGCTTCGAGCGTCTGCCCCGAATATCGGTAGGGCAGCTCTCCCGCCCACGCGATGAGCCGAGGCTGGAGCACGCGGCGCCCGAAGAGCACGATCTCCCGCTGCTCCCACGCGAGCTCAGCCTGCAGTGCGGCGAGCGCCCGGTCGGCCTCGGCCCTTGAGAGCCACGCCGGGTCGTGCTCCAGCCAGGAACCAGACGCGAGCGAGATGCGCACCGCGATCACCCCTGGGAGCCATGGTCTCGCAATCGTCGGCGACCCGCAGGAATTCGACGAGCACGCCGATGTCGCGCGCAGGCACTGCGCCGGGGCGTCGGCTGTCACGCGACTTCGCGCCGCGGCGCGCGCGGCGCGCTTCGTCGCCGCCGGGCGCCGCGCTCGGCGTGATATGCTCCGGATGCGATGAGCACGACGGTGCGTTCCGCGGTCGACGCGAAGACCGGGGAGACGGTCATCTCCGTCATCGACCTTGGGCCGTATCTCGCCGGCGCCGCCAGCGCCCTCGCGGCGACCGCGTGCGAGCTTCGCGACGCGCTCGAGACCGTCGGTTTCTTCATCATCGTGAACCACGGCGTGTCAGCCGACCTGATCGCGCGCACGTTCGCCGAGGCCCGCCGGTTTCACGACCAGCCGATGGACGCGAAGATGGCGCTCCGGATGAACGAGCACAACAACGGCTACATGGCGCTCGGGCGCTACGCGGTATGGACGTCGGACGTGAACACCAACACGAGACCCGATCTGAACGAGGCGTTCTTCGTGAAGCGCGAGCGCCCGCCGGACGATCCCCTCGTGCGCGCCGGCCGGCGATTCGTCGGACCCAATCGCTGGCCCGACGCGCTTCCGGACTTTCGCGAGACCGTCCTCGCGTACGCGGACGCCATTGACGAGCTGGGGCGGCGGCTCCTGCCCGTCTGCGCGGCGGCGCTCGACCTGCCACCGGGGTATTTCGACGCGGCGTTCAGGGAGAGCCAGTTCTCGTTCCGCCTGTCCCACTACCCGCCCGTCGAGGCCGACGTCAACCAGTTCGGCATCGCGCCGCACACCGACGCCAACTTCCTCACGTTCCTCGCCCAGAGCGAGGTGCCCGGCCTGCAAGTGCGCATGCCGTCGGGCGCATGGGCGGACGTGCCGTACGTCCCGGGCTCGTTCGCCGTCAACTCGGGCGACATGATGCATCGCTGGACCAACGGCCGCTTCAAGTCGACGCCGCATCGGGCCCTGCCGCCCGTCGGCCGACATCGCTACGCCATTCCGTTCTTCCTCGGACCGCACATCGACACGCTGATCGAGTGCTTGCCGACCTGCCGGCGCCCGGACACCCCGGAGAAGTATCCGCCGATCACCTACGCGGACTACCTCACGTGGTGGTACGACGCCAATTACGACGCGTCTCGCCAGAACGATCCGGCATGACCGACAGCGCGGGCGCGATCGGCGCCTCTCCGCGACGCAAAGAAGATCGGCGGCTGCTCACGGGCGCCGGCCGCTATCTCGACGACATCACCCGCGTGGGGCTGCTCCATCTCGGCGTCGTCCGCAGTCAGCACGCCCACGCGCGTCTGCTCAAGGTCGATGTGCGCGAGGCGCTCGCCATGCCCGGCGTGGTCGCGGCCTGGAGCGCCGCCGATCTGCCCGAATCGGCGCGTCCGATCCTCGCTGGGTCGGAGGGCGTCCACAAGGGCCGCCCCTTCGCGGCCCTTGTGCTGGCGCAGGAGATCGTGCGGTACGTCGGCGAGCCGGTCGCCGCGGTCGTGGCCGACGATCCCTATCGACTCGCCGACGCGCTCGAACGAGTCGCCGTGCAGTCCGAGCCGCTGCCCGCGCTCGTCACGCCCGACGACGCGCTGGCCTCGGCGACGCGACTGCACGCGGACTGGCCGGACAACGCGGCACTGATCGCCCGCGGCGGCCTCGGAGACCCGGACGCGCGGCTGGCCCAGTCGCACCTCGTCGTGAGCGAGCGCTTCTATCACTCGCGTCTCGCCGCGGTCTTCATCGAGCCGCGCGGGGCCTTCGCCTACCACGATCAGGATTCGGGCCGGCTCGTCCTCTGGTCGTCCACGCAGAACCCGTATTCGGTGCGCGACGCGGTCGCGCGTATCGCAGGTCTCCCCGCCGAGGAGGTGCGCGTGCTCACGCCGGACGTGGGCGGGGGCTTCGGCCCCAAGGGCGCGCCGTATCCGGAAGAGGCGCTGGTCGCGCTCGCGGCGCTCCGTCTCGGCCGTCCGGTCAAGTGGGTGGAGAGCCGGCGCGAGGACTTCCAGGCGAGCGGCCACGACCGCGAGCAGGTGCACCAGGTGAAGATCGGTTTCCAGAAGGACGGCGTGATTGCGGGCATCGACGCGACGTTCCTCGCCGACGTGGGCGCCTATCCCGCGCAGGGCAACGGCCTCACGCTCAACACGGTCAACCATCTGCCAGGGCCGTACAAGGTCGCCCACTACCGCAATGCCGGCACCAGCGTCGTGACCAACAAGACGCTCAACATGGCCTATCGCGCGGCCGGTCGCCCAGAGGCCGTCTTCGTGATGGAGCGGCTCATGGATATCGGCGCGCGGCGACTCGGGCTCGATCCCGCCGAGATCCGCAGGCGAAACCTCGTGCGCCCCTCCGAGATGCCGTATCGCTCTGGCCTCACGTACAAGGACGGCGTGCCGGTGGCGTACGACCCCGGCGATTTCCCCGGCGCCTTCGACCGCGCGCTGGATCTACTCGGCTATGACGAGTGGCGACGCCGCCAGGCCGCGCAGCCGACGAACACGTCGGGGCGGATCGGCGTCGGCCTTGCGTGCTACGCGCAGGGCACGGGGCTCGGCCCATTCGAGGGCGCGACGGTTCGCGTCGATCCGAGCGGAAAGGTGTACGTGCTGATCGGCGTGGCGGCGCAGGGCCAGGGCCACGCGACGACGCTCGCGCAGGTCTGCGCCGAGGAACTGGGCGCGGCCTTCGACGACGTGATCGTCTCCGCGGGGGACACGACGCTGTTCCCGTACGGCATGGGCACGGGCGGCAGCCGCGTGATGGCCAACGCCGGCCCCGCGGTGGCGAAGACGGCCCGCGAGGTCCGAGAACGCGCCGCGCTCGTGGCCTCGGAGCTGCTCGAGTGCGCGCCCGCGGACGTCCGCATCGAGGCCAGCCGCGCGTTCGTGGCCGGGCTGCCGAACCGCTCGGTGCCGCTCGGCCGACTCGCGCAGGCCGCCATCCGCTCGCGCAGCATGAAGGCCACCGGCGAGCCGGGCCTGCACGCGTGCACGTTCTACTACCCGGACACGGTCACGTGGGCGTTCGGCACGCACGCCGCCGCGGTCGAGGTCGACGTCGAGACCGGCGCCGTGCGGTTGCTCGCGTACGCGGTCGTGCACGACCCCGGCCGCGCGATCAACCCGATGATCGTCGAGGCGCAACTCCAGGGCGGCGCCGCGCAGAGCATCGGCGCGGGGCTGATGGAGGCCGTCGTCTACGACGCGGGCGGCCAGCTCTTGACCGGGAGCCTGATGGACTACCCGATTCCGCGAGCCGACGACCTGCCGCCCATTGCCGTCGCGCTCACCGAGCATCGCTCCGCTATCAACCCGCTGGGCGTCAAGGGCGTGGGCGAGAGCGGCGCCATCCCCGGCGCCGCGGCGATCGCGAACGCGGTGGAGGACGCGGTCGCCGACTACGGCGTCACGATCCGCGAGGTGCCGGTGACGCCGCACGCGCTGCGCGCGCTGTTGTCCGCCGCGCGCCGCTGACCCGCCTCCGACGCTCGGCGACCCGCGTCGGTCCCGAGACATCACACACCCGCCGCACTGGCCGGCCGTACGCCACGTGGCGTATTGCCCCTCCCGACTGCTCGCGGTACCCCTTTGAAGCCGTGGGCGCGGCGCGGGCGCTGACGTTGGTGCTACGACCTTCGTCTAGTTGACGTCATCGAGCCCTCCGGCTCGTGAGCCAGCAGCGCCTCGCCGGTCGCTGAACCACGTGCGCTCGGTGTGGCCTCCGGGCCGTCTCGCCCGGAGGCCTCCGCCAACTGTTGCGACCAGCCCCCCGGCTACTTCGTCATCGCGGTGGCGCCGGCCATCGCGATCTGGGCGTCCTGCTCGGACGTGACGCCGGACACGCCAATCCCGCCCACGATCTGACCGTTCACCACGATCGGCACGCCGCCCTCGAGGAGGCTCGCGCCCTGGAGGTTCAACAGCCTGAGGTTCGGGCCGCCCTGCCCGATCAAGTCCTGGAACACCTTGGTCGGACGCCGGAAGGCGACGGCGGTGTGCGCCTTGGACTTGGCGACGTCGATGGAGCCGAACTGGGTGTTGTCCATTCGCTGGAGCATCACGAGATTGCCGCCCGAGTCGACGATGGCGATGACCACGTTCCACTTGTTCTTCACAGCCTCCGCCTCTGCGCCGGTCATCGCCTTCTTGGCCTGATCGAGGCTCAACGGCGCCCCGTATGACGGCGGCGGGGTCTGAGCGCTCGCGATCGAGCCAGCAAGGACCACGGATGCGGCAAGGACCAGAGCGACGAGCTTCGGGTTGTTCATGGCTCTCCCTCCCTGCTGAAGTCCTGCGTGTTCACTGCCCATGCGCCGGCCCGCCCGGCGCATGCCGTGCGAGGGTTCTCCCAAACCGCTGGCTAATACTAGCCAAAAATATTTGAAATTTTAGCTGTTTCGAAAAATCGTGCGGGGTTGGAGCTGGGCGCGGTGACTCGGATGCCGGGCGGTGTTGGGCCAGGGACGTCCTGAGGCGCGAGCCCAGGGCCGGGACGTGTCCACGGTGGTTCGCCAACGGCTCCCTCGAGGCTCGAACATGGTTGGAATGTTCAAAACATTCTGAACCTCG
>Ga0187894_10004889_pt1 | contig 14047 bp, 16 predicted proteins | sample GBC1701081metaG_FD_136650 | JGI IMG/M metagenome (GOLD analysis project Ga0187894, IMG submission 136650) | White microbial mat communities from a lava cave in the Kipuka Kanohina Cave System on the Island of Hawaii, USA - GBC170108-1 metaG ...
CGGCTGTGGACGGCCGAGGAGCGGGCGCTCTGGTCGTCGCCGCTGGCGCGGCTGGTGGCGGAGCTGCTGTGCTGGGTCTATCCGATCGCGGCGTTCGCTTCGTGCAAGGTGGCGTGGACGGCGTTCAATGACGGCGTCCAGCACGCCTTCCCGATGATCCTGACGCCGATCCTGTGGCTCGTGGTGATGGGCATCGTGTTCGCGATCGTTGATTTCGCGGAAGACGGGATCATCGGCAACGCGCGGAAGCATGCTTGACCTCACCCGTTCCCGGGTTGGCGCGTTAGCGCCAAGTCCGGGATTCATAAACACAGGCGTTGAAGGTCACGATGTGCTGCGCCTACTTTTTGCCGATCGGGTTTATGGGCCCCGGACTGCTTCGCATCCGGGGATGGGGGGAGCTAAGGAACCCGCCGCTCGCGAATAAACTTGCGATCCGCCCAGCACGCGTGCGTGCCCGAGCAGAGTTTGTGCGGCAGGGCGATGCGCGCGACCGGGCCGGCGCTGAAGCGTTTGCAATCGATCAGGATGCATTCGGACGTGCCGGTGTTTTCATCGGTGATGAACGAGACGAGATAGCCGTCGTCTTCATCCTTCGCGCCGATGCGCGGCGCGAACGGGGCTTCGCTGCCATAGCGACCGGGCTCGAGGTTCACCTCTTGCCATTCGCCTGTCTGCATGTCGTGCTTCACGAAGCCGGAAAACAGGAACCAGCCTGGCTTTGATTTGGTGGAATAGGCGTAGCGATAAGGCCGGCCGGCGACGCGCTGATTGATGGTGCCGAATTCGAGCACGCGATCATCGAGGCGCTGTTCCTTCGTCGCGCCGTCTTTCAGATTGAAGCGCCAGCGGTGCAGCTTCGAGCGGAAGGCGTGCTCGTCCAGATACGCCATGAGGTGTTCGTAGCCCGGCAGCGCGTCTGTGGCTTTCTTTGGCGCGGGGTCTTCCTCGAAATAGCCGTCGAGGATGATCTCGTCGTCTTGCTCGTAGGCGTTCACCCAATGCAGCACGAACGTGGGCGCGGCTTCGAACCAGCGGATTTCGCCGTCGCCGCGGCGTGGGATGATGGCGAAGCGCGAGGGCTTGTCCCAATGCATGCGCACGGCGTGGACGTCGCGCTTCAACAGCTCCGGATCCCAGAACAGCGGGAAGTCATTCAGGATCACGTAATTCTCGGTGAACGCCATGTCGTGCGGCAGGCGCGGGCCGGGGAGTTCGACGGGGCGATAGGTGGTGAGCTTGTTGTCTGCATCGACGACGCCGTAATGCATGTACGGCGCGTGCGTTGAGTAATTGAAGAACATCAGCTCGCCGGTGCGCTCGTCCACCTTCGGGTGCGCGGACACGCCGTCGAGCGGCCCCCAATGGGCGACGCCAATGGTGTCCAAAGTTTCCGGATCGACGAGATAGGCTTCGCCGCATTGGTAGAACGTCGAAACCGCGCGGCCGGCGTGGATGATCACGTCGGTGGAGGAGGAATCCTTCAAGCCGCCGTGCGCGCCGAACCCGGGGCGCTTCGACACGCCGTGGCGATCCATGAGCCCGCCCCAGAGTGAAGCATTCGCTTCCTGCTCCGCATGAAAGCCGCGCGTGCGCACGAAACGGTTGCGGTAGCTGGCGCGCCCATTCTCGAAGCTGATCTGATGCAACATCCCGTCGCCGTCGAACGGATGGAAGAAGCCGAGCGGCTGGTGGATCTGGTTCTCGGTGTTGCGGGTGTAAACGCCGTCGATGTCCGCGGGGATCGCGCCTTCGATTACTTCGAGGTCGAGCGCATTCACCTCCTCATGCAGCGGTGTCCACGCGCCGTTGAGGTACGGGTGGTTGCTTGGCTTCAGCGTCGTGCGGATCGGTTCGAGCCGTTGAACTTTCATGCGCGAAGCTTGCGCCGTGGCGCAGGCGCCGACAAGCTGTGCCGCAGCGTTAGGAGGCGGGCTGAGGGCGATGGCGAAGCTGACAATCTACGGCATCAAGAATTGCGACACGATGAAGAAGGCGCGCACTTGGCTCGACGCCAAGGTCAAGGACTACGCGTTCCATGACTACAAGGCCGAGGGCGTGACCAAGGCCAAGCTCGAGGCGTGGGCGAAGGAGGTTGGCTGGGAGGTGCTGCTGAACCGCGCCGGCACGACGTTCCGGACGCTGCCGGAGGCCGACAAGGCCAACCTCAACGAGAAGAAGGCGATCGCACTGATGGCGGCGCAGCCGTCGATGATCAAGCGGCCGGTGCTGGAGGGCGCGGGCAAGCTGGTGGTGGGGTTCAAGCCTGAGATTTACGCGGCGGCGGTTAAGTAGGTTCCTCACCCATCCCCGGATTGGCCAACGGCCAAGTCCGGGGCCCATAAACTTAGACACTTGGGGTTATGGGCCCCGGAATGCCGGCTGCGCCGTCATCCGGGGATGGGTGCTGTGCTGCATCCAGCGCCGCCGCCCGCGGCCACTACGTCACAAAGGAGCGCATTCATGGACCAGGGTGATGTCGCGCTGTTGATCTTCGCCGCGGTGTCGGTGGGGGTGCTCAGCCAGGGCTGGGTTGAGTATTTGGAGCACAAGCAGCGCAAGCAGGCGATGGACGTGATCAAGGCGTCGATCGAGGCTGGGCGCGAGCCGCCGGCGGAGATGTACGCCATGCTGCGCACGAGTTCGTCAGAGATGATGAAGAAGCCGCCGTGGACGGAAGTGATTGTGTTTGCGTCGTTGGCGGTGGGCTTTTTGCTGGCGTTTGCGCTGATGCCGAGCACCGAAACGGGTGAGCCGCGCATGCCGTTTTTGGTGATTGGAATCACCATGGCGGCAACGTCGCTCGGTTGCTTGGCGCTCGCGCTCTTCCGCCGTGACAAACGATGACGAGACGCGCCTCATCGCCGCTGCGCGCCGTGGCGAAAGCCGCGCATTTGCGGCTTTAGTCGATCGCACGCAGCAAAAAGTGCGCGGCTTCCTGAGGCGCTACATCGGGGATTGGGGCGACGCTGACGACCTCAGCCAAGAGGCGTTTGTCGTCGCATGGTCGCGGCTCGATCGCTTCGAGGGACGGTCGAGCTTTGCGTCGTGGGTGTGCGGCGTCGGCTATCGGCTCGCGCGCGATGCACGGCGCACGCGCGATAGGGCGATGGTGCGCGACGCGGAATGGCTCGAAGCGAGCGAAGTGCCGGACGCTGCGCCGATCGAGGATCGCATGGCGCTGGCGAAAGCGATGGCGGCGCTGCCGGACGATCAGCGGGCGGCTGTCGCGTTGTGCTTAGGCGAAGGCTTTTCGCACAGCGAGGCGGCAACGGTGCTGGGGCTTCCGCTGGGAACGGTGAAGTCGCATGTGACGCGCGGACGTGAGAGAGTGCTGCGCGCCTTGGAGACGGGCGAATGAGCGACGATCGTTTGGCGCGCGCCCTGGCGGCGGATTCCGCGCCGCCCCGTGACGCGGCCTACACGCTGGCCGTGCTGGAGCGCGCAGAGGCCGCGCGGTGGCGGGCGGCGCGGCGTGCGGCTTTGATCCGCGGCGCGGCCGGGGCTGTTCTGGCGGCGGCGGGAATTTTTGGGCTCAGCGCCTGGGCGAGCGCCAATCTTGAGGACGCCACCACCATGGTATTGGCTAGTGTGGCGGTATTTGTGGTAGCGGGTGGGGCGAAGCGGCTTCGGGGTCGGCTGCAACGCGCCTCATAGGGCTTGCATCCGTACCGCCGACTCCGCGCATCTATGTCAGCAATGGGGCAGGCCCTCACCGGGGCTTATGGAGTTGAGAATGGACGCCGAAGTCTTTGTTCCTTTTATATTTTTTGCGTTCCTGGGCGCGGTGATCCTGGTGCCGATCTGGCTCAAGGAGAAAACCAAGCAGTCCGCGCACGCGCTGATCTCGCAGGCCTTGGAAAAAGGCCAGCAGCTTGACCCGGCGCTGTTGCAGCAGCTCACCGAAACCCAAAAGCAGCAACCGGATCGTCCGCGCCGCACGTTGGGCAGCGGTGTCGTGCTCCTCGCACTGGCGATCGGCTTCGTGACCGCGAGCTTCATGAGCAATGGTTTCGATCCGTCAGGTTACGCCGGGAACGGCATGATGACGGCCGCCGCGATCCTCGGATGCTTGGGCCTCGCCTTCATTGTGCTCGCTTTGGTCGATTATTCGGCGAAGAAGAAAGGCTGAGTTTGGTGACGCGTGGCGGCGCGGGGGTTCTCAGATCTGGCTTCGGCGACGGAGGCTGCGTTGATCGTAGCCTCACAGGCGAAGAACCAGGCGGCATTCGGAGAGCTTGTGCGTCGGCGGCAAGGCTGGGCCCGGGCTCTCCTCCGGCGGATGTGCCAGAACGTGGCTGAAGCAGACGATCTAGCCCAGGAGGCGTTCGTAAAGGCCTGGGACCGGATGCGAGATTTGGAGACGCCAGCGGCGTTTCCTGGATGGTTCAGGAGGATCGCGGTGACGACCTTCCTGATGGCGAAACGGAAACAGAAGGCGGTGTTCGAGGAAATTGACGACGCGTCACCAATTGCTTCGGAGGATTCATCTCCGGAACATCAGGCAGGCGCTAAGATTGACCTCGAACGTGCAATGGCGAGGCTCTCTGACGCGGAAAGGCTGTGTGTAACCTTGAATCACGGCGAGGGATTGAGTCATTCTGAGATCGTCGACATGACGGGGCTTCCCCTTGGCACCGTTAAGTCCCACGTTCTAAGGGGAACCGAGAAGCTTCGCCGCATGTTGGAGGCGGCATGATGAGTGATTTCGACGCCCTCCTGAAACGCTCCTTCGCGGAAGCGCACGAACCGGCCGATGACGGCTTTACGGTTACGGTGACGCATCGCGTCGCGAAGCGGGAAAAAGCTGTGCAGGCCCGGTTCGGGATGCAGATGGCCGGCCTTGGCATTGGCTTGGCGGCGGTGTCCTACGGCCTTTACGCGCTGGCTTCGGTGTTCGGGCCGGAACTCGCGGCGACGGCTGGCCTCGAACTGGCGCGGGTCCATGGCGCGATGAGCGGCGGCCCGTCCGTGTCGGTCGGCGGCGTGCTGCAATCGCTTGGCGCGGGGCTGACGCAAGTGCTGCTGGTCGCCGGCGCGATGACGGCCGGCGTGGTGGCTTTCCGCAACGCACAAGACTAAGCTCCTTCGAGGAGATCGGGCTGGATTGGGCGCGTCTGACCGCCTAAACGGCTGACCTCAGAACGCTTTTTGGCGTCGCCAGGGAGGCAGCCCCCATGTCCCAGCACACGCTCACCCGCCGCGTGACCGCGCCCGATATTCGCAGTCGCAAAGGCGGCGAGCCGGTGGTCTGCCTGACCGCTTACACCGCGCCGATGGCGGAAATCCTCGACCCGCATTGCGACCTGCTGCTGGTCGGCGACAGCGTCGGCATGGTCGTCCACGGCCTGCCGAACACGGTCGGCGTGACCATGGAAATGATGATCCTGCACGGCCAGGCGGTGATGCGGACCTCCAAGCATGCGCTGGTGGTCGTGGACATGCCGTTCGGCTCCTACGAGGGCGGCCGCGAGCAGGCTTTCGCCAACGCCACGCGCATTCTCAAGGAAACTGGCGCCCAGGCCGTGAAGGTCGAGTCGGGCGCCTATGTGGGCGATACCATCGCCTATCTGGTTGAGCGCGGCATTCCGGTGATGGGCCATGTCGGCCTGCGGCCCCAAGCGGTGAACGTGGACGGGAAATTCAAGGCCAAGGGCCGCACCAAGGACGAGCGCACCCGCGTCCTGGCCGAGGCCAAGGCCGCAGACGACGCCGGGGCCTTCGCCATCGTGGTCGAGGGCGTGGACGAGACCCTGGCCCCTGAAATCACCGCCGCCGTGCGCGCGCCCACTATCGGCATTGGCGCCTCGGCCCAGTGTGACGGCCAAATCCTGGTCACTGACGATATGCTCGGCCTGTTCGAATGGACCCCCAAATTCGTGCGTCGCTACGGCGACCTGAAGGGGGTCATTTCGGCGGCGGTCGCCGGATATGCGTCCGATGTCCGCGCCCGCCGTTTTCCTGCCGCAGCCGAGACGTATGCGCTGGGCGCTGGGCCGCAGCGTCCGCGCGTTGCCGGGAAGGACAAGCGCGGATAGGTTGCCGCCCGTTTTCGGGGGAAGCGGCTCGCGGTCGGCGGGAGCGGGGCCCGTGTCTTGTGGGCCGGCAGCGCCCGGGGTGATCGTGTGAGCAACGAAACCGACAGTTTTATCCAAGAAGTCGACGAGCGTGTTCGCGAAGACAAGGTCTTGGCGTTTTTCAAGCGCTGGGGCGTGTTGCTGGCGATCGTGGTGGGCGCTGTCATCCTTGGCATCGCCGGCTGGCAGTTCTGGCGCGACTCCCAAACCAATGCTGCGCGCGGCCAAGCCGACGCCTACGCTGCTGCTCAACAATTGGCGCGCGACGGCAATCTCGATGACGCCAAGACCGCGTTCGAGAATTTGAGCAACGAAGGCCCGCGCACCTATCGCGTCATGGCGCAGATGGAGCACGCCGCCGTGCTTGAAGCGCAGGGAGATCTGCAAGGCGCGCTCACCGGCTTCGACGCCGCCGCCGAGGCCGCGACTGATCCGATCATGAAGCGCACCGCACAAATGCGCGCCGCCTACATCGTCGCCGAGACGCAGGACTTCCAAGCCGTGCAGGCGCGGCTCAATCCGCTGATCGGGGGCGGCGGCCAGATCGGCGTGCTGGCGCAGGAGCTGCTGGCGGTCGAAGCGTGGGAAGCAGGCGATCTCGCCTTGGCGCGGCAAACGCTCGACGCCGTCTCGCTTGCCTTCGATGCGCCAGAATCCGTGCGTCAACGTGCGCAAGTGGCGTTGGCCGTGATCGGCCCCGCGCCCGCGGCCGCGACACCAGAAGAATCCGCCGCGCCGGCGCCAGCCGCGCCCGCGCAGTAGGGAGAGAAAATCGCATGAATCGTTTGGGTCCGATCGCTGCCGTGCTCGCCGCGGCCGCCGCTCTCTCGGCGTGTTCGACGGTGTCGCGCGTGGGCAGCGCGCTCAATCCGTTCGACGGCGGCGATGAGCCGACGCAGACCGCGCCACAGGATGGCCGCGTCTCGATCCTGACGTTCGAGCAGCAATTGACGCCCGATCCGCAGCTCGCTTCGCGGCGTCCGCAACCGACGCCGGCAAGCGCGGTTGTGGATTGGCCGCAACCGGGCGGCGCTGCCGATAACTCGCCGGCGAGCGCATCAGGCACAACCAATTTCGAGCGCGCGTGGCGCGCCGATCTAGGTGAGGGCTCCAACAAAGATTCACGCATTGCCGCGCCGCCAGTGATCTCCGAAGGCAAGCTCTTCTTCCTGGACGCCGATCACCGCGTGCATGCGCTCGACGCCGCCACCGGCGAACGCTTGTGGAGCGAACGGCTGCGGCCCACGCGCGAGGGACGTCGTGATCGCGGCGGTCGTGGCGGCGGCGTGGCCGCCATTGGCGGCCGCGTGTATGTCACCACAGGCTACGGCTTCGCCGTTGCGCTTGACGCCAATAATGGCAGCGAACTTTGGCGCGCGGACGGCGGTGCGCCGTTCCACGCCGCGCCGAGCGTCGCCGGCGGCCGCGTCTACGCGATCACCAACGACAGCGAATTGGTGGCGATGGACGCCAACACCGGCGAAGTGCAATGGACGCACCAGGCCATCGCCGAGCCGGCGCGCATCCTGTCGGCGTCGAGCGTTGCTATTGACGGCGAGACCGTGGTCGCGCCGTTCGCGTCGGGCGAACTCACCGCCGTGCTCGCCGCCAACGGCCGCCGTCTATGGACGGACTCGCTCTCGCGTACTGGACGCCTCACCTCGCTCTCGGCCATCAATGATATTGCCGGACGCCCCGTGGTGGATGGCGGCGTCGTGTATGCGGTCAGCCATTCCGGCGTGCTGGCGGCGCTCGACATGCGCTCGGGCGAACGCGTCTGGGCGCGGGCGTTCGCTTCGACGCAAACGCCGTGGGTGTCGGGCGACGCGCTGTTTGCAGTCAGCGTCGACGGAGAACTCGCCGCGTTCTCGCGTGAAACTGGCGGCATCTATTGGGTGATCCAGCTCCGCCGCTACGAAGAGGAAGGCGATCGCGAGGGTCGCGTTTCCTGGACCGGGCCGATCTTGGTCGGCGGCAATCTGGTGCTGGTGAACTCGCTGGGCGAGATCGTCGCGGTGGCGCCGGAGAACGGCACCGTGGTCAGCCGCGGCGACGTGGACGATCCAGTATTCATCCCGCCGATCACCGCCAACGGCACGATCTACGTGGTGACGGACAAAGCGCGGCTCACGGCTTATCGTTAACACCCATCCCCGGATGCGCGTAAGCGCAGTCCGGGGCCCATAAACTCAAGCGCATCAAGTTGACGGCGGACGGTGCGGATCGTTGCTGCAGACAGACGTGTTTATGGGTCCCGGGCTCGCCGCTCGCGCGTCGCCCCGGGAATGGGTAACGCACTGGCGCCTGCTTTCTGATACCTGACACCTGTTTTCTGATACCTGACACCTGAAATGCTGAAGCTCGCCATTGTCGGCCGGCCCAATGTGGGCAAGTCCACGCTGTTCAATCGGCTGGCGGGGAAGAAGCTCGCCATCGTCGATGACGCGCCGGGCGTGACGCGCGACCGCCGCGAGGCGGAAGGCCGCCTCGGCGATATCGACATGACCTTGATCGACACCGCCGGCTTCGAGGATGTGCACGACGCTTCGCTCGAAGCCCGCATGCGCGCGCAAACACAAGCCGCGATCGACGATGCCGACGTGGTGTTGTTCCTGGTGGATGCGCGCGCGGGGCTGACGCCGGTGGACGAGACCTTCGCGGCTTTGCTGCGGCGCGCCGACAAGCCGGTGGTGCTGGCGGCGAACAAGGCGGAAGGCAAAGCCGGCGAGGCAGGGGTTAACGAGGCGTATTCGTTGGGCTTGGGCGAGCCGATCGCGTTGTCGGCAGAGCACGGCGAAGGCATGGCGGAGCTCTATCAGGCGATCCGCCTCGCCGAACCGGTGCTGACGGATGCTGAAACCGATCCGGCGAAAAAGCCGATCCGCATCGCCATCATCGGCCGTCCGAACGCCGGCAAATCGACGCTTGTCAACGCGCTGATCGGCGAAGACCGCCTGCTTGTCGGCCCGGAGGCGGGCATCACACGCGACGCGATCGCGGTGGATTGGGAATGGCAGGACCGCGCGTTCCGGTTGGTCGACACGGCAGGCATGCGCAAGAAGGCAAAGGTGCAGGCCAAGCTTGAGCGCTTGTCGGTTGGCGAAACGCTGCACGCGATCCGCTTCGCGGATGTCTGCGTGCTGGTGATGGACGCCAACGAAGCGTTCGAGCGTCAGGATCTGACGATCGCTGATCTCGTGGTGCGCGAGGGCCGCGCGCTCGTGTTCGTGCTGGCGAAGTGGGACAAGATCGAGGATACGCGCGCGCATTTCGAGGAAATGAAGCTGGTTGCGAAGGAAAGCCTGCCGCAAGCGCGCGGCGCGCCTTTGGTGACGATCTCGGCGATGGCGGGCGTCGGCCTCGACCGGCTGATGAAGGCGGTGCTTGAAGCGCACGGCGACTGGACCGCGCGCGTGAAGACGAGTGACCTCAATGCGTGGCTGCACGCAACGATGGGCAAGCATCCGCCGCCCGCCGTACACGGCAAGCGCATCAAGCCGCGCTACATCACCCAGATCAAAGCCCGCCCGCCGACCTTCGTGATGCTGTGCTCGCGCGCTGACGATCTGCCGGAGAGCTACAAGCGCTATCTGGTGAACGGCATCCGCGAGGCGTTTAACCTGCACGCAGCGCCCGTGCGGCTAATCGTGAAGCAGGGCAAGAACCCGTTCGACGAAGGCGGCTAGCGCTTCGTCGCGTCGAGGCAAGAATCCCCTAGCCGCGCCTACGCACGCGCGTTAGCGCCGCTGATGCGGTGGAGGATTTGATGCGGGTTGTTTGGGCGATTCTGATTGGCGGCTTGGCGGCGGGCGCGTTGGATATCGCCTACGCATGTATTCACTATGGCCTTGTCTACGGCGTGCAACCGCAGCGCATCTTCCAATCTGTCGCCGCGGGACTGCTGGGGCGTGAAGCCGCGACCGGCGGCGGCTGGAACACGGCGATGCTCGGGCTGGGCGCGCACTTTGTGTTGACCACCATCATGGCCGCGTTCTTCGTTGCCTGGACGCGGATGGTTCCTGATCTCAACAAGTGGCCGATGCTGTCAGGCCCAACGTACGGGCTGATCATCTTCGCGGTGATGCAGGTGGTGGTGCTGCCGATGTCGGCGACCGAAGGCGCAGGCGGCGGCCCCGAGGGACAGTTCCTGCTTGGCGGCCTGCTGATCCATGCGTTCGGCGTGGGCTTGCCGATTGCGCTGGCGGCGAAGCGCTTCGCTTAGATCGCTTGGCCCGCGGCCCAGCCGCTCGACCACGCCCATTGGAAATTGTAGCCGCCGAGCCAGCCGGTGACGTCGACGGCTTCGCCGACGAAGAAGAGGCCGGGGACGGCGCGGACTTCCATGGTTTGCTGTGAGAGCGCGTTCGCATCGACGCCGCCGATGGTGACCTCGGCTTTGAGGTAGCCTTCGTCACCGGCGGGCTTGAGTTTGAAATTTTTTAGCGCGCGCGCGGCGTCGATGAGTGCCGCGTCTTTCAGATCGCCGAGCACTTTTTCTTGGACCGCCGACGTCTCGCCGGCGAGGGCGCCGGCGGTCCAAGAAAGGGCACGCGCGAGGCGATCAGGGAACAGGTCAGTCAACGCAGTTTTGAACTGCGCTTTCGGGCGCGCGCGTTTGATGGCGACGAGCGCTTGCTCGTCAGCATCGGGCAGCCAATCCACGCTGATCTCCTCCTCTTTGCGCCAATAGGACGAGATCTGCAGGATCGCCGGGCCGGAGAGGCCGCGATGGGTGAAGAGTGCGGCTTCACGGAACGCGAGGCCGTGCGCCGCGCGCGCGGAGATATCGGCGGAGATGCCAGTGAGGGCGCGCATCCAGTGGAGGTCGGCGTCATTGAAGGTGAGCGGCACGAGGCCGGGGCGCGGTTCGATCAGCGGTACGCCGAATTGCTTGGCGATGTCGTAGGCGAACGATGACGCGCCGAGTTTCGGGATCGAGCGGCCGCCGGTGGCGATGGTCAGTGTTTCGCTCTCGAGCGCGCCGGCGCTGGTTTCGACGCGGTAGCGCTCGCCCTTGCTGACGCTGCTGACGCGCGTGTTGAGGCGCAGCGTCGCGTTCGCGGCCGCGCATTCATCCAGCAGCATTTGCACGATCTTGTGCGCGGCGCGCGCGCCTTCGCAGAAGAGCTGGCCCAGCGTCTTTTCATAGAAGGCGATGTTGTGGCGTTCGATCAGCTTGATGAAATCGGCGGGCGTGTGCCGCGACAGCGCTGAGCGGGCGAAATGCGGATTGGCGGAGATATAGCGCGTGTGATCTCCGCCATTGATGTTGGTGAAATTGCAGCGCCCGCCGCCGGAGATGATGATCTTCGCGCCGGGCTCGGCATTGTGCTCAAGCACCAGCACGCGCCGCCCGCGCCGGCCGGCATGCAGCGCGGCGTAAAGGCCGGCGGCGCCGGCGCCGATGATGATGGCGTCAAACTTCACGACGCACTCTACCGCTCGAACTGCACCCACGCGCCGTTCTCGGAATAGCTCGGCGCGAGCATGGCGGTGATGGCGGGGGCGACATCTTCAGGCGGCGGCAGCGTCATCTCGTCTTCGCCGGGGAACGCCTTGGCGCGCATGGCGGTGCGGGTGGGGCCGGGATTGAAGAGGTTGGCCTTGATGTTGGTGACGTTGAGTTCGCCGGCGTAGCAGGCGATCAGTGCATCGAGCGCGGCCTTGCTGGCGGCGTAGCCGCCCCAGTACGCCTTGGTGTTGCGCGAGGCGCCGGAGGTGACGAACACGGCGCGGCCGGCGTCGGAGGCTTTCAGCAGCGGGTGCATGGAGCGGATGAGCCGCCAATTGGCGGTGAAGTTCACCGCGATCACCTCGTCCATCATTTGCGGCGTCGCTTGGTGCGTGGGCGTCAGCGTGCCGAGCACGCCGGCGCAGGCGGCGAGCCCGTCGAGCTTGCCGAAGCGTTCGTGCAGCGCGCCACCGAGGCGGTCGATCGAGCCGCCGTCGCGGAGGTCGCCGGGGACGAGCGTGATTTCGCCGCCGGCTTTGGTGATTTCGTCGTCAAGTTTTTCGAGCGCCTTGACGCTGCGCGCCACGGCGACCACGCGCCAGCCCTCACGCGCAAGCTGAACCGCGACGGCGCGACCGATGCCGCGCGAGGCGCCGGTGACGAGGGCGATGCGTTTGGAGTCTGAGTTGGCCATGGCGCTGATTATGGACCGCCGGCGTCCTCGCCGGCATGCGTCGCGTTAGCCGGCGGGACGCCGGCGGTCCATATTATTTGCTGCTCTCGACCAGCAGCGAGAGCTGGAAATCCTTGGCGGCGCGGTCGCTGGAATGGTCGAGCAGCGGCGTGGGATAGTCGCCGGTGAAGCAATGGTCGGTGAATTGCGGCTGGGCGGCGTTGCGCTCCTGGCCCATGGCCCAATAGAGGCCGTCGACCGAGAGGAAGCCCAAGCTATCGACGCCGAGGTTCTTGGTCATTTCCTCGAGCGTCTGCGTGGCGGCCATGAGCTGTTCCTGGGTCGGCATGTCGATGCCGTAGAAATCCGGGAAGCGGATCGGCGGACTGGCGCTGCGCAGGTGCACTTCCTTCGCGCCGGCGTCGCGGACGAGTTGCACGATTTTGCGCGAAGTAGTGCCGCGGACGATCGAGTCATCCACCAGCACGACACGTTTGCCTTCGATCACGGTGCGGTTGGCGGAATGCTTCATGCGAACGCCGGTGTTGCGCGTCTCTTGCTTCGGCTGGATGAAGGTGCGGCCGACATAATGGTTGCGGATGATGCCGAGTTCGTACGGCAGGCCGCTCGCCTGCGCGAAGCCGAGCGCTGCGGGCACGCCTGAGTCCGGCACCGGCACGACGACATCGACATTCGCCGGCGTCTCTTGCGCGAGGCGCATGCCCATCCGCTTGCGCACATCATAGACGGAGCGGCCGTCGATCACGCTGTCGGGGCGCGAGAAATAGACGAACTCGAACACGCACGGCCGCGCGGCTTGGCGCGGCAGCGGGAAATGGCTTTCGAGCTTGGCTTTGCCGTTGCGCTCGCGGGTGATGACGACGACCTCACCCGGCTCAATCGATCGCACGAAACTCGCGCCGATGATGTCGAGCGCGCAGGTCTCAGACGCGAGGATCGGCGCGCCGGCGAGATCGCCCAGCACAAGCGGGCGGATGCCGAGCGGATCGCGCGCGCCGATGAGCGTGCTGTTGGTGAGGCAGACCAGCGCGTAGGCGCCTTGAAGCTGCTTCAGCGTTTCCGCAAGGCGATCCACCACTTTGGCGCGGCGCGAGCGGGCGATCAGCTGCAGCACGCATTCGGTGTCGGACGTGGATTGAAAGATCGCGCCGTCTTCGACCAATTGCTCGCGCAGCGCGCGTGAATTGGTGAGGTTGCCGTTGTGCGCGACGGCGAAACCGCCAAGCGCAAGATCGGCGAACAGCGGCTGCACGTTGCGCAGGATCGTGCCGCCCTGTGTGGCGTAGCGCGTGTGGCCGATGGCGGCCCAGCCGGGCAGGCGCTTCGGCAGATCGTTGCCGGAGAAATTTTCGCCGACGAGACCCAGATGGCGTTCGGTGTGGAAGCGCTCGCCGTCGAAGGTGACGATGCCGCAGCCTTCCTGGCCGCGATGCTGGAGGCCGTGCAGGCCGAGCGCGGTGAGCACGGAAGCTTCGTCGCTGCCGAGCACGCCGAAGACGCCGCATTCCTCACGCGGCTTGTCGATCTCTTCCCGGTCTGTGGGTTGATCCGGCGCCGCATCGAATTTGAGGATTTGGCGCTGCTGGATCATCTGGTCCTCAGTTAGGGGGCGCTTCGGCCGGCGCCGCAGATGGTTCCGCAGGCGGTATCGGCGCCGACTCGCCCTTCTGTCGGTCGAGAATATCACGGGCGCGTTGGCCCGCGCGCGGCAGGACTGCTTCCAATCCTTTGGCGACGCCCTCGTATATAGGGTAGGTGCGCGCGTTACGAATACCGTCCTGGATGGGGTCGGCTTGGGACGAGATGTCGCCCTGCGTCTGCCGC
>Ga0187894_10004890_pt1 | contig 14041 bp, 9 predicted proteins | sample GBC1701081metaG_FD_136650 | JGI IMG/M metagenome (GOLD analysis project Ga0187894, IMG submission 136650) | White microbial mat communities from a lava cave in the Kipuka Kanohina Cave System on the Island of Hawaii, USA - GBC170108-1 metaG ...
CGATACGATCAATAAGTCGGTTTCGTCCGAGAAAGGCCACCAGGTCGATGAACAGCGCGGGACCGGCGTCGTTTGGAACAGCAATCAGATCGTCGAGACTCTCACGCGGCCAGTCTTCCGCAAGCATCTTCTCTTTCGTGATCAGAACGATGTGACAGCCGTGGGACTTACACTCGCGGATGAAATCGGCGCCCTTGAAATAGGTCGCCAGGCAAACAATATTGAGAGGGCGATTCGGAGGTTCGAGCATTCCGCTCACTATAGCCTCTTTTCAGGTTTGCGGTCACCTGTTAAGGTATCCGCGAGATCGTAGTCCCGTTACTCTCCCAAAAACCAAAGATGATATTTAAAGGTCCCTATCCGGACGTACCCATTCCCGAAACTGCCCTGACGCCGTTCGTGTTGCACCGCGCCGCCGAACTGGCCGATAAACCGGCGCTGACCGATGGTCCAACAGGCCGGACACTTACTTACGCGCAATTCGCCGATGCGATCGCGATCGTCGCCCACAACCTCGCCCGGCGTGGTTTCAAGAAAGGCGAAGTGCTCGGCATTCTCAGTCCAAACTGTCCTGAATATGGCATCGCGTTCCACGCCACTGCGACGCTCGGCGGCATCGTCACGCCCGTTAATCCGCTTTACACGCGTCATGAGGTCGCACATCAACTCAAAGATGCCGGCGCTCGCTTTCTGATCGCCACACCGATGTGTATCGACCGGGCACGCGAAGCCGCTGACGACGCGGGCGTCGAAGAGGTGTTTGTTTTCGGCGAAGCCGAGGACGCGACGCCGTTTGCGGAATTACTCGTAGACAACGGGCGCGCGACTCAAGTCGAGATCAATCCGCATGAAGATCTCGTCGTGCTTCCTTACTCAAGCGGTACGACAGGATTGCCGAAAGGCGTAATGCTGACGCATCACAATCTCGTCGCGAACCTCTGCCAGATGGAAGGTCTCTGCTACTTCTACGAGGACGATACTCTGATCTGCGTCTTGCCGCTGTTTCACATCTACGGCCTGGTCGTCGTACTCAACATGGGACTCTACACCGGCGCGACCGTCGTCACGATGCCGCGTTTCGAACTGGAATCGTTCCTGAAGGCAGTTCAGGATTACGACGTCACGCTGGCCCATATCGTGCCGCCTATCGTGTTGGCGCTGAGCAAGCATCCAGTGGTCGACAATTACAGTTTGCCAAAACTCAAAACGATCTTCTCCGGCGCGGCGCCGCTCGGCGAAGACCTGACGCGTGCTTGCATGGATCGACTCGGTTGCGTCGTGCGGCAAGGGTACGGGATGACGGAAACCAGTCCGGTCACTCATTCGTCACCAGCGCCGCCAAGGGAATTGAAGTTTGGCTCGGTCGGCGTGCCCGCGCCGAACACTGAATGCAAGATTGTCGATCTCGAAACCGGTGAGGCATTGCCTCCGCGACAGCGTGGCGAAGTCTGCGTACGCGGGCCGCAGATCATGAAAGGCTATCTCAACCGGCCCGACGCGACAGCGCAGACGATCGATCCCGAAGGCTGGCTGCACACCGGCGACATCGGTTACGCCGACGAAGACGGCCACTTCTTCATCGTCGATCGCGCCAAGGAGTTGATCAAGTACAAGGGTTTTCAAGTGCCGCCGGCGGAGCTTGAAGCGGTGCTGTTAACTCATCCTTGCATCGCGGACGCCGCGGTCATTCCCTGTCCCGACGACGAAGCAGGCGAAGTGCCGAAGGCGATCGTGGTGATGAAACAGCCCGCGGAGGCGGAAACGATTCTCGAATACGTGTCGGAACGCGTGGCGCCACACAAGAGAATTCGCTATCTCGAGTTTGTCGATAAGATCCCGAAATCTCCTTCGGGAAAAATTCTCCGCCGCGTGTTGGTGGAGACAGAACGCGCAAAAACAAGCTAGTAAGCCCATCCACAGATTACACAGATCGCAACAAATTCAATCTGTGTAATCTGTGGATGGTGTCTGGTGTGTCTTATACAAGCTTTTGTGATACTTTTTCTCCCACGTGGTCAAACGCTAAATCTGAGGAGGGATGACATGTATTTTCGTCGTTTACATTTGGCGCTCCTGACTCTCCTGCTAATCGCTTCGCCGCTTGCCGCGCAGGCACAAAAGACAACCGCCGACGCGTGGGCGGAATGGGAGACTCTTACTCCCGAAGGCGAAGAATTCACCGTCACGATGCCGAAAAACCCGACCACGGAATCAGCCAAGTTCCTCTATCACAAGATAGAACTGAACACGCGCCTCTACCTGTCCAAATCAACAACCGGTCCGGTGCTGGCGGTGGCTTCTTTCAGCGGCATCAAGTCGAATCCCGCGCAATACACCGAGTTTGCGCGTTTCAATTCTTATATCGACGCCTTCAAGGATTTCTTTCCGCCGAAGGTTCGCACCAAGGACACTGCGCTGACCAAGCTCACGCTCGTCAGCAGCCTGCCCTTCAATGGTCACACCGGCCGCTCCTACAAAATATCGATCGGCGAGCTGAACGGAGTCGTGCGCGCCTTCGTCACGCGAAAACGTTTCTACGCGATCGTCTCGCTCAATTCGAAAAAGGACGACGCGCTTGAAGAGAAGTTTTTGAGCTCTTTTGTGCTGCCCGAACGCGAAGCCGATCCGCCGAAGAATGCGACGACCGCCGCCAACCAGGAACAGCCGCAACAACCCGTCGACGAACCAAACATTGACGGACAACCGCCTAGTGCAGAGCAAAAACAAGCGCAACTGCAAACCGATGAAGGGCAAGCTGGAGGCGCGCCTAAACGACAGAGAGATCCAGGAGCCAGTGGCGAGGTAGGTCAACCGCAGACCCAACCTGAGCCCAATCAAAAGCGCGCGCCCATCAATGGCGGTGTGCTGAATGGCAAAGCCATCTACCTGCCGCGCCCCGAAGCACCGGCAGATGCCAATGGTGTAGTGCTGGTCCAGGTGTTGGTTGATGAACAGGGAGCGGTGATCGACGCGAGGGCTGTTTCCGGACCACCGAGCTTACACGCTGTGACCGTAACTGCTGCGCGTCTGGCTCGGTTTATGCCGACACTGTTGGCAGGAGTACCGGTTCAGGTTACCGGTACACTGAGTTACAACTTCGTGCGCTCAAACTGAGGATGCGATCCAATTTCCCCAGATGAAGAGCACGCTCAAACGACTCGATGTGGTTCACGCTCAACTGAAGACTACAGTAGGCGGCGTGGATCCGACATTACTTTCCAAGCGTCCGGCGGAGAACGAGTGGAGCATCGCTGAAGTGATCGACCATCTCTGCCTCGTCGAAGGGGTAGTGATGAAGGGCATCAAATCGAAGTTGGCTCAACCGCCGGTCAAGGTTGGTTTTCTGAGGAAGTTCTTCCCGATGCGAATCGTTTCGCTGCGAATGAAACGCCTTCAGGCGCCGAAGTACGTGCAGCCGGCAAACGACTTGCCGCCCATGGACGAACTGCTCAAGAAGTTTGATGTGGTGCGAGCAAACACGAAAGAGATCTGCATCAAGGAAGGCCCGGAACGGCTCAGCCAGGTTTGCCTCAAGCATCCTTACTTTGGCGACATGGACGGAGCCGCCGCAGTTTCCATGGTTGCTTTCCACGAACAACGCCACTTAAAACAGATTCGCGACATAATTAAGAAACTCAGTAACTGACAACCTATGCCCGTAACAGCTACGTCGTGCCCTGCCTGGTCCATTTCCGGCTATCTTGAAGTTCGCAATGGACACTTGACCATCGATGGCGTTGACGCCCTGCAATTGGTGCAGCAGTATAACTCGCCGCTTTTCGTTTTCTCTGAAACGCGCATTCGGAACAACATTGGGCGGCTGCAACACGCCGCGAGCGTTGTCGATCGCCCGATCAAGTTTTGCTACGCATCGAAAGCAAACTCAAACATGGCGATTCTCAAAGCCGTGCTCGAGGCGGGCATCGATATCGAGGTCAACAGCGGCGGTGAACTCTTCAAAGCCTTGCGCGTCGGTTTCCGCCCGGACCAGATCATCTTCAACGGCACCAGCAAGGCGGACGACGAACTAGACGACGCTGTGCGCGCCGGAATCTACGCGATCAATATCGATTCGATTTACGAGATCGAACTGGTGGAAAAGTCAGTTGTACGACTGCGTTCGCAGGGTGAGGAAGTCGCGCCGGCGCGCGTCACTTTGCGGCTCGTTCCGGAAATCGGCACCCGGTCACATCTCGGTTTGCAAACCGCGCTGCTGACCTCCAAGTTTGGCATCTCGTCTTCCGAAGTTCTCGCCGCGTTTCGCCGCGGCTTACAGAATCCGGGGCTGGTGAAGGTCTGCGGCATCCACATTCACGTCGGTTCACAAACTCCGGACGTCGGGCCCTTTGCCGAGGCGTTTAAGAGCATGTGGGAACATCTCGTCACGATTCATAACGAGACCGGCCACACGCTCGAACACATCAATCTCGGCGGCGGCATTCCCGTAAATTATCTCCGTGACCGTTCGCAAGCCGACGAGCTTCCCGAACACGAGCGCGACATGCTCGGTGCGGAACTCGAACCTGCGGTTGTGCTCAGTGAAGCGTTGCGCGTCGCCCGTGAATCGGCGCGCGCGGCCAATGCCGAACATCTTCTGGACCAGGTGACGATTCTTTTGGAACCGGGCCGCAGCATCATTGCCGATGCCGGTCTCGTGCTCACGACTGTGCGCAACATCAAGACGCGCCCGGAAACCGGCGACGTTTGGCTGCTCACCGATGCGGGCTACAACATCATGCTCTCGATGAATAATTACAAGTGGTACTACCACTTGATTTCCGCTTCGCGAGCCGACGCGCCTTACGGGCGCGATTACAAAGTTGCTGGTCCACTCTGCGACTCGGGCGACGTCTACTTCGACATCGAGCGCGAAGGACGTCTACCGGACTATCGCAAACTTCCCGAAGACGTTATTCCCGGAGAGGTGTTGGCATTACTGAATTGCGGCGCATATTCGCTGGCCCAGATGTTTCACTACAACGGCCGGCCACTGCCCGCGGCGGTGTTGATCCGTCGCGACGGCAAACCGGAAGTGATCAGAAGACGCGACACCTACGAAGATCTGATCGCCAACGACACAGGATATTAGACACAGACGTACACGGACTACACGGACCAACCAATCATTGAGAAAGTTCTGTCCGTGTTCGTCCGTGTAGTCCGTGGCCCAAACTATGCAAACTGAGCACACCCAACTCGTCCGCGGTCTGGGACTGATCGCGGCCATCTCGGTCAACGTCGCCAACATCATCGGCACCGGCGTGTTTCTGAAAGCACGCGTCGTCACGTGCAACGTCGGCAGTCCGAGCAAAGCGCTCATGGTCTGGGTGTTTGCCGGATTGCTTTCACTTGCCGGCGCGCTTACCTACGCTGAGCTGCTGGCGATGATGCCGCGTGCGGCCGGTGAGTACGGCATCATGCGCGATGCTTACGGGCGTCCGATGGGTTTCATCTATGGCTGGACGCAGTTTCTCATCGCGCGCACCGCTTCAGCGGCGGCGCTCGCCGTTGGCTTTGCGATCTTTCTTAACGATCTTCTCGGCGGCGTGCTCAGGCACAGCTACTTCGAGTACAGGCTTCCCGGCGGCCATCTTCTGTCCTTTGGACGACTAGAGATCGTGGCGTTGAGCGCAATCATCGTGACGACGGCAATCAACTGCGCGGCCGTTCGCGTGAGCGGTGGAGTTGCGAGTGTGCTCACGGGAATGAAAGTCGTGCTGCTCGTTGGAATTGGCTTAGGCGCGCTTTTCTACAGCGACGGCAATTGGGGCAACCTGGCGATGACGAGCGCCGGTGCTTGCGAAGGAGTGGCGATCACGACTGGCGGAGTGGCTGGACTGGCGGCCGCGATGATCGGCGCTTTGTGGGCCTACGACGGTTGGAACAACATCACTTTCCTCGCCGGCGAAGTGAAAAACCCCGGACGGAATCTGCCGCTCGCGTTGATCGGTGGCGGCTTCCTCGTGATGGCGCTCTACCTGTTCGTTAACGTGAACTACTACCACGTGCTCACGCCGACACAGATCGCCGATGTTCCGGGCTCATCGTCAGTCGCGGCGGAAGTGGTGAGAAGATTGCTCGGCGCCGGCGCAGTAACGTTGATGGCTGCGGCGATGATGACGTCTTCCTTCGGTGCGCTTCACGCCTCGCTACTGGCGACCGCGCGCGTTCCGTACGCGTTGGCAAAAGACGGACTCGCGCCACGAGCTTTGTCGCACGTCTCTCCGCACACTCACGTGCCGATCAGAGCGCTCCTCATGCAGGGCACTTTGGGATGTCTCGTAGTGCTCGCGTTCTCGGCTTCTTACGACACGATTACCGATTACGCGATCTTCGCATTGACGTTGTTCTATGTGCTGGTGACTGGATCAGTCTTCGTCTTTCGCCGGCGGTTGCCCGATGCTGAGCGTTCGTATCGCACGTGGGGTTATCCGATAGTGCCCATGATCTTCATGGCGGTATCCGGCTGGCTCATCATTCAGACGATTCATGACTCACCGCGCAAATCAGCGATTGGCTTGTTCCTGATCCTGTTGGGACTGCCGGTTTACTACCTGCTCGATCGCCGTCGTTCTACCTGAATCAGATCGGATTGCTTTCCTTCGCTGGTGGCAAGTAGCGCATTGCCGTCGAGACGGTAGGCAATCGCCTCGCCTTGCTTGCGTTTGCCTAGATCGAAGCCGGTCATCCTCTCTTTCCAGATATCGTTGAAGTTTCTGCTGCTTGCGGGTAGGACGAGTTCGTAGCCCTGGAAGTAATCGCAGAGCGCAACCCTGCGGCCGTCAGGAGAAACGCTGCCACCGGTGATCGCGCCACCGAAAATACTCGGGATATGGACTTCACCGATGCGCTTCATCGTGATCGTCTTGCCGGTCGTCAATGGCGCGGCCGCTTCATAGACGACCGGGTTTGCAAACACCACTTTCGTCAAAATGTAGATATTGCCGGTGCTCGGATGCACTAGCAGAGTCTCTGCGTCGTGCTTGCCGTCAGGGTATTTGAGACGGATGGATTCAGCGGGCTCGGTTGTGATCGGCCGCGCTTTACTCGAGCCTTTGTTGGTGATCTTTAGGTCGGGTTCCGGAACGCGATAGACGACGATGTCGGGACGCGCTTCGTTGTTGTCGCCGATGTCGCCGATGTAGAGGTACGACTTGTCGGCCTGCGGTCCTGGTCCAATCGAGATGTCTTCCCAATCGCGCGCGGTTGCGCCGGTGACGCGAAAAACGCCGACCGAATTACCGCGTGAGTTGAAGGCATAGATGAATGGTCCATCGCCGGAGTCGTTGTGAGTCCAGTAGGCGCCCGGCAGTGTGCGCGACGCGACGAGGCCACTACTTTCATTGACTGACTCATTCTTTATCGTCGCAAGCTTTGTAGCCGGGCCATAGTTTCCAGAGCGTTGCGGCGTGGCGAAGGTCGCCCAAAGAGTACAGAACAGTACTCCCGCAAAGGCGCAAAGGCGCAAAGAAAGAGAAAGAAAACCTTTGCGTCTTTGCGCCTTTGCGGGAATCACTTTGCTTGCAGTACCGCTCGGGCGACTTCCTTGTCGTCGAAATGAAACGTCTCGCGCCCGATGATTTGATAGTCCTCGTGGCCCTTGCCGGCGATTAATACGAGATCAGCGCTGCCAGCTTCGGAGATCGCCTCGTGGATCGCCTCGGTACGATCGGCGATTTTGCGGTAGGGTTTGCCGGTCTTTCGGATTCCCTCTTCGGCGTCGCACAAGATCTGTTCCGGATCTTCGGTGCGTGGATTGTCAGAGGTCAGAATAACCACGTCGCTCAGAGTGCCCGCAGCTTCACCCATCGGTGCGCGCTTACTGCGATCGCGATCGCCGCCGCAACCAAAGACCGTGATGATCTTGCCCTTCACGACTTCACGCGCCGTGCGCAACACATTCAGAAGCGCGTCGTCGCTGTGGGCGTAATCGACGACCACCGAGAAATCGCCGTCGTGTGGGACGCGCTCAAAACGGCCGGGTGCACCCGAGCAATTCTCCAGCGCAGCGGTGATCACGTCGAGGCTGTAGCCGAGCGCGAGCCCGCTCGCGACCGCCGCCAGCGTGTTGTAGATGTGCGGCGCGCCGACGAGTGGTGAACGAAAATCGCGTTGGGTTCCGGAAGTCATGAGTTGAAACCGCATGCCGTCCAGCGAGAACTCGGCATTATCGGCAGTTACGTCCGCGTCCGCTTTCACCGCATAGCGAATCACACGCAAACCCTCGCGCTCGAGTTTGTCGGCTAACTCGACGCCGTAGGGATCGTCGACATTGATCACCGAATTACGCGGACGCGAGCCGAGCCGGCCATCGAAGAGGCGCTGCTTCGCGTACCAGTAGTTTTCCATCGTCTTGTGGTAATCGAGATGGTCTCTGGTGAGATTGGTGAAGACTGCGACCGCATATTCCAACTCGTCGCAACGATGAAAATCCATCGCCTGCGAAGAACACTCCATCACCGCCGTACGACAACCGATCTGCACCGCCTGGCGTAAGAGGCGCTGCATGTCAGTCGCTTCCGGCGTCGTGCGATCGGCCTTGAAGCGCTGTTGGCCCAGGCGATACTCGACCGTTCCCGTCATCGCTACCGGTTCGCCGGCCGCTTCGGGAATCGAAGCGATCAGGTAGGCCGTAGTGGTTTTGCCGTTGGTGCCGGTGATGCCTACGAGCTGGAGTTCACGCGACGGATGATGCTGCACTTCGGCCGCAGCCAGCGCCATCGCGCGGCGAATGTTTGCCACTTGCAGCCACGCGCCGTTGAAATCAATTGGCGGCGACTCCTCGGACAACACGCCCACCGCGTCCTGGGCCATCACTTGCGGCACAAACTTGTGTGCATCGAACAATGCGCCGGACACGGCGGCGAATAAAGCACCTTTACCGGTCCGGCGCGAGTCGTGACTGACATCGGTAACGAGTAGATTCTCGTCACCGGTAAGTTTAGCGTCTGTTACTTCTGCGATCCGCCTGGTCGTTACTGGTTTTTGCTCCACGAATCTACTTTACCACTACCGCAGGAATATTTTGATCGCGCACCAGTTGATTGAACGCCGGCACGTCGGTCTTGATGACCTGCGATAGCTTCTGCAACTCCGCATCTATCGTCGTCACGAGCTCGTCATAAACAGCGTACGACTGCGCCGTGGGCGCTGCTTCAGCACTACCAACTACTCCGCCGAGTGCGGCCAGTTTGTTGTTGAGCCGGATCGGATAGTTCAACGGGTCCTGATTGCTCTGGTTCTTCGTCTGATAGAGCGCCTCTTCAATCGTCGTAAGCTTCTTGTTGAGCGCGGTGCCCGCGTCGTTTATCGGCTTAGACTGCGGAACACGTTTCAGCAGATCTTCGACCTGCTTGCGCACGTCGCGAATTTGAATGATCGCGTTGTGGGTCTCGCTCAACTTGTCGCGAATCTTCAAACCCAGTTCCAACTGCTTTGCGTAATCAGCAGGCGCAGTTGTCAGACGCGGGTCGGCTTTGATCTCGAAATTCTGCGTGAGCGTCGCACTATCTACGGTGAGCTTCACCTGATATCTTCCGGGCGGCAGCTTTGGTCCACGCGTCTCGCCGGCCCACAAGATCATGCCGGGAAAACGGACCGCGTCAGGGTATCTTGTGTCCCAAACGAAACGATTCAGTCCGACGTCGGTCGTTACCGGCGGAGGTGCGCCACCACCGCCAAACCCGCCGCCTTCACCTCCCGGCGCAGGTGGTCCCGCGGCCGTTGCCGTTTCACCTTCACGCGCCACGCGTTGTGTAAACTTTCGAATAGACTTACCGGTGGAATCGAGAAACTCGAGCTCGATAGCTGAAGTTGGCTTGGCCTTCAACGAGTAGTAGACCACCACGCCGTTTGCCGGATTTCGTCCGATAGTCGCTGTCGGCGGCAGTGGACCACCGCCACCACCCGACATCCGATAACTATCTTTAGGCGGAAACAGGCGCGTCTCGCTGACGGAATTCCAACCACCTGCATCCATCAATTGATGCAGCAACGGCAGCTCGTCGAGAATCCAGAACGATCTTCCCTGCGTTGCGACGACAAGTTCCTTTTCGCGTTTCTGAATCGCAAGATCCGTGATCGGAACGACCGGCAAGTTGAGTTGTAACGACTGCCAGCGTTCACCATTATCAAACGACACGTACATACCGGTTTCGGTGCCTGCGTAAAGCAAGCCACGCTTGTTCGGATCTTCGCGAATGACGCGCGTGAACGCCGTGTCGGGAATGCCGTTGGTGATCTTCTTCCAAGTCTTGCCGTAATCCGTGGTGCGATAGAGATACGGGCGGTTGTCGTCCCACTTGTACATCGTCGCGGCAACGTACGCAGTGGCCGGATCGTGCGGCGATGCTTCGAGCGAGTTGATCTGAATCCATTCGGGCATGATGCTGGCCGGCGGTGTGACGTTCGACCAGTTTTTGCCGCCATCGCGCGAAATATGGACCAGGCCGTCGTCGCTGCCGGCCCAGATCGTGCCGGCCTGTAACGGCGATTCCATGACCGCGAAGATGGTGGAGTAGTACTCGACGCTCGTGTTGTCTTTTGTGATTGGACCACCCGACGGGCTTTGTTTCGCTTTGTCGTTGCGCGTTAAGTCTGGACTGATGACCTGCCAGCTGCTGCCTTCATCCTGCGATTTAAAAAGTACGTTGGCGGCGAGGTACAGCGTGTTCGGATCGTGAGGTGAAAAAACGATCGGGAAGTTCCACTGAAAGCGATACTTCAACACATCTGCGCCCGAGCCCATCGGGTTGTTTGGATACGGATTTATGTCGCGCTGTTGACCGGTGCGACGATCAAAGCGAGTGGCGAGGCCGCCGTATGAACCTGCAAAGACGATGTTCGAGTCTTTTGGCGAAGGCGCGATCCAGCCCGACTCGCCACCACCAACGTCGAACCAGTCGCTCGTCGTGATTCCGCCTTCAGTCGTGCGGCTGGCGATGCGCACGGTCGAATTGTCCTGCTGCGCGCCGTAGACGTTGTAGGGGAAATCGTTGTCGAGCGCGACGCGATAAAACTGCGCGGTAGGCTGATCCTGTTCGGTCCAACTCCTGCCGCCGTTGAACGAAACATTTGCGCCGCCGTCGTTGCTCTGGATCATGCGGTTCGGATCGTCGGGCGCGATCCAGAGATCGTGATTGTCGCCGTGCGGAACTGAGATCGTGGAGTAAGTGCGGCCGCCGTCGTTCGATTTGAAGAACTGGACGTTCAAAATGTAAACACTATCCGCATTCTTCGGATCGGCATAGATGCGCGTGTAGTACCACGCACGTTGACGCAGCCGCCGCTCTTCGTTGACTTTGCTCCAGGTGCGACCGCCGTTATCTGACCGAAACACGCCGCCGTCTTCAGCTTCAACAATCGCCCAGACGCGTTCGGGATTCGCAGGTGAAACAGTGATGCCGACCTTGCCGATCATGCCGCGTGGCAGGCCGGGGTTGCGCGTCAGTTCGGTCCAGGTGTCGCCGCCGTCGGTCGACTTGAAAATGCCGCTGCCCGGACCACCGCTCTCGAGTGTCCACGGCTTGCGATAGACCTCCCAAAAACCGGCGTAAAGAATGTTTGGGTTCGTCGGGTCGATAATTAAATCGATAGCTCCGGCCTTGTTGCCGCGCGACAAGATCTTCTCCCACGTTTTGCCACCGTCCTTCGAACGAAACACGCCGCGTTGATCGTTTGGTCCCCAAACGTGGCCCAGTGCCGCTACGTAAACGAGATCCGGGTTTCGCGGATGCACACGGATGCGTGGTATTTGCCGGGTGTCATCCAGGCCGATGCGCTTCCAAGTCTTGCCACCATCAGTTGACTTGTACATTCCATCGCCGTGCGAAACGTTGCCGCGAATCGGCGACTCGCCCATGCCGACGTAGACCACGTTGGGATCGGAATCCGAGACGGCGATCGCGCCGACCGATCCGGTTCCAAAAACGGAGCCATCACTAACCGATTCCCAGTTGATTCCGCCATCTGTCGACTTCCAAACGCCGCCACCGGTCGCGCCGTAGTAATAAACGAACGGTTGCGACGCGACACCCGCGACTGCTGCCGAACGCCCGCCGCGGTATGGGCCAATGCTCCGATACTGCAACGGCTTGAGCAGTTCGAACTCTTTTGCGACTGGTGTTGTTGCCGGCTGTGTTTGTTGCGCGTGGATCGCAACGGTGCAGAGTGCAAGCGCTAAACCCGCGTGTACAAAAAGACGTACAGCGGTGCTCTGGCGAGACGTAGGAAACGTCTTGAACATTCGGATGGGCTCCTTTACTTTGTTACCTGAAAGAATGATGGCTTGCGGTTCCGAATAATAGCAGTTCTCGTTTGGAGTTCAAGATCGTTCAGAGTTCAAGCTTTAGCTTGTGCGACGAAGGAGCAGCCTGAAGGCTGCACTGGCTTTGCCCGAAGAATGTGCTTCTGCGTTTGCGACCTCTGTGCCTCTGTGGTTGTTTTGCTGAGTATTTTGGAACCACAGAGCCACAGAACACAGAGAAGAGTTCAGAAAAGGACTTTTCGTGGATGACGACTCAGGCACAAGAGGGGCTGGAAAAAGATGCGCACCGGGAGAGGTTCGAGTTGGAGATACTGTTGAGCTGGGTTAACTGACTTCCTCGCGCAGCGGACGGCTCATCAATTCTGAGACTGCATCGCGAGCGGACTTACCTTCGTAGAGCACTGCGTTCACTTCGTTAACAATCGGCATTTCGAGATTCGCGCGATTCGCAAGCTGCTTGACCGCACGCGCTGTTTTGATGCCTTCCGCTACCTCGCTTAACTCAGCGGTGATCTCTTCGAGTCGCCTTCCTTTGCCGAGCTCCTCGCCAACAAAGCGATTGCGCGAAAGGGTGCCGGTGCAGGTCAACACCAGATCGCCCAAACCGGCGAGGCCCATCAACGTTTCGACCTGCGCGCCTTCGCGTCTGGCGAGACGAGTGATTTCCGCGAGCCCGCGCGTGATCAGTGCCGCGACGCTGTTCGATCCAAAACCGAGCCCGGTAGCCATTCCCGCCGCGATGGCCATCACGTTCTTTACTGAGCCGCCGATTTCAGTGCCAATCACATCGGCGTTGGTGTAGATGCGCAGGTTCTCGAAACTCAGTTCGTTTTGCACTGCGTGGGCGGCGGCCGCGTCTTTGCTTGCCGCGACGATCGCAGTGGGATGACCGGCGATAACTTCCTTCGCGAATGATGGACCAGAAAGACAGACGAACGGATGGCTAGTGCCGGCAACCTCTTTCACGATCTCGGAAATGCGTTTGCCGGTTTCGATCTCGATGCCTTTGGAGACGCTGACGATGATCGCGGCTTCGTCGAGGTGTGCAGAGATCGTGGTGAACAGTTCGCGCGCGGTGTGGGAGGGCGCGGCGAAAAGAACGAGTTCAGCATGGTCCAGTGCCGTGTTGAGTTCGCTTGTGGCTGCGACGGAGGAAGGGATTTCGACCAGTTTCAGATAGCAGGAGTTAACACGGCTTTCGTTAATTGAACGGATTACGGCTGCGTTGCGCGACCAGAGTTGGACCTGATGCCCGGCGCGTGCGGCAATGACGGCCAGTGCCGTTCCCCAACTGCCCGCGCCGATGATCGCGATCCGCTTCATGAATATTTCGGTTCAGTTCCGTTTATGAGTCTGGCGATATTTGCGCGGTGGGCGAAGATAATTAGCAACGCGCCCAGCAACGCTGCCGTGAGCGGCGCCTTGATCTCGGCGCGCGGCTGAACAAGAAGCTTCTGCACCCAAAGAAAAATCGGGATCGATACGGCGGCGCTGAGCGAGGCCAGCGATACATATCTTGTGAGCGCAATCACTGCCATGAAAACAATTCCGGCGCACAACAAAGCAAACGGCGCGAGGATAAGAAAAACTCCCACCGCCGTCGCCACACCCTTCCCGCCGCGAAACCCCAGCCACACCGGAAAAATGTGACCCACCATAGCAGCAACGGCTGCGGCCGCCACCAACCCCCCTTCACTCATCCACGTCGCGATCAACACAGCAGTCGCACCTTTCGCGGCATCGAGTATCAGCGTCAAGATCCCCGCCGCCCTCCCC
>Ga0187894_10004891_pt1 | contig 14033 bp, 12 predicted proteins | sample GBC1701081metaG_FD_136650 | JGI IMG/M metagenome (GOLD analysis project Ga0187894, IMG submission 136650) | White microbial mat communities from a lava cave in the Kipuka Kanohina Cave System on the Island of Hawaii, USA - GBC170108-1 metaG ...
CCCGGCTGACGGCGTGGCAGAACTGGATCTTCCAGCGCCCCAACGCCGTCGGGTCCGAGGGCGCGCTGCAGCTCTACGGCACCGGCCGCAAGGCGCAGTACGACCGGGGGCGGGTGTGAACACCTCTCCCGCTTGCGGGAGAGGTCGACGGCCGCCTTGCGGCCGGCGGGTGAGGGCATCACGCACGGCGCCTCGCGTGAACCCCTCACCCTCCCATCGCTGGCGCGATGGGCCCCTCCCTCTCCCGCTTGCGGGAGAGGGGATATGAACGGAGACCGATGATGTCCATCGACTACAGCGAGCGGATTCCCAATAACGTCGAGCTGTCGGGCGACCGTCGGCTGCAGCGGGCGCTGGAGGCGTGGCAGCCGCGCTTCCTCGACTGGTGGAAGGACATGGGGCCGGAGGGCGCGCAGGCCCACGACATCTACCTGCGCACCGCCATCTCGACCGACACCAACGGCTGGGCCAATTTCGGCTACGTCAAGATGCCGGACTATCGCTGGGGCATCTTCCTCGCCGACCGCGAGGCCGACCGCAGCATCGCGTTCGGCGACAACAAGGGCGCGCCGGCCTGGCAGGAAGTGCCGGGCGAGCACCGCTCGACCCTGCGCCGCCTGATCGTGACGCAAGGCGACACCGAGCCGGCCTCGGTCGAGCAGCAGCGGCTGCTGGGCAAGACCGCGCCGTCGCTCTACGACCTGCGCAACCTGTTCCAGATCAATGTCGAGGAAGGCCGGCACCTGTGGGCCATGGTCTACCTGCTGCACGCCTACTTCGGCCGCGACGGGCGCGAGGAGGCCGAGGCCATGCTGGAGCGCCACTCCGGCGATCCCGACAAGCCGCGCATCCTCGGCGCCTTCAACGAGGCGACGCCGGACTGGCTGTCGTTCTTCATGTTCACCTTCTTCACCGACCGCGACGGCAAGTACCAGCTGGCGTCGCTGGCCGAGTCCGGCTTCGATCCGCTGTCGCGCACCTGCCGCTTCATGCTGACCGAGGAAGCGCACCACATGTTCGTGGGCGAGACCGGCGTCGGCCGCATCGTGCAACGCACCTGCGAGCTGATGCGCGAGCACAAGAGCGACGACGTGCGGGCGCTGGGCGCCATCGACCTCGCGACCTTGCAGAAGTACCTGAACTTCCATTTCAGCGTGTCGCTCGACCTGTTCGGCCAGGAGGCCTCGACCAACGCCGCCAACTACTACACGGCCGGCGTGAAGGGCCGTTACCTCGAGACCCGCATCGCCGACGATCACAAGCTCACCGACGCCACTTACGACATCTTCGGGCTCGCCGACGGACAGCTCACCACCCGCACCGTGCCGGCGCTGTCGGCGCTCAACGAACGGCTGCGCCAGGACTACATCGACGACTGCGCGCGGGGCGTGCTGCGCTGGAACAAGGCGATCGAGCGCACCGGCATCCCCTTCGAGCTCAAGCTGCCGCACCGCGCCTTCAACCGCCGCATCGGCGCCTTCGCCGACGTGCGCGTCTCGCCCGAGGGCAAGGTTGTGAGCGAGGCCGAGTGGAACGCCAGCGTCGGCAAGTGGCTGCCGACCGACGCCGACCGCGCCTTCGTGCAGTCGCTGATGGGCGCCGCCGTGGTCGAGCCCGGCAGGTACGCGCAGTGGATCGCCCCGCCGGCCCGCGGCATCAACAACCAGTCGGCCGACTTCGCGTACGTGCGGTTCAACTAGGCACGCCCTGCCCCGCCCATGGCGCCTGGTGGGCCGTGACAGAATCGTCGAAAACGACGAAATCACTCCCCGCCCCGGGCTCTCGCCGCGCCGGCGGGGTCGTGAGGTGCCGCCTCCCGGGCGGAGCCGCGCCGCCCGGGGCGCGACCACCGGCCGGGCGTCAACCGACACGACGAAGCCGCACAGGATGCCCAGCAAGCCGTTGAGCCAGTTGATCAATTTCAATCGCGCAATTCCCGCAATTTGCGCAAGTCATGGAGGCGCTCATCGGCGCTAGTCTTGACGCACGGCCGTCCAGCTGGACCGCGCGGCTCCTGCCGCACTCATGCCTTGCCGCGGAAAGACCCCCGAGCGCGAGGGACTCTGCGCGGTCCGGTTGGGCCACCGAGCGTCAAAGTCAGCGCCGATGGGGCCGGTGCTCCTCGGCGCTAGCGAGGCCGGCGTAGCCAGCCGCCAGTCGCGCTCGCTATCCTCCGCGCCAGGGAGGACCATGCATGCAGCCCTTGCCGCTCCTGCCGACCATGGGCGTCGGCAGCTATGCCTCGCCCGGCTGGTTCATCTCGGGCCGAGCCCGCATGCGCGACGGCGACTTCGGCCCGGCCGACATCGACGAGATGTTCGAGGACGCCACCCGCATCGCCATCGCCGACCAGGTCGAGGCCGGCCTGGATATCGTCAGCGACGGCGAGTTGCACCGGCAACGCTTCGTCTTCGAGCTGTTCCAGCACCTGCACGGGCTGAAGCGCGTACCGTCGTCGCGCAAGCTGGGCGTGCCCGGCTACGACATGGCGCCGCGTTTCGCGGTCGAGGGCGAGATCACGGCGCCGCGCGGCCTGGGCGTCGTCGCGGAGTTCCGGACTCTGAAGCGCCTGGCGCCCGGCCGGCACCTGAAGGTGGCGTTGCCCGGCCCGGTGACATTCGCCGGGTTCATGACCCCGGCCGGCCACGATGCCGGCGTCGTCATCGACGCGCTGGTCGCAATCGTGCGCGGCGAGCTGGAGGGGCTGGCCGCCGAAGGCACCGACTATATTCAGCTCGACGAGCCCGGCCTGCCCGAGACTCCGTTCGGCCTGTCGCTCGACGATTGCGCCGCCGTCATCAACCGCACCCTGGCTGGCTTCGCCTTTCGCCGCAGCGTGCATGTCTGCTTCGGCAACAACGCCGGCCGGCCGATGGCGGACCGCGACATCGAACGCCTGATGCCCGGCCTCGTCGCGCTGAAGACAGACGAGGTCTCGCTGGAGTTCGCCAACCGCGAGATGGCGCAGGTCGAGCTGATCGGCGAGCTGGCGCGCCGCTTCGACGTCGGTATCGGCGTCATCGACGTGAAGAACTTCCGTCTCGAACCGCCTGAGGCGGTGGCGCGGCGCATCGAGCTGTGCCTGAAGCACGCGCCGGCCGAGAAGCTGCGAATCACGGCCGACTGCGGCTTCTCCGCCCTGCCCCGCGCCCTGGCACGGCGCAAGATGATCGCCCTGGTCGACGGCACGAGGCTGGCGCGCGCCGGGCTGGGCAGATAGTTGTCGTGCCGTGCGTGGTCCGACCAGTCCGTCATCCCGAGCGCAGCGAGGGACCTTCTGATGCAGGCGCACCCTGCGCCACTTGCGGAAGGTCCCTCGCTGCGCTCGGGATGACGAGTTTGACGACAAGGGTGGAGGTGACGTCATGTGGCTCGCGAAGATCCTGGTCCTGGCGCTGGCCACCTTCTCGGCCGGTCTCGCGCACGCTCAGACCTGGCCGAGCAAGCCGATCCGCCTGATCGTCGGCTACAGCCCGGGCGGCGGCAACGACATCATGGCGCGCGTCGTGGCGGCCAAGCTGCAGGACCGCCTCGGCCAGCCGGTCGTGGTCGAGAACAAGGCCGGTGCGCAATCCATCATCGCCGCCGAGTTCGTCGCCAAGGCGCCACCCGACGGCTACACCCTGCTGGTGGCGCCCAGCGGCCCGATGACCATCAACCCGGCGATCCACGCCAAGCTGCCCTACTCGCCGCGCGAGGACTTCGCGCCGCTCTCGCTGATCGCCGAGTTCCCGCTGCTGCTCGCCGTCAGCGCCCAGCTGCCGGTGAAGTCGGTCAAGGAACTGGTGGACTACGCCAGGGCCAAACCGAACGAAGCCAACTACGCCTCCAGCGCCGCGCCGTTCCAGCTCGCGGCCGAGCTGTTCAACCAGAAGACCGGCAGCAAGTTCGTGCACGTGCCTTTCAGGGGCAGCGGCGACGCCGTGGCCGCGGTCGCCTCCGGCACCGTGATCATGACCATCTCCGACGCCGGCCCGATCTCGGCTGGCCTGCAGGGCGGCACGGTCCGCGCGCTCGCAGTGACCTCTGCCGCGCCACATCCGGCCTTCGCCGGCGTGCCGACCATGGCCGAGGCCGGCATCCCGGACATGGTGATCACGCTGTGGACCGGCATCGTCGCGCCGGCCGGCACGCCGCCCGACGTCATCAGGCGCCTGCAACAGGAGATCGCCGAGGTGATGCGCTTGCCCGATGTGCGCGAGCGCTTCGCCAGGCTCGGCATCGACGCCGTGAGCTCGACGCCGGAGGCCTACGCCAAGCGCATCGCCGACGACATCGAGCGCTGGACCGCCACCGCCAAGGCGGCGGACATCAAGCTGAATTGAGAGACTGGAAGAGCGCTTCATGGTGAGCTTGTCGAACCATGAAGTGCTCCGCACCGCCCACCGTGCGACGCCTTCATGGTTCGACAAGCTCACCATGAAGGCTACTTGAATGGTCACAAGGAGCACCATCATGCACCCCATCCATCGCCGCGGCCTCGTCGCCGGCGGCCTCGCGCTGCTCGCCGGGCCGCGGGCGCTGGCGCAGCACGACCAGCACGGGCCGCTGTACGAGCGCCTGAACCAGCCCGGACGCGTCGGCATCCCCGAGGTCGCGGCCACGCAGCACGTCTTCGACAGCCCGGCGCCCAAGGCCGCCACCCAGGGACGCTGGGTGGCGCGCCAGCCGCTGCCGTTGCCGCGCAGCGAGATGGCCTGGGCGACGGCCGTGGGCGGGCAGATGCACATCGTCGGCGGCTACGGCGAGCAGCGCGTCGATCGGCCCTACCACCACGTCTACGATCCGGCGTCCGACAAGTGGACCGTCGCCGAGCCGATCCCGCGCGGCGCCAACCATGTCGGCGTCGCGACCCTGGGCGACAGGCTCTATGCCATCGGCGGCTTCCTCGGCCAGAACCACACGCCGCACGGGGAGTGTTTCGTCTTCGGCGCCGGGGGCGCGAAATGGTCGACGATCGCGCCGCTGCCGCGCCCCTGCGGCGCCATGGCCTGCGTCGGTTTCGAGGGCAAGATCCACGCCATCGGCGGCGCCATCGGCGAGGGCTTCGAGAAGCGGCGCTCGATCGACTGGCACTGGGTCTACGACCCGGCGTCCAACAGCTGGAGCGAGCGCGCACCGCTACCCACCAGCCGCGACCACACCGGCATCGTCGCAGCCGGTGACCGCATCCACGTGATCGGCGGCCGCGTCGACACGTTCTTCACCAACTCCAACTTCCACCACACCTACGAGACCAAGGAGGACCGCTGGCGCCTGCGCAACCCGCTGCCCACGGCGCGGTCGGGCCACGGCTCGGTGGTGCTGCGCGGCCGCATCTTCTGCATGGGCGGCGAAGGCGCCAACCGCGTCTTCGGCCAGAACGAGGCCTACGACATCGCCGCCGACAAGTGGGAGTCGTACGCCCCGATGGCGACGCCACGCCACGGCCTGGGCGCCGTCGCCATCGGCGACTGGATCTATGTCGCCGGCGGCGGCCCCGTCATGGGCGGCGGCGTCCAGAGCGCGGTGCACGAGGCGTTCACGCTGGGGTAGCAACCCATGTCCCACCATGCGGGAGATGGAGGGCCCATCGCGCCAGCGCAATGGGAGGGTGAGGGCTTCAGGCACGGCACCGGGGCTGAAGCCCTCACCCGGCCCGGCGCGCAGACGCGCCGACCTCCCGCGCGCGGCGGGAGAGGTGAGATGCATTGCACGGTCCAGATCATGCATGTAACGATCCGAAACACGTTCAGCCTGGGGGTGAGATCATGAACATGAGCAAGATCGCGATGGCGCTGGCCATCGCCGGCACCGTCGCGCTCGCCACGACCGTCGCGCCGGCGCAGACCAAGTGGGACCTGCCGGCCGCGTATCCCGCGACCAACTTCCACACCGTCAACATGCAGAAATTCGCCGATGCCGTGAAAGCCGGCTCGGGTGGCAAGCTGGAGATCACCATCCACGCCGGGGCCTCGCTGTTCAAGGCGCCGGAGATCAAGCGCGCCGTCCAGACCGGCCAGGCGCCGATCGGCGAGATCCTCATCTCCAACTTCGAAAACGAGGATCCGCTCTACGGTCTCGACGTCGTGCCCTTCCTCGCCACCAGCTTTGCCGAGGCGAAGAAGCTGTGGGCCGCCCAGAAACCGATCCTCGAGAAGAAGCTGGCGGCGCAAGGCATGATCGCCCTGTTCGCGGTGCCATGGCCGCCGCAAGGGCTCTACGCCAAGAAGGAGGTCAACAGCCTCGCCGACATGAAGGGCATGAAGTTCCGCGCCTACAACCGCGGCACGTCACGCATCGCCGAGATCGCCGGCGCCCAGCCGATCACCATCCAGGCGGCCGAGCTCAGCCAGGCGCTGGCCACCGGCAAGGTCGACTCCTTCATCTCCTCGGGCGCCACGGGCGTGGATTCCAAGGTGTGGGAGCAACTCACCCATTTCTACGACACGCAGGCCTGGCTGCCCAAGGACCTGGTCCTGATGAACAAGGCGGCGTTCGACAAGCTCGACGACACGACGAAGAAGGTGATCATGGACGAGGCCGCCAAGGCGGAAGCGGCTGGCTGGGCCGAAAGCGAACGCCTCGCCAAGGGCTTCCTCGAGACGTTGGCCAAGAACGGCATGAAGGTGCAGCTGCCTTCGGCCAAGCTCGCCGCCGAGTACAAGGACCTGGGCAAGCGGCTGACCGACGAGTGGCTCGAGAAGGCCGGCGCCGAAGGCAAGTCGGTGGTCGAATCCTACCGCAAGATGTGAGCTGCATGCGCTCTCGCTCGGTGTCGTGCGGGTGCGGCCAGGTGGCCGTACCCGACGCGGCGCCACCAGCATGCTTCGTGCATCGCCTTGTGTATCGAGCCCCCGGACAACGTCGCCCGCCGGGGGAAGGTTCTTTCCGTTTTCAGGGGCGCGCGGTCTGATCGATGCGTCTGTATCTGCGCAGACTCTATGACATCGCCGGGGCGCTCGGCGGTGTCTTCATGCTGTTGCTGCTGGCCTTCGTCCTCTACTCGGTCGGCCCCGGCGTGGGCCTGTGGCTGGAGCACCGGTTCGGCCTGCCCAACCCGCTCAACTACGTCGCCCGCTCGGCCGATGAGTTCGCCGGTTACGCGATGCTGGCCTCGGCGTTCCTGGCGATGGCCTCGACCTTCGGCCGCGGCGAGCACATCCGGGTCACCCTCTTCCTGCAGCGGCTGAGGGGTGCCGCGCGCCGGGCCGCCGAGCTGTGGTGCCTGACCCTGGGCTCGCTGCTGGCAGGCTACCTGGCGTGGTTCAGCGTGCGCCTGTGCTACGTCTCGTGGCAGCTCAACGACCTCTCGACCGGCCTGATCGCGATCCCGCTGTGGCTGCCGCAACTGGGCATGGCCATCGGCGCCGTCATCCTCGTCATCGCCATCGCCGAACAACTCGTCGTCGTCGCCACGGGCGGTCCGCTGATGGAAGGGCCGACCGGCGACGAAGCCATGCATCTTGAGCGCTGAGGATGGACCGCAAATGAACTCAGCGAGAGTGACTTGCAGCGTCCCGGGAGCCTTCATGGTGAGCGTGTCGAACCATGAAGGCCCCGCACGGGCCGTAGCGCGGCCCTTCATGGTTCGCCCCGGCAAAACGCGAAGCGCTTGTGCCTGTGCTCACCATGAAGCTCTCTCCAAAAACCCGCTCTGGCGCTGAGGGCCGCCGTGGGATCGCTCGACGCCCAGATCGCGCTGCTCGCCATCGCCGCCCTGTTCTTCCTGTTCGGCACCGGCGTATGGATCGGGCTCAGCATGATCGGCGTGTCGGTGGCGGTGATGTGGATCTTCGCCCCCGCCAAGCCGGCCGGCGACGCCATGGCCACCATCATCTTCAGCGACAGCTCCTCGTGGACGCTGACGGCGCTGCCGCTGTTCATCTGGATGGGCGAGGTGCTGTTCCGCACCGCCATCTCCGAGGACATGTTCCGCGGACTGGCACCGTGGATGCGCCGCCTGCCCGGCCGGCTGGTGCACACCAACATCATCGGCTGCTCGATCTTCGCCGCCGTCAGCGGCTCGTCGGCCGCGACCTGCGCCACCATCGGCAAGATGACGGTGCCCGAGCTCCAGCGCCGCGGCTATCCCGACAGCATCGCCATCGGCAGCCTGTCGGGCGCCGGCACGCTGGGCCTGCTGATCCCGCCATCGTTGATCATGATCGTGTACGGCGTGCAGGCCGAGGTTTCGGTGGCCAAGCTGTTCGCCGCCGGCGTCATCCCCGGCATCCTGCTCGCCAGCCTGATGATGGCCTACGTTGCCGGCTGGTCGCTGCTCAATCCGGGCAAGATCCCGCCGCCCGACCCGCCGATGCCGATCATGCGCAAGCTGCGCGAATCGGGCACGCTGATCCCCGTCGTGCTGCTGATCCTGCTGGTGCTGGGCTCGATCTACACCGGCATCGCCACGGCGACCGAGTCGGCTGCGTTCGGCGTTCTCGGCTCCTTCGTCATCGCCGCCGGTCAGCGGCGGCTGAGCTGGCGGACCTTCTGGGACAGCGTGATGGGTGCCACGCGGCTCACCGCCATGATCCTGCTGATCCTGGCCGGGGCTTCGTTCCTGAAGCTGGCAATGGGCTTCACCGGCCTGCCGCGACATCTCGCCGAGACCATCGCGGCGATGAACCTGTCGCCGGCGGCGCTGATCGTGGTGCTGGCGATCCTCTACATCATCCTGGGCTGCTTCCTCGACGGCATCTCGATGATTGTGCTGACCATCGCCATCGTGCTGCCCATGGTCGAGCAGGCCGGCATCGACAAGATCTGGTTCGGCATCTTCATCACCATCGTGGTCGAGATGGCCCAGATCACGCCACCGGTCGGCTTCAACCTGTTCGTGCTGCAGGGCATGACCGGCAAGTCGATCTTCTGGATCGGCAAGGTGTCATTCCCCTTCTTCGTCACCATGAACATCTGTGTCGTGCTGCTCTACGTGTTCCCGGGCCTGGTGAACTTCCTGCCCAACCTGATGATCCGCGCGGCGCAATGACGGCGCCCGTTCAATCAGGCAGCCCGGCCCGAAACAGCCGCAGCAGGTCGAGCACGTCGTACACCGGCAGGCCGAGCGCGCGGCGCAGGGCGGCGGCGTACGGCGGCAGGTTCGTGCACTCGAGCACGACGGCGCCGACCTCGGGATGGCGAGCGATCAACGTGCGGCCAGACTCGAGCGTCTCGCGCTCGACGGCATCGCGGTCGAGATCGGGCGCGTTGCCCAGGAACGTGTGCGCGAAAGCGCCGTCCGGCGGCATGCCCGCGACCGGCGTGTCGGCCGGCGCCCCGACCGCGTCCAGATGCGCCGGCGTGAGGCTTGCGGCGCTGGCCGTCAGCACCCCGACGCGCTTGCCAGCCGGCAAAGTGCGCACGACCTGCGGCACCAGCAGCAGCGCCGAGGTCGCGACCGGGATCGGTGACACCGAGGCCAGCTCGGCCTGGAACAGCGCCAGGAAGCCACAGCTCGTCGACAGCCCGACCGCGCCGCGATCGGCCAGCCGCCGCGCGTTGCGGTCCAGTGCCGCGCGGATGCGCACGCGGTCAGGGTTCGCCGACACCGCGTCGGACGGGCCGATGCCCTCCAGGCGCTCGAGGATCACCGGGAACGGTAAGCTCGCCGGATTGCCGATGTCGCCCGCAATCCGCGGGAAGCGCGTGTCGAGCATCAGGATGCCGAGGGGACGCATGGGTGCTGCTCACGTCACCGGTATCTCCTCCGGCTCGCCCTTCAGCTCGGTCAGCGCCGCGAACAAATCGTCGAACGCCGCCTGCACCTTGCCCGGGTCGGTGCCGCGGATGATCAGGGACACGCTGGGCTTGCCCTGCCGGAACGCGGGGTAGCTGCCGATCTCGGTGTCGGCGTGACGCTGCTGCACGGCGCCCAGCTTCTCGGCGATGAAGCCCTCGGGCTGGCTGCAGCGGATGGTGCGGCTGATCATCGGCCGGCCGCCGACCAGCACATGCTTCATCGCATGGAACATGCCCTCGACGATCATCGGCACGCCGGCGAAGGTGAAGACGTTCTCCATGCGGAAGCCGGGCGCCACCGACACCGGGTTGTCCACCAGGATGCCGCCGTGCGGGATGCGCGCCATGCGCCGGCGCGGCGGCGTGAACAGCGTCGGGTCGGCGTAATAGCGCGTCAGCCGGTCGACCGCCTCGGGATGCTCGGAGATGCCGACGCCGAAGGCCTTGGCGATCGCATCCGCGGTGATGTCGTCGTGCGTCGGGCCGATGCCGCCGGTCGTGAACACGTAGTCGAACTTGCGCCGCGCCTCGTTGATGGTGTCGACGATCGTGTCCTCGACATCGGGGATGACGCGGCATTCCGTCAGGCGCACGCCGATCCTGTTCAGCTCGGTGGCGAGGAACGGCAGGTTGGCATCGCGGGTGCGGCCCGACAGGATCTCGTTGCCGATGATCACCAGGCAGGCGGTGACGACTCGGTCGGGATCGGGCGCGGCGGCGTCGCTCATCGGAAGGCTCCTGGGGTCCGTCCGGTTATAGGGCGCGACGCCGAGCGCGGTCCACGCCGCGATGCTCGCCGCGCCCCGCCACCCTTGCCGACCGGGCCGGCGCGTGCCACATACCGTCCATGGTTTCGCAAGCTGAAAGAGCCCGGTCCGACACGTACTGGGACCACGACCAGCGCCAGATCAAGCTGCACGGCCCGGCCGAGTTCGAGGCGATGCGCAAGGCCGGCCACCTGGCCGCCGCGACGCTCGATTTCATCGCCCCGCACGTACGGCCCGGCGTCTCGACCGGCGAGCTGGACAGGCTGTGCCACGAGTACATCGTCGGCCACGGTGCGGTGCCGGCGCCGCTGGGCTACCGCGGCTTCCCCAAGTCGATCTGCACCTCGATCAACCATGTCGTCTGCCACGGCATCCCCGGCGACAAACGCCTGGCGGCCGGCGACGTCGTCAACATCGACGTCACGGTGATCCTCGACGGCTGGCATGGCGATACCAGCCGCATGTTCTACGCCGGCGAGCCCAAGCTGCTGGCGCGCCGCCTGTGCGACGTGACCTACGAATCCATGTTGCGCGGCATCGCCACCATCAAGCCCGGCGCGCGGCTGGGCGACATCGGCCATGCGATCCAGAGCTATGCCGAGCTGCAGCGCTTCTCGGTGGTGCGCGACTTCTGCGGCCACGGGCTGGGCAAGATCTTCCACGACGCGCCCAACATCCTGCACTACGGCACGGCCGGCATCGGCCCCGTCCTGAAGCCCGGCATGTTCTTCACCGTCGAGCCGATGATCAACGCCGGCTCGTGGGAGGTGAAGATCCTGTCCGACGGCTGGACGGCGGTGACGCGCGACAAGTCCCTGTCGGCCCAGTTCGAGCACTCCGTGGGTGTCACCGAGACGGGGGTCGAGATCTTCACCCGGTCCCCCGCCGGCCTCGACAAGCCGCCCTACGACCTGGCCCCGGTCGCGACCTGATCCAACGGCCCGCTGGGCATGCGTCGCTCGACGGCGATTTGCCACGCGGTTGCACCAAAACCGCCTCTTTCTCGCCATGACTCGCCGCCACGCTGCAGGCCCGGTGCGAAAACGGGGAGTGGGGCATGGGCCGGCGCAAGACGGGGACAGCGGTCGCGGAAGCCGATCCTGATTACACGGCGGCCCACGGTACCGACACCTCGGCGCCCCGGGAAGAGCTTCCGGCTGTGTCGAGCACGGACGACTCGAACCTGCTGACCCTGCTGGCCGCCGGCCTGAACGTGCGCGCGGGCCACGCGCGCGAGACGCATCAGCCGGTGTGGCGGATCTCCGGCAACACGCTGCAGCATCGCGCCCTGCTGCGCGAGGCGGGCGGCACGTGGAACCGGGTCGAGCAGGCGTGGGAGTTCGCCGGCGGAGACCCCAGCGCGGCGCTCGTGCGCAAGCTCGCCGACCGGCCGCCCGGCGCGGGCCACAACTCGGGCCATGTGCCGCGCCCGGAACGGCCGCACTACTGGGGCCATCGCCAGCGCGTGCGCGACCGCGCGCTGGCCGCCGGCGTCGAGGGCTTCCAGGACTATGAGTTGCTGGAGTTGCTGCTGTTCCACGCCATCGAGCGCATCGATGTGAAACCGCTTGCCAAGCAGCTCCTGGCTCGCTTCGGCACGCTGGGCGACGTGCTGTCGGCCGACATCGAACGCCTGAAAGACGAAGGCATCGACCCGCGCACCATCGTGATGTTCCGGACCGTGCGCGAGGCCGGCCTGCGGCTGTCGCGACGCGAGGTCGTCGACCGGCCGGTGATCGGCTCGTGGCAGAAGCTGATCGACTACTGCCATGCCGCCGTCCAGCACGAGAAGACCGAGCAGTTCCGCATCCTGTTCCTGGACCGCAAGAACGTGCTGATCGCCGACGAGGTGCAGCAGCGCGGCACTGTCGACCACACCCCGGTCTACCCGCGCGAGGTGGTCCGGCGCGCGCTGGAGCTGACCGCGTCGGCCCTGATCCTGGTCCACAACCATCCCTCGGGCGACCCGACGCCCTCGCGCGCCGACATCGACATGACGCGCGAGGTGAAGAACGCCGCCAAGGCGTTGGGCATCGAGGTCCACGACCACCTCGTCATCGGCCGCAAGAGCCACGCCAGCTTCAGGAGCCTGGGGCTGCTCTGACCCTGAATGACGCCATGCGATGCGCCCGGGCAAAGGCGGCGGTGACGGGCGATGGCCAGCACAGCTATTACGCCAATGCAAGCGGTGTAGTAGTTTCCGGCATCTGCTCCGGGGAGATCAACCATGAGCAACGGCGGATCCGAACGGCCCGTCATGTGGCTTGTCCCATCGTGGACGTCGGCGAGATCAGCCCCGACCTTGGCAGAGGAGCGCAAGAGCCATTTCTTCACGTGGTTCAACCTCACGCCGAGCTGCCCGCCTGTGCCTGGCGCCGACTTCAGGATCTGGCACTGCTTCCGGCCCAGTGGCGATCAGTTTCGGCCATTGGTCGAGGTCGCCGTTCAGACCGACGCGAACGACAACGTCTTCGATCGGCGCATCGGCATCGACCGGTCGTTCATCGATGATCAGCGCAACAGCCCGTTCGCACGCGACATCGCCAAGAGCTTCCTGCAATGGGCACTGCCGGAGCCCGTGAGCGGCGACGTCAAGACCTTGATCCAGCGCATCGCCGACCTTGCCGCTTCCGGCCCGCCGATCATCTTCGGCAACGGCGCAGTCGAGGAGCCGGCAACGCCGGACCTAACCGGCGGATACAATGTGTATCTCGGCCACTCGGCCCGTGTCGCACTGTCGGCCGGACCCGCCGGGCTGAAGTTGATCAACGTGCCCGGCGGCCTGCCCGATGGCGTGCATTCAACCCAGACCGAAGGATCGACGCCAGTTCCCGCGGCCGGCGGCGCGAACTGGCTGCTGGAAGGATCGACGCCAGTTCCCGCGGCCGGCGACGCGAACTGGCTGCTGATCGAGGTCACGGCCCCTCCGCCTCGCTGACCGACCGCCTACAGCCGCGCCCGCACCTGCCGTGCGCCCTCGACCATCGAGCATATCTTGCCGAAAGCGGTGGCGCGCGGCAGGTACTTCAGGCCGCAGTCGGGCGCGACGATGAGGCGCTCGGGCGGAATGTACTTCAGGGCGGTCTCGATCCGGCCCGCGATGGTACCAGGCGTCTCGACGTCGGGATCGCTGAGGTCGAGGACTCCCACCATCACCGCCTTGCCCGGCAGGTCGCGCAGCACGGCGAGATCGAGCTTCGGCTCGGCCGCCTCGATCGAGATCTGTGCCGCGCCGGTGCGCGCCAGCTCCGGCAGGAAGGCGTAGCCGGCCGGCTTCTTCTTCACGACGTAGCTGTAGCCCATGCAGAGATGGATCGCGGTCGGCCCGGGCACGCCGTCCAGCGCCCGGTCGATGGCCTCGAGCGCGAAATCGCGCGCCCGGTCGGCGTTGGGCGACAGGTAGGGCTCGTCGATCTGCAGCACGTCGATGCCGGCCGATTTCAGGTCCTTGAGCTCGGCGTTCACCGCATCGGCGTAGGCCATCGCCATCGACCGGTCGTCCGGGTAGTGCTGGTTCAGCGCCAGCATCGTCATGGTGAACGG
>Ga0187894_10004892_pt1 | contig 14032 bp, 5 predicted proteins | sample GBC1701081metaG_FD_136650 | JGI IMG/M metagenome (GOLD analysis project Ga0187894, IMG submission 136650) | White microbial mat communities from a lava cave in the Kipuka Kanohina Cave System on the Island of Hawaii, USA - GBC170108-1 metaG ...
GAGGTTTATTTGCCGGTGGTGCGAAGCGGAATGAGCCTTTACAGCGGGTTTCACTTGCATGGGCAGGAAGAATCAACCACGGGGGACACGGGGAGCACGGGGTGAAGCCTGTTGGCCATCCCCATGCTCCCCGTGTCCCCCGTGGTTGATTCTTCCTGCATACTCATTCGAAAACTGCTGTAGGAATTGCGCTGTCAGTAGATTGCAAAATGGGCGAAGAGTTTCATTTTCCATTTTCCATTTTCCATTTGAGATTTGAGATCGCTAGAGAAATCACCCAATGTTGATTAGGCTCTGACGGAGTTACTTTCTGGCAATCTCAAATCTCAAATCTCAAATCACAAGTGGAAAATCGTGGAGGAATAATGACTGCATTAACTAACCTGCGCCGGCTCTTATTTCTGGCTTTCATTCTTCTCGCACTTGCCATCACAAATGTCTACGCCGATCTCGAAGTCTTCGCTTCGTTTGAAAAACAGGATGAGATCGCAGCCATCAAAACTTCGCCGGGCGTGCGGATCGCATCTTCCAAACGCTTTCCCGCCTGGGCCGGAAATTCTCTCGAAGCGATCTTTCCCTCGAACGGCGGAAGCCTCGAATTTACAAAAGTCCCCGCCGATTGGCGCAGGCAGGAATCGTTGCTGCTCTTCGTCTGGAGCGACCAGCCCTCGGAATTGAAGCTCACGTTGCGCGACTCCGCCCGCAGCCGCTTCGTCCAAACGTTTCCGCTGCGCGCGGGGGCGAACCATCTTCAATTGCGGCTGGATCGCGCGCGCGGCGTGGACCTGCGCAACATGCGAGCGATCATTCTGGAATCAACGCGCGACGGGCGTTTCTATTTCGACTATTTCGCGCTGGACAGATTTCATCCTGTGTTGGAAGCGCGAGGCCGTTGGGACATTGATTATTCGATGGCGGTGGAAACGCCGCACATCCCCTGGGGGCGTCCCTTCTCCGGCTCTCCTGTCAAAGCCTTTGCCATCGCTGACGTGGCCCACGGCCGAGGGCTCATCGAACTCGCCCAGCGTCTCGATCTCGATTTCAAGGCGACGACCATCGGCCGCAATCCGGGCACGAACAAATGGGGGTTCGGCGATTTCTACGAACAGCGCAGCTATGGGGGAGAGAGTTGGAGCGATCCGTACAGCCTCGCTCACACGTACATCGCCGACGACTTGATGAACGGCCCCGCGTACGAGGTCATTCTCTGGCCGGGGTTGCATCCGTGGGAGAGTTATCCGGCGGAGGTTCGCGAACAGATCATCAAAAGAGTTGAAGCAGGCGCAGGGCTCGTTCTCTTCTATCCATTAAGCGTGGCGAGCCGCGCCGGCGCGAGTGGAGAGTTGTGGAAGCTCTCGCCGCTTCGCATTACGGAAGAGGCCGGACAGCCCGGACAAGCGGATCAGGCTCAATGGCGCGCGAAGTCGGATCATTACATCACCAGAGGTGTCCCGCTCGACGCGTTTCCGTGGGGGCAGATCGGCGTCGCGGCGGCGCAGGCTTCAGGCGAAACCCTGCTGGAAACTTCGCAAGGCGCGCCGGTATTGGCCGTCCGCGCCCTGGGCAAGGGCCGCATCGTGGCGTTCGCTTACCGCGAGCGCGGGATGATTCCCGAAATCGCCAAGGTCTTTGAGACCGGGCTTCATTATCCGTACCAGGAATACTTGTGGTCGCTCGTGGCGCGCGCGGTCGTGTGGGCGGCGAAACGTGAACCGCGGGCGGCGATTCAAAAGCTGGAGTGGTCCGACGACCGCCTGGTCGCCGCGATCAAAGACGCGCCCGAAGGCGCAATTCTTACGGTCGCGATCCGCAACAGCTTCGGCGAAACCGAAGCGGAAGTCTCGGCCGCGGCGACGAACAAAGTCAGTACGGCGATTTCCAAGCCGCTCACGAGTGGACGCCATTTCGCGGACGTTCGATTGGTTGCCGAGGGGCGAGCGCTCGACTGGGCGACCATCGCTTTCGAGCGGACGGCGAAGGCGACGATCAGTTCGCTCACGCTCAACGCCGATCAGGTCAAGCTCGGAGAAAGTGTCTCGGCCCGCTTGCGGATAAAAGCCGCGCAGGCGCTCGATTGCGTGATCGTCGCTCGATTGTTCGACAACTACGACCGTCTGATTGACGAGCGCCGCATTCCTGTAACCGCGCAGGGGGAATCGGAGCATTCGATCAATCTCAACTCGACAGGCGCGCTGACGCATCTTGCCAAAGTGGATTGCGAAGTGACGGCTGGGAACCTGCGCCAGGATCGCCGCATCGCCGAGGTCTTCGTCCTGCAACCGCGCGGTTGGGATGATTACGACATCGTGATGTACCGCTTCGACGCCGATCCGATTCCGGGAATATGGCCGGCCATTGATCAGAGCCTTCGCCGGCTGAATGTCACGACGCTTTCGTCATACACGCTCAGCCACAGCGTGCACGCCAATTACAACGCGCAGGCGCAAACGCGCATCAGCGGCCAGGAATCGCCCGATGGGCCGAAGCGCGACTACTACAACAAAATGAAAAGGAAGTACGCGGAGACGCGCGATAAGCGGTCGCTCGTCCGCGAATACTGCCTCAACGATCCGGTCTACCGCGAGCTGGCGCGCAAGGAACTCAATCAGCTCGCGCGCCCCTGGGCGAGGCTCAGCCCGCTGTCTTATTACGTTTACGAAGAGCCGTCGCTGACCTGCTACGAGGATGACCTGGACCTGTGCTTCTCGACCCATTGCATGAAAGCGATGCGCGGCTGGCTGAAGAGTGAGTACGGCACGCTCGCGGCCTTGAATAAGCAATGGGGCGCCGGCTTCGCTTCCTGGGACGACGTCGTTCCCGACGACACGTACGAAGCGCAATCGCGGGGCAATTACGCGTCATGGGCCGACCACCGCACTTTTATGGAGAAGACCTACGCCGACACTTTCGAATATGTGTTCGGCGAGCTGCGCAAGATAGATCCGCAAGGCATCCTGCTCAATTCGGGCACACAGGTTTCGGCTGCGCATAACGGTTGCGATTACAGCCGCATCAACCAATTCACCAAACACCTCAACGCTTACGACGGCGGCAATCAGTTGGATTTCCATCGCTGCTTCAACTCCGAGGTCAAGATTTCGGGCGGCGCGGGTTACGGCGTGCTCGGCAAAGACGTCTTCTACAACTTCTATCGAAACCTCTTCAAAGGCGCGAACGGCGGGGCTTATATCTTCTGGCAGTATTCGACGCTCGATCCCGATCTGACCTTCAGTCAAAGCGGAAAGGACATGGTCGAAGGCTTCCGCGAGCTGCGCGGCGCGGGGCTAGGCAAACTGGTCGGACAGAGCGCCCCAGATAACAACGGCATCGCGATCCATTACTCCTATCCGAGCATTCACGGCGCGTGGATTGTGGATGGGAAGATCGAACCGGAGGTCGTTTACGATCCGAGCAGCGCCACGATGCGCCGTTTCAATTCGAACCGCGACGGATGGGTCAAGGCGTTGCGCGACGCCGGACTGCAATTCGATTTCATCGCCTATGGCGACGTCGAGCAGGGCAAGCTGATCAGCAAAGGCTACAAGACACTGATCCTGCCGATGAGCGTCGCGCTCAGCGATCGAGAAGCCGAAGCCATCCGCGAGTTCGCTCGGCAAGGCGGCACGGTCGTCGCCGACGCCTTGCCTGGGGTGATGGACGAGCATTGCACGTTTCGTGAGCGTCGCGCGCTCGCCGATCTTTTCGGCGTCGCGCCGGCGCGGGCCAATCGCGAGACCATCGTCGCAATGAAAGGCGAACCCGATCTGAAGCTCGAAGGCGCAAAGGCTTTGATGGACGAAGATGGCCGTCCGCTGTTGCTGGAACACGCGATGGGCCGGGGGCGCGCCTACCTGTTGAACTTCTTCCTCGACCGTTACCCCGAAGACAAGCTGGAAGGAAGACAGGCGCCGACCCAGGAAAAGTTGCAGCGGGTTTTGAACGCGGCGGGAATCAAACCGACGATCAAACTCGAATCGCTCGCGGGCAAGCCCAATTGCGAGACCTATCAGTTCAATCAAGGCTCGACACGGCTTCTGGGATTGGTTCCGGACAAAGAGAAGTCGGAGGCTCAAAAAGCTCGTCTGGTCTTCAATCAACAAGGCGCGCTCTACGACGTGCGGCAGAAGCGTTATCTCGGCTTCGGTTCCGTCTTCGAGACCGAGATCGAGCCGGCCGTTCCGAAACTCTTCGCGCTGGTCGCATCGCGTATCAACGGATTGGAACTGCAGGCGCCGGCGCGCGCAAGGTTGGGCGAAGAAATGACTATCAGTTTTCGCGTAGCGGGCGCCGGTCAGTTGCGCTCAGTCGCAAAAGTAGTTGTAACCGACGCAGCGGGCCGCGAAGTCAATGTCTACGGCGGCAATCGGGACATTGTCGGCGGAACAGGCAGCGTCAGTTTCAGAACCGCGCTCAACGATCCACAAGGAGTCTGGCGCATCTCTGTGACCGAAGTGATCAGTGGAGAGACGGCAAATGCGGAGATCACCATTCGATAACGACGAGTCGGTAGGTCTACATTTAACCGGGGAGAGCGTTATGCCAGGACGAAGAGAGAATACGGAAAAGACGGAAATAACGGAACAGACGGAAAAAAAACAGAAAATCTTCCGTCTGTTCCGTTATTTCCGTCTTTTCCGTACTCTCTCTCCCCCCATTAAGTCAGGCGCCACGGTTAGGTGTGGAGCTACTCCTTCTTCTTCCCTCTTTCTTTGCGCTTTTTGCCTTTTTGTGTTTGTTGTGGCGCCTCGCTCCTTAGCCAATCCGAACGAGAATGGTGAAGTGCGTTTCACGCGCGGCGAGCTGGAAATTCCAACCTACACTTTCAGCCGCTCGGAAACCGTCGCGCCGATCTTCAAATCGGCGGACGGCGCGGCGCTTTACCCTTACGCCAGGCTCGACCGTGATTCGATGAGCCGCAAGCCTGTTCCCGTGCGCTATGAATCACTGACGCTGGAGAACGAATATCTGCGCGTTGTGCTGCTCCCCGAACTCGGCGGACGCATCTGGTCGGCGAGAGACAAGGTCGCCGATCGGGAGATTTTCTATTACACCAGCGTGATCAAGCCGACCACCTACAACCAGCGCGGCGGATGGCCCGCGGGCAACCTGGAAGTTTACGGGCCTTACGACGCGCATATGCTCACCTGGCCCGGTGAAGCGTGGCCCTGGGCTTTCAAACGCAACCGCGACGGCGGCGCGACGGTGATCCTTTCTCACATAGATCATTTCTTCCGCAACAAACTTTCGATGGAGGTCACGCTGCGTCCGGGCAGGTCGTTCATCGAACTCAACCTCCAATTGCGCAACAACAATGCGTTGCCCAATCGCTATTTGCTGTGGACGAACGCCGGCGTCCGCGCGACTGACGGCACGCGCTTTATCTATCCGATGACCAAAACCATCGCGCACGTCAGCTCCGACATCGGATCGTGGCCTGTCGCGGGCAATGTGGACATAAGCTGGTACAAGAACAACAAGAGCATGCTCGGAGTCTTCGGCCTCGATCTTTACGACAACTTCATCGCGGCTTATGACCACAACGCGGATTACGGAACGATCTGTTACGCCAATCGCATGCTCGCGCGCGGCGTGAAGACGTGGACGTGGGGAACGGGCGAAGCGGCGATGCGCCAGATGGCGCATTACACGGACTCGGACGGCCCCTACCTCGAAGTCCAGAGCGGCAGATTTGTCTGGGATGGCAATTACGAATTCATCGAACCGGGTAAAAGCGACGGTTGGACTGAGTACTGGTATGGGACAGGCGGCCTGGGCGGCCTGACGACCGCCAGCCGCGACGCGGCGATCTTCTTCGACGCGCCGAAAGATCGGCGAGGAACGGCCAGGCTCGCCGTGACGGCCACTGGGAAATTTCCCAACGCGGCGCTGAAGCTGACGGCGGGCGGAACCGTCATCTGGAGCGCGCGCCAAAACCTCTTGCCCGCGAATGTCTATCGCGCAAATATCGAAATGAAGCCGGAAGCGGAAGGGCAAACGTTGAGCCTTGAAGTTCGCTCCGCCGACGGCGCGCTGCTTGCGCAATATATTCAGCGCCCCGATAACGGCCATCCCGACGCCGTCTTCGCCGCCGATTCGATTCCGCGCAGCTTCGGTTCGATTGAAAAGCTGACGGCTGAAGAGACGTTTCAAAAAGGCCTGGCGCACGAAAAGTTCGGCGAGTTGGAAGAAGCGGACCGCGCTTACCGCGCTGCGCTGGCCAAAGACGGCCATTTCACTGCGCCCCACTTGCGCCTGGGGCTGATGGCGCTCGACCGCTTTCAGCGCGACGAAGCGATCAAGCATTTCAATGCGGTCTTGGATTGTGACCCCACGAATGGAGACGCTCATTACTACCTGGCCACGGCTTTATCCGAACTTGGCTCCGAACCCGGAAAGAGGGAAGAGGCCGAGCGCCACTACTATCGCCTTCTCCCTTCGTCGGCGAAATTCGAGCAGCGCGATTACGGGCTCGGCCTGCTTGCGCTCGGCGCGGGCAATTTCAAAGAGGCCGAATCACGATTGTCTCAAGCGGCCGGCGCCGCGCCAACACAATTGCCGGCGCGGCAGGCCTATGCGTTCACGCTGCGCAAACTCGGTCGCGCGGCGGACGCGCGGAAAGAATGCGACGCGATACTCGAACTCGATCCGACCAACGCGTTCGCGCAGGCGGAGAAAATCTTCCTCGGCAATCCGCAATTTGAACTCCTCGACCGCGCATGCGCGCGTCACGAGCAGGGCTACCTGGAACTGGCCTGTGAATACTTGCGATTGTCGGCGCTGTCGGAAGCCAATCGAATGATCGAACGAAGCCTGGAAATATCGCCCCTGGCAGGCCCGCTGCGGCATTACTACCGCGCGTACATCGCCGACCGCCTTGGCGATTCGGTGGCCGCGCGTCGCGGCATTGACGGCGCGCGCCATCAAGCGTTGGCGCTTGAGATCTTCCCCTTCCGCCGCGAAACTATCCGCGTGCTCTCTCGAATCCTCGAAATCGAACCGAAAGACGCGAACGCCGCCTGTCTGCTCGGCGAAATCCTGTACAGTCGCGGGCGGCGCGACGAAGCGATCGCCGCGTGGCGTTCGGCCGTCGCGTCCGACCCGCGCCATTTTTCGGCGCTGCGCGATCTTGGCCTGGCGTTGCTCGAAGCCGGGCGCGCGGATGAAGCGTTGAGGCTGCTTAAGCGCGCCGCCGAAGAGCGTCCCGAACTTCTGTCGAACACTATCCTCGTCGCGCGGCTGCAAGCGCAGGCTGGGGACACAGGCGCCGCGCGGGAGACGCTGGCGCGCGCGCTCAAACATCGGTCTGAGAACGATCGTCTGATGGAATCTCTTGCGGCGGTCGAGGTTCAGGCCGGCAATCACCGGCGCGCGCTCGAACTGCTTACCCTTCACACCTTCGAACCGAGACATCAGTCCTATTCGCTGCTCCATTTGTGGCAGATTGCGCAATTGATGGCGGGCGCAACGGCAAGCAAAGGCGACGCCATTGAACGTGTCCGCGCGGCGCAGCGTCCGCCTTCCACACTTGGCGCGGACGATTTCGCGACGTTGCGGAGCGCGCGATTGCTGGTCTTCGAGGCGTTGCTTCATCAAGCCGCGGGCGATCAGGAATCCGCCGGACGGGCCTGGCGCGCGGCGGCGCAAACGGCGGACGAAACGATCGGTGAGGAAGGCTTGTTTCGCGCCCTTGCGCTTCACAAAGCCGGCGAAACCGCGCGCGCCGAAGCCTGGCTGAGAAACTTTTCGAGCGTGAATGAAAACGCTCGGATGAGCGGCTCTGCCGTGTCACGCGCGCAGGCGCACTATCTCGCGGGCATCTATGCCACATTTCGTTCCGGGCCGGACCAGGCCCGCGAGCATTTTCGTCAATCGCTCGAACTCGATCGGGCTTTCCTGTGGACGCATCAGGCGCTGGTTTGGCTCGACGTGGGGCTATTGCCGGGTCAGTACCGCGAGCGGTAGCGAGCGTGTCTCCATCAATCAACCACTGTTGGAGACACGCTCGCTACCGCTCGCGGTACTGACCCGGCGGCAAACTTCTATGTTTCTGACCAGACGACAAATGATTCAGCAAAGCGTCGCACTCGCGGCTTCGGCTCTCTGTCCGCCGCGGCGATTCGCCGGCGCACGGTCAATTCCGCCGGGGCGCCCGACGGCTGTTCCGCAAGACCTTCCCGGAGACCGAAGCGTCCGCCAATATCTCGCCGCGCGCGCCGCTGAACTCGAACGCGAGTTTCTGCCGGGGATCGACAGGGCCGCCGATTTCGAGAAGATTCGCCCGGCGCTGCGCGAAGATCTCTTCGATATGCTGGGGCTGAAGCCGATGCCCGAACGAACTCCGCTCAACGCGACGGTCACAGGGCGTATCGAACAACCCGGATACACAATCGAGAAGCTTCATTTTCAAAGCCTCCCCGGTCTTTACGTCACGGCCAATCTCTATCTTCCTGGCGGGGAGGCCCGCCCCGCCAGCGGCCGCTATCCTGCGATCCTTTATCAGGTCGGCCATTACAACCAGCATCGCCGCGACGGCAATAAGGCCGCGCCCGATTGCCTGCAGCAAGGGATCTGGTTCGCCGCGCACGGTTACGCGGCGCTGGTGATGGACACGCTTGAGCTGAGCGAAATCGCGGGGCTGCATCGCGGGCTGCTCAGCGGAGGACGTTGGTGGTGGCATTCGACGGGCTACACACCGGCCGGCGTCGAGACCTGGAACGCGATTCGCGCGATTGATTATCTGGTTTCGCGTCCGGAAGTGGATGCGGACCGGATCGGGGCCACAGGCATTTCGGGCGGCGGGATCGGGACGTTCTGGATCGCGGCCGCTGATGAACGAGTGAAAGCCGCCGCGCCGGTGAGCGGGATGGGCGATCTGACTTTTTACGCCGGCGAGGACGGGATCAGCCGCCACTGCGATTGCTTCTTCTTTTACAACCGCGCGCGCTGGAATTGGACCACGGTCTGTTCGCTCGTCTGCCCGCGACCGTTGCTGTTCGTCAATTCCGACAATGACGTCTACTTTCCGATGGCGAATAACGAGCGCATCATCGCCCGGTTGGAGAGGCTCTACTCGCTGTTCGGCGCGAGCGATATGGTTGACGCGGTGATCAGCGTGGGCGGGCACGGTTACCGCACGGATGTCCGCCGCGCCGCGTACGAATTCTTCAATCGCCATCTGAAAGGCGACGCGCGGCGCGTCATTGATCCTGACGCCGGCGCCAACGCCGACGGCTCGCCGGCGCTTGATCGCAAGCTGCTCCGCGTCTTTCCCGAAGACACTGACTTCCCGAAGGATCACATTAACACGAAGATTGACGGGCTGTTCGTCACGTTGGCGAAGCCTGGCTTGCCTGCGACGGGAAAGTTCGAGTCGTGGCGGCGAGGCTTGCTCGATCGTTTGCGCGAGGCCGCGTTTGCGGCCTGGCCTGCGACAGCGCCCGCGGTCTATACGCCCGCTCTGGGCGGCGAGCCGAGGGCGGAGAAGGAGACGACTGAAGACGGGATCGAAGTTCACTGGCGCTGGGCGCCGGGCAAAGACTCGAACGGCGCGCGCTGGCTCATCACGCTCAATCCTGATGAAGATTTGGCGAAGCTGCCGGAATGGGCGCGCGGCATTGTCGGAGAGGGTTCCGTGTTTTTGCTCAGCCCGCGAGGCGCGGGGCCTGGCGCCCCAGGCGCTTGGACACGGGACAAGTTTCCCAATCCGATTGAACGCTCGATGGCGCTGTTGGGTGGCACGGTTGATGGTGGGCGCATTTGGGACGTGATGACCGTCATTGGCCGCCGCGCCGCCGATGGCGTTCGCTGGCGCGCGGCGGGTCGTGGCCGCGCCGGGATTCTGGCCGCATACGCGGCGTTATATCAACCGGCCATCGAAGGCGTGGTCGTGGTCGCTCCGCCCGCTTCGCATCGTCCGCGAACCGCGGGCGAAGAGTACGGCCCGGCGCTGCTGAACGTGTTGCGCGTGATGGATATTCCTGAAGCGCTCGGATGCCTGGCGCCGCGCCGGCTCACGCTCATCGGCGCGAACGATTCCGCTTTTGATCGAACCGCGGCGATCTATCGTTTGGCTGGCGCCGCGAATCGCTTTGAAAGATGAAAAAGAGTAAGGACTGCAATTGGAGCGCTATGGTTAATGGCTAATTTCCCCGGATTCTTTGATAGTCTTTGGAATTCGCCAGCAGCATCGCTTTGACGCGGCGCTCCACAGGCTCCGCCGACATCGAACGGCCTTGTTGACGCCAAAGGATTTTTATTTGCACAGTCTTCATTTAATCGAGGGGTGATAGATGAAAAAAATCGCCACAATTTTTCTGGCTTCCGGTTTTATATTACTGACGGCAAACAATTCATCCGCGCAATCGACCAAGACTCCGGCCGAAGACCTCAACGTTCTCACAGGTCTTGAAAGCCCTCGCCGAATGCTGCCAGATTCGCTCGACAAGATTGCGCTTCAGTTTCTGGCCGAAAGAGAACAGCGCGTCGCTCAGCTTTCTACGCGCGAGGAGATCGTAGCGCGGCAGCGATTTATTCGCGAGAAAGTTTTGCAGGCCATCGGCGGACTGCCCGAACGCACGCCTTTGAACGCCAAGGTGACCGGGACTTTGAAGCGCAACGGCTACCGCATAGAAAAAATCATCTTCGAGAGCCAGCCTGCTTTTTACGTCACGGCCAATTTGTATCTGCCTGAAACCGGTCGCGCGCCGTATCCCGGAATCCTGATGCCGCTCGGTCACGAGCGCGGTGGCAAGGCGCACGAAGCGTGGCAGCGATTGGCGGTCACGTTTGCGAAAAACGGTTTCGCCATTCTGCTCTACGAACCCGTCAGTCAAGGGGAGCGCGTTCAGCTCTATGATCCCGATCTGGGCGAATCGAAGGTTCGCCAGGCGACCAGTGAGCACACGCTTGCGGGCACGCAATGTTTATTGCTCGGCCACAGTTTCGCGAGACACGTGATCTGGGACGGGATGCGCGCGCTGGATTATTTGGTCTCGCGTCCCGAGGTTGATTCGTCGCGCATCGGCTGCACGGGGAATTCGGGCGGCGGCACGCTGACGGCGTATCTCTCGGCGCTCGATGATCGCATCAAGGTCGCCGCCCCATCGTGTTATCTGACGAACTGGAAGAGCCTGATCGAAACCATCGGCGCGCAAGACGCGGAACAGAATCTGCCGCCTTTTCTTTCCGAGGGGCTCGATCAGGCGGACTTCGTCACCGCCTTCGCGCCCAAACCCTACCTGATCCTTTCGGCGGCGCGCGATTTCTTTCCGATCGCGGGTACACGACAGACCTTCCGCGAAACGAAGCGGCTATACGGGCTGATGGGCGCCGAAGAGAAGCTGAATATGATTGAGGCGGACGACGAGCACGGTTACACCAAGCCGCGCCGTCTCGCCGCTTATCGCTGGATGAACCGCTGGCTCAAGGGGCCGGGTCTTCAAGAGGACGCGCCGATTGATGAGCCGGAAATCGAGATCGAAAGCGAGGAAGATTTGCGCTGCACTCAGGCGGGACAGGTCTCGATTTCGCTGGGCGGCGAAACGATCTTTTCAATCAATCTCGGCGAAGCGCGCAGGGTGAAGCCGAAACGCAATGCCATCATTACACCCGAAGATTTGCGCCGCTTTCAGGCGGAGATTCGCGCGCAGGTTCAACAATTGACCGCTTTTGAAAAGCCCGCCGGCAGCCCCGAGGTGCGGGCGTTCGGCGAGATTGCGCGCGGCGGATACCGAATCGAGAAGCTCCTCATTGAGGGCGATCCCGCAATTCCCGCGCTACTGTTCAAACCTGATGATCCCAGGCCCAAGCGCCGCGCGATTCTTTACGTCCACGAGAACGGCAAAGCGGCCGAGGCGAACGTGGGCGGCGAGATCGAAGAGTTGGCGCGCAGTGGAGCCATTGTGCTGGCGATTGACCTGCGCGGCAGAGGCGAGACGCGTGAAGAGTCCAACCGCGTGTGGGACATCTTCGGTCATTTCGAGAGCGCGATGACGGCGTTGCTCGTGGGGAAGACGCTGGTCGGATTGAGGGCGCAGGATGTGGTCCGCGCGGTGGACGCGCTCGCCGCTCGCCGCGACGTCGAGATGGAGGGCCTGTCCGCTTTCGGCAAAGGCGATGCGGCGGTGGTGTTGCTGCACGCGGCCGCGCTGGATGATCGAATCAAGAGCTTGACGGTTGAGGAGATGCTGATCTCCTACGAATCGGTCGTCGCGTGGAAGATTCATCAAGAGGTTTTTGAAAGCATCGTTCCCGCCGCGCTCGCGAATTACGATTTGCCGGATCTGGCGGCCAGTCTCGCTCCACGCAGGTTGCGGATCATCAACGCCGTTAATCCGCGCGGACAGCGGGCGGAGACGCAGCAGGTCAAGCGCGAGTACGAAGCGGCGCAAAAGGCTTTCGCGGTGGCCGGAGCGTCGCAAGCATTCGGCGTCGCGGAAAGAAAGCCCGGAAAGAAACTGACGGCGTTTGTTCCGTGATATGGATTTCAAGAAAATGCAGGCTGAATTGATGATCACCAAATTCCTTCAGGCGCTGACTCTACTGATTCTGGCGCTGGTGGTTTGCGCGCCCGGAACAATCGGACAATCCGCCCCGTCGGCCTCATCACGCGCGCGGATGCGCCGGTTGCTCAGCCTGCCGCAGGATAAGACTCCGCTCGCCCCTGAGGTGTTGCAGAAGAGCGAGGACGGCGCCTTTGTAATTGAAGACATCCGATTTCGCGCCGGGCGTGATGTCTGGGTTCCGGCGATCGTCGTCAAGCCGCGCGCCGCGTCAAAGCCTCTGCCGGCCATCATCTGTCTTCCAGGGACGGGCGGGACGCGGCAGCAACTTACTGACGCGCGGCTGCAATTGAGCGAACGCCCGCGAACTGGATGGGCGCGGGCGCTGGCGCGGAAGGGCTTTTTGACCATCTCGCTCGATTACCGGGGTTCGGCGGCGCGCGAGCAGAACATCTTCACGGACGCGGTGCGGGCGCAGCTCGAAGGCCGCAGCTACATGGGTCTGCTGGTTTATGAAGCGATGCGCGCGGTGGATTATTTGCAGACCAGGCCGGACGTTGACCGCGCGCGCATCGGGATCACCGGTTTCTCTCTGGGCGGCGCGGTCAGTTGGTACGCGGCCGCCGCCGATACGCGTCTGAGTGTGATTGCGCCGGTCTGCGGCGGAGCGGGAACGTATGACGCGCTGCTGCGGCATCAACGGCAGACCGGCTATCACTCGCAGTACTTCTTTCCCGCGGGTTTTCTCAAACTGTTTCCCGGCGATCAGCCTGAAGTGTTCGCCTCGCTCGCGCCACGCGCCGTGCTGGTCGTCGGGCGCGATCAGGATCAGGGCATGCCGGTCGAAGGGTTTCGAAAGCTGGAGCAGGAGGTCAAATCTGATTACGCCCGTCGCGGCGCGGCGGACCGTTTCGCCGTTCACCTGACCGCCGGTGATCACACCTACACCGAAGAGATGTTCAAACAGGTCAGTGAGTGGTTCCAGCGTTTTCTCAAACGATAGAGGAGGCCAATCATGAACAGACGCAAGTTCATCGCAGACAGCAGCGCGGCGCTCGCGGCGACAGCCTGCTCCGCGGCAAACCTTTCATCAGCGCCGAATCAGCGCAAACTCAAAATGGCGATTGTCGGCACGGGATCGCGCGGCTCGTTCACGTGGGGGCAGGAAGTCGTGGCCGGTTACAGCGATGTCGTGGAGATCGTCGGACTGTGTGATCACAACGGCAAACGGGTTGAGGCCGCGAAGAAGCTGATCGGAACCGGCGCGCCCACTTTCACGGACTTCGACCGGATGATCAGAGAGACGCGGCCCGATACGGTAACCGTGACCACGGTTGACGCGACCCACGCCCGCTACATCATCCGCGCGATGGAACTCGGTTGCGACGTGATGAGCGAAAAGCCGCTCTGCACCGATGAGGAACAGGCCCGGGCGATTCTCGACGCGCAGAAGAAGACGGGGAAGAAGATCACCGTCACGTTCAACGCGCGCCACGGATTGAAAGACAAGAAAGTGAAAGAGCTGCTGATGC
>Ga0187894_10004893_pt1 | contig 14032 bp, 13 predicted proteins | sample GBC1701081metaG_FD_136650 | JGI IMG/M metagenome (GOLD analysis project Ga0187894, IMG submission 136650) | White microbial mat communities from a lava cave in the Kipuka Kanohina Cave System on the Island of Hawaii, USA - GBC170108-1 metaG ...
AAACCAACAGCCGATTGATTCAGAGGCTTAAACCGCCGTTTGAAAGCACGGCGGCGGCGGCAACGCCCTACATCTCCCTCTAAATCCCAAAGCGGATTATAGAGGGAGTCTTGGGCTAAATCTAGATAAAACGATTTCTATAATTAAGCAGAATGCAAATAAAAAAGAAGTGTCGAATCAAAAACCTCTGACACTTCTTTTACTTTTGGTTAATTGTTTTTTGTTACTTCAAGGCGATGTATTCACCCGCTCTTACAGATCGGGTTTGACCGTTCGCACTTTTTACTTCGATTACTCCGGCGTTTACGGCTGTAACCTTCATATACTCCCAACGTGCGCCGCTCGTCGGTTTTACCAGAACAAATTCTTCTGCTGTCGGTACAGGTTGATTGCCTGCGTTTGGCTGCGGAATGATTTTATCAATTGCAACTTCCGAAGGTTTTGAATTGTCGTCCCAGGCAACTGTAGCCTTTTCGCCCGATACGGTTTGAACGCGCCCTGAATACCAGCTTTTTGAAACCCATTCCGCAACAACCTTATCGCCCGTTTTTGGTTTGTAACCCGCAGGAATTACAGGACTCTTTGATTGAGCTTTACCGGAAAAATCAGATGATTCCGCTTGTTTTTTGAAGTTCGCCTCAGTCACGGCAGATACTTTGATAACTTTTTCCGGTGTTACGTTAGAAGTCGAACCGCCTTGTGTGAGTTTCACAACATAAACGTCGCCTTCTATGCTTGTGATTTCCGCACCATTCCAATATGTGCCTGACGAAGTCTTTGCCAAAACAATTTCACCGACTTTTACATCGGGCTTTGCCCCCGGTTTCGGTATGGCATAAACATCTACCAAATCAACGTCGCTTGGATTAGAATTGTCGCTCCATTTGATTTTCGCTTTTACGCTGTCTATGGTTTCTACTTTTCCTTCATAAAAGGAATCGGTTGACCATCTGCCAGCAACCGTGTCACCGACTGCGGGTTTTGCAGCTTCTTTATTTTCCGTTGATGTGGTTTCCGTTTTCTTGTCGCCTTTGTTTTCTTCGGTCTTTGTACCTGTCGAACTGCAACCAAAAGCAACGAAACCTAAAAAGGCTAAAGCTAAAAATTTATTCATTAGAATCTAATCTCCTCGTTAGTTACTGACTTTCGCGGGTAAGTATATTCGCTCTTTTCAGCAATATCACCACATACACAAGTGGATTTGTATTTGGCAATCCCACATATACAGGTGGGAAATCAAAGTAAACGTAAACCGGGTGCGGAACAACGATGTTGATAAAAGAGTTTTCTTTGTGTTCTTTGCGCGAAATTCTTTTTACACTGAAAATAGCTCAAAGATAATTTGCTATATTTGATTCGCACTAGAAAATTAAAACAAACGCAAAGGAAAAGTATGAGCAAAACTTTAGTTTCGGCAGATGTTGATTTGACATTGATGGTTTTGAATTCAAACGGAGATTACTTACCATCAACTGTTATGACCTTTCAATACTACATTGCGGCGGACAACTCTTTTATCCAAAACTTAGAAGAGAACACAAGAAATCTGATGGTAACAATTTATAACGAACACTATCACGTTTTTCGAGAGAGAGAGCCGAACGACCCGAACTATATTGCGGTTGTGGATGTTTCACCAAAAATTATTGAAACAAGCGAATATGAGAATGAGCCTTGGCTTAAAGGCAATTGCCCCATATGGGAAGAATCAAATTGCATAGGGCTTCATCAAAACGGTTATAACAAACTATCCCCGACGTTCTTTGCAGGAGTTCTTAAACTTTCATAAACAGGCCGCCATGAAAATAACTGCACTAAAAGAAAAATCCGGTGTATATGAAATTCGTCAAAGCAATAAAACCATTTTCGGCGGGATTGTGATTGACGGTAAAAATCGTGGAGTCGGTTTTGCCGAAAACACGGAAAATAATCGCTGCATTTTCGAGTTTGAAGACGGGATGTTTAGCAAAAGCATTACAATTTTTTTGAACTCGAAAGAAAATCAAATCGGTACAGTCAAACTCGGTTTTACAGATAGCGGGACGCTTGAAACCGCATCGGGAAACTACGAATGGAAAGCGATTGGTTCATCCAAAATTTGGGTTGACACAGAACAAAATACAGTGATGTTCTTTGACCTTGAAAACAATCCCGAAAAGTTTTCAAGTGTACTCTATAAAGAGAATCTTGAATCAAACACAAGGGGGTATTAACCTTGTGTGGTTGGTATCTTTTGGTTTTGGAATATCGTGCTGATTTTAGCAGTAGCAATCTTACGGGAATGCCCCTAAAAGACAGAAGAATTTAATCGTGCCAACTCATCTCAAAGGCTTGAAAGCGGCAACGATTGGTTTGATTTGATTCTTGATGCCTTCGACGCTTTTACTGATTGAGCAAACAGATAAAAGCAGATGAAAATTGTCTGCTCTATTTTGCAAATCGGCTTTGTTTCCACCAATCCATCGTTATCTGTAAACCTTCTTCAAGACCAACAAGAGTTTTGTAATCGAGACATTCTTTTGCTCTTCTATTGTCGGCTTGGCTGTGTTTTACATCACCTTTGCGCGGTGGTTGAAAATCTGCTGTCACGTCTTCCCTTCGCGTCAATCTTTTCACCACTTCAAGCAGTTCGTTCAAAGTAACCCGTTCGCCGTTTGCCACATTCATCACTTCACCGATTCCTTTTGTTGTTTCAGCGGCACTCAGATTCGCCGCGACAACATTCGCAACATAAGTAAAATCGCGCGATTGTTCGCCGTCACCGTAGATTGTGGGATGACCGCCGCTCATCAAATCCGAGATAAAACGCGATATAACGCCGGAGTATTGGGAACTAGGGTCTTGGCGTGGACCAAACACATTGAAGTAACGAAGGCTCACGGTCTCTAATCCGTAAACGCGGGTAAAGACCTGGCAATAGTATTCGCCTACAAGTTTCGCAACAGCATATGGTGAAAGCGGGTCAGGTCGCATATCTTCCTGCTTTGGCAAAATCTCCTGGTCGCCATATGCAGAACTTGATGCCGCGTAAACAACGCGCCGAACTCCTGCAGCGCGAGATGCAAGTAAAAGATTAAAAGTTCCGTCAACACAGGCATTATGGGTTTCTTTCGGGTCTGCTACGGAACGCGGAACAGATGGAAGTGCCGCTTCGTGAAAGACAACTTCAACATCTTCAAGCGCACGTTTCAGCGCGTCTTCATCGGTTATGCTTGCATGAATGAAATCAAAGTCGCCTTTAATCTCTTCCAGGTTTTCCCAATGACCTGTTACAAGATTGTCAATTATGCGAACCTTTGCGCCACGTTCGCACAATGTCGCCGCAATGTGCGAACCTATAAAGCCCGCACCGCCTGTTACCAAGAATTTTCCAGAGAGAGACATATTCTTGAATGGTGAATGTTGATTGATGATTAATTGAATATAACAAATCATCAATCAACATTCACCAATGTTTTACCTTCCTACTCCAACATATTCAAAACCTAGTTCACGCATATCTTCGGGTTCGTAGATGTTGCGAAGGTCTGCGATTTTCGGACTCTTCATCAGTTTTAGGACTCGTTTCATATCAAGAGCGCGAAACTGATTCCATTCAGTCATAAACACAAGTGCATCTGTACCTTCGACTGCCGCATATTCATCTTTGACATACTCAACATCGGGCAGAGATTTTTTTGCTTCCTCCATTGCGACAGGGTCGTAAGCTTTTACGGTTGCACCTTCTTCTGTAAGTTCCTTGATAATATCTATCGCAGGTGCTTCGCGCATATCGTCTGTTTCAGGTTTGAATGATAAACCTAAAACTCCAATAGTTTTTCCGCTAAGTTCTCCGACAAGACTTTTAATTTTTGGAATCATAGCCTTACGCTGGCGTTTATTGACTTCAATTACTGCGTCAACAATCAGTGTCTCGCTTCCAAACTGTTTTGCCACTGTGGCAAACGCACTTGTGTCTTTAGGAAAACATGAACCGCCAAAACCGGGACCGGGATGCAAAAACTTTCGCCCGATTCTGTTGTCCATTCCCATCCCTTTTGCAACATCGTGAACGTCGCAACCAATCTTGTCGCAAAGATTTGCAACTTCATTTATAAAAGAAATTTTTGTTGCCAGAAAAGCATTCGCGGCGTATTTCGTAAGTTCTGCGGATTCAAGAGAAGTTATGACAATCGGAGTCTCTATCAAATAAAGCGGGCGATAGAGGTCTTTCATTATCTCGATTGCTTCGGCATCACGACTACCTATAACAACGCGGTCAGGGCGCATAAAATCGTTAATCGCCGCACCTTCACGCAAGAATTCAGGATTTGACACAACACCAAAATCAGTTTTCGTTTTCTGATACTCTTTAATTATTCCGCGTATATGTTCCCCTGTACCGACAGGGACGGTTGATTTTGTGACTATAACTTTATAGTCACCGTTCATATAACCCGCAATCTCTTTTGCTGCTACTTCAACATATTGTAAATCAGCCGAACCATCGGCTTTTGGCGGAGTCCCTACAGCTAAGAAGATAACTTGTGATTTCTCTACTGCCTCTTTAAGACTTGTTGTGAAATGAAGCCTTCCCGCCTTCACGTTTTTTTCTACCAAATTGTCCAAACCCGGCTCATAAATCGGCAAGATTCCTTCTTTAAGCTTTTTGATTTTTTCTTCGTCAACATCTACACAGGTCACATCAACGCCAAATTCCGCGAAGCAAGTACCTGAAACCAAACCTACATAACCTGTTCCAATAAACGCTATTTGCATTACCTATAAAAACCTACTGAATTATTAAAATAAAACCTCTTTACGTGAAACGACCTTGTAGCCCATGCAAGCATTATCTACAGCATGAATTACAAGGTCGAATTTGTTTATCACACGCACTTTTCGTGCGCGATAAAAACCTTTAGAAACAAAATTCTATCTAAATTCTATCTAATTGGGCTGATAACTGTAGTACCGCCACCTGTGTTGGCATCGTTACCTGAACCAGCAAGAATAGCACCAACAACAGCACCACCTGCCGCCAAAAGAATTAACGCCAAAGCCCCGCCGCTTAATGCAGAATTACCTCCGCTACCACCTGCCAAACGTGTGCAACGTGTACCTGCTTGTGGTGAACCAGCTGTTGCATCTTTACCTGCGGCAACCTGTTTATCTGTACCACCTGCACGCAAGATTACATTACCTGCTTGTGTTGCAACCTGCATATTTCCGCAAGATACATCAACAATAAATGTGTTGTTTTGTTTGGTGTCCGCAATTGCTGATCCATCTGTTGCACTTATTACAGCGGCTGAACCGCTCATACTCGAAACACGTACACGACCTTCCGACAATGTTCCGTTAATACCTGAATCGTTAAAACTAATTTTAATGCTTGAGTTTGGAAGTAATTCAACACGCCCAAGCTTACCAAGACTAACGATTGCACTTGAATTGTTTGCTGTTGTAATAACGCTGTCGGTAAACACTGTGGCTCCCGAAACTGCGCTTTGACCGTTGATGGTCACTTGTCCTGTAACTGAAAGCTCGCCCGAAATGCCGGCAGGCGTAGTGGCTAAAACAACCATTGAGTAAATACTGAGAACTGCCACTGCCAAACAAAAAGCAATCGCTTTGCGGCTCCAAGTTTTGTTAATCATCGTTCTCCTCCCGTATCCTAAACAAAAAAGATTTTTTTAGAGCGCAATAAAATCATTCGCTGATTTTATTGAATTTATCGTATCCAAAGTTGGCAATAATGCTCAAACTTTATCTCAAAATTTCAACTTCTTTAGATTGCGCTGTTCAAATCAAAAGGTGTGACCAAACCATGATAAAGCCTAAAGGCTCGGTCATGTTTTTTACACGAATAACATTTCTCTGTCAATGAACAGAGAGTATAGCAAGGGACTAAAGGCTTTCCAACTATTAAGAACGCAGTATGTTTTTTTTTTACCTAATCACTGCGTTCTTATAAAGCAAGAATTAAACTTTATCTGTTCGGGCTAACGATAACTGCGCCGCCGCCGGTATTAAAATTGGTATCGCTATTCGTTGCAACGATAATCGCTGCAGCAACAGCACCGCCAGCTGCTAACAACAATGCAGCTAAGGCACCACCGCTCATCGGTCCCCAGCCACCACCAGCGGCTTGTGGTACGCACTTGCTACCTGCGGTTGCTTGTCCTGCCGAAGCATTTTTTCCTGCCGCGACTTGTTGGTCATTACCACCGGCACGCAGAATAGCTAAGCCGCTCTGTGTTTCAACTCTGGTATTTCCGCATTGAACGTCAACAAAGAAAATGTTCGCTTGTTTTTCGTCAGCGGTTGTTGCACCGTCTTTGGTATTAATAACAGATGTTTTGCCGACGCTGTTTCTAACAGAAATTTTTCCTGCGCTAAGCTCGCCGCTCAATCCACCTTCATTAAAGCTAATTTTCAAGGTTGTATTTGGAAGTAATTCGACACGTCCGAGTTTTCCAAGGCTAACAAGCGCACTGGAACCTTCTCCGGTAACGATAGTGCTGTCCGAAAAGATTGTCGCACCTGAAATAGCTGTTTGTCCGTTCACTGATACCTGACCGGAAACTGTAAGTTCTCCTGTCGGAGTTATCTGTCCCGGCACAGCTAAAACGACCATTGAGTAAACGCTCAGCACTGCAATTGATAAGCACAAAGCAATGAGTTTGCGGTTTAAGGTTTTCTTAGTCATCTCTCTCCTCCTGATATTTAGACCAAAAGCTAAGCTATGATCCGGTCAAAAGTTAGCTTTGGTATCGTTTTATGTTGAGTGGATGTTTTTCCTGCCCACTCAATCTTTTAGGTTTCAAAATACGATTGGCAGGGAAGACTTTGGGAACTGCTAATTAGAGCTTCACCTATCCTATAACCACAGCTTTTTTACACGAATCTCTAAAGGCTGTCAATAAACATCTTCTTCATTTACAAAGAATCTCAGCTTAATCCTCAAACAAGTTTCAGAACAGATTAAAAAGTCTTATGTACACAATTACTTTTGCTCACGAATCTGAATCCCTAAAGCTTTCATTCTTCTGTAAAGGTGGCTTCTGTCAACACCCATAACCTCGGCTGTTTTTGTGATATTGCCGTCTGTTTCAGACAATTTTCGCTGAATAAATTCGCGATGATAGGCATCTGTCGCCTCTTTGAACGACGGGAAACGATAAGAAGAAGCCTGCGGTTCTTCGCCGCTTAAAACCGGTAAATCCTCAACAGTTACTTTTTGCTTTTCGTGCATTATAACAACACGTTCGATTGTATTTTTAAGTTCACGCACATTACCGACCCAACTGTAATTTTGAAGCACTTCCATTGCATTTGGCTCAAAAACTTTTGGCTTCTTTCTGTAATTAGCCGAAAACTTTTTATTGAAATGTTCTACTAAAAGAGGTACATCTTCAATACGCTCTCTTAATGGTGGAATTTCAAACGGGATTACATTCAAACGATAAAATAAATCCGCACGAAAATCCCCTTTTTCTATCAAGTCATCAAGGTTTTTATTCGTAGCCGTCAGCACGCGAACATCAACCTTTATCGCGTTGTTGCTCCCGACAGCTTCAAAACGTTGTTCTTCCAAAACGCGCAAAACTTTTGCCTGTACACGCGCACTCATGTCTCCGATTTCATCCAGAAACAAGGTCGCGCCGTCTGCAAGTTCAAACTTCCCTTTTTTCGCACCCGTCGCACCCGTAAACGAACCTTTGACGTGACCGAATAATTCCGATTCGATTAACTCTTCTGGAATCGCCGCTGAATTGACTTCGACAAACGGACTTGTGGCACGACGCGATTGTTTGTGAATCGCACGTGCAACAAGTTCTTTACCCGTTCCAGATTCACCCGAAATTAAAACGCGCCCGTCTGTCGGAGCAACCACGGCAATCTGTTTTCTCAATGCACGCATGACAACCGAATCGCCAATCATCACATATTCCTGACCAAGTTCTTCAGCCATCTGAGCGTTGACGCGCTCAAGTTCACGTTGTCGAAGAGCGTTACGAACTGTCAAAACAGTCTTTTCAATCGAAAGCGGTTTTTCCACGAAATCAAATGCGCCGAGTTTCGTAGCACGAACTGCTGTCTCAATTGTTCCATGACCGGAAATCATAATGACAGACGCATCATTTCCTTCTTCGCGCAAACGCTTCAAAGTCTCAAGCCCGTCAATTTTAGGTAACCACACATCTAGCAAAATACAACCGTAAGAATTTCGTGCAACGTTTTTTAAACACTCTTCGCCCGAAGCCACCGTCTCAACCGTGAAGCCCTCGTCCTCCAACACGCCGCGCAGTGTCTCGCGTATCCCGCGCTCGTCGTCAACAATTAAAATTGAATTTGTCATCGGTTGGAAAACAGTTTAACGGTTTGATGTCCTTGTGAAAAGTCTTTGAGACAGGTATGTGTTTAGTCGGCAATTCTCATTTTGTAAACTATCTTTAGCCCGTGTGGGCGATAGCGTAAAGCCCCGTATCGCCCGCATACACGGGCGACAAACTGTCTGTCGCCCATTTCATAGGCTTAAAATGTTGTCCGTTACTCTACCCCGCGCTTTCGCGCACGGGGCGGCGAAGCGGGGTGCTGACACCTGCTTCGCAGGTTAAAAGCAGAAACCCAAAATGAGAATTGCTGGTGTTTAGTGTGAGGGCTTTGCAGAAGCAACAATGCGAAAGCCAAAGTTGATGTAGCGGTTGCCCGCGACGTACCAGACGCGGTAAGCAGAGCGCAAGCTGTGACCATTGTAATACCAGCTACCACCACGCAGAACTCGCTGACTTGAATCTCCCTTACTCACATTTGCAGAGCCGTTCGTCGGCAACCCTTCATAACTTTCCGTGTATATATCTTCGCACCATTCCCAAACATTCCCGTGCATATCATACAAATCAAACCCGTTTGGCTGATAACGTCCTACCTTCGTTGTTCTTCTTTTGTATTCCCCTTTCGGCGCACTGCCGTAAGGATAATTACCGTCAAAATTTGCCTGCGATGACGATAAGGAATCTCCGAATGAAAAGACCGTTGTTGTTCCAGCCCGACAGGCATATTCCCACTCCGATTCGCTTGGCAAACGATAGACAAACCCGTCATTCAATGCGTTCAGTTTCTTGATAAATTCTTTCACATCGTTCCAAGAAACATTCTCGACAGGGCAATCATCACAATCGTTGAAACGGCTTGGATTATTTCCCATAACACCCTGCCATTGAGCTTGTGTTACTTCAAATTTACCCATGTAAAATTTGTAGCCGATTGTTACACGGTGATGCGGACTCTCATCCGTGCTTCTGCCTTTTTCAGTTGTTAGCGAACCCATACAAAAACTGCCTGACGGTAATTCGACAAACTCCAAAGGCACACCATTCGGCAAATTGGCTGTGTGCGTCCGCCCGGTTGCTTTTGTCGGGGACTTCGCTGTGCAAACCTTAGGTTTATTGTTTTTCTTTGGTGTGGTCGTCTTTTTTGGCGTAATCGTTTTCGGTGTCGGCTTTGGTTGCTCTGAAACGCTCGCCTGCGCTGAAACGGAAATTGGCAGAAGCGATAACATTAAAACTACAAAGCACACTTTCGTCTTTATCATACTTCTCGCCCTTATTTACCTTAATCATTTTAGTCGTTTTTTTGCTATCGGTTGATTTTGCGTCTTGTCGCCGCTGCAGTTATAAAACATTTGCGACGGGCAGTTCAACGATAAACTTCGAGCCTTTTGGCAGGTTTGATTCAGTGTGTATCCTACCACCGCCGTTTCCTATGATGATGCGTTGTATGTCGGTCAAATATTCAAAGGTGGCGATTCAATTAACAAAGCCTGTTGACCGCCAAGATGCCAAGCCAATTCAAACGCAGATGTACTGAATTCTTTTGCATTTGGTCCATCAAGCGGGTCGAGTGCTTTGACAACATCGCTTCTTACTTCAATCAGCACGACTGCATGAGAGGCATCTGGATAACCCAGGATGTGACGCTCAACGCCAACGATAGGATAAGAGCCTTTTCGCAAGGCATCACGCAAATCGTCCAAGTTCCAATCGTTGTGAACCGACGCAACGGCTTCTGCTTTTTGTAAGTGATAACAAGCTGTCTTCAGAGAAAGCCCTAACTGTGTGTGTGTTAACAATTGCCGAATGTGTTTTTCAGATAGGTGTAAATCAAAGTCGGACAAAACCATCCGCACACAAGCGGCAACGCATGAAGTCGAGAGTTCTTGAGTTTGCCAACCTATCATTCGATAATTCCGTTTTTAGAGGCTAGTGCTAAAGCGCGTTGACGCAAGCCTTCTGCCGAAGGTGGACCAAACAATTCTCCCGTTGCCGCATTTAAGTAGATGTCGCCAATCACTCCTAGTGCGCCAACATTTGGATAAGCCAATTCAACGGGTAAATGCCAATGAAAAGTTTCTGGCTCAAAGACGGCAGATGTTACATGAATAGCGAAACCCACTTCATCATGCAACCAACGATTTACAAAACAAATTGCATCATTCGCAGTTGGAATTGATAACTGTGGAGCAATTAAAACATCAGAGATATTTTCCTCAATTCTTTCCATATAAAAACTCCTTATTAACAATTGCAGTTATAAAACATTTGCGACGGGCAGCTCAACGATAAACTTCGAGCCTTTTGGCAGGTTTGATTCAGCACGAATTTTGCCGCCGTGTTCAATGATAATGCGTTGTACGATTGCTAAGCCTAAACCTGTGCCACGTCCCTTTGTTGAAAAATAGGGTTGGAATAATTTTGGAAAATCCTGATACGCGATGCCATGTCCGTTGTCTTTGATTTCCGCTAAAAGAAGACCGCGTGATGTGTCGTATGAGGTTTTTATTTTTATCACTCGCTTTTCGTCTTTGATTTCTTCTAATGCCTCAAGCGCATTATCAATCAAATTTACAAAAGCGCGTCTTAGCTGTTCCGTATCAATCATTGCCTGCGGCAATTCTTCTGCAAGCTGAATATCAATCTCTACATTGTCCAATCTGTCTTCATAAAGGGCAATTGATTGCGTCAATACTTTGTTCAAATCAGTTGGTTCGAGCTTCGCTTTCGGCAGCCGTGCGAAATCAGAGAACTCGTCAACCATTGCTTTTAATCCTGAAACTTCCCGTTTTATAGTAGCCGTGCATTCATTGATGATTCTTTCAAAGCCTTCTGCCCCGTTTCCGTTTTCTGCGTAATAACGCTGATAATTTTTCGCTATGCGTTCGGCTGAAAGCTGAATTGGTGTCAGAGGATTTTTTATTTCATGTGCCATGCGACGTGCAACTTCCCCCCATGCGGCAGCGCGTTGTGCCATCAAAAATTCAGACAAATCTTCGATGACGATAACAACACCGCTTGTTCTCTTCTCTTGCGGTTGCAAAGCCGTAGCAGTCAATGCAACCGGCAAAGACGAACCGTTTCCGTTTGCGCCTAGTTCCGTTTGTTCGGTTGCGCGTCCTGTGCGGCGTGCACGGCGGACTAATCTCTCAATAATTGCCAAATCGTTTTCAACGATGATTGATGACAAAGGAGAGTGCTCCACTTTTGAGCTTTCAATCTGCAACATCAATGCGGCTGATGCGTTGATTGTTGTTACGCAATCTTTGTCATCCAGAGAAATAACGCCCGTCGAAAGCGATTTCAAAACGGTTTCGATGTAATTTCGACTTATTTCCAACTCCGCGTTTTTGTTTCTTAATTCCGAAGCGTTCGCGTTTAATTCGTGTCTGTTCTTTTCAAGTTGCGCCGTCATCTGATTAAACGAATCAACAAGTGTAGCCAATTCGTCTTCGGCTATGGTTTCGACGCGGTGCGACAGGTTTCCTTTTGCGATTTCGTTTGAAGCTTCGGCAAGTGCTTTTATCGGCGTGGCAATTCCGCGCGCCAGATAAATCGCCATCCAACTCGACGCGAATAACAAAAGCAAGGTCAATAAACTTAAAGTCGAAATACCTTGCGAACGAACCTGTTTTTGACTCTGTTTCAGTTCGTCAAATTTGCTTGGAGCATTGCTTATAATCTCGCTGAAATTTTCTTCACTACGCCGTTGCGGAACTAGAACTAAAGTTTTTCCGTCTGACATCGAGACGACGGCTAAATCAAATTCCTGATTGTCGGTTAATGTCTTGTCCGATTTATTTTTGAGTCCTACGGAAACCGCCTGTTTTATCTCCTCACGGTCTTTTTCCGCTAAGTTCGCTTCACTACTTGAAATGAGGCTTCCGTCGGCGTTTGAGATTGTGACAAATGCAAACCCGCTTTTTTTCACCAATCGTGTGAGTAATTCTTCGTTGATGTCGCTGGTTTGATTTGGGTCGGTGTTGTCACTCTTTTTTTGGTCTAGCAGAATTGCTAACGCTTTTGCGGTTGTTTCGGTATTCTCTGTCTGTTCACGTCTGGCGCGTTCCTGAACTTTACGCGCTTCGTCAATAATTTCAAGCGGGCTAAACCATTTGTCTATTGAACGGTTCACAAACAAAAACGAAAAGAAAGCCATCGCGCAAATCGGCAAAAAACTCACTAAAACAAACGCCATCAAAAACTGCGTTCTAATTTTTGAGCCGATTTCTTTCTGTTTATACTCGCGCCTGAGTTTGACCAGGTTACGCAAAAACATGAACGCGAAAATCACGAACGCAATAAAATTGAACGACGAAAGTGCAAAGACAATAAGGTTGTAAGAGGTTGTGTCGGGCGGAATAAAACGCCAGGCTGACATCTGTAAAACAACCAACCCTGCAAACAAAATCAACGTCATTGCTCCCAACAAAAAAGGCGTAAAACGACTCTGACGTTTCTGTTTTATATTTTTCTCGCGTTTTGATTCCGGGTTCATACTTCTTACCTCGCGCAAAATTTTAGCAGACGTAGAAAGTAAACCGTGAATAGAAGTTCGTAAATAGTAAATTGTAGTTTGTAAATAGAAAGTTCTTAAAGCGATTCACTATTCACCATTTACGATTCACGATTCACGAATTACTATTCAACAAAACTATGACAAATCCTGTTTTTAATTCTTTCGGAAGATTCAGAAGCGGCTGGCGTTTTCTCTTTTACATACTTGCTTACATCGGTACGGTTGCAACCGTTGGCGGTTTGTTTGGTGCAATGCTGGCACTGACACTTGGCATCGAACGCGCAAAACAACTTTTAGACGGACAGATAGGCTACATTCAACAAGGTGTTTTATTGCTCGTTGTTGCCATATTTGTCGGCTGGCTTTGCAGTCTGTTTTTAGAAGGTCTGCCTTTTAAGGCTTTGGGCTGGAATTTTCATAGAGGCTGGCTGAAAGATTTTATCGTTGGTTCAATCATAGGCGCGTTGTCGGTTGCGTTTGCAATTTTAATAATACTAGCCTCCGGCGGTTACAGTTTTTCATTCAATCAATCCGCATCACCCTCAGCAATTGCAAAAACAGCTATCTTATCTTTTGTAGTCTTTGTTATTGCGGCGGCTTCAGAAGAAACAGCATTTCGCGGTTACGGGCTTCAAACTATGGCCCGTTCAAATATTAAATGGGCTTGGCTTTCAATCCTGCTTTTATCTTTTGCGTTCGGGTTTGTTCATCTTGGCAACCCGAACACAAATTTCTGGTTTACGTTTATAAACACGGCTGTTGCAGGCGTTTGGCTTTCGGTTGCATATTTGAAAACGCGAAGCCTTTGGTTTCCGCTTGGCGTACATTGGGCTTGGAATTGGGTGATGGCGGCGATTTTCGGCATCCCTGTAAGCGGCATTACGGGAATAACGCCCGCACCTTTATTGAAAGTTTCAATCAGCGGACCGACGTGGCTATCCGGCGGGAGTTACGGTGTTGAAGGCGGAATTGCTTGCGCGATTGCCGTTCTGTTTTCAACCATAACAATCTTGTTTCTTCCTTTAGCAAAACCTACGGAAGAAATGTACGCGCTGACATCAAAAGAAAATCCGTTGACGCTCTCCATCTAAACCTAAGCGGTTATAGATGTAGATTCTAAAGACACGCTTTGTGCAGCCACATACGTTATGTCTTTACGGGTTTGCCCAGCCCGTTTCAAGATTACTTGAGCAGA
>Ga0187894_10004894_pt1 | contig 14031 bp, 13 predicted proteins | sample GBC1701081metaG_FD_136650 | JGI IMG/M metagenome (GOLD analysis project Ga0187894, IMG submission 136650) | White microbial mat communities from a lava cave in the Kipuka Kanohina Cave System on the Island of Hawaii, USA - GBC170108-1 metaG ...
GAGCAAGGAAGGCTGGGACGCCGTCTGGCCCGACCTCGCCAAGAGCGAGCGCTGGCAGAAGGAAAGCAACAAGACGCTGATCGCCGAGGAGATCTGCCGGCGCCAGGCCGCGGCCTGCATGCCCGTGAGCCGGCGCGTCGTGGTGAGCGGCGAGGAGCTGACCGACGCCCAGGCAACGTTCGACCAGCAGACCAACCGGCCGATCGTCAGCTTCCGCTTCACGACCTCGGGTGGCCGCGCCTTCTGCCGTGCCACCACCGACAATATCGGCAAGCCGCTGGCCATCGTGCTCGACGAGCGCGTGATCAGTGCACCGGTGATCCAGTCGGCGATCTGCGGCGGCAGCGGCATCATCACCGGCAACTTCACCACCCAGCAGACCAACGAGCTGTCGCTGCAGCTGCGCTCGGGCGCCCTGCCCGCGACCTTGACGGTGATCGAGCGCCGCACGGTGGGCGCTGACCTCGGTGCCGACGCGATCCGCGCCGGCACCATCGCCGCCATCGTCGGCACGGCCCTGGTCGTGTTCTTCATGTTCCTGTCGTACGGGCCGATCTTCGGCGGTTTCGCCAACCTTGCCATGGCGGTGAACCTGATCATGGTGTTCGCCGGCATGTCGGTGCTGGGCGCCTCGCTCACACTGCCGGGCATCGCCGGCCTGGTGCTGACGGTCGGCATGGCCGTCGACTCCAACGTGCTGATCTACGAGCGGGTGCGCGAGGAGCAGAGCCTGGGCCGGCCGCCGATCTCGGCGCTCACCGCCGGCTACGAGCGTGCCATGTCGGCCATCATCGACGCCAATCTCACCACCCTGATCGCCGGCGTGCTGATGTTCGGCTTCGGGTCGGGGCCGATCAAGGGTTTCGCCACGACGCTGTCGCTGGGCCTGCTGACGTCGATGTTCAGCTCGACGATTTTCACCCGCATGGTGCTGGGCCTGTGGCTGCGCTGGCGCCGCCCGCGCGAACTGGTGATTTGAGGCATCGATGTTCAAGCCCGTTCGCCTGCTGCCGAGCAAGACCAACTTCGATTTCCTTGGCAAGCGCAAGTTGGCCCTGGTGCTGTCAACGATCATCAACGTCGCCTCGATCGTGCTGGTGATCGTCGTCGGCCTCAATTTCGGCATCGACTTCCAGGGCGGCATCGCCATCGAAGCGAAAACCCTGAAGGGCGATGCCGATCTCGCCGAGACGCGGCGCATCTCGGCCGGCCTGGGCCTGGGCGAGGTCTCCCTGCAGGAGTTCGGTGCCAAGGACACGATCCTGATCCGCATCCAGCGCCAAAAAGGCGACGCGACCTGCGTCGCCAACGCCAGCCGCCTGCTGACCAAGGCGATGGGCGCCGGCTGGAGCGTCAAGCCGGTCGCCAACACGCAATCCGGCAATCTCGAACTGAGCGCACCGGGCCGCCTCTCCGACGATCAGGCGCGGACCGCCGCCACGTCCATCGGGCTCGCCGACAATCTGGTGCGGTCGGGTCCGTCGCCAACGACCGTGGCACTGGAGCAGGACCAGCGCGACGAATGGTGCCAGCAGGTGGCGATCCAGGTGGCCAAGGACGCGCTGTCGGGCGCCTACGATTTCCGCCGTACCGAGTCGGTCGGCCCCAAGGTCGGTGGCGAACTGCTCAGTACCGGCATCATTTCAGTCGGTCTCGTTCTGCTCGCGATCGCGATCTACGTCTGGGTGCGTTTCGAGTGGCAGTTCGGCGTCGCTGCCCTGCTCGCCCTGGTGCATGACGTGCTGACCACTGTCGGCCTGTTCGCGATCACCCAGCTTGAATTCAACCTCACGGCACTGGCGGCGCTGCTGACCATCGCCGGATACTCCATCAACGACACGGTCGTGGTGTTCGACCGCGTGCGCGAAAATCTGCGGCGCTACAAGAAGCTGTCGTTGGTCGAACTGCTCAACGTCAGCACCAACGAAACACTGGCTCGTACCCTGATGACGTCGGGCACCGTGTTCCTGGCGGTGATGGCCCTGGTGCTGTTCGCCGGTCCGGTGCTCTACAGCTTTTCCATCGCCATGCTGTGGGGCGTCGTCGTCGGTACCTATTCGTCGATCTGGATCGCCAACGCCGGCCTGGTCTACATGAACTTCCGGCCTGATCGCGTACGGACCGGCGACGATGACAAGGAAAAGAGCGGCGTCACCGATGTCCAGGTGCGCCCCTAACCCCTGGGAGCGCGGGCCTCTGGCCCGCTCATGTCGGACGAAAGCAAGGCTTTCGCTTGATGCGGGCGGACCGCCCGCGCTCCCAGGCCGGCACATCCGTCAACTGCTGATGGAGGGACGCCATGTCCCTGCCCACCGACAAGACCCTGCCGACACCGGACCCACGCGAGCGCCAGCTGATCCAGACCTACGGGCCCGGGCACTTCCGCATCAGCGACGTCGACCATCAGGGTGCCGTGCTGGTGCTGCCGCACCACACAACGGCGTGGGCCGTTGCTGCTGCCACCGACATCGCGCCCGACAACCTCGCGGCGGTCATCGCGGCGTCACCGCCGGTCGAGGTACTGGTGGTCGGCTGTGGCGCCAAGGCCGCCTTCATCCCGCCGTCCAGGCGCAACGCGCTCAAGGCACACGGGCTGGTGCTCGAGGTCATGGACACCGGCGCCGCCTGCCGCACCTATAACGTATTGCTGGCCGAAGGCCGCCGCGTCGCCGCCGCGCTGATACCGGCGTGATCTTGTCGTCCTGAGCGAAGGACCTGTTAGACCGTCGCTTCGCACGGGCTGATCGATAGCGCATGTGCGTCAGTCTTTGTGGCCCGTGCGGTACAACGGCTCAAAGGGTCCTTCGCTGCGCTCAGGACGACATACAATCACTCCGCGGCGCGGTCGAACTGCAGCTCGGCGAGGCGGGCGTAGAGGCCGCCACGGGCGGCGAGCTCGCGATGCGTGCCGCTTTCGACGATGCGGCCCTGGTCCATCACGACGATCCGGTCGGCCTTCAACACCGTCGCCAGCCGATGGGCCACGATCAGCGTGGTGCGGTTGCGGGTCAGGCGATCGAGTGCCGTCTGCACGGCAAGCTCGCTTTCGGCGTCCAGCGCGCTGGTGGCCTCGTCGAGCAAGAGTACGTCGGGATCGCGCAGGATCGCACGTGCAATGGCGATGCGCTGGCGCTGGCCGCCGGACAGCCGCACGCCGCGCTCGCCGAGGAACGTGCCGAGCCCCTGCGGCAGGGCTTCGAGGAATTCCAGTGCATAGGCCGTTTCGGCGGCAGTGCGCACCTCGGCGTCGCTGGCGTCGGGCCGGCCGTAGCGGATGTTGTCCAGCGCACTGGCGGAGAACAGCACCGGCTCCTGCGGCACGATCGCCATGCGGGCGCGCAGGTCGGCAAGCCTCGCCTGGCTGATATCGATGCCATCAAGCCGCACCTTGCCGGCCTGCGGATCATAGAACCGTAGCAGCAGGCCGAAGACCGTGGTCTTGCCGGCGCCCGAAGGACCGACCAGCGCCACGCTTTCACCGGGCGCCACCTGCAAGGCGAAATGGTCGAGCGCCGGCATGTCGGGCCGCGCCGGATAGCGAAACGTCACGTCCTCGAAAGAGACCGCACCGCCACCCGACGCCGGCAACGTCACGGGCGACGCGGGATCGGCGACGGGCGACTGCGTCGCCAGCAACTCGGCGATTCGCTCGGCCGCACCGGCGGCGCGCTGCAGGTCGCCGATCACTTCGCTGATCGCACCGGCCGATCCCGCCGCGACCACGGCATAGAACACGAAGGCCGATAGGTCGCCAGCGGTGATGCGTCCTGACAGCACGTCGTGACCACCGATCCACAGCAGCACGCCGACGGCACCGAAGACCAGCAGGATGACGATGCCGGTCATGACGGCGCGCTGGAAGATCCGGCTGCGCGCCGTGCCGAAGGCAGCCTCGACCAGGCCGATGAAGTGCTGTGCCTCGCGCTGCTCATGGCCGAATGACTGCACGGTGCGGATCGCATCGACCCGCTCTCCGGCGTAGGATGTGAGGTCGGCAATGCGCTCCTGGCTCAGCCGTGACAGGCGCCGCACGCGGCGGCCCAGCACGATGATGGGCACCACCGCCAGGGGCACCACGGCCAACGCCAGCAATGTCAGCCGTGGGCTGGTAATGACCAGCATGGCGGCGCCACCGACGAACATCAGCGTGTTGCGGACGGCCACCGAGACCGACGAGCCTACCACCTGCTCGATCAGGGTCGTGTCCGTCGTCAGCCGGCTCATAACGTCGCCCGTGCGGGCCGTCTCGAACCAGGCCGGGCTCAACTTCAGCACGTGGGCGAAGGCGTCGCGTCGCAGGTCCGCCACCACGCGCTCGCCCAGCCACGAGACGAAGTAGAAGCGGCCCGCCGATGCGAGTGCCAACACCGCCACCGCCGCCAGCAGTGACGCCAGCGCGTAGTCGAGCACGTCGGTGCGGCCGGCAGCAAAGCCGCGATCAATCAGAGCGCGCAGGCAGGCGCCGAATGCCAGCACGGTGGATGCCGCGACCAGCAAGGCCAGCAGGGCCAGGGCCACACGACTGAGATAGGGCCGCAGGTAGGGCAGCAGCAACCGCAGCGGCCGCAGGTTGCGCCGTTTGCCGGGCTCGGCCGTGTCAACGCTCATGCGCGGCCCGGGCCTTAGTCCAGGGCGACGGCAACACCGGTCGCCGTCGCCAGCTCGCCGGCCAGCAGTTCGAGCAGGTCCCGCCCCTGCCGCGTGTCGCGCCAGGCGCCGGAAGTCGCATCCTGGCTGAAATGCCAGGCGCCCGATTGCGGCGAGGAGAGCCACACCTGCTGGGTCGGTGCGTGCTTGTTGATCACGTAAGTCCCACCGCTCTCGAGAGTCACGTTCAGGATGCCGCCTTCGTAATCGACCTCGGCGACGTCGGCCAGCGCCTCCTCCAGCCGGTCGGCGAAGCGGTCGAGCAGGCGCGTGGCGGTCACATCGAAGCTGGCAGTCATGGGCGGTTTCACGGCAGGGGGCACAAATCCTTGAAAATCAAGGCCTTGTTGGGCCCTATAGCAGGCCATGGGGGCGCCAACAAGCGAGCCGGTCGAGGCAAATCGCAGCGGCCCTCATTCCCACACCTCTTGCAAGCAACAAGCTTGCTCCCCGGCGGCGCCTCCTATATAAGGCGCCCCTCGCACGCAGAGAGCCGCCATGAAGCAAGGCATTCATCCTGACTACCACGACCTCACCGTCGTCATGACCGACGGTTCGTCGTTCACGACCCGCTCCACCTATGGGAAGGCGGGCGCGACCTTGCGGCTCGACATCGATCAAAAGACCCATCCGGCATGGACCGGCGTCAACAAGATCGTAGACCGTGGCGGCCGCATGTCGCGGTTCAAAGAGAAATTCGGCAACATCGGGCTGGCGGCCAAGAAGTAACGGTCGCCTCGACAGCGCCAACGCCCGGCTGTTGCGCCGGGCGTTTCGTTTTTGGGGACCCGCCATCCCCGAACGATCCCCCGGCGACTCGTTTCGCAAGGGGGACCATATGTGCGCGTTCGATATCCGTATCCTGGGTGCCGGGGACGAGCCGCGTCTGGAGGCATTCTTCGCCCGTAACCCCGACCTCACCCTGTTCCAGCGTTCCAATCTGCGCCGAGCCGGCGCCGTCGACGATGGCCGTCGCTACGGCGGCACCTACGCCGCTGCGCTGGCCAACGACGAGGTCGTGGGTGTCGTCGCCCACTACTGGAACGGCAATGTGATGCCCCTCGCACCGACCGGCGGCCAGGCCGTACGCGCCCTGCTTGATGCAGCGCTGACGGCGTCCGGCCGCGAGATCCTCGGCGTGGTGGGCAGCTGGGATCAGGTCGCCGCGACCCTGATGCATTCGGCGCTGCGCGGCCGGATCGCCAAGCGCTGCGCGCGTGAGATCCTGTTCGCGTTGCCGCTCACCGAGCTGGTCGTGCCGCGCGCCCTGTCAGCCGGCGACATCACGGTGCGCGGCATGAGTGACGACGACCTGCCCCTGCTCGCGGCGTGGCGCGTGGAATACCTTGTCGAGATGTTCGACCTGCCACGCACGGCCACGACCTGGGATGCCGCGGCGCAGGACATCGCGGCACTGCATGCCGAAGGCCGTGCCTGGGTGGTCGAAACCCAGGGTCGGCCGGTGGCCTTCACAGGCTTCAACGCGGCGCTACCCGACGTGGTCCAGGTGGGCGGCGTCTACACACCGCCGTTCGGCCGCGCCCGTGGCTTCGCGCGCGTGGCAGTCGCCGGCAGCCTGCTGCAGGCGCGCCAAGCCGGCGCCGGGCGCGCCGTGCTGTTCACCGATGTGAGCAACAACGCAGCGCAGCGAGCCTATCGCGCACTCGGCTTTGAGCCGATCGGCGACTGGGGTTTGGTGCGCTTCTGAGCCCTGATGTCCGGTGCCTTCGGGCACCGGACATCACATCAGGCCGTTTGCACCGTCGCGCGTGCTGGCATCGCCGAGCTGCGAGCCGCCATCGCAGTCGAGGATCGTGCCAGTGACATACTTCGCCGCCGCGCTGCAGAGGAACGCCGCCGCGTCGCCGATCTCGTCCTTGGTGCCGTAGCGACGCAACGGGATGCGGTCCGTGAGCGCTTTCACGGACTCCGGTGTCGGCGTCAGCCGGGCCATGCCTTCGGTATCGGCAATCGGACCCGGCGAGATGCCGTTGACCCGCACACCCAGCGGTCCCCACTCCATGGCAAGCACACGCACGAGGTGATTGATGCCGGCCTTGGCGGCGCAGACATGGGCCTGCAGCATGCGGGCGTTCACCGCCTGCCCTGCGGTGATCGCAATCAGCGATGCGCCGGGACGATTGAGGTGAGCGTAAGAGGCGCGAAAAACGTTGAACGTTCCGTTGAGATCGATATCGACAACTGTGCGGAATCCGTTGGCTGACATGCCCAGCGCCGGCGCCACGAAGTTGCCGGCCGCGCCCGAGATCACGATGTCGAGCGGGCCGAAGGCAGACGCAGCCTTCGCCAGCGCTTCTTCGACGGATGCATAGACCCGCACGTCACACGACAGGCCGAGCGCAACGTCCGTGCCGCCAATCTCGGCCGCGGCATTGGTTGCCTTCTGCGGATCGCGGCCGGCGACTGAAACGCGGGCACCCAGGCCAGCCAGGCGCTTGGCAATGCCGAGATTGATGCCTGATGTGCCGCCGGCGATGAAGGCCGTCTTGCCGGCGAACAGATTCTCCCGAAACGGATCCATGGTGTCTGCCTCCTGAGGCCGACGACTTAAGCGCGCCCTGGCGGCGCCGTCGACCCCGATATCGATTCGACCGCAGACCGGAACAGGTCGAACCCCTCGGGACCTGGGAGCGCGGGCGTCCCGCCCGCGCATATCAGGCGAAATCAGAAAGTTCGCCTTGAGCGGGCCAGAGGCCCGCGCTCCCAGGAGCATGATTCTAATGCAGCGGAACGCTCTCTAGGCTGCGAGCGCTTGTGCCTGCGGCTTGTCGCGGAAGGCAGCGCCCTCATGCGTCAGCAGCCAGCGCTTGCGATCGAGGCCACCGCCGTACCCGGTCAGCGAACCGTCGAAACCGATCACGCGATGGCAGGGTACGACCACGCTGATCGGGTTGGCGCCGTTGGCAAGACCGACCGCGCGCATGGCGCGCGGCATGTCTAGCTTGATGGCAAGCGCGCCATAGCTCAGGGTCTTGCCGGCCGGAATGCTGCACAGCGCCTTCCACACTTTGCGCTGGAACGGCGTGCCGCCAGTGCGCCAGCCGATGGTCCTGAGCCGCGTGAGATCACCGGCGAAGTAGTCGTCCAGCGCACGGCGGATGTCGGCCGGCGCACGGCCGGGCAACAGGTCGACCGTACCATATTGCCGGCGTAGCAATCGCTCCAGGCGGCTTTCGAAGTCGCTCCAGTCGAGCATGCGCAGAAACCCGTCGCTATCGGTGACGAGCAGCGCTTCGCCGATCGGTGTCTTCAGGCGGTCGAGGCGAAAACGGTCAGGCGGCGCGGCGGTCATCGGTTGTCTCCTTGTCAAGGATCGCGTTCTGGGCATCGGCAGCCCACAGATGCAGAGCGGCATAGGCACGCCAGGGCCGCCACGACTCGGCACGGGCCAGCAACCGCACGGGCGACGGCCGCGTTCCGGCGGCATCGGCCATGGCACGCAACAAGCCGATGTCGCTGGCCGGGAACGCATCGGGTTCGCGCAACTCGCGCATGGCAATGTACTGCGCCGTCCATTCACCGATGCCGGTCAGCGACTGAAGGCGGGTGATCGCCTCATCGAGGCTGCGACGCGGACCGAAGATCATCGGGTCGGCGACTACCGCCGCCGCCAGCGATCGCAACGCCGCGGCGCGCGCGCCAGGCATGCCGAGCGCGGCGAGATCGGCCGCAGCCAACCGATCGGGCGCGGGAAACACATGCGTCAGGCCCGGCATCGCACCATCCATCGGCGGCAGCGCCTCGCCGTGGACTCGCACCAGCTTGCCGGCGAGCCCGGTCGCGGCCGCGACCGTGATCTGCTGGCCCAGGATGGCGCGCACGGCCAGCTCGAAGCCGTCCCAGGCACCGGGCACGCGCAGCCCGGGCCGCGCGGCGAGCAGCGGTGCCAAGGTGGGATCCTGCGTCAGATGGGCGCCGATCGCGACGGGATCAGCCGCCAGATCGAAAACGCGGCGCACGCGCGCAATGATCGTCGGCAGCGCGCGCAGATGCGGAAAGCGCACGGTGACCTTGACGCGCGCGCCGGCGGCGGGCTCGACCATCAACGTGCCCTTGCCGTCGCCGATCGCGATCGTGCGCGCGTAGCGCTCGCCCGCAACGACCTCGACACCCGGGATCGCGCGCGCCGCCAGGAACGCCAGCATGGCGGTCCAGTCATACGGCGGCCGATAGGCCAGCATGACGGATACCGCACCGGCGCCATCGCTCGCGGTGTGCGTACTGCGGCTTCGCCGCAGCGCGATCGGCGGCCGGTCGAAGAGCTGCTGGAAGGTTTCGTTGAAGCGCCGCACGCTGCCGAAGCCGGCCGCGAGGGCGACCTGGGCCATCGACAGCTGCGTATCATGGATCAGCTGCTTGGCCAGCAGCACGCGCCGCGTTTGCGCCACGGCGATTGGCGATGCCCCGAGATGCTGGCGGAACAGCCGGCGCAGCTGGCGCTCGCCGACGCCCAGACGATCGGCCAGCGCTTCGACGTCGGCGGCATCCAGCGCGCCGCTTTCGATCAACGCCAGTGCTCGTGACACCGTGTTGGACGTGCCGCGCCAGGCGGCAAGGTCGGGTGAGGTTTCCGGCCGGCAGCGCAGACAGGGGCGGAAGCCCGCACCCTGCGCGCCCGTGGCGGTCGAAAAGAAGAGGACGTTCTCGCGCTTGGGCGTACGCGCCGGACAGATCGGCCGGCAGTAGATCCCGGTCGTCTTGACGGCGACAAACAGGCGTCCGTCAAAGCGGGCATCGCGCGTCTGGATGGCGCGGTAGCAGGCATCGTGATCGAGGTCCATGACCGCATCATCGCCCGCTTCCTCCTCGCCGTCTCGCGGTTTTCGGACATTGTCCTGGGGATCAGGGCTGTCGCTCTGAGCGCAGCCCTTTCCCGCCATGGACCAGGTCGGCATCGGGAAACGCCGGCGTGCCGTAGGTGCGAAACAGCTCCAACGCCTCCGCCATCTGCGCCCCAGACAGTAGCGCCGGTTCGCCAATGGCGCAGGCGCGCAGATACATGCCGGCCAGCGCCTCGACCTCGACAGCCAGCGCCAATGCCTTGTCGAGCGTGGAGCCGATGGCGATCAAGCCGTGATTAGCCAGCAGGCAGGCGCGCCGTCCCGCGAGTGCTGCCAGCGCCCGGTCGCTCAGCGCCTGCGTGCCGAAGGTGGCGTACGGCGCGCACCGGATCGAGTCGCCACCGGCCATGGCCACCATGTAATGGAACGCCGGGATGTCCCGGCGCAGCACCGCCAGGGTGGTGGCGAGCGGACCATGCGTGTGGATCACGGCCCCGGCATCCGGTCGCGCCGCCAGGATGTCGCGATGGAAGCGCCACTCCGACGACGGCCGCCGCGTGCCGTACCAGTGCCCGCTCAGGGTCATGGTCGGAATCTGGGCTGGCGTCATCGCATCGTAGGCAACCCCACTGGGCGTGATCAGGAACCGGTCGCTGCCGAGCCGCACGCTAGCGTTGCCCGACGTGCCCTGATTGATGCCCAATGCATTCATCCGCCGGCAGGTATCGATCACGGCGCGGCGCAACGTGGCTTCAGTGGGCTTCGCCGCGAGAGATTGTTTCGCCTTCGTCATGCCTGGCGCTCGGAAAGGGACCGTGTCTCCCCTGCCTCAGTGCGCGATCCTAGTCAAGAAAGCCTGCCAATCTCGGCAACCACAGGCTGATGCCGGGATAGTAGATGCACAGCAGCAAGCCAAGCACCTGCAAGGCGACGAACGGGTACATGCCACGATAGACGTCGGTCATGGTGACGCCGGGCGGCGCCGTGCCCTTCATGTAGAACAGCGTGGCGCCAAAGGGTGGTGTCATGAAGGCGGTCTGCAAGTTGACCGCGACCAGGGTGCCGAACCAGGTCATCAGGTGCGCCTGGCCTGCACCCGAACCAAGGTGGTCGGAGAAGTCGTACTTCGCCAGGATCGGGGCGAAGATCGGCAGCACGATCAGGCAGATCTCGAGCCACTCGAAGGGAAAGCCCAGCAGGAAGATCAGGACCATCACGAAAATCAGCATCTCCCACTTGGTGTCGATGCCCATGTGCGACAGGGTTGAGATCATCACGTCGTCGCCGCCCAGCAGGCGAAAAACGAGGGAGAAGCCGGTCGCACCAAGGAAAATCATGAACACGAGACCATTGGCGCGACAGCTCGAGCGGATGGCCTCATTCAACATCTTGATGTTCAACCGGTTATTCAGGGCCGCGATCAGCATCGAACCCAGCACACCGACACCGCCGCTCTCGGTCGGCGTCGCCCAGCCGGCGAAGATCGAACCGAGCACGATCACCATCAGCGTCGTCATAGGGAACATGCCGCGCCAGATCGTCCACCAGAACTCGCTGCGGCTCTGCGGCCCGTAGTCCGCCGTAAGCTTGGGCGCCATGCCGGGGCGCAGGACGGCGACGCCGAGGATGTAAAGGATATAGAGTCCCGACAGCAGGAAGCCTGGCGTGAAGCATGACAGGAACAGGTATCCGGCCGACGTGCCCAGCATCTCGGCCATCACCACCAGCATGATCGCCGGCGGGATGAGGATGCCCAGGGTACCAGCCGAAGCAATGGTACCGATCGCGAGGCGCTTGTCGTAGCCGGCCGCCAGCATCTGCGGCAGTGCGATCACCGACAGCGTGATCACCGCGGCGCCGACCACGCCGATCGGCGCCGCCAGGATGGTGCCCATCACCATCACGGCCACGGCCAAGGCCCCGGGCACGCGTTTCAGCATCACCTCGGTCGCGTCCAGCATCGCCTTGGCCGATCCCGATCGCTCCAGAATCGCGCCCATGAAGATGAACATCGGGACGGACGCCAGCACCGGGTCTATGGCGACCTGGCCCCACATGCGCAGGACGACATCGTATAGGCTGATCATGTTGAACACGCCCAGCCACGAGCCGAGCACGCCGAACACCAGTGCCATCCCGCCCATCACATAGGCCACGGGATAGCCGCAGAAGATGACGAAGAACATCGCCACGAACATGATCAGGGCGAGGTTGTCGGCGAGCCAATCGAGCACGGCAGCCCCCTAAACGTCCGCGATGGTGTGGCCGACCTGCAGGTTGACCTCTTCCTGCGGTCGTCCGCCGAACAGCAGGGCGACCACGCGGCAGAGCACGCTCAGGATGCCGGCGACCACCAGCCACAGGCCGAACGTGTAGATGCCCTTGAGCACCCAGCGGTGCGTGAGCCCGACCGGGCTGTCGGAGGTCTCGTTCAAGCGGTACGACCCGGCGACGAAGTCGATGCTGTGCCAGGCCACGAGAGCCATGTAGGGCAACGCGAACAGCAGACAGCCGCCGAGTTCGATCCAGGCCTTGCGGCGCAGGCTGAGACGCTCGGTGAAGGAATCGACGCGGGGATGGGCGTTGATGGTGTAGCAGTAGCCCATCCACAGCGAGAAGACGGCGGCATGGAAATGCCACTCAAGCTCCTGCAGCTTGGTGTAGGGGAGCTGCAGGCCCGCCTTGCGCGCCAGCACGTCGAACGTGATGACAGTGGCCATGATCACCAGCAGCCAACCCGAGGCATGGGCGATCCATTCCAGGATCCGGCGGATGAACTCGGCGGTCCCGAGCAACGCGGTCATGGCGTCGACCTCCCTGTCCACCACATCGCCCGCCGGCACCCGGGCGGCTCACCGTTCCGCCCGTGCGAGCGTATGGACCTTGTTTGATGCATGAAGGCGTAGCCGGGCATCGATAGCCGCTGCCCGGCCGCCGCCAGCCCCTGCCGCGCCATCACTTGAGGTAGGTCGGCTTCAGCACCTGGGACTCGCCCCACACGGCGTATTTCTTGCGGAAGTCGAGGTAGTGGTCGGCGATTTTCTTGAACAGCGGGTCCTTGGCCGAATCTTCGGCGATCACCTCGAACCATGCCTTCTCGTATGCCGCCAGGTCCTTGTCGCTCCAGCGGCGGATCTGGACACCGTGCTTGGTCTGCATCTCCTGCATCGGGCCGAACTGTGACGCCTCCGTCTCGGCATAAGTGAAGACCACCTGTGCCTGCGCTGCGACCTCGATCATGGCCTTGTAGTGAGCCGGCAGTGCATCGAATGCCTTGGCGTTCATCAGGAATTCGCTGCACGATACCTGCTGGTGCCAGCCCGGGAAGTAGTTGAACTTCGCGATCTGGTGGAAGCCGAGCTGGATGTCCATCGTCGGCATCGAGAACTCGGTGGCGTCGATGACGCCGCGCTCCAGTGCCTGGTAGATGTCGGCCGCCGCCAGGAGCTGGGTCGATACACCCATCTTCTCCATCACCCGCGCGCCCAGCCCGAAGAAGCGCATCTTCAGGCCCTTCATGTCCTCGACGCCTTTGACCTCCTTGCGGAACCAGCCCGACGTCTCGGGGCCGATGCAGAAGCAGTCGAAGGCCTTCAGCCCGTGCTGCGCATAGATTTCGTCGCGCAGCTTGTTGCCGCCGCCAAACCATTTCCAAGCCAAGAACTCGCCGATGTTGGGGCCGAACGGCACCGTGGTGAAGAAGGCCAGTGCCGGATACTTGCCGGTGTGATAGCCCGGCGTCGTCCAGCACGACTCGATCGAGCCCTTCGACACCGCGTCGAAACACTCCAGTGCCGGAACCAGCGCGCCGGGCTCGAAGAACTTGATCTCGAACTTGCCGGCGGACAGACGCTCGACATCCTTGGTGAAGCGTACCCCCGACGGCCCCAGATGCGGCAGCTGACTGCCGAACGTGCTCTGCATCTTCCAACGGACCTTGTCCTGCGCGATCCCCGGTGCAGTGCCCAGCATAGCGACGGTCGCGGCCAGAACGGCCGCGGACATGATTCTGAAAAACATCTGTCACCTCCCTTGCCGTGTTTTTGTCGTGGGCCAGCAGCCGTGACTGCACGACCCAGCGCCGGCTCCTGTGTCCGGTCTGGTTTGGCCGGCTCAAAGCGCCGGCAACGTGCGAATGCAAAGCTACGGTGATGCGATACTGTGCGACCCAACGCCGGTTCGTATGTCCGGTTTTATTTGGCCGGCCCGATCGGCCGGAATTTCGCGCTGCGAGGCTAAAACAAGAGCCGCAGGCAATCAATGCCTTTTCGGCAGCACGACAATAAGAGCGCGCGTTGCGCAGCGTGGCGGGAATGCCTGCTGCGGGACCGCAGCGCCTGACGTCACGCAGACCAGGCTGCCTTCGCCGGTGCGATCAGGCCGATTGACGTGCCCGCTGTTCCGGGTAGAGCGACAGCAGCCCGGCTTCGCTCGCCGGACAAACACCGCGCTCGGTGATCAGAGCGGTGACCAACCGCGCCGGCGTGACATCGAAGGCATAGTTGGCGACGTCGCTGCCGTCGGGCACCAACACCACCTCCGCGCACGCACCGGATACGGTGCGGCCCGAGATGTGCGAGAC
>Ga0187894_10004895_pt1 | contig 14023 bp, 14 predicted proteins | sample GBC1701081metaG_FD_136650 | JGI IMG/M metagenome (GOLD analysis project Ga0187894, IMG submission 136650) | White microbial mat communities from a lava cave in the Kipuka Kanohina Cave System on the Island of Hawaii, USA - GBC170108-1 metaG ...
CGTCCGGTCGCCATTGCGCTGGCGCGCGTCGACGCGGCGCTGGGTGTCACGTCGACCGCCAACCTGCGGCATGAGCCGGTGTCGCTCGATGCCGGCGGGCGGCTGCTGGTGCCGCTGCTCGACGGCACGCGCGACCGCGAGGCGCTGTGCGAGGGGTTGCTCCAGGCCATGGCCGGCAGCGGCACGCAGCTGATGCGCGACGGCCAGCCGATCACCCGCTACGACGACCGGCGCAGCGCGGCGCTGGAGCTGATCGAGGCGATGCTGAAGTCGCTGGAGGCAGGCGCCCTGCTGCAGCCGGAGGGTGCGTAACGCGCGTTGTCGTTGGATCAATTGGAGGTCTCTCTGGTGACGGGTCGGACCGCGTCGCTCCAGCGACGCTCTTCATCTTGTCCTGGAAGGCCATGAGCGCCGCTGGAGCGGCGCGGTCCGACCCGTCACCAGATGCGGCGGCGACTGAACCCTCGGTACAGCACCGATGAACGACGGCAGCGTCTGGTACTTTGCCTATGGTTCCAACATGGATCCGGCGCGGCTGAAGGAGCGGTGCACCGACAAGGGCGCGCCGATCCTGGAGCGCGTGGCGGGGCATCTCGCGGGCTGGCGGTTGGCGTTCAACAAGCAGCGGCTGCGTCGTCCCGGCGAGGGCGTGGCCAATGTCGTCGAGGACCCGGCGGGGCTGGTCGAAGGGACGCTGAACCGGATGCCGCCGGCCGGGCTCGACCTGCTCGATATCGACGAGGGCGTGAGCCTGGGCCAGTACCGCCGGCATAGCGTGCGGGTGATACGGGTCGACATGGGGGTTCTGGTCGATGCCGTCATGTACGTGGCGCTGCCAACGGTGGTGGCAACCGGGCTGCGGCCGCCGCGTTGGTATCTCGACCACCTGCTGGCCGGCCGCGACATGCTGTCGTCTCACTATCACGCGACGCTGACAGTCACGCCGGTCGTGGACTGACCGGCACGAGACGGCGTGGACCTCGCAGTGCTGAAGACGACGCCGTTCGGCGGCAGGAGCCGGTAGCGCCGTGCGATGACACGCTGCCGATCGCTTCCTGGTGAGCCTGTCGAACCATGAAGCGGCCCGCACCGAGGCCGGTGCGACGCCTTCATGGTTCGACAAGCTCGCCATGAAGGCTACTCAGCACACCGTGGCATAGCGGTCGCGGACGACCTGGAGGACCTCGTCGGGGTCGCGCTTCCACCAGTTGTTGGCCGAGAAGATCTCGACCTCGATGCAGTCCGCATAGCCGGCCGCCTCGACCCAGCCGCGGATCCTCGGGATGTCGATGATGCCGTCGCCCATCATGCCGCGGTCGAGCAGCATGTCGGATGTCGGCACCAGCCAGTCGCAGACGTGGAAGCCCAGGATGCGGCCGTGGCGGCCGGCACGGGCGATCTCGCGCTCCAGCAGCGGGTCCCACCAGACGTGGTAGACGTCGACCGCGACGCCGACGCCCGCGCCCAGCGCGTCGCACAGGTCGTTGGCCTGGCCGAGCGTGTTCACGCAGGCGCGGTCGGCGGCGTACATCGGGTGCAGCGGCTCGATGGCGAGCTTCATGCCGCGCGGGCGGGCGTAGTCCAGCAGGGTGGCGATGCCGTCGTGCACCTGCTGTCGGGCGCCCGCGATGTCCTTCGAGCCTGACGGCAGCGCGCCGACGACGAGGATCAGGCACTCGGCGCCCAGGGTCAGGGCTTCGTCGACGGCGCGGCGGTTGTCGTCGATCGCCTTGGCGCGGCCGGCCGCGTCGGCGGCGGGGAACATGCCGCCGCGGCAGTAGCCGTTCACGCGCAGGCCATGGCTGCGGATCAGGTTCGCCGCGGTGTCCAGCCCGCAGGCGGCGACCTGGTCGCGCCACGGGGCGATGGCACGGATGTTGTGGCGGGCGCAGCCCTCGATGATCTGCGGCAGCGTCCAGCGCTCGCGCACCGTGGCGGTGTTCAGGGACAGCGGGTCGGGGTGGGCGGCGAGGTTGCGCATCATGCACCTCTCCCGCATGCGGCAGAGGTCGCCGAGCGCGTCAGCGCTCGGCGGGTGAGGGCTTCACGCGCGGCACCTCGCGTAGAGCCCTCACCCTCCCATCGCGCTGCGCGCGATGGGCCCCTCCCTCTCCCGCTTGCGGGAGAGGGATTCAATTGACCACTCCATGTACCGCCAGCACGCGGCGCATGCGGGCTGTGGCTTCGTCGGGGTCGCGGAGCAGGCCGGCGGTGTCGGCCAGGCGGAACAGGTCGGACAGGTGCAGCAGGGAGCGGGCGCTTTGCTGGCCGCCGACCATCACGAAATGCTCCTGCAGGCCGTTGAGGTAGGCCATGAACACGACGCCCGTCTTGTAGAAGCGCGTGGGGCTGCGGAAGATGTGGCGCGACAGCGGCACCGTCGGCGCCAGGATGTCGTGGAAGGTGTTCGTGTCGCCTTTCGCCAGCGCGCCCAGCGCCGCCGACGCGGCCGGCGCGATGGCGTCGAAGATGCCCAGCAGCGCGTCGGAGTGGCCCTGCCCGTCGCCGGCGATCAGCTCGGCGTAGTTGAAGTCGTCGCCGGTGTACATGCGCACGCCCGCGGGCAGGCGGCGGCGCATCGCAATCTCCTTGTCCTTGTCGAGCAGGGAGATCTTGATGCCGTCGACCTTGGACGCGTTGGCGGAGATGGCCGCCAGGCACGTCTCCATCGCCTGCCAGTGGTCATTGTGGCCCCAGTAGCCGTCGAGCGCCGGGTCGAACATCTCGCCCAGCCAGTGGATCAGCACCGGCTCGCGCACCTGGCCGAGGATGCGGTCGTAGACCTTGAGGTAATCGTCGGGCGACGTGGCGCAGGCCGCCAGCGCCCGCGAGGCCATCAGGATGATCTGGCCGCCTGCCTGCTCGACGGCCTCGCACTGCTCCTCGTAGGCGCGGATCACGTCATCGATGGTGAGGTCGGGCGACGGCGCGAGGTGGTCGGTGCCGGCGCCGGAGCGGATCAAGCCGCCCTCGGCCTTGGCCAGCGCCGTGCTGCGGCGGATCAGCTCGAGGCTGGTGGGCCAGTCGAGGCCCATGCCGCGCTGGGCGGTGTCCATCGCCTCGGCGACGCCCAGGCCCAGCGACCAGACGTAGCGGCGGAACCTCAGCGTCGTCTCCCAGTCGATCGCCGGTGTCAGCCACGGGTCGTGGTCGGCGAACGGATCGGCCACGACGTGCGCGGCGGAGAAGGCGACGCGGGTGAAGGGGCGGTCGGCCTTCGGGAAGGTGCGCGCGGTGCGCACGGCGACGGGCTCGACGCGGCCGTCACGGGTGGGGAGATGGATGATGGGCATGCGGTGGGCCTCGTGGCTCCTGTCGTCCTGAGCGAAGCGAAGGACCTTGCGGTGGTTCGTTCAGTCCGTCATCCCGAGCGTAGCGAGGGATCGTCCAGGAAGGGAGTCTCTGTTCGCAGGAGATCCCTCGCTGCGCTCGGGATGACGCTGTGGTCGAACCACCGCAGGGTCCTTCGCTTCGCTCAGGACGACAGCTGTCGTCATCAGATATCCAGCGCCGGGACGTCGATCCAGCGGCGGTCTTTCCAGCTTTGCATCGCCAGCTCGGCGAGCTGGACGCCCTTGGCGCCCTCGACCAGGGTCCACTTGAACGGGGCGTCCTCGCAGACGTGGCGGATGAACATCTCCCACTCGGTCTTGAAGCCGTTGTCGTAGGCGACGTTGTCGGGAACCTCCTGCCAGCCGTCGAAGAAGTCGATGCCCTGCTTGACGTCGGGGTTCCACACCGGGCGCGGTGTGCTCACGCGCGCCTGGGTGCGGCAGCTCTGCAACCCCGCGACCGCCGAGCCCAGGGTGCCGTCGACGTGGAAGGTCACGAGGTCGTCGCGGCGCACGCGCGTGCACCACGAGCTGTTGATGTGGCAGATCACGCCGCCCTCGAGCTGGAAGGTGGCGTAGCAGGCATCGTCGGTGTCGGCCTTGTACTTGCGGCCGGCCTCGTCCCAGCGCTCCGGGATGTGCGTGGCGCCAAGGCAGCTCACGGACTTCACCGCGCCGAACAGGTTATCCATGACGTAGCGCCAGTGGCAGACCATATCGAGGATGATGCCGCCGCCCTCTTCCTTCTTGTAGTTCCACGACGGGCGCTGCGCCGTCTGCCAGTCGCCCTCGAACACCCAGTAGCCGAACTCGCCCCGCACCGAAAGCATGCGGCCGAAGAAGCCGGAGTCGCGCAGCATCCTGAGCTTCAGCAGGCCGGGCAGAAACAGCTTGTCCTGCACCACGCCGTGCTTGATGCCGGCGGCCTTGGCCTTCTTGGCCACGGCCAGCGCGTGGTGCAGCGTGTCGGCGACCGGCTTCTCGCAGTAGATGTGCTTGCCGGCGTCGATCGCCTGGGCCAGCAGCGCGGCGCGCATCTGCGTCGTGGCGGCGTCGAAGAAGATCTCGTCGTCGCGGTTGTGCAGCGCCCGATCGAGGTCGGCGGTCCAGCGCTCGATGCCATGCGCCCGGGCCAGGCGCTCGGTCTTGTCGGCGTTGCGGCCGACCAGGATCGGGTCGGGCATGACGCGGTCGCCGTTGGCGAGCGTGACGCCGCCGTCGTTGCGGATGGCCACGATCGAGCGCACGAGGTGCTGGTTGGTGCCCATGCGCCCGGTCACGCCGTTCATGATGATGCCGAGGCGACGTGTTGGCATGTCTTGTCCTTGTGTAAGTCAACACGTCATCCCGAGCGAAGCGAGGGATCTTCTGCGAAAGGGAACTCCATTCGCAGAAGATTCCTCGCTTCGCTCGGGATGACGAGATGAACCGCGGCTGACTGATGAACGGAGTCCCCCATTCGCAGGAGATCCCTCGCTGCGCTCGGGATGACGGACTGGACGGACGACCGTCATGACCTACCCCCGCCACCGGGCGAGGTTGGCGGCGACGAAGGTGTCGTCGGTGAGCTCGGGGTAGGTGGCGTAGAGGCGGTCGATCTCCTGCGGCTGGCCGGGGCTCAGCACCTCGTGCGGGTCAAGGCAGTGCGCGGTACGCATCAGGCCCTGGCGGCGCAGGATCTCGTGGCAGCCGGGGATGCAGCCGCGGAAGTCGTTGGCGACGTCGAACACCACGGCGTTGCAGTCCGTGACCTTCGAGTCCAGCGCCAGCATCTCCAGCGGCACCGCGCCGCCCTCGACGGCCGCATGGGCGCGGTCGAGCAGCTCGACGGCGGCCCGGGTCCATACGCTCCAGTGCCCCAGCAGGCCGCCGCGGAAACGCAACGTCACCTCGCGGTTGCCGGCGCGCACGCGCAAGGGCGTCAGCAGGTCGGCGACGATATGATCGTCATTGCCCGTGTAGAGGGTGATGCGCTCCTCGGCGCCCGCTGATGCGACGCCGAAGGCCACGTCGAGCGTCTTGTAGCGGTTGAACGGCGCCACCTTGATAGCGACAACATTGTCGAGCGCGGCGAAGCGGGCCCAGAAATCGCGCGACAACGGGATGCCGCCGACGGCGGTCTGCAGGTAGAAGCCGACCAGCGGCATCTCGCGCGCCACGGCGGCGCAGTGCTCGACGAGCTCGTCCTCGCTGGCGCCCTTGAGCGCGCCCAACCCGAGCAGCACGGCGTGGTAGCCGAGCGCGCGGGCGGTGCGCGCCTCCTCGACGGCCTGCCCCGTGCGGCCGATGACGCCGGCGATCATCGCCAGGGGCCGGTCGGTCCACTCGTCCGCGGTCTGCCGCGCCAGCTCCAGCACCGGGCGGTAGAGGCCGACGTCGCGGATCTGGAACTGCGTGGCGTGCACGCCCACGGCCAGGCCGCCGGAGCCGGCGTCGATGTAGTAGCGCGACAGCGCCCGCTGCGACTCGCGGTCGAAAGCGCGGTCCTCGTCCAGCGCCAGCGGATGCGCCGGCAGCACGGCGCCGCGCCGCAGCAGCGCCAGGACGGGCGCGGGGATGTCGGACCAGTGGAGGCCGCCGTTGGCCGCCATCACGCTCTCTCCATACAAGTAACCACTTGGTTACAAACGTGCGGCATACGGCGCCGGGGTGTCAACGGGCGGGATCGATCGGCCGCGCCATGCGTCGGACGACGTCGGCGCATGCCCCAGCGGCGCACTCGTCTGTTCCGACACGACCTTGCCGTCGCATCCACCGCTGGGGGAAACGACTGTGCGCAAGCGCGCTGGTCTGCGCGGGACAGGGCAACGCGCCTTGGTAGCGTGGAGGCGGCCGAACCACGCTCCACAAGGCGGTAGCGCGAATTGCGGAAACTCGATCTGGCAATCCCGACAAGGACTTGTCGGCATACCGGGTGGTTGCGGAAATGACTTTGCGCAAGCTGGTGCGAACCAAGCCGCCAGGCAGGAAGTGGACGCTGCCGACACTCCGCGCGATATGGCAGCGCGAATTTGCGGAAACTCGATCTGCCAGTCCCAACAAGGGCTTGTCGGCGCGCTGGCCAACTGCGGAAATGATTTGCGCAGGTCCGGCGCGACCGATGCTCACCTCCCAAGCGCAACAGGTGTTGAAGCTCCGGATCGCGACAGCTCTCCTGGCGCACCACGAATTGCGCGAATTCAAAGATGTCGCTTTGCGTGCGTGGTTAGTCATCGGTGCAGTCCATCTTCCGCTTCCAGAGTTTCCGGAGTTCCGCGGTCTTTCATTTATCGTTTGATTACAGGTGCTTGGCACCCGTTCAACGCTCTTCCGGAGTCTTCCGCAATCTTCCGCAGTTTCCGGAGTCCTCAGGGCGCAGGTCCGGCTGGGACAAAACCCGGCGGCAGGCGCTGTGCCCATTAGGGGCGTCGGGCGTCCTTCGCCATCATCCGCGGCAGCGGCCAGAGCCATGGTTCCATGATCGACCTCACCGTTCGAGCGATGTCGTCTCGCGATGGCACTGAACTCCACCCGTGCGACGGCACGCACGGGTTGCGCTCGCCGATTCCAGTCTCACGTCCCGTCACTGACGGCACAGCGAGGCTGGTCACCGTCCGCCGAGGCTCGGCGAACGTGGACGACAGACATCGCCTCGTGACGTGAGGCCCGCGAAGCGCCCGTTAGCCCCGGCGACGGGAATGCGTACCATGGTCTGCTCAATACACTAATTTCCCCCATTTTCAACAAAAATGATGCGTCACAGGGATTAAGTGACTCACCGCCAGAAGTACAAAGCCGGACGGTCTGACCAGCTTGCCTGACGATGCGCAGGAAGACCTGAGAGCAACGCCAACGCAACGATGATTGAATCTGCACGCGCATGACCGCCGTCGCTACGACGGTTGTGTCTCCGGGCGATCGTGACATGATGCCGGAAATCCTGGCGAACCGGAGAAGGGCCATGGCCGACGACGCTGACTTGCCGGGCTGGCAGAATGCACGATGGGGCATGCTGGCGAATGAAGTGTTGCAGGCGGTCGGAGCAGAGAGAGTGCAACGAACCGCGCAACAAAAATACCAGCGGTTCTACAGCGACATGAAAATCCCCAACGTCCCGGTTGGCGGACTGGCATTCGACGTCATCTTCCAGATGGATGACCAGTCACACCGGCTGCGACAGGTGCTCATCCTGCACCAGTGCGATCCGTCACGCGAACCGACGCAGGAGGTAGACACCACCCGCACGGTTCTGCAGGAGAGATTCGGCGAACCGAAGCAGACCGAAGCCAAAAATACGCTGCTCTGGGTGTTCCCCACGACAACGATCGCCCTGGACTCTTTCTGCATCGCGGGGAGCATGAGTGCCGTTGGCGTGCGCTACTTCCCGACCGGAGATGATCCGGTCGCGCCGGCACAGCCAGCGTCCTGATACCATGACCGGTCATCGGCCTTTCAAGGAACTTGCCAAGCGCCTCTCGCCGGAACTGCGCGCCCGCGTGGCGACACAAACGGCCGCGCTGCGCGAGGCGATGACGCTCGAGGAACTGCGAAAGGCGCGCGACCTGAAGCAAGGTCGGGTACCTTCCTCCTCCGAGCAAGGCAAAGACGCCGGCCCGTCGAGGCGCAGGCGATAGCCGTCCCTCCGGGGGAAGGATACCAGCGGCCTATCCCAGGCACCTCTTTGCGTTCAGCTCGGCATACACCGTCAACGGCCAGATCAGGAGATGCTGGTCGATCGATGTGCCTTTTCTTGTCCGGCACAATTGTTCCGTCGTGTCCGGTCTCACTGCCATGGTGGCACCGAGACCCACCAGCAGGTACAGCACCGCGACTGTTCCTGCGACTACACTTGCTTTCATGGCACTTGCTCCCGCCGTTGGATCTCGCAACAACTTCACCGCCAGTCCGCGCCCAGGCGCGCGACACGGCCAGCCGCCGGCAAGGGTAGCCATCCGGCACGCCTTGCCCGAAGGTCCATGGGTGAAATCGTGTACTGCAGGACGGACTTGCGCGCCTTTACTCAGACACCGGCGCACGTCTACTTGAGGAGATACTGCTCGCAGGCAGCCTATAGGCGCTGGATTTGTGCCAATCTTGTGGCGTCCTTCACCGTCGGGATACCTCGGAGGCGACCATGGCCGGTGACTGGCACGTCGTGGGCTGCCGGTGCGATCCGTATGGCGTCGAGCATCCTGCCACCGGGGCCATGAACTGGGTGGTGGGTTATCTCAACGTTCATCAACCGGTCGACGTTTCCGGCATCTGCGCCTTCACCCATCAGGGGGCCGGGGGCCATTTTTGGGTAACTCTTTGCGTCAGGGCCGATCTCAGCGGCACACAATGGGAGCCCAGCCCGATCTCGTTTCCAACGAGCGTCGGCAAAGCTGTCGCGGACAAATTGAGTGAAGGCAACTGGACCGCGCTGGGCTGCTATCGTGGCGACTTTCGCAGCTGCGGGCCCACGAAACCGGCACACCCCGACATCCTGATGGGCGTGCAAACCTCTTCATCACAGAGGCAACACAAATGGGCGTACGAGCGCCACGAGGACGACAGCGCATGGCTGTTCGACTTCATCAACGACCATCGGCCGCGTGACGGGTCCGGCGTCCTGGGAGTCATGTCCCGTGTCGGCCTGGAGCCCTACAAACTTCACGTCTGGTGCCGGTCGGACAAGGCGGCAGCATCCTGGAGGAGAGACGACATCGAGGTGACGGACGACATGGAATGGTCGCCGATGCTGCGGCGGCGTCTTCGTTCCCGCAACAGGACGTGGACACCGATCGGGTATCATGAAGGTGTCGTCAACAACGAAGGAGACAGCATCAACTATCTCATCGCGGTTCGACGGGAACGCCGGACCTGACAAGGCCGGTTGGCACCCCGGTCTTTCTGGCTAGTGGCGCGCGCCGACCAATGCGAACCTGACTACCCAGATACGTCCGCTGACGCGACTCTGTCGTCCCGACCAAGGCCCGAAGGACCGCGTGGAGGGACCTTCGCTCAGCAATGACGGCCTTTGTTGTCGAGAGAAGGTCCTCGACTACGCCGCACTGCGTGCGGCTCCGCTCGGGACGACGGAAATCCAGGGCGGCGGAAGTATCTCGCTAATCAGGTATGCGAATGCCCTGGGAACACTGCGGGGCTGCACAGTGGGCCGATCGACCGCGTGGTAGAAGGTCGGCGACGCCCGGCATGGACATCCGACATGGAACGCGTGGCAAACCTGTTGATCGAGGTCACGGTTGAGGCCAAGGCCAAAGCTGAGCAAGAGAAGCTCGGCCAGGCGCTGGCCAGGCTGGCCGCCGAGCATCCAGCCGTCCGCGTCGTCGTCGATCGCGAGCGCGGTCATGTCATCAAGGGGGTCAGCGAACCCGACGTCGAGGCATTCATCGGGCTCGTCGGGCGCATCGCCGGGATCGACCTGGACGCCGGTGCGCCGCGGGTCTGCTATCGCGAGACGATCACCCGGCCGGCGGAGATCGGTCATACATACGCGAAGCTGACCGGCGCCTCGGGCCAGTTTGCGCGCATCGTGCTGCGCTTCGAGCCGGTCGCACCCGGCGGCGGTTATGCTTTCGAGAACGCCGTTGTCGGCGGCGCGGTGCCCCGGGAATACATCGGCGGCGTCACCAGCGGCCTGGACAAGGCGCGCGAGACCGGCGTGCTTGGCGGTTTTCCGGTCATCGACTTGAAGGTCACCCTGATCGACGGGGCCTACCACGACGTCGACTCGAGCGTGCAGGCGTTCGAGGCCGCGGCCGGTGCCGCCTTCCGCGAGGGCGTGATGAAGGCGGCGCCGTGCCTGCTCGAGCCGGTGATGGAGGTCGAGGTCGTCACGCCGGCGGAACATCTGGATGCGGTCGTCGGCGATCTGAAGGCCCGGCGCGGCGACATCGTCGGCATCGACGACCGCGGCGATGCGAAGGCGATCATGGCGATGGTGCCGCTTGCCGACATGCTCGGCTACGCCCGGACGATCGAGGCGCTGTCGCACGGACGCGGGCGCTTCGCCATGCGGTTCAGCCACCATGCGCCGGCCCCTCCTCCGGACGACGGGCCATTCCGGCCGGCAATCGGGATGCGGGCGTAAAGTCACAGCTGTCCCCGATCGAGAGGCCTGGAGGAGATATTCCCACGCCGGTCACACGAGAAAATCGCAGAATCGACCCTTTCGCCCTCGCCCGTCGCGTCTCGGGAGTCGCGTCGGCGCCCGGGCCGGCCCTATGATGGCGGCAACAACGTCAAGCCCGGGGAGGGCGCCGATGGAACTCGACCCGTCACGACGATGCCGGCAGCGGCACGATGCATAGCCCAACCGCGCGGCGGCCGGGGCTGGCCGTCGACATCGCTACCGTGACGCGCGCCAGCCGGCTCGAGGGCGGAGCCATCGCATATGGTGAATCTGTCATCCCGAGCGTAGCGAGAGATCCAGGCGCCGCCCCTGGATCCCTCGCTACGCTCGGGATGACAGATGGCGTGGCGGCCCGGTTCTGCGTCAAATGCGATGGCACTGGGCTCGACGGGGGGAACGGGTGGATTTCAGCTTCAGCCTGCTGATCAACGCGCTGATTGCCGGCATCCTGCTCGGCGGGTTCTACACCGCCGTGACGCTGGGCGTGTCGATCTCGTTCGGCATCCTCGACATCGTCAACATCGCGCACACCGCCTTCATCATCCTCGGCTCGTACATCGCGTACATCATCAATACGCGGCTGGGTATCGACCCGATCCTCACCAGCATCGTGGTGATGCCGGCCTTCTACGTGCTGGGTTCCGGCGTCTACCAGGTCTACTACCAGGCGTTCGAGAAGCACGGGCAGGAGTCGCTGCGCGGGTTGTCGTTCTTCTTCGGGCTGCTGTTCGTCACCGAGGTGGTGCTGATCCTGGTGTTCGGCGTCGACTACCGCTACGTCGAGGCGATCTATATCGGGCCGAGCTGGCGGCTCGGGGTGATGGACTTCCCGCTGCGCATGGTGGTGCCGTGCGTGGTCGCGCTGGCCCTGTTCGGCTGCCTGCAGCTGTTCCTGTCACGCACCTTCACCGGCCGCGCCGTCTCGGCGGTGGCGCAGGACCAGCTGGCGCTGCGGCTGATGGGGGCCTCGCCAGTGCGCATCAAGCGCATCGCCTTCGGCATATCGCTCGCCACCACGGCGGTAGCCGGCGCGCTGCTGATCATCATCCAGCCGGTCGAGCCCTCGGTCGGGCGCGAGTATATCGGCCGCGTGTTCGCGATCTGCGTGCTGGGCGGGCTGGGCAGCCTGCCCGGCTCGGTGATCGGCGCCATGCTGCTGGGCATCCTCGAGAGCTTCACCGCCACCTTCCTCGGGCCGTCGTGGGCGCCGGCGGTGTCGTTCGGCGTGCTGCTGGTGACGCTGGCGGTGCGGCCAGCCGGCATCCTCGGGCGCCAGGGCCATTGACCGTGCGGCCCCGGGTCTTCCTGCCGGTCTCGATCGCGGTCGCGATCCTCGTATTCCTCGCCGCGCGCCTGGTCGACAACGACTACGTGTTCTTCGCCGGCTACACCGTGCTGCAGTTCATCGTGCTGGCCACCGCGTGGAACATCCTCGGCGGCTACACCGGCTACGTGAATTTCGGCTCGGCGGCGTTCTTCGCCATCGGCGCCTACACGACGGTTTTCTTCTACAAGGCAGCACCGCTGCCGATCCCGGTGCTGATGGCGATCAGCGGCCTGCTGGCGGGAATCGTCGGGCTGGGCATGGGCTACCTGACCTTGCGGCTGCGCGGCGCCTTCTTCGCCATCGCCACCCTGGCGCTGGCGGTCGTGCTGCAGACCCTGGTCGTGAACTGGGACTATGTCGGCGGCTCGCGCGGCGCCTACATCATCCGGCCCAACGAGATCGCGCCGATCGGACCCTACATCCACTACCTGTTCCTGCTGATGCTGGCGCTGGTGGTGCTCGCGATCAACGCCGCCCGCGGCATCGAGCGCTCGCGGCTGGGCTACGGCTTCGCCGCCATCCGCGACGACGAGCTGGCGGCGGAGGCCTCGGGCGTGCCGACCCTGCGGCTGAAGCTGATCGCCACGACGCTGTCGGGGGCGCTGATGGGCATGGCCGGAGCGCCGTTCCCCTACTACATCGGCTACGTGCAGCCGTCGTCGGCGTTCGGGCTGGAGTATGCCGTGAACTCGATTGCCATGCCGATGATCGGCGGCACCACGAGCTGGGCCGGGCCGCTGATCGGCGCCATCCTGCTGGGGACGCTGCAGCAGGTCGCGACGGTGACGATCTCGTCAGCGGTCAACGTGCTGATCGTCGGGCTGCTGCTGGTCGGCTTCGTCATCATCGCGCCCAACGGCATCATCGGGCTGGTGCAGGGGTGGCGACGGAAAGGCCGACGCGCATGAGGAAGACTGAGAGCCGATCGCATACCTTCCCCCGCTTGCGGGGGAAGGTGCCCGAAGGGCGGATGGGGGGCGCCGACCACCCACTCCGTCTGCCCGCAATGCACCCCCATCCGGCGCTTCGCGCCACCTTCCCCCGCAAAGCGGGGGAAGGTACGGAAACACTCAAGTGACGGCGCTGCTCGAAGTCTCGGGGCTGGGGAAGCGGTTCGGCGGGTTCGTGGCGCTCGAGGGCATCGACCTGGCGGTCGCCGCGGGCGAGCGGGTCGGGCTGATCGGGCCCAACGGCTCGGGCAAGTCGACGCTGGTCAACTGCGTCTGCGGCACGCTGGCCAACGATGCCGGCACGGTGCGTTTCAACGGCGAGACGGTCGACGGGTTGGCGACCCATGAGCGGACGCGCCGCGGCATGGCGCGCAGCTTCCAGCTGCCAAGGCCGTTCGCGACCTTGACGGTGGCGGACAATCTGCGGGTGCCGCTGCTGTACACGGTCAATGCGCGGCCGGGATCCTCGCTGTCGGCGGCGGCGCTGAATGCGCGCTGCGCCGAGCTGCTGCAGCTGGTGGCGCTGACCGACAAGGCGACGCAGCTGCCGCGCGACCTGACGCAGGTCGAGATGCGCAAGCTCGAGCTGGCGCGCGCGCTGGCGGCGGAGCCGAAACTGCTGATCGCCGACGAATCGATGGCCGGGCTGTCGCAGACGGAGGTCGACGACATCGTCGGCCTGCTGATCCGGCTCAACGAGCGCGGCATCACCATCATCCTGATCGAGCACATCATGCGGGCGGTGATGAAATTCTCGCAGAGGCTGGTGGTGCTGGTGTCGGGCAAGAAGATCGCCGACGGCCCGCCTGAGGCCGTGGTGCAGGACCCCGAGGTCGAGAGGGCCTACCTTGGCCAATAGCCTCACCATCGAGAAGATCGACGCCGCCTATGGCGGGGTGCGCGTGCTGGAGGACGTGTCGCTCACCGTCGAGGGCGGCGAGACCGTGGTGCTGCTGGGCACCAACGGCAACGGCAAGTCGACCCTGATGAAGTGCGTGATGGGGATCGTGCAGCCGCGCGCCGGCCGTATCGTCGCCGAGATCGACGGCCAGAAGCACGAGCTCGTGGGCCTCAGCACCGAGCAGATCGTCGACCTCGGCATTGCGCTGGTGCCGGAGGGCCGGCGCCTGTTCCCGCGCCAGACGGTGGAGGAGAACCTGCTGCTGGGCGCCTTCCGGCCCAAGGCGCGGGCGGTGATGAAGGAAAACCTGGCGTTCTGCTTCGAGTGCTTCCCGCGGCTGGCCGAGCGGCGCGCCCAGCTGGCCGGCTCGATGAGCGGCGGCGAGCAGCAGATGCTGGC
>Ga0187894_10004896_pt1 | contig 14021 bp, 9 predicted proteins | sample GBC1701081metaG_FD_136650 | JGI IMG/M metagenome (GOLD analysis project Ga0187894, IMG submission 136650) | White microbial mat communities from a lava cave in the Kipuka Kanohina Cave System on the Island of Hawaii, USA - GBC170108-1 metaG ...
GCGCGCCGGCGCGGCCGGTCATGATCGAGGCGCGGACGTGCACGCCCTTGAGGCGGCTCGAAAGTTGTTCGCGATTGGGCGCGTACTCCATCGCGTTGGCGACGGTGACCGCATCGGACTCCACCAGCCGCGCCAGGCTCTCGGTGAACGACACCATGCCGTCGTTGATGTGCGCATTGATGATCGCGGGCAGGTCCGCATCGAGGCCCTCGCGGATCTTGTCGCGCGATGTGGCGTTGTTGATGAGGACCTCGCACGCCGGGATGAGCGGCGAGCCGACCACGTCCTCGTTGGCCGGGATGAGACGCTGGGACATGACCGCGCGCATCGAGTTGGCCAGCGAGGAGCGGATGAACGTGTGCTCCGAGCGCGGGAAGAACTCGACCAGGCGCTGGAAGCACTGCATCGTGTCGGCGGTGTGGAGCGAGCCGAAGACGAGGTGGCCGGTCTCGGCGGCCTGGATCGCCGCGAGCACGGTGTCGTGGTCGCGGAGCTCGCCGATGAAGATGACATCCGGGTCCTGGCGGACGACGGACTTGAGGGCGTCGGCGTAGGTGGGCACATCGATGCCCAGTTCGCGCTGCGAGACGATCGACATGCGCGACTGGATGTTGAACTCGACCGGGTCCTCGATGGTCACGATGTTCTCGGAGCGGGAGGCGTTGATGCGCTCGAGCATGCAGGCGAGGGTGGTGGACTTGCCGCAGCCGGTGACGCCGACGATGAGCACGAGGCCCTCCATCGTCTCGTCGGCGATCTTCTTGTAGATGGGCGGGAGGTGGAGCGATTCGAAGGTGGGGATCTCGGGCTTGACGCGCCGGATGGCGGCGTGCAGGTAGCCGCCGGCGCGGAAGACGTTGCAGCGGAAGCGGTCCATGCGGCGCGAGCCGGGGGGCGCAGCGCCCGCGGCGGCTTCGCCGGGCTCCATGTCCTGGAAGGTCGAGAAGTCCACGCTGCCCAGCGCTTCCAGACGTTCGTGGAACTTGGAGGGCAGGACTTCGGTGATGAGGCGCTCGGTGTCTTCAGCGGTGAGCGGGGAGAGGCCGGTCGGCGTCTTGAGGTCGCCGTGCACGCGGTAGACGGGCGCGATGCCGACCTTGAGGTGCAGGTCCGAGGCGTCGGCCTTGCGCATGTTGGCGAGCAGTTGCCGCATCGTGAGTTGTTTGGAGGACATGGCTTCTCCGGCGAGTCTGGGCTCTAACACGATACGCGGGCGCGGCGCTCGCGGATCAGGGGACGGCCGGACTCGAAAGCGAGAATGCGAGGATGCGCTGGCCGTCCGGGGGCCAGGCATAGGGAGCGCTGATCGGGATGGGCGCTGCGGAGATGCCGCGGCCGCGGAGCACATCGAGGATCGGATCGGGGCTGTCGGGAGGCGAATCGGGCCGGCGCTTGAGGACCAGCGTGTAAGGCTGGGCGCCGGAGCGGACTCGATCGATGAGCGGATCTGGCGAGTCGGCGATGTTGCTGGGCCAGACTTCGACTGGGCGGCGGAGATAGAAGTCGATGGCGGGGACTTCGAGCGCCAGAAGGCCGAGACGGTCGGGGTCGATCTTCGGCAGGAGTTCCGAGAGGAACTCACGGGGCGACCGGTCGGAGTAATAGCGCGGTCGGAGGAATCCGTACCACGCGGCCTGGGCCATCGCGGCGACGAGGAAGATGGTGAGCAGCGCGCGGCGGAGGGCGAGGCGCGGGCGGGCATCGAGCCGCTCGATCGTGTGCGCAGCCCACACGCCGCCGAACATCGCCATCGCGGGCCAGAGTGGGGTGAGGTAACGCGCGACGCCTTTGCCGAGCGATGAGAACGCGGCGAAGGCGAGAGCGGTCCAGGCGAGAGGAACCGCCTGCCCCACCGTGACCGACGGGTGGCGGCGCAGCAGCCAGATGCACCCGAGCGCGAAGAAGATCGTCATCGGCGCGACGCCGTAGGCGATGAAGCCGAGGTTTCGCACCGGGCTGTCGAGGTCGAGGAGCACGAGGTTGTTCTCGAGTTCGGCGGCGGCGATGCGCGCGACTTCGGCATCGCCGATGCGCGCGGCGACGAGTCGGCCCCATCCCCAGAAGGCGAGGAGCGGCGCGGCGAGGACGAACCACGGATGCGTGCGGATGAGCGGGCCGAGCCAGAGCCGGCGCGATTCGGTGCGAAGAAGCAGCACCAGCAGTGCGCCGATGGATGCGCCGATGTCGGCGTGGATCAGAAGTCCGATGGCATCCGCGATGGAGCGGACTTCGAGGATGCGCGGGGCGGCGAGGGCGGCGGCCCCGATGGCGGCCGCGATGGCCAGGGGCCAGAGCGGCAGCGGCTGAAGGCCGTGCGTGATGGCGATGACCACGGGCGGCGCGACGAAGCCGCCGAGTGCAAGTGCGAGAATCGCGGGGGGGCCCTTGGTGAGCACGGCGCCTGTGGCGGCGAGGGCGGCGACGATGATGGCGAGCCAGCGTGTGCGCTGGCCGCGCTCGGCCGCGCGCCACGCGTACACGATGCAGCCGACGGCGATGACGATGAAGGGGACGGTCAGGACATCGATCTCGCCCATGCGCGATGAGCGGACGTAGAGCACGCCGGTGGCGAGGCCGAGGGCGCTCCACCACGCGGCGTGATCGGCGAGGGCATCGCCGCGCGGGTCGCGGGCGAGCATGCGGCGCGCGACGAGGTAGGTTGCGAGCACGCCGAGAAGTCCCGCGAGCGCCGTGATGAGGCGGACTTCGGTCTCGTCGGTGAAGGGTGAGAAGCCGAGGGCGCTGCGCGCGTGGCCGATGAGCATCTGGCCCCAGTACATGAGGGGCGGCTTGGCGAGGTACGGCGTGCCGTGGACGGTGGGGACGATCCACTCGCTGTTGACAAACATCTCGCGCGCGACGAGAGCGCGCTGGCCTTCCTGCCAGTTGGAGAGGCCCTGGGCGGTGAGGCCGAGGGTGTAGATGAGGAGGCAGAGGATCGTGAGCACGCAAGCGTCAAGCCACGTGCGACGGCGCGGCAACGGAGAGGCGGTGAGTGGGTGAGCGGGTGAGGGGGTGATGGGCTCGGGTGCTTCAGACAACCCAATCCACTCCGGGTCCCGCGACGGCGGGTCTCCGACTTCGTGGTCGGCTTAAGCGTTGTCGAGGAGTTCGACGCTCTCGAACTTCCTGCCCTCGAGCATCTCGAGGCTCGCGCCGCCGCCGGTGGAGACGTGGCTGAGGCGGTCGGCGAAGCCGAACTCTTCGGCCGCCGCGGCCGAGTCGCCGCCTCCCACGATGGAGGTGGCGCCGGCGGAGGTCGCGGCGACGATGGCCTCGCCGACACCCTTGGTGCCGGCGGCGAACGCGGACCACTCGAACACACCCATGGGGCCGTTCCAGACCACGGTCTTGGCGGCGCGCAGGACCGCTCCGAACTCCGCGACCGTCTTGGGCCCGATGTCCAGGCCCATCAGGCCATCGGGGATCTCGCCGGAGACCGGCTTGGGCGAGGCGGTCTCTTCGAATCTGGCAGCGCACACGTGGTCGATGGGAAGGTGGATGCGGCACTTGCCGCGGGCCGCCGCATCGAGGATTCGCCTGGCATCGGCGAGCCGGTCGTCTTCGACCCGGCTGGCGCCGACCTTCTTCCCCTGCGCCTTAAGAAAGGTATAGGCCATCGCGCCGCCGACGAGGATGGCGTCGGCCCTGGGAAGCAGGTTTTCGATGGCGGGGAGCTTGTCCGAGACCTTGGCTCCGCCGAGCACCACGACGAAGGGCCGCGCCGGCTTCGAGAGCGCATCGCTGAGGTACCGGATCTCCTTCTCGACGAGGAAGCCGCAGACGCGCGGCTTGCCGACGAGAGCGCGGGGGACGGCGACCATCGACGCGTCGGGGCGGTGACAGGTGCCGAAGGCGTCGTTGCAGTAGATCTCGGCGTAGGCGGCGAGGCGCAAGGCGAACTCGGATTCGCCCTTCTGCTCGGCCTTGTGGAAGCGAAGGTTCTCGAGCAGGACGACCTGACTCTCCTGCAGCAGGTTGACCGCGGCGGTGGCCGAGCCATCGATGCAGTCGTGCGAGGGGAACATGGCGGGCCGGCCTCGCCCGAGCAGCTCGCCCAGACGAGCGGCGCAGGGCTCGAGGCTGAACTCCTTCTCGTAGCCGGCTCCCTTGGGCCGCCCGAGATGAGAGATCAGGACCAGGCGCCCCGAGCGGTCGAGGACGCTTTTGATCGAGGGCATGGCGGCACGGATGCGCCGGTCGTCGGTGATCTTGCCGTCCTTGAGCGGGACGTTGAAATCGACGCGCATCAAGACGCGTTTGCCGCGCACCTCGATCTGATCGATCCTTTTTTTGGGCACCCGTAGACTCCTGCCCCGGCGCGGGCGCGGCACGCACCTCCCGAAACCCGGGACCGGATGCAGAATGCTACAGCGTTTTCCAGTGATCGTCGGGCCCACCGCGGGCGGCAAGAGCGCTCTTGCTCTGGACTTGGCCCAAGCAATGAAACGCGGCGGACTCGGAATCGGCGAGATCGTGACGGCCGACTCGATGCAGGTCTACCGCGGCATGGACATCGGCACCGCGAAACCGACGGCGGATGAGCGGCGCGGGATCGCGCACCACCTCATTGACATCGTCGATCCTCGCGAGTCCTTCAGCGTGGATCAGTGGCGGAGGCTCGCGGAGGAAGCGATACGCGACATCCGGGCCCGCGGACGAAGGCCGATCGTCGTGGGCGGCTCGCACCTCTTTGTGAAAGCGCTTCTGGAGGGCCTCTTCGAAGGGCCGCGGGCGGATCCGGCGCTGCGGCGGGACATGGACTCGGTCCCGCAAGTCGAACTGCGCCGCCGTCTCGAATCGGTGGACGCCGCGGCGGCAGCGCGGATTCATGCGAACGATCGCCGGCGCACCGTGCGCGCTCTGGAGGTGCACGCGCTGACCGGACGGCCGATCAGCGAGCATCAGGAGCAGTGGGATCGGGGCCAGGCGCGCGCGGATGCGGTGCTGGTCGGGCTGATCTGGAGCACAGCGGCGACGAACTCGCGCATCAACGCGCGCGTGCGCGAGATGGTCGAGCGCGGGCTCGTGGAAGAAGCGCACGCACTGTGGCAGAAAGGAAGTCTTGGACCTCAGGCGCGCGAGGCGCTAGGGTATAAGCAGCTCATCGACGCCTTCGAGGGGCGATGCACGGTCGATGAGGCGGTTGAGCGAATCAAGATCGAGACGAGGCGTTTGGCGAAGAACCAGCGGACGTGGCTGCGAAGGCTGCGGACAATCCCCGGGTCGATCTGGGTGGAAGTCGATGCGCTGCCGCAGGACTCATGGCGGCAAGTCGTTATCGAGCGGATACTTGCGGCCCTGGTTCAGGCGGGGCCGCCGGTGTCCGAAGGTTCAAGCCGATGACCCGTGTCGGGCCGATCGGGGGATGGTCGAACCGGAGACTGGCTAGCATCGGCGCGCTTGACAATCCGGGGGACGGCCCCTGAACTCCCGCCCGCCGGTTGCGGACGGGCATCGAAGAACGGGGAGAGAACGCAAGCAACGAATGGGAAAGAGCAGCGCCAGCAAGGCCGGCGGCACCGTATCGCCGGGGAAGCCCCCACCGACGCGCAAGAAGAGCGCTGCGCCGTCGACTGGAGAGGGAGACACCCCGGGCTCGGACAACGGGCGCGGCAAGAAGCTGGTGATCGTCGAGTCGCCCGCAAAGGCCAAGACGATCAACCGGTATCTCGGCGGCGATTACAAGGTGATGGCCAGCGTCGGGCACGTGCGGGACCTGCCCAGCAGGAACCCCAAGGGCGACAAGTCGCCGGTGCCGGGCGTGGACCTCGAGAACAATTTCGCGCCGACGTACGAGATCCTGCCGGGCAAGACAAGGGTTGTGTCCGAGCTGAAGCGAGCAGCGCGCACCGCCTCCGAGGTGTGGTTCGCGACTGACCTCGATCGCGAGGGCGAAGCGATCGCGTGGCACATCGCGGATGAACTGGGGATAGACCCGGTGCGGGCGCGAAGGGTGATGTTCGCCGCGATCACGAAGGACGAGATCCGGCGGGCGTTCTCGAACCCGCACCCGATCGACATGGAGCGTGTGGCGGCGCAGCAGGCGCGGCGGATCCTCGACCGGATCGTGGGCTACCAGGTGTCGCCGCTGCTTTGGAAGAAGGTGGCGCGAGGCCTTTCGGCGGGGCGCGTGCAGTCCGTGGCGGTTCGGCTGATCGTGGAGCGGGAGCGGGAGATCCGCGCGTTCGTTCCCGATGAGTCCTGGGCGATGACGGCGCGGTTCGCGCTGAGCCCCGAGCGGGCGATGTCGTTGATGGCGGGCTGGGCGGCGCTTCAAGCGCGGCGCGATGAGAAGGGCAATCCCCCCACTCTCAAAGTGCAGAACGCCTGGCTCGCCGAGAACCGGGCGGTGACCGCCGAGCTCGTGCAGGTCGGCGGCGAGAACGTCACGCTCGGAGCTGGCGGCAGCGCTAACGGCAGGCCTCGGGATCTGACTTCGGAGGTGAAGCGGCTCGCCGCGCTGGCCGGCCTGCGGGACGTTCAAGCCAAGGTCGAGGAAGACGAGAAGGGGAAGGGGCCGGCGAAGTTCCGCCGGACGGTGAGCGGGAAGACCGATTCGTCGGTCCCCTACCGCGTTGACGGGGTGGAGACGAAGCGGACGCGGAGCAAGCCGCCGCCGCCATTCATCACTTCGACGCTCCAGCAGACCGCGGCGAACCGGATTGGCTTTGCGGCGCAGCGGACGATGCGCGCGGCGCAGCGCCTCTATGAAGGTGTTGAAGTCCCCGGCGAGGGCTCGGTGGGGCTCATCACGTACATGCGCACGGACTCCACGCACTTGGCGGATGATGCGCTGGAGATGGCGCGGGCGTATATCCAGCGCACGTTCGGCGACCGGTATCTGCCGGAGCGGGCCAACGTGTACTCCTCGTCGAACAAGGATGCGCAGGAGGCGCACGAGGCGATCCGCCCGACCAGCCTCGATTTTCCGCCGTCGCGTCTCAAGAGCGTGCTCCAGCCCGATCAGTTCCGCGTGTACTCGCTGATCTGGGACCGGTTCGTGGCGTGCCAGATGACGCCGGCGGAATGGGACTCGACGAGCGTGACGATCAAGGGCGGGACGGACCCCAAGACGCCGCTGACGTTCCGGGCAACGGGGCGCGTGCTCGCGTTCGACGGGTTTTTGCGCGTCGCCGGCGTGCCGACGCACAGCGATGAGCAAACCCTGCCGGCGCTGAAGGAGAGCCAGGCGCTGGCGCCCTTCTCGATCGAGCCGCAGCAGAAGTTCAGCGCCGCCCCGCCTCGGTTCACCGAGGCGTCGCTGATCAAGACTCTGGAGGCGGAGGGGATCGGCCGGCCTTCGACGTACGCGCAGATCATCGGCGTGATTCAGGACCGCGAGTATGTGGAGCAGGTGGACAGGCGGTTCTACGCGACGCCGCTGGGCGAGGTGGTGACGGACAAGCTCGTGGAAGCGTTCCCCGGGATCATGGAGGTCGGCTACACGCGCGAGCTGGAGGCGGAACTCGATCACATCGAAGACGAGCACAAGGACTGGCTGACGGTGCTGCGCCAGTTCTACGGGCCGTTCTCGCGCCAGCTGGAGCGCGCTCACGACACGATGAAGCACGCCAAGGCGGAGAAGACGCCGGCGCCGAAGGAGTACGCGTGCGCCAAGTGCGGCGCGCCGACGGAGTATCGATTCGGCAAGGGCGGACGGTTCCTGTCGTGCTCGCGTTACCCCAAGTGCGACTACGCGGCGCCCGTCGATCGAGAGGGCAAGCCGCGTGAAGTGGAGACGGCCGACGTCGCTTGCCCCAAGTGCGGCCGGCCGATGCTCAAGCGCAGCGGTCGCTTCGGCCCGTTCCTGGGCTGCTCGGGCTACGGCGACAAAGAGAACCCGTGCGATGGCATCGTGAAGCTCGACAAGCGCAGCGGGCGGCCGGTGTCGCCGGCGGTGCGGCCGCTTCAAACGGACCTGGCGTGCCCGAAGTGCAGCAGCCCGCTGTATGTGCGCGGCGGCGTGCGCGGGCCATGGCTCTCGTGCTCGGCGTTCCCCAAGTGCCGGGCGCGCGGCAAGTGGCAGGAGTATCCGCAGGAAGTGCAGGACAAGTGGCACCAGGCGTGGGAGCAGCACGAGAAGCAGAACCCGATGATCGCGATTCGCGATCTGAAGGGGAACCCGCTGACGGACGCCAAGGGCAAGCCGCTGCCCAAGCGCGAGGAAGAACCGGCGCCGCTGTCGGGGAATGGGAATGGAGATGCTGCGGGAACAGTGGGCGAAGTCGGGGCGGATGAGAAGGAGTACGGGGAGGTGGCGTAGGCGCCGTTGAGCTACGGCGCTTGACGCTTGCCTTCCGCACTCTGTCGTCTTCCGCGCCAGAGACTTGCCTTCGCGTCGTGGCCCACGCCAGGAGCCGCGGCATCCCATTTCTCATAGAGCATGACGACCTTGTCGAACAGGCGTGAGCGCGCGTCGTCCGTGATTTCAGGGTTCCGCAGCGCGCTTTCCAGTGCCGGGACGAGCATTTGCTCGGCCTCCTGAAATCGCTCCAATCGAAGATAGAGGGCGCCGAGGTTGTTCATGCTCGCGATTGTTTCCGGGTGCTCGCCGATTTGGAATCGCTGGATCTTTTCAAGTGCAATCTTCCAATGGTGCTCGGCATCGCTCCATTTCTCCTGCGTGTAGTACAGGTAGCCGAGGTTGTTGATCGTTTCGAGCGTGTCTCGATGGTCTTCGCCCAAGACACGCCGGCGTCGCTCGAGTGCCTGCTTGTAGATCCGCTCAGCCTCATTCGATTGGCCGAGGCATTGCTTCAGATCGGCCAAGTTGTTGAGCACGCGCGCGGTCGTCGGATTGTCGGGACCATAGACGCGCCGGCATTTCTCGAGTGCTTCGGTGTAAAGCGGCTCTGCTTCGGAGTATCGCTCCTGGATGAAGTGCAGAAGGTAAGCCATGTTGTTGACCGCCTTGATCGTCAGCGGATGATCCGGGTTCAGCGACCTTCGGCATTGATCGAGCACCATTGAGTAGATCGGCGCCGCGGCGTCGACACGTCCCAAAGCCAATTGGATCGCGCCCCAATTGATGGTGGCCTCGATCGTGCCCTCGTGGGCTGCGCCATAGAGTGCCACGCGTCCGGCCATGGCCTGTGCAAAGCATGATTCAGCCTCAGAAAGCACACCTAGCGCCTCGAGCACTCGTCCCAGCTTGTTCTGAGACTCGAGGGTGTCCGGATGCTCTACACCAAGCAGACGGCGGCGGGATTCGAACGACGAGCGGGCGAGCGGCAGCGCATCGGCATAACGGGCCAGATCGAAATACACGCGAGCGAGCGTGAGCCGGATCGCTGCCGCGGCAAGGGGCTGGTCCTTGAACCTGGTCTCGACGGCTTCGACGGCGGGCTTGAGAATTGTGCGATCGATCATCGAAACCGCAACATCTGTGGCGTTCACTCCCTCCAGCGGATCGCGCAACGCGCGCGGGCCAGGACCGACGCCCTGGTGAGCCCCGACCGGCCTGCGCGCGGGTTCTCTCAGGTTCGGGGGCGAGTCACGTTCCGTCTCGCGCTCCACCGGCGGCGGATCCGAGGAGCGTCCGCGGCCCTGGACGAACCTCCGGCGGTCGCGGATGTCTTCGAAGAGGAGGCGACCCGCGGCGTACGGGTCGATCCCGCTGAGCATGTCGGCCTGGAAGCGGGCGAGCAGACCGGCCTCCGCCGCGCTCTGCTCGGCGCGCGCCTGCGACTCGAGGGCTTCGCGCTCCCTTTGCTGAGCGATCGACCGCTGGCGCGCTTCGCGGACGAGGCCGACCGATGTCCCGACCACGGCAACGGCGAGCGCCACAACGATCAGCGCCGCCGCCGCGACCGGGCCTCGGTGTCGGCGCAGGAACTTTCGAAACCGGTATGCGGCGCTTTCCGGGCCGGCGATCAACGGCCGGCCCGTCAGGTATCGCCTGATCTCGTCGGCCAATTCCGAGGCCGAGCGATACCGCTCGGCTCGATCCTTGCGCAGGGCCTTAAGCGGGATCCATTCGAGTTCGCGGCGGAGCAACCTGAGAAGGTCGGCGGTCTTCGCACTCCGGCGATGCGCCATTTCCTCCAGCAGCACTTCGTCCAGCTGTGTCAGTCGAGTGCTGGGCCTTGGAGGATCGACCTGGCGGATGATGCGCTGAATCTCGCCGAAGGCGGCGCGCCGCAGCATTCCGGGATCGAAGGGAAGGGCCCCCACCAGCAGTTCGTAGAGCACCACGCCCAGTGAGTAGACATCGCTCCTCGTGTCGATGTCGAGGGCCGACATCTCCGCCTGCTCCGGGCTCATGTACTCGGGAGTGCCGATGAGTTGGCCCTGCTCCGTGAAGATCGTCTGCTCGGTGAGGCGCTGGCTGATCGCCTTGGCGACGCCGAAGTCGATCACCTTGACGATGGGCAGCCCCTTGTCGCCGATTTCGATCAGGATGTTGGACGGCTTAATATCCCGATGGATGATGCCTTTCTGGTGCGCGTGCTGCACCGCTTCGCACACGTCGATGACGAGTTCCAGTCGGCGCTTCGTGGTGAGACGCTCGCGGTCGCAGTACGCCGTGATCGGCTCGCCCGGCACAAACTCCATCACGAAGTACGGGCGCCCCTGCGCCGTCGCACCGGCGTCGAGCACACGCGCTACGTTCGGGTGATCCATCAGCGCCAGCGCCTGGCGCTCGGCCTCGAAGCGGGCCAGCACCTGGCGGCTGTCCATGCCGGGCTTGATGATCTTGAGGGCCACGCGGCGGCGAAAGGGCTCCGTCTGCTCCGCGAGGAACACGACGCCGAAGCCGCCCTCGCCGAGTATCGAAAGCAGCCTGTAAGGACCGATGGCGTCGCCGGGCTTCTCGCCCAGCGGGCTGTGCAGCGAGACCGTGGCCGGCGCGCCGGATGAGCCCCTGGGCACAGGTGAGTCTGCGCGTTGATCCACGAGCAGTCTCCGCTTGAGAAGATCCCGCTTACGATCGTACATCCGAACGACTCAGTAGCAAGGCTCGTCGCGGCAGGCGCGCTGTGCTTAATGAGGGGTATTCGAATTGGGCTCGAAGTCGCGCACAACACGGTCCACCGGCCGCGCCACGAACGGGAGACTGCGGTTCCGCGCGTCAAGCAGGCTTGCCCTGGAGCGCCAGTTTCGCTCGGTCAACGCGGCGCGCGTGCGCAAGAGCAGCGGGCCCATCACGGTCTTCGCGCGGCCGAACGGTCTGGCGCATTCGAGACTGGGGCTGTCGGTGGGACGGCGCATCGGGTCAGCCGTGAAGCGCAATGCGGTGAAGCGGCGCCTGCGCGAGGCGTTTCGGTTGAACCAGCGTGAACTGCCCAAGGGATTCGACTTTGTGGTGCATGTCCGGGCGCACGAGACGATGAAGACGGCGGAGTATGCAGACCTGTTGATGGAGTGCGCGCGGGCACTGGAGAGGGAGTGGGCGCGGAGGCGGTGATTTGTGATGTCGGATGTCGGATGTCGGATGTCGGATGTCGGATGTCGGATGTGAGACGGTGATGGGTACACGAATCGCCAACTCGATCGCCAACTCCGAGCAGTTGGCTCCGCGCACCCTCCGGGTGCAGAGCGCCCCTCCACAAGGCTCGCCACCGGGGGCTGAAGCCCCCGGCAACGAACTCGCGCCCTCCGGGCGTCGGCCGTGGGCGCGTTGGTTGAATCTGCCGATCGTCGCGCTTGTGCGCGCGTACCAGGTGGTGCTGTCGCCGCTGATGGCCGGGCATTGCCGGTTCGTGCCGACATGCAGCGAGTACGCGCTCGAGGCGTGCCGCGTGCATCCGCCGCACCGAGCGCTGTGGCTCATCTTGCGGCGGCTGGGGCGGTGCCAACCCTGGGGCGGCGCGGGAGGGTGGGACCCGGTGCCGGGGCGGGGAGATTCCGAGGCTTGAGACTTGAGGCTTGAGGCTTGCGGTTGCGGTGATCAAGCCCTGACCTCGGTGGGCTCTGTGACTCTTTGCGAGAATTCCCAGTTCGGTTTGCGCTCGGGTCAGCGCGGGACGAAGTTAGTGTAGATTTACAAGCATTCGAGGGGAGCGCCGGCGAGCGGGCCGGCGCCGCGCCCCTCGTGCTCCGGCATTGTTCGAGTCGAAGGGGCCCGAGCGATGACGCGCCTACCCGCCGCACGCCGGCGCGAGCAACTGCTGGACACGGCGGTGAACCTGTTCGCGACGCGCGGCTACGGCGGCGCGACGACGGCCGAACTGGCCAAGGCCGCGGGCGTCACCGAGCCGATCATCTACCGGCACTTCGACTCGAAGAAGGCGCTCTTCATCGCGGTGATCGATCGCACCAGCGAGATCATCACGCACACGTGGGAGCGGCACCTGCGCACGGCGGCCGATCCGGCCGATCGCCTGCGCCGGCTCATCGGCGCCAACCCGATGGTGAGCGACCGCGGGCGCGGCATCTATCGCGTCGTGCTCCAGGCGATGATGGAGATCGAGGATCAGGACATCCTCGCCGCGATCCAGCGCCACGTGACCACGCTGCACAGGTTCATCGCGCAGGAGGTGGCGCGAGCGCAGGACGAAGGACGCGTGAGCAAGTACTACACGCCGACGGTGACGGCGTGGACGCTCATGCACCTGGGACTTGGATACGGCGTGCTGGCGCCGCTGAATATCCCCGGGCATGCCGAAGACGATCGCGGCGTGCACGTGCGCGACCTGATCGAGCGGCTGATGCTCGGCGACAAGCCGCGAAGCTGAGACGGTGCGGCGGTGAAACGGTGAGACGGTGAGGCAAGGGTCCTCCCCTACCATTCACGAGTGACCATCTACCTTGACAACAATGCGACGACGCGGCCGCTGGCGGAGGTGGTCGCGGCGGCGAACGATGCGCTGGAGCGCCGCTGGCACAACCCGTCATCGGTGCATCGGCCGGGGCAGGAGGCGCGGCAGGGCGTCGAACTGGCGCGGCAGAGCGTGGCGCGGCTGATCAACGCGTCCGCCAAAGAGATCGTGTTCACATCGGGCGCCACCGAATCGATCGGCTTGGCGATCCGCGGCGTGCTGGCCGCCCTGCCGCCGAAGAAGCGGACGATCGTGACGAGCCCGCTCGAGCACGAGGCGGTGCGTGACCTCGTCAAGGCGCTCGCCGAGCAGAAACAAGCACAGATAAAGATGGTCCCAGCGCTGCGCCGCGGAGTGATCGACTCGGCGGCGCTGGCGGGGATGCTCGATGAGTCGGTCGGCATTGTCAGCATCCAGTGGGCCAACAACGAGACGGGCGCCGTGCAGCCCATCGACGAAATCGGAAGACTGTGCCGCGAGCGGAGGATCGTCTTTCACAGCGATGCGACACAGTGGGTCGGCAAGATGCCGGCGGATGTGAAGACCGCGACGGTCGACTTGCTGTCGTTCTCCGCGCACAAGTTCCACGGGCCCAAAGGGGCCGGGGCGCTGTGGGTCCGGCGCGGCATTGGGCTCGTGCCGCAGATCCGCGGCGTGCAGGAGCACGAGCGGCGCGGCGGGACGGAGAATGTTCCGGGAATCGTGGGTATGGGCGCCGCGGCGGAAGCAGCGATGCATTGGCTGGCCGATCCGGTGCAGCGCGAAGCCGTGGCCGCGCTGCGGGACCGCTTCGAGCGAGGCGTGCTGGATGCCGTGCCCGAGGCATCCATCAACGGGCCTGTTGAACAGGGCGATCAGCCTCGCGCCGCGCGGCTGTGGAACACGACGAACATCGCGTTTCCGAAACTGGAGGCCGAGGCCCTGCTGCTGCTGCTGAGCGAGCGGGGCGTATGTGCGAGCGCTGGGGCTGCGTGCAGCAGCGGATCGCTCGACCCCTCTCCGGTCCTGCTGGCGATGGGCGTGCCGCGGGATGAGGCGCACGGGTCGCTCCGCTTCAGTCTGTCGCGCGAGACGACACCAGCGGAGATCGATCGGGCGATCGAGATCGTCGCGGCGTGCATCGGTCGGCTAAGGAAGTCCGCTACCAGCGTGGCGTGAGCGAAGGCACGAAGGCACGAAGGCACGAAGGCACGAAGGCACGAAGGAACGAAGGCACGAAGGCACGAAGGCACGAAGGCACGAAGGCAGAATCGTCCA
>Ga0187894_10004897_pt1 | contig 14021 bp, 10 predicted proteins | sample GBC1701081metaG_FD_136650 | JGI IMG/M metagenome (GOLD analysis project Ga0187894, IMG submission 136650) | White microbial mat communities from a lava cave in the Kipuka Kanohina Cave System on the Island of Hawaii, USA - GBC170108-1 metaG ...
CCATAACCATCGGGTGGTCACAGACAATACTGATATAGAACTCGGGATTTCGGAACTTTACAGTCGCATCAATAAAATGGGTGTTTCTGAGGTGCTCATTCGCCGAGAAGGAAATACGATCGGCCTTGACTTTCCAAGTTCTCAATCTCTCTCTGCAACAGAGCTCGTGCGAGCCTCTTCCATGGTTTTTCACGTCGTCAATGAAAAGTTTATGCTAAACCCCTCCCTAGCCAAAACTACGCATCAGTTCTTACAAGATGTGTGGGATGAGGCTATGGTTACCAATAAAAAGAGCATTGAAGAGATCAATGCGATCGCTTGGAGACATCTTTACGGAGAGTCTCCTGTTGCCTTACAACCCCAAACCCCCTCTACTAAGCAGCTCCATGAAAATGGCTTGAGGCTGGCTCATCCTCAAGAAAAAAACGCTACCTCCAACTACGATGAAACCTTTTCCACCATTGCCCTCCTGAGGGGAAATGAGTGGCATGGACAAACACATCCGTTAGTGTTCGTTTTCAAAAATTATGCCCTTGAAGGCTCAGACCTGAAAAATATCCACGCTTCTTACGATCCCGCTAAGGGCAATTTTCTCGCTTTTGAAATTAGAGGATTTCACAAAAACAAAGATGGGGTGAAAGCCTCTCCTAAAGACAGCCTTGAGCTATGGACATCTCATTTTTCTAAGGAAGGCATCGGAGGAACCCTCCTTGAGGAATTTTCTCAAGGTCGCGGTTGGAGAATGGCCGTTATCCTCAACGGGTCGATCGTCACCATGCCCAATTTAGACTCTACCTTAAGAGATAGCGCCTCCATTACTGGTCAATTTACTCAAAAAGAAATTAATCGTTTAGCAGCAGACCTGAAAGCAGGATCTCTCAGTTTTACTCCTTATATCCTATCAGAAAAAAATGTCAGTCCTGAGCTGGGACAGCATGAGAGGTGGAATGGTATAATCGCAGCTATATCTGCACTTTTTCTCTCTATTTTCATCATGATAGGTTACTATCGTTTCAGTGGGTGCATTGCCTCCATCGCCCTCCTCTTCAATTTATTGATCATCTGGGCAACCCTTCAAAACCTAGGTGCCACGCTTACCTTATCGGGTATCGCTGGGATCATTCTCACAGTGGCTATGGCCGTCGATGCCAATGTCTTGGTATTTGAGAGGATTCGAGAAGAGTTTGCTCTATCAAAAAGGATTGCCTCAGCTATAAACATAGGGTATCGAAAGGCTTTCTCAGCTATCCTCGACTCCAATGTGACCACCTTGATTGCGGCCCTAGTCTTGATGAATTTTGATGCAGGACCCATTCGAGGCTTTGCAATAACCCTCATCATTGGAATCATCTCTTCTCTATTTACCGCTCTACTTGTTACTCGTTTTTTCTTTTCTTGGTGGATACAAAATCGAAAACATCAAACACTCAAGATGTCTAATTTTATTCGAGGAGCCCATTTCAACTTTCTAAAATTTACTAAGCCCACCCTTATCATTTCTGCCCTCGTCATATTGGTTGGTTCTTCTCTTCTCATTACTCAAAGAGAGAAGATTTTTGGAATGGATTTTACAGGAGGCTATACCTTAACGTTGACCTTACCCCCCTCAACCTCTCATCACTATCGCTCTGAAATAGAAAATGCCCTAAAAAAACAAGGCCTGACCTCTCAAGAGTTTCAAGTCCAAGAATTATCTCCTACAAATCACATTCGCCTCTTTTTAAGCCATAGCATAAACCAAAAACTTTCCTCACCTCTTTCCTCAGAGATGGCAGATATCTACCCTTACCAGGAAAATCAGAAAATCGCTTGGATCGTCAACACCTTAAAAAACTCTTCTATAGAAATGCCTCCTTCTGTTTTGAAAGAGTTAGATAAAAACTGGACTGAGGTCAGCGGTCAGATGTCCAATACTATGCGCCTACATGCTGTTATAGGATTGCTCATTTCCCTCTGTGCGATCTTAATCTACATTACGATTCGGTTTGAATTTAAATACGCTCTTTCCGCAACTTTATGCTTAATACACGACGTTCTTTTTTGTCTAGGAGTCATAAGTATTTTACATTTTCTAGAAGTGCCTATTCAAATCGACCTACATGCCGTTGCTGCCCTTCTGACAATCGTGGGGTATTCCCTCAATGATACCATCATCGTGTTCGATCGCATTCGAGAAGATATGAAGACATTCAGAAAAAAATCTTTAAAAGAAGTGATCAATCACGCCTTAAATACCACACTAAGTCGTACCCTAATGACCTCCGGTATCACGCTGGTGGTGTTGATTCCTCTTGTGATTTTAGGAGGAGGTACGGTTTTTGGATTTGCTCTCATCATGATGACCGGTGTCATCTGTGGAACTCTTTCTTCCCTTTTCATTGCAGCTCCTCTGATGGAGTGTTTGCATAATAGAAATGCTTGCAACCATCATATAATTGCTCATGAGTAAAGGTGGCCTTTCTGAAGAAAGGCCCTTATGGATCTACCTGAAACAAGATTCTAAATGGACTCAAAAGATCATCGATGAGTTTAACATTCATCCCATCACAGCTCAAGTCTTAGCTTCTCGCAAATTCTCCTCTTTGGATCAAATTCACAATTTTCTCTATGCCAAACTACCCGACCTTCACGACCCGGAACTTCTTCCTAACATGGAAAAAGCCACTTTGCGTATTCTGAAAGCCTTAAAAAAAAAAGAGAAAATCCTCATCTATGGAGATAATGATGTCGACGGCATTACAGGCACAGCTCTACTAGTCGAGTTCTTTGGTCACCTAGAAGTTCCTGTCCTTTCCTATTTTTCCAGTAGGAGATCCCTTAATCAGCCTCTCTTTAGCGAAGCCATCGAATATGCGCTTCAATCTAATTGTACTCTATTGATCACAGTAGATTATGGCGTCACTGCTGCTCGTGAGATTAAAGAGGCTACTGAGAAAAACATCGACGTCATCGTATCAGATCATCACGAACCCACTTCAGAACTTCCCCAATGTGTTGCTATCATCAATCCAAAACTCACAGGCAGTCTCTATCCAGATCGGGAAATTACTGGAGTAGGAGTGGCTTTTAAATTAGCCCACGCGCTGACCAACCGATTAATTAAAGAAGGTTTTCTCATGAAAAGCGCGATCGATTTGAAAAAATATCTCGATCTGGTCGTACTCGGAACTATAGCAGATATGGGAGCCCTCTTGGGAGAAAATAGAATATTGATACGCTATGGATTGAGGGAACTTCGTAATACCAAAAGGACCGGCTTGCTAAAACTCTCTCAGTTGTTGGGAATTCCCCTTCATGAAATCACCCCTACGGAAGTGGCGTCTAAAATCGCCCCTAGAATCAATAGCTTAGGTCGTATTGCAGATGCCAGTAAAGGAGTTCAAATACTTCTTTGTCAAGACCTTTTCCTCGGGGAAATTCTGGCAAAAGAGATCGAACAATACAATCAAGAACGCCGCCGGATCGAAAGAAAAAACTCTGAAGACATCGATCTTTATCTCTCCAATCATCCAGAAATTTTTCAAAATAAAGCTTTGGTACTCTCCTCACCTAAGTGGCACCCAGGAGTGATTCCTATCATTGCTGCTCGTCTTGCTAAACAATATAACCGACCTACAGTCCTCATTGCTACGGATCGAGAAATGGGAAAAGGTTCCTTGCGTACTATTCCAGAGTTTCCCCTTCTCCCTACCCTTAAGGAGGAGGCCTCACTACTAATGGAGTTCGGGGGACATAATTATGCGGCAGGTCTTATGATCAAGCTCAATAACATTGCATCTTTTAAAGAACAATTTATTCAACTCGTCAATCAAAAGTTAAAAGATAGAGATATTCGAACGAAACTTCATCTCAACGCAAAAATCTCCTTTAATAACCTAACCTTCGATTTTTTAGAATCCCTATACCTGTTAGAGCCCTTTGGCAATGAAAATGGAGCTCCTCTTTTTTATTGCGATGTTAAGCAGATTTGGCCTCCTAAAATATTTGGCAAATCTCATCTAAAGCTGTATCTGGAACAAAATAATCGCATCCTAGAGGGAGTAGCCTTTGGCTTGGCCAAACGCTATCCCGAATTGATTAAAAAAAACCTACTCCTTCGAATCGCCTTTACCCCCTATCTCAATCGAACGCTACATCGACCAAAAATTCAGCTGTATATTAAAGATTTTAAAATCAAACCTCGGTGAGCGCTTCTATACCGGGAAGGGTTCTTTTTTCCAAATATTCAAGTAAAGCGCCTCCTCCCATAGAGAGATAAGCGAACTGGGATTCCGCAGCTAGTAGTGTATGGATAGCTAAGAGAGATTCCCCTCCTCCAATAATTACCTTGGCCTTTAAAGCGGCAAGTTCTTTGATAATCTCTCTGGTCCCTACACTAAAAGAGGGAAATTCAAAAACACCCAGAGGACCATTCCAAAATAATGTAGCTGCAGAGAGAAACGCCTCTTTCCAAGCCTGAATGGTAGCAGGCCCGATGTCCATTCCTATCCATCCTTTAGGAATTCCTTGATCAAGAGAGATCACTTTAAATGTAGCATCTTTATCAAAACGGTCCGCTATCACCATATCTAAGGGAAGAGAAAGAGAGAAACCCTTTCTTTCACACAGGTCAACAAGCTCTCGAGCCCTCTTTAAATCCTCCTCCAAAAAATTAGAATCTCCTACATCTATGCCTTGAATTTTAAAAAAAATTAATGCCATTTTCCCTCCAAGAAAAAGGGCATCTGCTTTTTGAATGAGTTTTTTTAAGGTATTTAATTTTTGAGAAATCTTGCCTCCTCCCATCAAAATGAAAAAGGGATGAGCAGGAGACTCGAGCAAAGAGTTTAAAAAAACAATCTCTTTTTCCATGAGTAAACCCATTGCTGCTTTTTGGGGAAAATATTGACAGATCGCTGTGATTGAAGCATGGGGACGATGGGCTGCGCTAAACGCATCGTTAACGTAGAAATCTCCAAGCTGTGACAGTTTTTTCACAAAATTTGGGTCAGCCTCAGGCACTTCTTCCCCAAGATAATAGCGCAAATTTTCTAAAAGAAGAACCTCCCCTCCTTTGAGATTCTTTACCTTTTTCTCTACCTCTTTTCCTACGCAATCAGTGACAAATAATACAGGGGCCGAAATAAGTTTAGAGAGCTGTTTAGCGCAGATTCCCAAGGAAGGTTGCATTTTTTCTCTCTCTTTCGGTGTACTCAAATGACTCATCAATATGACGGCAGCGCCCGAATGTAGGGCATATTCAATAGTAGGAATAGAAGCACGAATGCGCGTATCATCGGCAATGCTCCCGTCGTCGCTTAAGGGAACATTAAAATCAACCCGTATTAAAACTTTTTTCCCCTTTAGAAGAAGATCGGTTATGAGTAATTTCCCCATCTTATTCTCAAACTATTAAATCCCAGAGATTCGAACAACGCGTTTCCTATTTCTGGCCTCCAAGACAAAAAAACAACTCTTCTGAAAAGAGCTCCCGGTTGCTCAAAATCACCTGTGCGTTAAATGATGAAAGCCACAATGCAACGACGACCAGTGCTTCTTCTAGAACTTTTCCTCTCTTTCACGTTGATTACCCTGCTCATCGCCTTTCTCTTCTCCTCCTACCGAGAGTTAGGAATGGTTACCTCACGAGTGCGTTCATGTAAATTAAAAATTTTACCTCAATATAAAGTACAGCTACGACTCAAGCAGATTTTCTCTAAACTGACTCGTTTCTCTCGACAAGATGAAGAACATTACCTTCTAATGTATAATAGCGAAATCGATTTAGACCCCCATTTTCGAGGCCAAATAATGGGATTGCTCCATCTAGAAAAGGGAACTCTATATTTAACTACATGGCCTCAAGAAGGAAGTCGGGCCTTCCCTCGACACGAGCTCCTTGCTTCTCAAATTCCCTCTCTCTCCTTTTCTTTTTTTGATGAAGAAAAAAGAGAATGGTCCGAAGAGTACCCGAAGACAAAACCCTTTATGATGAAAATTACGTTAGGAAAAACTGTGATGCCCTTGTTTTTATAAATCTTCCTCTTTTTTATCACCAATGCATTGAATCATGCCTACATCTAGCTCTGCTAGCCGGCACATTGAATCCTCTTTTCGGCAAGTCAATTTTACAGAATTCTTTCAAAATGAAATACTATCTCTGGTGAGAGTGTCAGAATCCTGCACCAAAGAAAAGTGTAGATAATGATGAGATTTTTTGATGGTATTTTTACCTTTTGTCGTGACTTTTCTGATGATTTTAGTCCTAGGTGGCTCTCTTTTATTTACCTCTATTCAAAATACCGCTTTAGAAAAGAAAATTATTTTCTCTCAAAAATCGGCCCATCTTTCTCTAATGAGTTCCCAAGCTTTAGCAAAATATAATCTTTTAAAAACAAGGGCTCATCCCATCAAAAAACCAAAAGCTAAAAGGCAAACCACTCTCCTTCAAAAAGCACAAACAAATTCTCGTCACAGCAGAGGTTTTTTTCACTCTTCTAAATTTAATCTTTGGCCCCTTGTTCAAGACAAACACTCCCCTCTTTCAAAAATACTTTACGATAAAGCTGTCCGTCTTATCGAGATCCTCTATCAAAAAGAAAGTTTTTACCAAAAATTCCACGATCCCGAATTAGCTAAAAAAATCTTAGATGCTATGTTGGAAAATAAGGGAGAGAAATCTCTTGTTTCTCTCTTTCCAAAAGATCCTATTTTAAAGAAAATTTACTACCAAATGATGCAGGGAACCAACACGAAGTACCCTTCTTTACGAGAGTTTTTTAAAATTGAAGAATGTTCCAAAAATGCTCCCATTCAGTTTCATTATGCCTCTACCCCGGTCCTAATGGCAATTCTAGGAAAAACATTGGGACAAGAAGTTTTACGATCGGAAAAAGAAAAACAAAAAACACAAAACAGAGGAACCACATTGACCAAGCAACAGATGCAACAGCTTTTATTAAAAAATCCCTCCTCGGAATTTCCCTTCGATCATTTAGAAAAGGTTTTTTCCTTTTCGCTTAAAAACAAGGGAGTTCCAGAGCTATACGTCGACCAAAATCTTCTCATTACAGCTACCAAAACTCCTTTGTAAGACATCCTTATCCTGTTTACAATCAAATCATTGAGATTTACATTAGCACTCAATTCTATCGAGCGCTAGTTTTTTATTGTACTTTCCTCATCTTTTGTCTTATAATAAGTCAACATGAAAGAGTTGATAACGACAAAAAATCCAAAGGATCAACGAGAGCATTTAGTTTTATTGGGATTAGTGAGCCTCTACATTGAATTAGGAACACCGATTGGTTCCAATACCTTGAGGCAAAGAGGGTTTGATTATCTCAGTTCCGCGACGATTAGGAATTATTTTTCCAAACTAGAAGTCAAGGGCTACTTAAAGCAGCAACATTCTTCAGGAGGCCGCATTCCCACTGCATCGGCTTTTCAATTGTATGCAAACACATTTTTGAAAAATCCCTTGCTGAACGAAGAAGACAAAAAATTTCTTCAAAAAGCATTGGTTAAAGAGACTCGTCAATTAGGACAATATTTTCAACTTGTCTGCGAAGCAATCAGTGAAGCCACACGATGTGCAGTTTTCATGTTAGCCCCTCGCTTAGATCAAGATTTGATCTTAGATGTTAAGCTCCTTTTTATCGATTCTCATCGGTTGCTGTGCGTTTTAATTACCGATTTTGGTCTCGTTCACACAGAACTTCTCTATATAGAGAAAAAGATGACGTCCTTTATTGCAAAAAGAATCGAAAAATTTTTTCAGTGGAAATTACAAAATTTCGAAAACCCACGGTTAACTCCAGAAGAAGAGACGCTAGCAACCAAGGTATACAGTGAAGTGATGCTCCGTCACCTAGTGGGAAACACCTTCTTCTCAGAAGGTGATATTTACAAAACAGGATTTTCCAAGCTGCTATCCTATACTGATTTTCAAGATGCAAGCGCCCTAGCAGAAGGACTTGCTATTTTTGAAAACAAAGAGACTCTCTTAAAATTATTACAAGAGTGCATGAATGCAAGAGAACTCTGTTGTTGGGTTGGAGGAGAGTTACAAGCTTGCTCTGCAATTGCTATTCCGTATAAAATTCATCGAAACATAGTAGGTTCCATCGCTTTATTAGGACCCAATCGCATTCTCTATCAAAGGCTCTTTGGAATTTTAGAATACGCCTCAGAAATTCTAAATGACGCCCTGACAAAGAGTATTTACAAATTCAAAATAACTTTTAGAAAGCCTGGGACTTCGCCAGAATGTTTCTTACTATTGGAGAATAAAAAATGAATCAACCAGAAGATCCAGTAATTGCAGACATCTCTTCTTCTGAAGAAGAGATGATCGATTATAAAGATAAATACCTGCGCCTTCTCGCCGACGCTGAGAATGCTCGAAAAAGAATGCAAAAAGAAAAACAGGAGGGCACTCGTTTTGCTATTGAAAATATCCTATTAGAAATCATTGAGCCAATAGACAATTTAGAAAATGCTCTCAAATGCGCCCATCAAATGAAAGATGAAATCCGTAATTGGGCTCATGGGTTTGAAATGATCTTAAGCCAATTTAAAGAGGTTCTTGCTCAAAATGGAGTCACCTCTTTTTCTTCTTTAGGCGAGCTATTTGATTCTTCCAAACATGAAGTAGTGGAAGTAGAAAAGTCAGAAGAATTGCAAGAAGGCCTGGTTGTCAAGGAATTTATTAAAGGATATCGATGTGGGGATCGGGTGATTCGAGTGGCTCGGGTCAAGGTTGCTAAAAATTTAACTCATAAAGAAGGAGATCTATCTCATGACATCTCAAAAGAAGAGAAGTAAAATTATTGGAATTGACCTAGGAACAACTAACTCATGTGTTGCTATTCTAGAAGGGAGCACTCCTATTGTCATTCCTAACCCAGAAGGAGGACGCACTACACCCTCCGTCGTCGGATATAAAAATAATGAACGAGTCGTAGGAATTCCCGCTAAAAGACAAGCGGTAATGAACCCAGAAAGAACCATTGCATCTTCCAAAAGGTTTATAGGAAGAAAGTTTGACGAAGTTCAAGAAGAAATTAAAATGGTTCCTTACAAGGTAACCAAAAATAGTCAAGGAAATGCTGTATTTGAGGTCGATGGAAAGATCTTTGCTCCAGAGGAGGTAGGGGCTCAGGTTTTGATTAAATTGAAAGAGTCTGCTGAAGCCTATTTGGGAGAAAAAATAACTGAGGCGGTCATCACCGTTCCTGCCTATTTCAATGACTCTCAACGTCAATCCACTAGAGATGCCGGTCAGATTGCAGGTCTCAACGTAAAGAGAATCATCCCTGAGCCTACCGCTGCTGCTCTTGCTTATGGATTTGACAAAGGACATAATAAAAAGATCGCCATTTTCGATTTAGGCGGAGGGACATTCGATATTTCTATTTTAGATATCGCCGATGGGGTGTTTGAAGTATTGTCTACTAATGGAGATACTCACTTAGGGGGAGATGATTTTGATAATAAAATTCTAGATTGGATGTTGCAAGAATTCAAAAGAGAAAATGGAATCGATCTAAGCAAAGATAAAATGGCTCTGCAAAGACTGCGCGATGCAGCTGAAAAAGCTAAAATTGAACTTTCTGGGACACAATCGACAGAAATCAACCAACCCTTCATCACCGTGGGTGACTCAGGACCAAAACACTTAGCCCTTACCTTGGGCCGGGCTAAATTTGAATCCTTAGTTGAAGATTTAATCCAACGAACCGTAGAACCTTGCCTCAAGGCTTTAAAAGATGCGGGAATGGCAAAAGAACAAGTCGATGAGGTGATTTTAGTTGGAGGAATGACCCGAGTTCCTGCTGTGGAAAGAAAGGTAAAAGAAATTTTCGGAAAAGAACCTCACAAAGGTGTTAATCCCGATGAGGTAGTGGCTATAGGAGCTGCTATTCAAGGTGCGGTCCTCTCAGGAGATATCAAAGACCTCCTTCTTCTCGACGTAAACCCCTTAACTTTGGGTATTGAAACCCTCGGCGGTGTCTTGACTCCTGTTGTCGAACGCAACACGACAATCCCTACAAAAAAAGTACAGATATTTTCTACCGCTTCAGACAACCAGCCTGCTGTGACTATCGTCGTCCTACAGGGAGAAAGAAAGATGGCTAAAGATAATAAAGAGATTGGTCGATTTGATTTAACCGACATCCCTCCTGCTCCACGAGGAGTACCTCAAATTGAAGTTTCTTTCGATTTAGATGCTGATGGCATTTTACACGTCTCCGCTACCGACAAAAAAAGTGGGAAAGAACAAAAGATCCGTATCGAAGCCAAATCAGGGCTTTCAGAGGAAGAGATCAAACGGATGGTCCGCGATGCAGAAGAACATGCTGAAGATGACAAGAAAAAGAAGGAAGAAGTCGAAATTCGTAACGAAGCAGATGCTGCTATATTTCGAGCTGAAAAAGCTCTTGCTGACTATAAAAGCAAGATCTCTTCTGCCCTGGAAACCGAAGTTCAAGGTCACATCGACACTTTAAAAAAACATTTAAAAGAAGAAGAATTCTCTTGCATTAAGCAAGGAACACAAGAGCTCAATAAATCAGCACAAAAGATAGGGGAAGCGGTGCAACACCACCAACAGGGAGCTAGTGGCGATGCTTCTAAAAAACCAGATATTCAAGAAGCGGAAGTAGAAATCGTCGATGATGAAGATAAAACAACGTAATTATCGCACTATGTAGAAGCCCTCAAAAAGAGAAAGTCCCTACCAGTGAATGGGGCTTTCTCCTCTCTGTGTGAGGGCTTTATTGGTTTTAGAAAAATGGCGACAACCAAAAAATCGTTCTGCAGAATAGGGAGAGGGGTGAGCTGCTTCGAAAACCAGGTGGTGGGTCCCCGCGATTTCTCTCTGTTTGCTTTGGGCAACTCTACCCCATAATAAAAAAATCAACGGAGGACCTTCTTTTAGGATTAATTGTCGAATAATGGCGTCTGTAAATTGCTCCCAGCCCTTGCTTCGGTGCGACTGAGGTTCTCCTGATCGCACAGTTAAAATGATGTTGAGCAAAAGGACTCCCTGTTGTGCCCAATGGATCAAAGATCCATGAGAAGGGATGGGTATACCCAAATCCTCCTGCCTTTCTTTAAAAATATTTTTCAGAGAAGGAGGAATGGATACCCCTTCGGGAACGCTAAAGGCAAGACCATTAGCTTGCCCTGGTCCATGATAAGGATCTTGACCTATAATAACCACCCGTACTCGATCAAAAGGTGTTTGTGCAAAAGCATGAAAAATCAGAAAATCTGGAGGATAGATCACCTGACCTGCTTTTTTTTCTAAAAGAAGAAATCCTTTTAATTCCTCTATATAGGGTTTTTTGAGTTCACTCTCTATCCTTTCATACCAACTACGTGCTAACTTCATGCTATCCCTTCTATTAAAAAAGTGGTCTCCAATCAATACAATTGAGTACGATTATGGAGCATGGACCCATACAATATCAAACGGATCCGAAATTTTTGTATCATAGCCCATATTGATCATGGAAAATCGACCCTAGCCGATCGCCTTTTGCAGTTAACCGGAACGATACCTGATAGAAAAATGCAGCATCAGGTACTCGACTCGATGGATTTAGAGAGAGAGCGAGGAATTACGATTAAAGCCCATCCAGTAACGATGGACTACCTAGCAGAAAATGGGGAACTCTACCAGATGCATCTGATTGATACGCCTGGACATGTCGACTTCTCTTATGAGGTTTCTCGCTCTCTTTCTGCTTGCGAAGGGGCTCTTCTCATCGTAGACGCAGCTCAAGGAGTCCAAGCTCAAAGTCTGGCCCATCTCTATCTTGCAATTGAAAAAAACCTAGAAATCCTTCCCATCATTAATAAAATTGACCTTCCTGCTGCCAATGTAGAAAAGGTCAAACAACAAATCGAAACTCTCATTGGTCTCGATTCCTCTTCTGCTCTCTTGTGTTCTGCTAAAACTGGAATGGGTATTAAGGAAATCTTAGAACAAATTCTCATCTCTATCCCTCCGCCAACCACTCCACAAGATAATCTATTGAGAGCTCTCGTCTTTGACTCCCATTATGATCCCTACAGAGGAGTGATGATTTACCTACGAATAATCAGTGGAGAGATTCATCCTAAGTCCACCATTTTGATGATGGCCACGGGTAAGGTTTACGATGTGCTTGAAGTAGGGATTTTTAAACCTGACGCTACCCCTGTAAAAACCCTTCTTCCCGGAGAGGTAGGCTATGTAATCGCGAATATTAAGAACACCTCTGATATCAAAATTGGAGACACCCTAACCTCTGCCCGACATTCTGCTCCACAACCTCTGCCGGGCTTTCAGCTCATCTCACCTGTCGTCTACGCCGGCATCTACCCTGTCGATTCCAATGACTTTGAGCTCCTTCAGGAGGCGTTTGGGAAACTCCAACTTAATGACTCTGCTCTTCAAGTAGAAAGAGAGAATAGCAGCGCACTTGGCTTCGGATTTCGTTGTGGATTCTTAGGATTATTGCATCTAGAAATCGTTCTAGAAAGATTACAACGTCATTTTCATCTTGACGTCATCACCACAGCTCCCAGCGTAATTTACAAATTCACCTTTCTACAAGGAAGAGTTGAATATATCGACACAGCAGCTCATTATCCCGACAACCCAGCTCAGATAGAGGAGATTGAAGAACCATGGGTCAAATGTCGCGTCATAACCCCTTCAGAATATTTGGGGGCTATTATGAATTTAGGTATCGAAAAACGAGGAGTGCTCGACAAAACAGAAACGATAGATACCTCTCGACTCCTTCTCACTTATCGCTTTCCTCTGAATGAAATCGTTACCGATTTTAATGACAAATTAAAGTCGATTACGAAAGGATATGCTTCTTTTGATTATGAATTTGATGGGTATGAAAAGAGCGACATCGTCAAATTAGAAATTCGGATTAATGAAGAGACCGTCGACGCTTTTTCTATTTTAACACACCGCGCTAAGGCGGCCTCTCGCGGACGAGCTATTTGCAAAAAACTGCTCGAAGTGATCCCTATGCAACAATTTAAAGTTCCTATTCAAGCAGCCATTGGAAACACCATTATTGCTAGAGAAACCATTCCTGCATTAACTAAAAATGTTACGGCTAAATGTTATGGTGGAGATATTACACGTAAACGAAAATTGTGGGAAAAACAGAAAGAGGGAAAAAAACGAATGAAAGAGGTAGGTAAGGTTAAAATCCCTTCCTCTGCTTTTATCGCTGTTCTCAAAGCGGAAGAGTAGAAACTCTCTACTCATCCTCTTTCTCGTGCTTCATCGATCTCGCAATCATCCGTTCCTCTTCTCGTTTCTTAATAGCAGCCCTCTTATCATATCTCTTTTTACCTCGAGCAACACCTAAACGTACCTTCACGATGCCTTTCTTCAGATACAGGGCTAATGGAATTACCGTATATCCTTTTTCATCAATGACTGCCTTCAAACGAAGCAGTTCGCGTTTATGAAGAAGGAGCTTCCTCTCCCTTCGTTCTGCATGGTTAAAGAGATTGCCAAATCGATAAGGAGCGATGGAGGAATTTTTAAGATATGCCGCACCTTGATGAAAAATCAGATACCCATCCTGAAGATTTCCACCATGTTCTCGCAACGATTTGATCTCCGTTCCACATAAAATAATGCCTGCCTCTAAAGTTTCTAAGATTTCATAATGGTGATAAGCCTTTCTATTAGAAACGAGGTCGCTCATTCGATTATCCAAAAAGAAGTTGCCCAAAGGGGGTTACTATAAAACAATCCTCGCCTTCATAGCGACCCACCGCTGTAATACCTGCTTCAAAAAGCCATTCAAAAATTGTTGTGTGGATCATCCCCTTTTGCTCAGAGGTATATTGAGGAATGAGGTATTTCCACGATTTGCCTATTTTTTTCAATACGATTTGCTGATTTTCTTCCAAGGGAACCGTCACTCCTTGAATAAAATCTTCAAAAAGCACCCATCCTGTGTGCAGAACGCGAAGAATCGACTTTTCTGCCTCCTTGAGAGTTTTTTCTATCA
>Ga0187894_10004898_pt1 | contig 14020 bp, 14 predicted proteins | sample GBC1701081metaG_FD_136650 | JGI IMG/M metagenome (GOLD analysis project Ga0187894, IMG submission 136650) | White microbial mat communities from a lava cave in the Kipuka Kanohina Cave System on the Island of Hawaii, USA - GBC170108-1 metaG ...
CGAGGTCAACGGAAGCGGGTACGGCCTAACGCTCGGCGTGCATACGCGCATCGACGGGCTTGCGCGGCGGATCGCGGCGCGGGCGCGCGTCGGCAACATCTACGTCAATCGCAACATGATCGGTGCCGTCGTCGGCGTCCAGCCATTCGGCGGTTGCGGGCTGTCGGGCACGGGGCCGAAGGCCGGCGGTCCGCATTACCTTCCGCGCTTCGCCACCGAGCAGACCGTCACGATCAACACCGCCGCCGTCGGCGGCAACGCCACGCTCCTGTCGCTCGGGGAGAGCTGAACGCGGCGCGACGGGCGGTCCGGGCGGCCCCTTCCGGGATCGTGCGCGCCATGGATGGCGCGGCCGAAGCCTACAGGGACGTATTCACGGCGGTCCCGGAAGGGGCCGCCCGGACCGCCTTCCGCGCCGCTCTCACATCATCCCGGTCTGCAGCCGCGCCACTTCCGACATCATCGCCTGGTTCCACGGCGGGTCGAAGACGAGCTCGACGTCGACGGTGCGAATGGTCGGGATCAGCTTTAGCTTTTCGCGGACGTCGGCGACGAGGACCTCGCCCATGCCGCATCCCGGGGCGGTGAGCGTCATCCTGACCGCGATGTCGCGCGTGCCGTCGTCGTTCTTCGTGATGCTGCAATCGTAGATCAGGCCGAGGTCCACGATGTTGATCGGAATCTCCGGGTCGAACGAGGTGCGCAGCTGGTCCCAGACGACCTTGGAGACGTCCTCGTCGGTGGCGCCCGTCGGCAGCGCGGGCGGCTCGAGCGGCTCCATGCCGATCGCGTCGCCGTCGACGCCCGCGATGCGGAACAGGTTGCCCTCGACGTAAACCGTGTAGCTGCCGCCGAGCGCCTGCGTGACGTGACCGACCGTGCCGGGACGCAGCTTGACCTCGACGCCGGCGGGCACGATCACGGCGCGAACGTCGCGATTGACCACCACGGGCTCGTGTCCGGGGCGGCGCATGCTCATTCCGTGGTGACCGGCGCGCCGTCGCCGGCCAGCGCCGCGTTCAGGGTGTGCCAGGCGAGGCTTGCGCACTTCACCCGCGCCGGAAATTCGCGCACGCCCGCGAGCGCCGCGAGCTTGCCGAGCCGCGCGGCGTCGGCGGGCGCGCCGGTCAGCATCCCGTGCACGGCGCTGAAGAGCTGGGCAGCCTCGGCGCGCGTCCGGCCCTTGACGGCCTCGCTCATCAGCGACGCGGAGGCGGTCGAGATTGCGCAGCCGCAGCCCTCGAATCGCAAGTCGCGGATCAGGTCGCCGGCCAGGTCGACATCGAGCTGGAGGCGGTCGCCGCACAACGGATTGTTGCCCTCGGCATGGCGGCTGGCGCCATCCAGCCGTCCGCGGTTCCGCGGGCTGCGGTTGTGGTCGACGATCACGTCGCGGTAGAGGTCGGCGAGGTCCATCAGCGCAGCATCCGGATGGCGTCGACGAGGGCATCGCGCAGCGCGTCGATCTCCGCGCGCGTGTTGTACAAGCCGAACGAAGCGCGCGTCGTCGCGGGCACCCCGAAGTACTCCATCACCGGCATGGCGCAGTGGTGGCCGGTGCGCACCGCCACGCCGCGCGAGTCGAGCACGGTGCCGAGGTCGTGCGGATGCACGCCCTCGACCGTGAACGAGACGAGGCTGGACTTGTGTGGCGCCGTGCCGACCAGGGTGAGCCCGGGAATGCCGGAGAGCTTCGCGGTCGCGTAGTCGAGCAGCGCCTGCTCGTGGGCGGCGATGCGCGCCTGGCCGATGCCGCCGAGGTAATCGATCGCGGCGCCGAGGCCGACCGCACCGCCGATGTTCGGCGTGCCGGCCTCGAAACGGTGCGGCAAGTGGTTCCAGGTCGATCCCTCGAACGAGACCGTGAGGATCATGTCGCCGCCGCCCTGCCACGGCGGCATGGCGGCGAGCAACGCTTCGCGCGCGTACAGCACGCCGATGCCGGTCGGGCCGTACATCTTGTGCGCGGAGAACGCGTAGAAGTCGCAGCCGATCGCCTGCACGTCGACCGGCAGGTGCGGCACTGCCTGGGCGCCATCCACCACCGTTGCGGCGCCGCGAGCGCGCGCGGCGGCGACGAATTCAGCGATTGGCAGTACCGTGCCGAGGGCGTTCGAGACCTGCGCCAGCGCGACGAGGCGTGTGTGCGGGCCGAGCAGCCCCAGGTACGCCTGGAAGTCGACGACGCCGCGTCGGTCGATCGGCACGACGCGGATCCGCGCCCCGGTCTGCTCGGCGAGCAGCTGCCACGGCACGATGTTCGAGTGGTGCTCCAGATGCGAGACGATGATCTCGTCGCCAGCGGCGAGTCGCGGGCGGCCCCAGGACTGCGCGACCAGGTTGATCGCCTCGGTCGTGCCGCGCACGAACACGATCTCCGCGAGCGATGCGGCGTTGACGAATCGGCGCACCTTCTCGCGCGCGCCTTCGTACAGTGCCGTCGCTTCCTGCGAGAGCGTGTGCACGCCGCGATGCACGTTGGCGTGGTGCGCGCGCGAATAATCCGCGACCGCGTCGATCACCGCGGCCGGCTGCTGCGCCGAGGCCGCATTGTCGAGGTAGGCGAGCGGGTGGCCGTTGACGCGGCGCGAAAGCGCCGGAAAATCGGCACGAATGCGCTCGAGGTCGAGCGGCAGGGCGGATTCGCGCACCGCAGCCATCAGGCAGGCCCCCGGGCCAGCTCGCCATCCGGCAGCGCCGCGACAATGAGCGCCTGTGCCGCCGCGCGCACGGGCCCGAGCGGAACGCGGCTCACCAAATCCTGGCAGAACGCGTAGGTCAGCAGGGCGCGCGCCGCGGCCGGATCGAGGCCGCGCGAGACGAGATAGAACAGCTGCGTCTCGTCGAGCGTTCCGATCGTCGCGCCGTGCCGGCATTGCACGTCGTCGACGTGGATCTCGAGCTGAGGTCGCGCGTTGATCTCGGCCAGCGGCGTGAGCATCAGGTTGCGGCTCGACTGGCTCGCGTCGGCGCCGCGCGCGGTCGCGTGCACGACGATCCGCCCGTTCAGCGCGCCGCGACCGCGCCCGGCGGCGATGCCGCGGTAGTCCTGGACGGTCTTCGTGGCGGCGCCTAGGTGGTCGACGCGCGTCAGCAGGTCGACCTGGCGCTCGCCGTCGGCGAGGAACAGCCCGTCGAGCCGGCAGGAGGCGTCGCGGCCTTCGAGGGCGACATGGAGGTTCGAGCGCAGCAGGCCGCCCCCGAGCGCCATGAGATGCTGGTCGTAACGACTGTGCGCGGCGAGGCGCGCGAACCAGCTCTCGACCTGTGCGGCGGCAGGCCCCTGCTGGTGCAGGCGCAGGTGCGTCACGGCTGCGCCCTCGGCGAGCGTGACTTCGGCCGCGAGGTTGCCGAGTACCGCCGCATCGCCTGCCGCGACGAAATGCTCGACGAGGGTGAGCCGGGAATTCGCTCCTGCCTGGATCGCGACGCGGGAATGTTGCACCGCAGGCTCGGATGCGCTGGCGACATGGAGCAGGTAGAGAGGCTCGGCGATGTCGCGGCCCTCGGCGACGCGGATCAGGATGCCGCCGGCGGCAAAGGCGTCGGCCAGGAGCGCATAGCGGTCGTCCGCGTCGTCGCCCGGCTGGCGCAGCAGTTCGAGCGCCGCCGCCGGATCGCGCTCGAGCAGCGCGCCGAGATCCACGACGTCGAGCCCCGGCGTCCCGAGCCGGTTGGACAACGCCGCGTCGAAGCGCCCATCGAGGAGCACGATGCGCCGCGCACCCTCGATCGGCAGCAGGCTGGAATCGGGCAGTGCGGCCGTGCGGGCGGCGCCGGCCGGCGGCGACTCAAACGGGTACGCCGCTACCCGCGCGTGATCGAGGTACTTCCAGTTCTCGTCGCGCCGGTCAGGCAGGCCGCGCGCGCGCAGGGTCTTGAGCGCGCGCTCGCGGCGCCGAGCCCAGGCGGCACCGCCCGGCAACCCGGCACGGGCGGCGGCCATGCGCTCGAAGCTGCCCGTCTCGATCATGCGGCGGCCGTGCCTTCGCGCAGCCAGTCGTAGCCGCGCCGCTCGAGCTCGAGCGCGAGCTCGCGGCCGCCGCTCCTGACGATCCGCCCGCCGGCAAGCACGTGCACGCGATCCGGCACGACGTGGTCGAGCAGCCGCTGGTAATGCGTCACGAGCACCGTCGCGCGCGCGGGCCCGCGCAGCGCGTTCACGCCTTCGGCGACGACCTTGAGCGCGTCGATGTCGAGCCCCGAGTCCGTCTCGTCGAGCAGCGCGAGCGTCGGCTCGAGCAGGCTCATCTGCAGGATCTCGTTGCGCTTCTTCTCGCCGCCGGAGAATCCCTCGTTGACACCGCGGTTCAGGAGGCCCTCGTCCATGCGCATTGCGGCCAGTTTCTCCTTGACGAGTCCGAGGAACTCGAAGGCGTCGACCTCCGGCAGGCCGCGATGGCGGCGCTGCGCGTTCAGCGCGGCCTTCAACAGGTAGACATTGTTCACGCCCGGGATTTCGACCGGGTACTGGAAGGCCAGGAAGAGGCCCTCACGCGCGCGCTCTTCGGGCGGCAGGGAAAAGAGGTCGCGGCCCAGGTAGGTCGCGCTGCCCGAGACGACCTCGTAGCCCGGACGCCCCGCGAGCACGCCCGTGAGCGTGCTCTTGCCGGAGCCGTTGGGCCCCATGATCGCGTGCACCTCGCCTGCACGCACGGCGAGCGAGAGGCCGTCGAGGATCAGCCGCTCGCCGGCCCGCACCCGGAGGTCCCGCACCTCGAGAATCAACTCGCCCGGGCTCATCCCACGGCTCCTTCGAGGCTCACCGCGAGCAGGTTCTGGGCCTCGACCGCGAACTCCATCGGCAGCTCGCGGAACACCTGCCGGCAGAAACCGTTGACGATCATGTTCACCGCGTCCTCCGCCGAGATGCCGCGCTGCAGGCAATAGAACAGCTGGTCGTCCGAGATCTTCGACGTCGTCGCCTCGTGCTCGACCACCGCCGTCGGGTTCCTGACCTCGATGTAGGGGAAGGTGTGCGCGCCGCAGTCGGGCCCCATCAGCAGCGAGTCGCACTGCGTGTGATTGCGCGCACCGTCCGCGCCCGGGAGCACCTTCACGAGGCCGCGGTAGGCGTTCTGCCCATGGCCGGCGGAAATGCCCTTCGACACGATCGTCGAGCTGGTGTTGCGGCCCATGTGGATCATCTTGGTGCCGGTGTCCGCCTGCTGGAGGTGGTTCGCGAGCGCGACCGAGTAGAACTCGCCGGTCGAGCCGTCGCCGCGCAGGATGCAGCTCGGGTACTTCCACGTGATGGCCGAGCCGGTCTCCACCTGGGTCCAGGAGATCTTCGAGTTGCGGCCGCGGCAGTCGCCGCGCTTGGTGACGAAGTTGTAGATGCCGCCGACGCCGTTCTCGTCGCCGGGGTACCAGTTCTGCACCGTCGAGTACTTGATCTCGGCGCCCTCCAGCGCGACCAGCTCGACGACCGCGGCGTGGAGCTGGTTTTCGTCGCGCTGCGGGGCGGTGCAGTTGTGCACCGCAAATCCCTTCACGAGGTAGGAGTGCGGGTCCGTTCGCGTCTCGAAGTTGTAGACGAAACCGTCATATGGCTGGCGACGGATCACGCGGACCGGAACGAGGAAATGCCCGTCGCGGCGGACCGCACGCCGGCCCCGCGTGTTCTCCGCGTAGTAAATCCAGTACCGCGTGGAATGGCGGATGGTGCGCCCGTCCTTCATCGTCTCCTCGAAAGCTTCTCGTCTGTCGAGGTAACCAAAGACGCCCTGGCGGGCGAGCATCTCCTGCAGCTGAAATGCCAGCGTTTTCGAGACGGTGCAGGCGCGGACGATGCGTAGCCGGCCTTTCCGGGAAACCGACCCGTCGCCGAGGTAGTAGGTATCGATGGCGAGCTTCTGGCGCCCTGGCGGCAGGTCCATCACGGCCTTGCTGAAGCGCTTGCCCGCCGCGTACTTGCCGCCGTGCTGCACGCAGGCGTCCCACAGCGGGTCCGAACAGACCACGATGTAGATTCCGTGCCGGTTGCGGTCGTGAGTCACGGACGACCGCTTGCCTGTCACTGCCTGGATGAGCGCGACGATGTCGTCGCGCAGATGCGGTTCGTGGTCTCCGATGCTGAATTCGACGGCCTTGTGGCCGTTGAACATCGTCGCGCAGCCTTCCGCGACGTAGTAGCCGAGCAGCCTCAGGAACGCGTCCGAAAGCTGCGGGTCGTCCCGCTCGACCTGATTGACCGGGAAGACGAGCAGGTCGCCTTCAGCCAACTCGCCCGCCGGCACGTATTCGGGCGTGGCCTCGTCCAGGCGGCGCGAATCGATGTCCGCCCAGCGCCCCGGGCCGCGCGTGCTGCGCGCCACGCGATCGCGCCGGATCGCGAGCACCGGGTGTTCGGGCGTCACGTGGAATCGGTTGGCGGAGCTTCGCGGCGTGATCTCGATCAAGTCGCCCCGATAGTCGCGGCGCATGATCTTGCCCACCGAAGCTTCTTCGCCGCGGTCGTTCAGCACGACGTCGTCAATCGCGATGTCCCGGATCGAGCGCATCTCGTCCCCGCAGCTGACGACCTCCCAATCGGGCAGGCATCCTTCCAGATAGCTGACGTGCGCGCCGTCGTCGGCAATGATCAGCGTGCGCTCGAACTGCCCGGTCTTCGCGGCATTGATGCGGAAGTAAGTCGAAAGCTCCATCGGGCAGCGCACGCCTTTCGGCACGTAGACGAACGAGCCGTCGGTGAAGACCGCGGAATTCAGCGCGGCGTAGAAGTTGTCGCCGACCGGCACGACGCTGCCGAGGTATCGCTCGATCAGCTCCGCGTGCTTCTGCACGGCTTCCGAGAACGGGCAGAAGATCACGCCGGCCTCGGCGAGGCGTTCCCGGAACGTGGTCGCGACCGAGACGCTGTCGAATACGGCGTCGACGGCGACGCCCGCGAGCCGCGCCCGCTCGTGCAGCGGGATGCCGAGCTTGTCGTAGGTCTCGAGCAGCTTCGGGTCGACGTCCGCGAGCGACTTCGGGCCGTCCGAGTTCTGCTTCGGCGCGGAATAGTACGAGATCGCCTGGAAATCGATCGGCGGGTAGTGCACATGCGCCCAGGCGGGTTCCTGCATGCGCGCCCAGCGGCGGAATGCCTTGAGCCGCCAGTCGAGCATGAACGCAGGCTCGTTCTTCTTTGCCGAAATGAGCCGGATGACGTCCTCGTCGAGGCCGGGCGCGACCGTGTCGCTCGCGATATCCGTCACGAACCCGTGGCGGTACCGCTGCGCCACCAGCGATTCGAGCTCGGGTTGCTTCGCGGACATGCGGACTCCGCTCAGCCCCGGGCCGGCGCGCGTGAGGCCGGGGCGGAGTGCAGGAGGTCCGGCGTGGCAAACGCCGCGTCGCGACGCAGGAGCTCTTCGAGGCTCACGTCGACGAGCGCGCGGCGAATGGCGCGGCTGATGCGCTGCCAGCCGTGTCCTACGAGACAGGTTGCTTCGATGCCGCAATGGCTGGCGGTGCCTGCGCACTCGGTGAGCGCGACCGGACCCTCCACCGCGTCGATGATCTCGGCCGCGTTGATCGAGCCTGCCGGGCGGGCGAGCTGGTAGCCGCCGCGCGCGCCGCGCACGGAACGGACGAGCCCCGCGTGCTGCAGCTCCTTGAGAAGTTTGCTGACCGTCGGCAGTCCGATGCGAGTGCGCTCGGCGATGTCCGCGGCGCTCTCGAGGCGGCCTCCGGCGAGGCTCGCAAGGACCACGGTCGCGTAGTCGGTCAGGCGGCTGATGCGCAGCATGGGAGCTTCTCCGCGTGCCTGGAATCAAACAGTACTATTTTAGTACTATTAGCCTGCCGGCGGTAGGGGGTGCAGGCCGCCAACTGGTATCCTTCGTGCCCTGCAAAAGGAGAGTCTCGTGCCGATGGACATCAAGGAACTGGACACCAACGCCGCCGCGATGGTCGCGCGGGGCAAGGGCATCCTGGCAGCCGACGAGTCGACCGGCACGATCACGAAGCGCTTCGACAAGATCGGGCTCGAGTCCACGTTCGAGTCGCGCCGCTCCTACCGCGAGCTCCTGTTCACGGTGCCAGGCGCCGAGCAGCACATCTCCGGCGTCATCCTTTACGACGAAACGCTCCGGCAGCAGGCGGCGGACGGGAAGCCGTTCCCGCAACTGCTCGCCGCGCGCGGCATCCTGCCCGGCATCAAAGTGGACTCGGGCGCCAAGGCGCTGGCGGGTTTCCCCGGCGAGACCGTCACCGAGGGGCTCGACGGCCTGCGCGAGCGCCTGGCGGAATACCGCCGCCTCGGCGCGCGCTTTGCCAAGTGGCGGGCAGTCATCGACATCGGCGCCGGCATGCCGAGCGCAGCCTGTCTTGCCGCCAATGCCGAGGCGCTCGCACGCTACGCGTCGCTGTGCCAGGAGGCCACGATCGTGCCGATCGTCGAGCCGGAGGTGCTGATGGACGGCGACCACGGCATCGAGCGCTGCGAGGAAGTGACCGACGCGACGCTCGAGACGGTGTTCGACACGCTGTTCCTGCACCGCGTGCGACTCGAGGGCATCGTGCTGAAGCCGAACATGGTCATCGCCGGCAAGAAGTCCGCGAAGCAGGCGAAGCCGGAGCAGGTTGCCGAGGCGACGGTGCGCTGCCTGCTGCGCCGCGTCCCCGCGGCGGTCCCGGGCATCGCGTTCCTGTCCGGCGGGCAGAGCGAGGCGGAGGCGACGCTGCACCTCTCGCTCATGAACCGCAGCCGCAAGTTCCCCTGGGAGCTTTCTTTCAGCTACGGGCGCGCGCTGCAGCAGAGCACGCTGGACGCCTGGAAGGGCAAGCCCGGAAACGTCGCCGCCGCCCAGAAGACATTCCTGCGGCGCGCGAAATTCAACGGCCTCGCGCGCGACGGCAGCTACGAGGCGGCGATGGAGCAGGCCGCGGCCTGAACAAGGCCCCCGGTACCTCATTGGCTGCCGAGGCAGGCCGCGGGTCCGGCGCGATCGTCCGCGTGCGCGGGCTGAACTACCGTGCGGGCGGCCGCGCGATTTTCGCCGGCGTCGACCTCGATTTCCCGCGCGGCGCGGTGACCGCCGTCATGGGCCCGAGCGGCAGCGGCAAGACGACGCTGCTCAGGCTCATCACCGGACAGGCGCTACCGGACGGCGGCAGCGTCGAGTTCGACGGGCAGGACGTCGCGCGGCTCCCGCGCGAGGCGCTGTATGGCATGCGCCGGCGGATGGGCATGCTGTTCCAGAACGGCGCGCTGCTCACGGACCTCGACGTCTACGAGAACATCGCGTTCCCGCTGCGCGAGCACACGCGGCTGCCGGAGCGCCTGGTGCGGCACCTGGTGCTGACCAAGCTGCAGGCCGTGGGCCTGCGCGGCGCCGCGCGCTTGATGCCGGCCGAGCTCTCGGGCGGCATGGCACGGCGCGTCGCGCTCGCACGCGCGATCGTCATGGATCCAGAGCTCCTGATCTACGACGAGCCGTTCGTCGGCCTCGACCCGATCGCGTTGGGCGTGGTGCTCCGGCTGATCCGCCGCCTGAACGATACGCTCGGCGTATCGAGCATCGTCGTCTCGCACGACGTGCGCGAGATCACCGCAGTCGCCGACCATTGCCATCTGCTTTCCGGCGGGCTCATCGTCGCGAGCGGGCCGCCGGCCGAAGTCGCGGCCAGCCCGAACGAGGACGTCCGCCAGTTCATGCACGGGCTGCCGGACGGGCCGGTGCCGTTCCATTACCCGGCACCCGAATACGCCGACCAGGCGCGGCAGGTCACCTGAATGGCCGGCGCAATCCGCGAACTCCGGGACAGCCTCGTCGACGCGCTTCGCGCGCTTGGCCGCTATGCGCTGTTCGCGGGCCGGCTCGCCGCAGAGACGCCGCGGGCGCTGCTGCGCTTCCGGCTGGTCGTCGAACAGGTGTACAACGCGGGCGCGCTGTCGCTGGTGATCATCATGCTTTCGGGGCTGTTCGTCGGCATGGTGCTCGGCCTGCAGGGCTTCGACCTGCTCGAGCGCTTCGGTTCGGAAGAATCGCTCGGCACCGCCGCGGCGCTCGGACTCCTCAAGGAGCTCGGCCCGGTCGTCACCGCGCTGCTGTTTGCCGGCCGCGCGGGCACCGCGCTCGCGTGCGAGCTCGGGTTGATGCGAGCGACCGACCAGATTTCGGCGATCGAGATGATGGCGGTCGACCCGGTGCGGCGCGTCGTGATGCCGCGCTTCCTCGGCGGCGTGATCTCGATGCCGTTCCTGGCCGGCATCTTCAGCATGATCGGCCTGTACGGAGCGCAGCTCGTCGGCGTGCAGCTGATGGGCGTGGACCAGGGCCAGTTCTGGTCCCAGATGCGCGGCGCCGTCGAGCTCGGCGACGTGATGGAGGGCGTGCTGAAGAGCGTTGTCTTCGGCTTTGCCTGCAGCCTGGTCGCCGTGTACGAGGGTTATCATTCGCTGCCGACCGCGGAAGGCGTGGGGCGGGCGACGACGCGGACGGTCGTGATTTCCTCGGTCTGCGTGCTGTTGCTCGACTACATGCTGACCGCCGTGATGCTTTAAGGAGCCTGCCATGCGCCAGACGCGCGCCATCGAACTCGGGACCGGGCTGTTCGTGCTGCTCGGATTCGCCGCGCTGTTCTTCCTCGTCACGCAGATCACGAGCCGCGAGTTCGGGCTCGGCAGCGGCGGCTACCGCCTGACCGCGAGCTTCGACCAGATCGGCAGCCTGAAGCCCGGCGCGCCGGTCTCCATGTCGGGCGTGACCATCGGCCGCGTCGAGTCGATAAACTACGATTTCAACGAGTACCGCGCGCTCGTCGCGCTGCGCATCGGCCCCGGGTACGACAGGATCCCGGATGACAGCGACGCCAGCATCCTGACCGCGGGGCTGCTCGGGGGCCAGTACGTCGGGATCGGCGCCGGCGCCTCGGAAACCTTTTTCAAGGAAGGCGATCGAATACAGTTCACGCAGTCCGCGATCGTGCTCGAGAACCTGATCAGCAAGTTCCTGTTCTCGAAGGCCGCGGAGCAACAGCCGGCGGAGGGAACCGGCCAGGAAGCGAAACCATGACGCGACGCCTCGCAATCACGCTCGCAGCGATCCTGCTGCCCGCCCTGTTCGCCGCCGTCGCGCGCGCGGCGGAGGCGGTGCCGGGACCGGCGCCGCAGGAGCTCATCGAGACGACGGCGCGCAGCCTGCTCGAGGCGCTGGACGCTGACCGGGCGCAGGCGAAGAAGGACCCGGCACGCGTGCGCAAGCTGGTGGACGAGATCCTGCTGCCGCACTTCGACACCGACTATTCGGCGCGGCTGGTGCTGGGCAAGAACTGGCGGTCGGCGACGCCGGATCAGCGCCGGCAGTTCATCGACGCGTTCTACCAGTCGCTGTTGCGCAATTACGGCTCGGCGCTCGCCGATTTCACGGCCGAGCGGCTCGTGGTGCTGCCGTTCCGCGGCGACCTTGCCTCCGGCCAGGCGGTCGTGCGCACCGAGGTCAAGCGCAGCAACGGGCAGCGGGTGCCGGTGAACTACTCGCTGCACTCGACGCCGCAGGGCTGGAAGGCGTGGGACGTCACGATCGAGGGCATCTCCTACGTGCGCAATTTCCGCAACGATGTCGGTGCCGAGGTCGACCAGAAGGGCCTCGACTCCGTGATCAAGCGCCTCGAGACCGAGGGTCCCCGTGCCGCGACTGCCAGCGGAAGCTGAAGCCGGCCGGCTCGCAGCCGCGGGCCCGGGCAGGTTCGAGCTGGCAGGCACGGTCGGCTTCGGCGACGCCGCCCGGCTCCTCGCCGAAGGCGACCGCGCCTTCGCGCCGCTTCAGGCGGTGGAAGTGGACCTCGCGCGCGTGATTCGCGTCGACAGCGCCGGGCTTGCACTCCTGATCGAATGGTCGCTCGCCGCGCGCACGGCGGGGCGGCAGCTGCGCTACTGCAACGTGCCGCCTGCCGTCGTCTCGCTTGCGGGTATCAGCGACGTCTCGGAATTGCTGTCGCCCGCTGCAGGCGGCTGATCCGCCGGCGGCGCGACGTCGGCGGGACCCGGGTCCTCGAGCGGTTCGGGGTCCTCGAGGGGTTCCGAATCCGCGACGTTGCCGTCGCGCACGCGGTACTCGCGCCGCTGCAGCCAGGCATCGCGGATGAACGCGTAGGGGTCGTAGGCCCTTTCCCAGGTCTCGTCGAACTCCAGGAACTGCGCGCGGCGGTTGACCAGCGAGAGCCCGATCAACGTCCACTCGACCGCAGGGTCCACCTGGTCGCCGACCCGCAGGTCGGTCTGCCAGTCGACATAGATCGCGGGACCGTCGCGCATCGTCGACGGCCCGAAGAACGGCAGGACGAGGTAAGGACCGGCCAGAACGCCCCAGCGGCCCAGGGTCTGGCCGAAGTCCTCGTCGTTTTTCGCAAAGCCGAAACGCGTCGCCGGGTCGAAGAGACCGGCGAGGCCGACGGTGGTGTTGACCGCGAAGCGGCCGATGTCGTTGAACGTGTCCTTGACCTTGCCTTGCAGCAGGTTGTTGACGATGGTGGTCGGGTAGGCGAGGTTCTCCAGGAAGTTGTTCACGCTCACGCGCACGGGCGCCGGCACGTGGTTGCGGTAGCCGATCGCAACCGGCCGAAGCACCGCGCGGTCGACGGCGGTATTGAAGCGGTGCGTACCGCGGTTCATGCGCTCGAGCGGGTCGCCGGGCGTCCCCATGTCGGTGGTGGCGCAGCCGGCGAGCGACGCGAGCAGCAGCAGGCCCGCGCCGACGCGGTTCAGGAGGGACATCGGCAATACCATGGCTGGTGGAGCAACCCCGATTCTATCCGCTGCGGCCCGGTTCCGGGTCCGTCGGAGGGGCTTGCGGCTCGGCGACTTCGCGCGCGCGGCGTCCCTTCGGCAGGTATTCCTGGAGCTCGCGGACGCGCGCGTCGAAGCGCTCGCGTTGCACCGCGTTGATCCCCGGCACCGCCTGCGCCAGCTTGAGCTGGTTGATCGCGAGCCCGAGCTCGCCGCTGATCACGTGGTACTCGGACATGTAGTAATAGGAGTCGGCGACGTCGCCCGCGGCATTCGCCGCGATCGCCGTGAACCGGGCCTGCTCCGCGGTCGGCGGCACGTTGTTGAACAAGTCGAGCAGCACGACGTGCGCGCGCTTCGCGTCCCCGGCGCGCACCAGCGTTTCCGCGTAGCGCACCGTGACCGGCACGTTGCGCGGGAACAGGCGCATCGCGTTCTCGAGTGTCGCGCGCGAGGCCTCGACCTGGCCGGCGGCAAGCTGGGCCTGGCCGAGCGCCGAGTGGTAAAGCGTCACGTCCGGCCGCCGGTCGCGCAGCGCCTTCAGCATGGTGATCGCTTCCTCGGGCGAGCCGGCGCGCACCAGCGCGAGCGCGCGGCCGTACTGCTCGGCGTCGGTGGAGGGATAGTCCGCGCTCTTTGCCGAGGCGAACATGTCCCGCAGCTGGATTTCCTCCGACAGCGTCTCGAGCTGCAGCCGGTCGCGGATCAGCGCATAGCTCGTGCTGTCGGTGGCGCTCGACCGCGGCATGCGCGATGCGCGGTCCCGCGTCTCGGCGATGCGCTCGCTGGTGACCGGGTGCGAGCGCAGCAGTTCCGGGATGTTGCGCCCGGCGCCGCCCGAGCGCTGCTGCATCGTGCCGAAGAATTCCGGCATGCCGACCGGATCGAAGCCGGCCGCCGCGAGGATGCCGATGCCGACGCGGTCCGCCTCGGCCTCGTTCGAGCGCGTGTAATTGATCTGGCTCTGCGCGGCGAGGCCCTGTGCCGCGGTGACGCTGCCGACCACGGCGTCGGCCGGGACGCCGGTCGTCGCGCCGATCAGGATCGCGGCGAGCATCGCGGCCGCGGAGGCGAGGTTCGCCTTGCTCGCGTTCTGGATCGAGCGCGCGATGTGGCGCTGCGTGACATGCGCGATCTCGTGCGCCAGCACGCCGGCGAGCTCCGACTCATCCTTGGTCGCGGTGACGAGGCCGGCGTTGACGCCGATGAAGCCGCCGGGCAGCGCGAAGGCGTTGATCGCCGAGTCGCGCACGGCGAAGAAAGTGAAGCGGTGCGCGCCCTCGTGCGCCTGGCTCGCGAGGCGCA
>Ga0187894_10004899_pt1 | contig 14019 bp, 6 predicted proteins | sample GBC1701081metaG_FD_136650 | JGI IMG/M metagenome (GOLD analysis project Ga0187894, IMG submission 136650) | White microbial mat communities from a lava cave in the Kipuka Kanohina Cave System on the Island of Hawaii, USA - GBC170108-1 metaG ...
CCTGGGTCCTGACCTCCTACTTCAGCGCGGGGGCGGCGGAACAAAGCGGATGGATGGCCCAGGAGTCGGCGATAAGAACCGCCGACGCCGTGGCGCATACGCTGGCTGAAAATGTTCGCATGCTGCAGACGCTGACGATTTCCTACGACCTGCGCAATCATCTCAGCACCGCCAACAGCATGTATAGCGGACCGCGGCAGAGCATCAATTCATATATCGGCGAGCAGAACAAACAGTGGACCAACGCCGCGTCGCGCTCCGGGGGGAGTGATTCGCTGATTCGGGAGATCACAAGCAATAAACAGGCAGTCAATCAAAGCGGGTACGCGTTACACAAATTCAAGGAGCAGTTCCCTCAACATCAGGAGTTGCTGCTGACCGACAAATACGGCGCGAATCTGGCCGCCACCGGCGTCACTCCCAGTTACGCGCACGCCGATGACATCTGGTGGCAGCAGGCTTACCAGGGCGGTTCGGGAGCGGTATACATCGGCAAGCCCGGATCGGACGCAAGCGTTCCCGCCGGAGCGATCGTCCTGGCCGCGCCCGTCTTCAATAGCTCGAACCAGGTGATCGGCGCGCTTCGCTCGACGCTCGACGAGAAGGGAATAAAAGAGGCGCTCGGCGTCATCAAGCCTGGAAAAGGGAGCCGTATATACATCGCCGACGCCGATGGCGTGATCCTCTTCGATTCATCCAAACCAATTGCGCAACCCGGGCAGGCCGCCTCCGGACAAAAACTCCCCGGCGAGCTTGCGGGAGTTGTGAGAAAAGATCGTCCGGGTTTCTCCGAGGATGGCGCCATCATCGGCTACGCCAGACTGTCGCGCGGCTTCGGCGTCCCGGAGGTGGATAAGCTGCAATGGACGGCGATCACCACCTACGAGCCGGGCGAAGGGGCCTCGTCATGGTGGTCCTCGCTTCTCTTCCCGCTGCTTTTGGCCGGCGTGGCGATTTTGCTCGCCCTGATCCTGGCCGCCGCGCTGGCCAGAGGCTTCATAACCCAGATCAACCACGTTGGAAAACTCCTCAAACAGATTCGCGCGGGACGCGTACAGTCGCCCGCACCGGTGGTGAGCGGTGATGAATTGGGGCAGATGACGGCCGATCTGAACTCGGTCATCGGCGACACCTTCGGGCAACCTCAAACGATGGGAGAGCGCGAGGAATTGCGCGACTCGTTGATGGAGCTGCTCGTCGAAGTGTCGAGAGTGGCAGACGGCGATCTGACGGTGGAGGCGCCGGTCAGACCCGACCTGACCGGCGATATGGCCCGGGCCTTCAATCGAATGACCTCGGAACTGCGCCGGATCATCGGACGCGTGCAGGACGTGATCCTTCAGGTCGAGTCTTCGGCGTCCGAAACGCAAAACGTCACCGAGCGCCTGGCCCAGGACAGCGAGAAGCATGCCCGGCGGATGGTCGCCGCGCGCGAAGTCATCGAAGGAATGACGGTGACGATCCGGCAGGTGGTCGAGACCGCCGACGCCTCGAAAGACGTGGCGCAGAAATCCCTCTCCACCGCCAAACAAGGCGCTCAAGCGGTGCAGAACACGATCAAAGGCATGAGCAGCCTGCGCGAACAGGTGCAGGAGACGACCAAGCGCATCAAACGCCTCGGCGAGAACTCGCAGGAGATCGGCGAAATCGTCAAGCTGATCGGCGACATCGCCTACCGCACAAGCGTGCTGGCGCTGAACGCTTCGATCCAGGCCGCGCGCGCCGGCGAGGCCGGGCGCGGATTCGCGGTGGTCGCTGAAGAGGTCGAACGACTGTCCAAGCGTTCGACCGACGCCACCAAACGAATCACCGATCTGGTCAAGACGATTCAAGCCGGAAGCAACGAGGCCATCGCCGCCATGGAAGAGAGCACGCGCGAGGTGGTCGAAGGCTCCAATCTGGTTTACGAGGCCGGCTCCGCGCTCAGCGAGATCGAGGCGGTTTCGACGCGCATGGCCGAGCTGATCCAATCCATCTCGTTTACCACCGAACGACAGGCGAAGGATTCCGAGATCGTCTCCAAAACGATGGTCGAAATCTCGGAGGCCACGCAGCAGACCTCTTCCGGTATCAAGCGGTCCGCATCGTCAGTCAACCAATTGGCGGCGCTCGCCGATGATCTGCGCGCTTCGGTGGCGTCCTTCAGACTGTCGGAGGAATACCCCAACGGCCAGGGCAACGGCCATCGCCACGCCAGGAATTGAGGACGTGGGAACTCACATAACCGATCAAACACACACTCGACGCAAGGGTCGACGGAAGGGAGTCTCTTCATGAAGAGCAACTTGAAGTTATTGCAGAGGTTGAGAATCTGGCAGAAGCTGGTTTTAATTGCCGTCTTCATGGGCCTGCCGATCCCAATCATCACCTACCTGTATGTGGCCGAGAAGAACGTCGCCATCAACTTCGCGCAAAAAGAGATTTATGGCGCCGAGTACCTTGCGCCGTTGAAAGCCGTCGCCAAAGAGATGGCGCGTCACAGAGACGTCTCGAACAACTTCCTGAAAAGCTCGAAAGCGGCGCCGGGCCCGATGAACGACGCCGCGCGGGCCGTTGACCAGCGCCTGGCGGAGGCTGAGGAGCTCGATCAAAAAAACGTCGCGGCCGGGAAAAGGAATTACGGCGATCTGCTTCAAACTACGGGACGACTCAGGACGATCAAACAGAAATGGGGCGTGTTGAAAGACAAGACCGTGGGCTCGCCGCCGAACGACAACTTCGTCGAGCACACACGACTGATCGCCGAAGTGATCGACCTGATCAAACAGGCCGGAAACCAATCCAACCTGACCTTCGACCAGGGCCTGGACTCCTACTACCTGATGGATTCGGTGATCAATCAAATCCCCAGGATCGCCGAAAGCGTCAGCCGATTGCGCGGGCTGGGGTCGGGCATCGCCCTCTCCCGGCGCATGGGCCAGGAAGAATTGACCGAGATCACCAACCTGGTTGCGCAGGCGCAAGGCGACCTGAACAACCTCGAAAGAACCTTCAACGTGGCGCACGACTATAACGCCAGCCTCAAAGAGAAAAACGCCAGTCAAATCGGGATCGGTATCAAAGAGGCCGGCGCCTTCGCCAATATGACCGACCGCAGGCTGGTTCGCGCCAGAGCGGCGGACCTGACGGCGCAGGAATATCTGAACGCCGGAACGCAGGCCATAGACCGGCTGCTGCAAGTGGACGAACTGGCTCTCGGCGATCTGCAAACCCTGATCAAAGCGCGGATGGACAAGGTCAGGTTGGAGAGGAACGTCGTCCTGTGGTTGACGCTGGGCGGATTGCTGTTGACGATCCTGGTCGTGTTCGTGATCGCCCGCAGCATCGCGAGACAGGCCAATGGGATTACGGGATTGATCGCCGAAATCGATCAGGGCAACCTCGACGCGCGCGCCGAAGTGTTGTCCGGCGACGAGATGGGGCGCACGGCGATGGCGTTCAACCAGATGCTGGACAACACCAGAGGGCTGGTCCAATCGCGCGATGAGCGCGACCAGATTCAGCGTTCGATCGTCAAGCTGCTCGACGAAGTGAGCGGCGTGGCCAAGGGCGATCTGACCAGCGAAGCCGAAGTCACAGCCGACATCACCGGCGCCATCGCTGACGCGTTCAACTACATGATCGCCAGCCTGCGCCAACTGATCAGCAAGGTGCAGAACGTGACCTCGCAGGTAACCTCGACCGCCAGCGAAACCCAGACGGCCGCCGAACGGCTCGCGCAAGGCAGCCAGGATCAGGCGACGCAAATCACCAACACATCTTCGGCGATCAACGAAATGACCTCTTCGATCCTCAAGGTCGCCGAGAACGCGTCCTTCTCGGCGTCGGTGGCCGAGTTATCAGTCAACACCGCGCGCAAAGGCGGCGATGCGGTACAGAACACCGTCAAGGGCATGTCTCGCATTCAAGAGAAGGTGCGGGAAACGGGCCGCCGCATCCGCCAGTTGGGCGAGCGCTCGCAGGAGATCGAAGAAATCGTCCAACTGATTGACGAGATCGCCGACCGCACAGGCGTGCTGGCGCTCAACGCCTCGATCCAAGCCTCGGCGGCCGGCGAGGCCGGACAGGGCTTCGCGGTGGTCGCCGCCGAGGTCGAGCAACTGGCCGGGCGCTCAGCCGAAGCCACCAAACGCATCAGCAATCTGGTCAAGGCGATTCAAGGCGGAACCGGCGAGGCGATCGCCGCGATGGAAGAGACGTCGCGCGAAGTGATCGAAGGAGCCAAGCTGGCCCATCAGGCGGGAGACTCGCTCAACGAGATTGGGGCGGTCTCGAACCAATTGGCCGAGCTGGTGCGAGCCATCTCGCTCGCATGTCAACAGCATGCGCGCAACTCGGAGGTCGTCTCGAGGACGATGGCCGAGATCGCCACGATTTCCAACCAGACCACCAGCGGCGTCATTCAGTCTGCCGTGACTGTCAAGAGCCTGGCGGAACTGGCCGACGAACTACGCGCATCGGTGGCCTCCTTCAAACTGCCTCACGACGGCGCCAATGGAAGCAACAGAAACAACGGCAGACGGCGGCTGTAAACAGGGATAATCATGATGAACAGAAGCAAGGCCACGCCAATGGGAGAGGATTTCAGCGCTCTCAACGGAATGAACGGAAACATCGATCAGGAATTGCTCCGCAGTTTCGTTGCGGAGGTCAAGAGCTATCTGCCTGAGATCCTGCGTGGGATAGTCGATTTCTACCATAACCCGCGTCAGTTGGAACGGCTCGAAGAGCCGCATCGCTACGTGCATACCATCAAAGGCGCCTCGGCGATGGTCGGCCTTTCGGAGCTAAGCGAGATCGCACTCCAGCTCGAGGAGGCTTTCGAGAATATCGCCGCGGGCCAGGTGCTGTTGACCGAAGAAGTCGTCGCGACGTTCGGTCAAGCGGTGACGCACTTAGGAAATTACCTGGAGAACGCGGCGGCGGGCCGGTTGGAGATTCCTCCCGACTTGACTGAGGCGATGCTATCCGTGAGCCATTTTCAGGGAGTTTTGGGCGGAGGCGGCCACGTCACGATCGACATCACGCCGACCCCGATAATCACAAGCCTTGGCGGCGCGGAACCCGCGGGCGCCCGCGCGCAGTGGCAGCCGGATATGGAATCGGATATTCCCGTCGAACTGCTCGAAATCTTCCTGCCCGAAGCCGAGGAATATCTGCGCGCCATGAGTCTGTCACTCCCTATTCTCGCCGAGCAGCCTGAAGACAAGGAGAGGCTGCAAGACATTCGCCGCAACGCCCACTCGCTCAAAGGTTCGGCGGCGACGGTCGGTTTTCACGAGTTGGCCAGGCTCGCGCACCGCATGGAGGACATGCTCGATCTGCTTTACGAAAGCGAGTTGCAAATCACGCCGGACAGGATGCAACTGCTCTTCGATTCGACCGACACGCTGGAGGATATGCTCGACGGCAAGGCCGAGGAGCGGCGTCTCGATTCGCTCTACGAAGCGTATGAAAAGGCGCTCGGTTCCGGTTATCAGATAGGGCGGAACGGGCAGAGCGGACAAAGCGAGCAGAGCGAGGCGTCGGAGGCGTTGGCGAAGCGGAACGAACCAACGTCGAGAAAGCTCGCGGCGGGCGCCGAGACGCTCGAATCCGAGCGGAGACAGCCCAATCAGGCGTCGGCCATGCAAAGCCGGGGAAAGTTTGTCCGCGTGCCGATCGAAAGTCTGGACGAGGTGGTCAAAATGGTCACCGAGTTGATCATCACCCGAGCTTCGTTTGAGCAGAACCTGTCTCAATTGACGCGCCAACTGGAAGAATTGCGCGGCAGTTCGACGCGCCTGGGCCACGTATCGTCCAAGATGGAAGTCCAGTACGAGGCCAGCACGCTGGGCGGCGGCCTGGCTCTGCGCAAACCATTCCTGTCCGGCGGCGCTCCCGCGGCCGCCTCGCCGGCGTTGAACTCCAACGCCTATGGCTTCGACGACCTGGAGTTCGACCGCTACACGGAGTTTCACCTCCTGTTGCGCGGATTGACAGAGGCCAGCGGCGACATCCAGACGCTGGACCGTGAACTGGCCGCGGTCAAGGACGATTTCGACAGTTGCCTTAACCGTCAGGGGCGTCTATGCAGTGATATTCAGGACAAACTGATGCGCATGCGCATGGCGCCGATCTCGACGCTCTCCACGCGCCTGCACCGCGCGATCCGCACGGTCGCGTCTCAACGCGGCAAGCAGGTCCGCTTCGTGCTCGAAGGAGAGGAAACGCGGCTCGACAAGACCGTCATTGAAGAGATGGCCGACCCGATCGCTCACATCCTGCGCAACGCGATCGATCACGGCATCGAACTGTCGGCCGTGCGCCAGGCCAATGGCAAGCCGGCGACAGGCACAATCCGGCTGCGCGCCTTTTACGAAGGGACTCAGATCATCATTCAGATCAGTGACGACGGCGGGGGGCTCAATCCCGAACGGCTGCGAATGGTCGCCATCGACAACGGCTTCCTGTCGAACACCGATGCGGCGAAGGTGAGCAACGAAGACCTCTACTCTCTGATCTTCATGCCGGGTTTTTCGACCGCTCCCGAAATCAGTGAGATCTCGGGGCGCGGCGTGGGGCTGGATGTCGTGAAGGTCGCCATCCACCGACTGAAAGGCAGTGTGCGCGTGGATTCGAAACAGGGACAGGGCACGGTCTTCACCGTGCGCTTGCCGATGACGATGGCCGTGATGCGCGCGCTGATGGTGCGGACTTGCAACCAGACCTTCGCGGCTCCGCTCACCGGGATTAACCAGGTCGTCAGGCTCGACCCGCAGATCATCGAACGTATCAACCAGGAGCAGATAGTGCGAGCCGGCGGCAAGGTCTATCCGCTTCTGCAATTGAGTAAAATGCTGAACCTCAGGCAGTCGGCCGATCAGCCCTCTGGCCGGCCGGAGGGACGGCTGGACGGCATGCAGTCGGCGTTGCTGATGAGCGTCGAAGACCGCCTTGTCGCCATTGCGGTGGATGAATCGCTTGGCGGGCGCGAGATCGTGGTCAAAAACCTGGGCAATCACCTGCGCCAGGTGCGCGGCGTCACCGGAGCGACGCTCCTGGGCGACGGCAGCGCGGTGCTGATCCTGAATCTGCCCGAACTCATCCGCGACGCTTTCCAGCCTCGGATTCAATCATTGGCCGGGCGGGGGAAACCGGCTCCGGGCGCGCGCAAGACGCCAACGGTGATGGTGGTGGACGACAGCTTGAGCGTGCGCCGCGTCTTGTCAAACCTGCTCATCGGCGTCGGTTGGAAGCCGGTGCAGGCCAGGGACGGACTCGATGCGCTCGAATTGCTGATGCACTTGCCGTCGCCGCCTGACGTCGTGCTGCTCGACATCGAGATGCCCCGCATGGACGGTTATGAATTCATCACCACGTTGAGAAAGCAGAAGGCCTACGATCAACTCCCGATCATCGTCCTCACTTCGCGCGCCGGGCAGAAGCATCGCGACAAGGCTTTCGAGGTCGGCGCCACCGAGTACATGGTCAAGCCTTACCAGGACGACGCGCTGCTCGATCTGATCCGCCGGCTGGTCTATCGATCCGAAGCCGCCGGTTCGCGGCCGAACGCGTAGCCATTGATCTACGCCCTGTAACTAATCCCAATAACGCCTATTCATGCGGCTTTCAGCCACATCCGGTGTGGCGTATAGCTACGCTAATTGCGCGATCAATAGCGGCGAACATTTCAACAATTCCCGGCAACCCGACAAGGCGTTATCCCTGCGCTATGCCCTGCGCTATGTATGCTGGCAAGCCGATGTGTGGCATTGGCGTTGCTTCGATCCGTGCGGAGACCACGCGGTCTCACTCTAATGGTGAAATGAATCCTGCTATTCCCCGCAGGCCGCCAGGCTGAACGGCGTCGTTCGGTCTGGCGGCCCGCGGGGAACCAGCTTTCGTCAATCTCAGAATCGTCTCTACGCGCCGATCAGGTATTGCGGCTCGCGCCGCCTGACGTATTGTTCGCATCGGCGCAGATCGGAAAAGGAGTAACGCAATTATGAATCAAGGGAGTATGAGTTCCAGTCAGAATTTCCCGATAGACAATCTGGCCTATGATCTGATGATGATCATTACAAAAAAGTCTAAATCCCTGGAAGCCATGGACCAATATCTACAAGACGCGCAGAACAATCAAAGGGTCAAAGCCTCGCTCGAAAAGATTCGCCAACAGGACGAGGAATGCGTCAGAGAGTTGACGCAACATCTGAGCTTCCTGATCAGCAAGCATCAGTCATCGGGTCAAGGCCCGGGTCAGAGCGCGACCGGCGGCGCCTCCAAGCGCTGACGATCCTGCGCCTGGGAGCGCACGCGGCCTCGCGTGCGGGGCTTGCGGAGACGGTTCTTTCCAAAGAAACAGATTCTTCCACCAGCCCCGCACGCGAGGCCGCGTGCGCTCCCAGGGCTTAACTTGACGACACTATTTCTCGTCGTTTTCAAAAGAGGCCGGTCTGTATTGTTCGGTGTCCATGCGCCTGAAAACATCCAGCAGCGCCAGCGCAATCGCAACGATGGTCGGACCGAGCACCAATCCCAGCACTCCCCAAATCCGCAATCCGCCGAGCACGGAAAAAAAGATCAGCAGTTCGTGCAGCCGGGCTCTTTCGCCGACCAGTTTCGGACGCAGGAAGTTGTCAATCGTTCCGATCACGAGCGCGCCCCAAGCGGCCAGGATCAGCGCCTTAGCCCAATGCCCGCTCAGCGCCAGGTAAATCGCCGCCGGAACCCACACCACAAACGACCCCACCATGGGAATCATTGATAGAAACGACATCACCACGCCCCACACCAACGCTGAGGGCAATCCGAGAACGGCGAAAGCCAGGCCGCCGAGCGTCCCCTGAATCCCCGCGATCACGATCACGCCGTAAACGCTGGCGTGGATGACTTCGCGCGTGCGGTCGAAAATCTGCTGTGTCTGCGCGTGCTCCAGCGGAATCACGTCGAGCGTCGCGTCGTAAATGCGGTCGCCGTCGCGAAACAGGTAATACATCGTGAAGACGATGAAGAACACCTGAATGATCGCGCCCACGACGCCACCGACGAATCCGAGCGTTCGCCCCGCAATCGCCCCGCCGACGTTGTTCAGCCGCTCCAGCAGATACTCCTGCGGATCGAGTTGATTCACGTCGATGTACCTGCCCAGCCAGCCCACGATTCGCCCCATCACCGGAGAGTCCGGATCGAGCAGCGAACGTAGGAATCCCTGAACATTCTTCGTCACATCCCCAATCTCTTTCGCCACCGCCAACGTCAGGAGCGTAAGCGGGATCAAGATCACGGCGATCACGATCACGGTTGAAAGCAACGCGCTCCAACCCGGATGCCCCGTCAGAATAACGATGCGCCGATGAATAGGATGGAAGAGGATCACCAACACTGTGGCCCACGCCAGCACGTTGATGAATGGCGCCACCATCAACCAGCAAATATAAAACGCAAGCGCGGCCACCACTAGCAACGCCAACCAGCGGGCATACATTTTGCGCTCATATTCCGCCACTATTTTTAAACGGTTTCAGGCCGCTTCAGGTTCATCCGGTTCATCACGTCCGGGGGCCTGGCTGGGAGCTCCCCCCGGCGAATGTCTGCCCGGCGCGGGATCATAATCAGGATCGGACGGCATTTTTACAGGTGGTAACAGGTCGGGGTCGGATTGAAAAGGGTCATCGGGACTGATCGGGATATTCGGCAGTTGCGGAGCGGGCATAGTTTTCGGCGGTGGGGCCGATTTTTGGTCTTCATTCATTCGCATTCTCCTTTAATTAATCCCGATGACGACTAATATTGAAACGGCGCGCCCTTTATAAAATGGAACCCGGCCGTATCAGGGCCGCTTACATTCGTCGTCGTGGGATCTTCCACGGATGACTCTTTGGCTGATTCGCGCTCAGCCGCTTCAGGCTCGTCGCCATTCTGTTCCGCCAGATCCTGATCCAGATCCTGATTCGACGCCTCGGATTCGGCGAGGTCGCTATCGACGGCCGCGTCATCCGGCGCGTTTTGCTCCGATTCCCTGATTGTGTCGTGCAGGTTGTGTTTCCTGAGCATGCTGTAGAGGCGCGGGCGATAGAGCCCCAGCAGGTTGGCCGCCGCTTGTTTGTTGCCTCTGGTGCGTTCGAGCGCGGCCCGGACGATTGCGCCTTCGAGTTGCGTGAAGATGTCCACGCGCGATCCGCCACGCGAAGGGTTGGGCATCTTATTGACGATCAACCTTGCCAGTTGTTCCAGCGTCAGGTCGCTGGCGTTCATCGGCGGCGGCGCGGAGACGCTTGCCGGCGCGGAGGGCCGGCTGACGGGCGCCGCGGCGGCGGCCGGCGCCACGGGCGCCGGCGCCTTGGTCGTAGGCTTGGGCATCGGGATGGCGCTCTCTTCTATAACTTCGCCTTTCGCCAGCAGCACCGCGCGCTCCATCACGTTCTGCAGCTCACGGACGTTGCCCGGCCACGAGTAGGCGAACATCCGCTCGTAGGCCTGTTGCGAGATGGAACGTACGGACCGGGTATATTTTTCGGCGTAGATTCGCAGGAAATGTTCGGCCAGATGCTGTACGTCTTCGGCGCGATCCCGCAGCGGCGGGACCTGAATCTCGATCGTGTTGATACGGTAGAAGAGGTCTTCGCGCAGGCTCCCGTCGCGGATCGCGTCGAGCGGGTTTCGGTTGGTGGCAGAGATCAGGCGGAAATCGGCTTCCAGCGCCTTCTCGCTCCCCACCCGGTAATAGACGCGTTCCTGCAACACGCGAAGCAGTTTCGGCTGCAATTCAACCGGCATCTCGCCGATCTCGTCCAGCAGCAGGCTGCCGCCCGCGGCCTGACCGATCAATCCCATCTTCTCCATCGTCGCGCCCGTGAACGCGCCTTTGGTGTGGCCGAAGAGTTCCGATTCGATCAGCTCTTTCGGCAGCGCGGAGCAGTTGATCTTGACGAAAGGTTTTTTCGAGCGCGCGCTCTTGAAATGGATGGCGTTGGCGATCAGCTCCTTGCCGGTGCCTGATTCGCCCAGGATCATCACGTTGGCGTCCGATTCGGCGATGCTTTCGATGATCTCGTAGATGTTCTGCATGGACCGGCTGCTGCCGATGATGTTGTAATACGAATCGCGTTCCCGCAGGCGGCCGCGCAGTTGCTCGATCTCCTCGGCCTGACGCCCGCGCTCGATCGCCCTGTCGATCAGCGCCATCAGCTCCTCGAACTCCGCGGCCTTCTCGATGAAGTGGAAGGCGCCGGCTTTGGTCGCCTCGATCGCCTCGTTTACCGTACTGTACGCGGTGATCATGATGACCTCGGTGCCGGGCGACGCCTCTTTCAATTTCGCGACCAGATCGATCCCGCTGATATCGGGAAGCCTCAGGTCGGTCAGCGCGACCTCGGGGTGATGCTCCGCGACCACCTTCAGGCCTTGCGCGCCAGTTTCCGTGCCGGTCACTTCGTAACCGTTACTTTCCAGATGGAACCTGGCCAAATCCAGCCATACAAGATCGTCATCAATGACCAGTACTTTTGCTTTACTCATAACTCTCTCCATTATTGATGACCGGTGGACGACAGCCGGTGTTTGATCCCTTAGCTTCCATACAAAGTTTCACCACGGTAAATTTATTCCTTCCTACTTCGTGAGCTACCGATTATCGAACATTCATCCTTTCACCAGGATGTCCCGTCAAATTGGCGATGACCATCGCCAGCTCTTCCGGTTCGACGGGTTTAGGCACATGCATCGAGAAACCTGACGCAAGCGCTTTAATGCGATCGCTCGGGCGCTCGAGCGCCGTCAGCGCAATCGCCGGGATTTTACCGCCCTCTTCGGGCGACAATTTGCGGACGCGTTCAATCAACATATAACCGTCTTCGTCGGGCATGCTGATATCAGAGACTAACACATCAGGCCGCGCGCCCGCTTCGCCTTTGCGCAATTTCTCGAAGGCTTCGGTGGCGCAAGCGGCGACGGTCACGTGCGCGCCGTATTGTCTGAGCAGCGTCGCGACCAATTCGCGCGCGTCGGCCTCATCATCCACGATCAACGCCCAGACGCCTTCAAGCGGGAACGCGGGATGAACGCCCCAAACTTCACGCTCCGCCATCCTGCCGTCGCGCTCTTCCGTTCTCAGGTTCTCACGATCGACGGCTCTCACGGGCGCCGCCTCGCCGCGAACGGCGCGCACGGGCAATCTAACAATGAATGACGCTCCTTGCCCTTCGCCCGGACTATCGGCGTTAACCTGGCCGCCGTGCAATTCGACCAGGTGTTTCACCAGCGCCAGGCCCAGGCCCAGGCCCGTGAAACGCCGCGTGCTGGAACTGTCGGCCTGACGGAACCGGTCGAAAATGAAAGGCAAATCCTCTGCCTTAATCCCCCGCCCCGTATCGGTCACGGTGATCTGGGCCGACGGACCGACGCGCTCCAGAATCACCTCGACGCTCCCGCCATGCGTCGTGAATTTGACCGCGTTCGAAAGCAGGTTCCAGACCACCTGTTGCAAACGGTCCGTGTCGCCAGTGACTTCATCCGCGCTTTTAATCGAAACGCGCAGGTCAATCTCCCTGGCCGTGGCCGCCGGGCCCACGACATCGGCGGCGGCTTCCACCACGCGCGCCAGACTGACCGGCCGCGTTTCCAGCCGCAGTTTGCCGCCGACGATCCGCGCCATATCGAGCAGGTCTTCAATCAGGTTCTGTTGCGCGCGCGCGCTGCGCTCGATCACCTCGACCGCGTGCGTCTGCGTCTTCGCGTCAACGCCGCCCTTCTTAAGGATCTTCGACCAGCCGAGCATGGCGTTGAGCGGGCTGCGCAGCTCGTGCGAAACCATGGCGACGAATTCGTCTTTGCCGCGATTCGCGGCTTCGGCCTGCGCGCGCGCCTCCCGTTCCTTGCGCAACAGCTCTTCGCGTTCCATCTCGGCCTGGACGCGAGTAGTGATGTCGATCATGATGCCGACCATCCTCTCCGGCTCGCCCGATTCGTCGAGAGTCAGTTGCGCGCTGCTCTGCGCCCAGCGCACGGCGCCGTCGGGCCGGACGAAGCGGAACTCGTGCTCGGCGTCTTTCCGCTCCTGCAACACCTCGCTCATTTCGACCAGCATGCGGTCGCGGTCTTCGGGATGAACACAGAACAGGAAGTTTTCCAGCGTCGGCTCCAGGTCGCCGGGCTTCATCCCGTAAAGATCGTAATACTCATCCGACCAGATCAGCCTGTCGTCCTTGATCCGCCACTCCCAGGTCCCGGCCCGCCCCGCGGTCAGCGAAAGTTTCAACCGCCGCTCGCTTTCGCGCAGCGCCTCTTCAGCCTGTTTGCGTTCCGTGATGTCGGTGAACATCCCCATGACGCCGACGGTCCCGCCCTGCGTGTCGGGCACCGGGCTGGTCGAGGCCAGCACATGCAATTCGCTTCCATCCTTGCGCCTGAGCCTGAAATCGAACTCTTCGTAAGCGCCTCTTAGATTGGCGTTGATATGTTCAACGGCTTTCGCCATGTCCTGCTCGAAGCAGAACTCGGGAACCTTGCGCCCGATGATCTCCTCGGCGGTGTACCCCAGCAGATTGGCCATTCGCTCATTCAGGTAGAGCGTATTCGCTTCGGCGTCGACTATCCAGATGCCTTCATTGGCCCTTTCGATCAGGTTGCGGTAACGCCCTTCGCTCGCCATCAACGCCTCTTCGAACTGTTTGCGTTCGGTGATGTCCTGGACCGCCGTCACCGTGCGGAGCGGGGCTCCTCCGGCGTCGCGCAACATTCTGGAGGTGATCAGGCCCCACACGATCCCGCCGTCTCTGCGCACGCATCGTGTTTCGGTGGAGTACTCATCTATCTCGCCACGCAGGAACCTTCCGACGGCCGTCCATCTCTCCGCGCGGTCGTCAGGATGAGCGATCTCTTCGAGCTTCATCTCGAGCAGCTCGGCCTCGGAATAACCGAGCCAGTTACAGAACTCGCGATTGGCGCGCAGGAAAAATCCCGTCGAAGGGTCAACCTGCAAGATGCCGATGCCCGACAGATCGAAGATCGTGCGGAAGAGCTCTTCGCTCGCGTGCA
>Ga0187894_10004901_pt1 | contig 14018 bp, 8 predicted proteins | sample GBC1701081metaG_FD_136650 | JGI IMG/M metagenome (GOLD analysis project Ga0187894, IMG submission 136650) | White microbial mat communities from a lava cave in the Kipuka Kanohina Cave System on the Island of Hawaii, USA - GBC170108-1 metaG ...
GGCGTGATGCTTCGTCAGGCCTCCTCGCCGTATCGCTCCGCGGATACGGCTCGTCGGCCTTCCTCGCCTGACGCCGCCTCGCTCGGCCTCGGGCCGACGCCGGGATTTCTTCACAAGCTCTCACCGGTCGAGGTCGAGCCGGACGGTCCAGACGCCGATGCCGTCCTCCGGGCGCTCGTCGTTCACGAGGAGGAAGAGCTGGCCGTGCGCGGCGAGCGCGAAGGGCTTCTCCGACTGGATCCGGAAGAGCTTGCCCTCGGGGCCGATCCTGCCGAGGAGACAGCCGAACGGCGCGCCCTTCAGGAGGGGCTTATACGACTTGAAGTCGTGCTTGATCCCGTCCGAGCTGACCTTGGGCGCTCCGACCCAGGGCTGGATCGTCCCGCGCACGGTGCACTTGATCGTCATGCCCGGATCGGCATAGACCCCGGTCGGCGCTTCGGTCGCGGCCGCCGCCACGTTGACCGTGCACGTCCCCTTCTTCAGGAACACGGAGGCCGTGGGCGTCTTCGCGCCCTTGGGCGGCGGCTCGGCGAACGGCGCCGCGAGCGCGAGGACCGTCATCGCGGTCGCGTAGATGCGGCCCCCGTCGTCGCTCCACACGTCGCAGGCGGCGATCCCCCCGTCGGGCCGCGCGCACGAGGCGGCGGCATCGACGAGGGCCGCGTACCAGCCCGCGGGCACGGTGCCCGTCGCAGCCACGTACGCGCGCGCGCCCACCTGCCAGTAGTACATGTCCGCGTGCCGGCTCTGCGGCGGCATCTCGGTGAGGCAGGCGAGCGACTTCGGGAGCCACGCGCGCTCGGCTCCTGCGTAGCACGTGGCGAGCGCGCCCGCCGCGGTCATGGAGCGGCTGTACTCGGGCGGGAACAGGTCCTGTTTCCCCTCGGGACGCGCGGGCGCGCCGCCCGGGGTGTTGTAGCCGATGTTCCCGTACGTCGCATCGACCATGCTGTCGATCCAGGACTGCGCGTCGCGAAGCGACGTCTCCGAGACCGCGATCCCGGCGCGCTGCGCCGCATGGAGCGCGCAGACCACGCGCGCGGTGACGGACGTGTCGCTCTCGCTTCCACGCGGTTCGTACCGCCAGCCGGCGCCGGGGCTCTGCGCCTCGACGAGGAAGTCGCACGCCCGTTCGAGCGGCTTTTGCAGGTTCTCCGTCTCGCCCGCGATCACCGCGTACTCCGCGACCGCCTCGGTCGCGAGCGCCATGCTGTACATGAAGGCGTGGCTGGCCCGCGTGCCGAAGACGCCGTCCGCCGCCTGGGACTTCACGAGGGCGTCGATCGCGCGGCTCACGGCCGCCTGCCGGTCCCCCGCAAGCCCCCCCGGTCCGTCCACGAGCAGCGCGAGGACCGAGAGACCCGTGACGCCCACGTTGTAGAGCTCCCAGCCGCCGTGCTTCTTCGACTCCCAGTGCCCCTTCGGGTCCTGCGCTGCGAGGAGGAACCCGTTGCCCGCGTCGATGAGCCGCGACGCCCTGCCGAACGGCGGGCCTAGCGCGGACCAGCAGCGCAAGCGCCCCGCGGCCGAGCGTTGCGGGAAGAGCGGCGAGACCACCTCGTCCGCGGGCGGCTCCGCGACCTTCGCGCCCGCCTTCTCGAGGATCCGGCTCGCGGACGCGAGCGACGGGTTGGCCGGGTCGATGAGGATGGCGATCGCGACGGCGCGCGCCGCGTCCTCGAAGCTCTTCTCCTTGAGCAGCTGGTCGATCTGCGGCTTCCACACGGCGATCCCGCGCTGCCGCGCGTAGCGCAGCCGGAGCGATCGCCGCGTGTCGCCCGGAGCGGCGGCCGACGCGCGCGCGAAGGCCTGCGCCGCCTCGACCCAGCTGCCGCGCGTCTCCGCGTCCATGCCGTCGAGCGTGTCCTGGTCGAGGTCCTCCGCCCACGCGAGCGGCGCGAGCAAGAGCACGAGGCCGAGCCGCTTCACGTCCTCACCGCGTTGTTCCTGCTCCCACCGTGGGGGCGAGCATCCGCCGCATGGCGTGGATGCTAGCGCCCCGCGACCTGCCCGGGGGTATCAAGCGGGGCCAGGCTGTGAAGCGAGGAGCCGGACATCGCATATGACGGTCGCAATTCCTTATTTCACAATGGGATGCGTCAGTCGCCATCCGTACGCGGCACGGCCTCCTCCCACTCGCGGTAGAGCGCGGAGAGTTCGGTGCGAACGGATTCGAAGGCCTTGGCGGCTTCCGCGGCTTCCCAAGGGCGGTCGCCCTTCGTGTAGAGCTCCTCGAGCCGGGCCTTGAGCTCCCCTTGCCGCCGCTCGAGCGCCGCGATCCTCTCCTCGAGCTTCGCCACGCGCGCCTTGAGCCGGTCGATCTCGCGCTGCTGCTCCCGCCGCTCCTCGTAGGCCTGCTGCGCGGACTCCTTGTCCGCGCGTTCCCGCTCGCGACCCTCGAGGGCCTCGTTGCGGCGCCGCGTGCCGCGGCGCTCCCACCACTCCTTGAACGTGTACCGGTGGTCCACGAGCTTCCGGTCCTTCACCTCGACCACGCGGCCGACGAGGCGATCGAGGAAGTAGCGGTCGTGGCTCACGACGAGGAGCGTGCCGTCGAATTCGAGGAGCATCTCCTCGAGCTGCTCGCACGCGTCGAGGTCCAGGTGGTTCGTCGGCTCGTCGAGGATCAGGAAGTTCACCTTCGCCTGCACGAGCCGCGCGAGCTGGAGCCGGCTCTTCTCCCCGCCGGAGAGCGTCGAGATCGGCCGGTCGAGGTCGTCGCGGGTGAAGAGGAACCGGTGGAGCAGCCCCTGCGCGGGGGAGAGCGTGAGCCCCGTCTCCGCCATCGTCCACTCGGTGAGCGTCAGCTTGGGATCGAGCGCGTCGTGCAGCTGGCGGTACTCGCCGACCTTCACGGCCTTGCCGAGGCGGAGGCCCGGGTTCTCCCAACTCCCCTCTTCGAGCACCTTGCGGAGCAGCGTGGTCTTTCCGGAGCCGTTCGGCCCGACGAGGCACACGCGCTCGCCGTACTCGATCTCGAGATCCGCCCCGTCGAAGAGCACCCGGTCGCCGTGCGCGAAGCGGAAATCCTTCACCACGAGCGCGATCCGGCCGTGCCGCTCGCCCGCCTTGAGCCGCGCGCGGAACCGCCGGTCGGTCGTGTCGGGCGCCTCGACCTTCTCCATCCGCTCGATCCGCCGCCGCATCGCCTTCGCGCGCTTCGCCTGCCCCGGGTCGTCGTACGCGTTCGCCATGTCCGTGAGGCGCCGCGCCTGGAACTCGAGCCGCTCGATCTCGCGCTGCTGCACCTTGTAGCGCCGCTCCTGCAGCGCGCGCGCGTCCTCCTTGAGCTTCCGGTACGCGGTGTAGTTGCCGGTCCACTCCGTGACCTTCTTGCGCTCGATCTCCCAGATCGTCTTCGCGGCGCGGTCGAGGAGGTGGCGGTTGTGGCTCACCATGACGACCGCGGCCGGGTTCCGCGCGAGCTCGTCGATGAACCACTCGATGCCGTCCATGTCGAGGTGGTTCGACGGCTCGTCGAGGAGCATCACGTCGGGCTCGGCGAGGAGCACGCGCGCGAGCCCGATCACGTTCCGCTCGCCGCCGCTGAAGGTGCCGACCGGCTGGTCCCACGCCTGTTTCGGGAGCCCGAGGCTGTCGAGCATCCGCTCGACGCGGCGGTCCGTGTCGTGGGCGCGCGCGGCCTCCTGCTCGCGCTGGAGCCGTTCGTACTCGCGGAGGAGCGCCTTGTCGTCGGGCGTCGCCGCGAGCCGCTGCTCGATCTCGCGGAGCCGCGCCTCGCGCCGGTCCACGTCGGCGAAGACCGCGCGCAGGTCCGCGATCACCGACTCGCCCGGCGTGTACTCGAGCTCCTGCGCCTGGTACGCGAGCCGCGCGCCGGGGCCGAGGACCACCTCGCCCGCGGTCGGCGCGAGAAGCCCTCCGAGGATCTTCAGGAACGTGGACTTGCCCGAACCGTTGGCCCCGATGAGGCCGATCCGGTCGCCGCGCTCGACCTTCGCGGTGACTCCCTCGAGAAGGTCCGGCCCCGTGTAGTGGATCCCGATCTGCGACGCGGCGACGAGCGGCACGCGCGCTATTGGAGCATGGAAGGCGGAGGGGGAGGCCAAGGGCCATCCTATGGCCCTTTGGCCGGGGCGCGGGGGAGGGGGCGGCGACGACTACTCGAGCGCCTCGACCAGAGAGACGAACGCTCCGAAGTCGTACTCCGGCTTCTCGATGTCCGGCGAGTCCTTCCACTGCCGCAGGCGGATCGCGACGATCTTCCGCTCGGGATAGATGTAGAGGAACTGGCCGAGCGAGCCGTCGTGACCGTACCCGATGACCGCGTCCTTCGCGTCGAGCCGAAGCCGCCAGACGAGGCCCTGCCCCTTGTCGAGGGGCGTCGCGGGCGCGCCGAGGAGCGTCGCGGTCTCCGGCCCCCCGGCCCCCCCGAGAACCCACTGCCCGACGCGCGCGAGGTCGCGGGCGGTCATCCGAAGGTCCGCATAGGTGACAGTGTTGCCCGCCTCGTCGCGCCGCCAGTCCCAGCCCTTGAGGTGGAGCGGATCGAAGAGCCTCTCCTTCAGGTACTCGTCCGCCTGCTTCCCGGCCGCCTGCGCGATCACGCCCGAGAGCAGCATGATCGCATCGTTGTTGTAGGACCACGCGGCGCCGGGCGGCCCCGCGAGGCGCGCCTGCCGCGCGTAGCCGAGGCGGTCCTTCTGCGCGTTGAGCGTGCGCGCGTTGTCGCCGTGCTCGATCCCGGACGTGTGCGTGAGCACGTGGCGCAGCGTGACCTTCGCCTTGTCGCCTTGGGCCCACTCGGGGAACCAGGTCGAGAGCGGCGCGTCGAGCGACGGGATCTTCCCCTCCTCGTGGAGCATCGCGACGGCGATCGCGGCGAAGAACTTCGTGACCGACATGAGGTAGCAGGGGTCGGGCTTCCGGCCGAAGTAGCGCTCGCAGACGACCTTCCCGTCCTTGAGGACCAGGAGCGTGTCGGTGTCGCGCGTGCTTGCCTCGTGGATGAGGCGGTCCATCCCCGCGCCGCCGTATTTCGGGTCTCCCTTCGGGAAGAACCCGGCGAACGAGAGGCCCTTCTCGAACCGCTCCTGCGGCTCGACCTTCACGCTCTTCGCGGTCCACTCGTACGAGCCGAGCCCCTTCCACTCGCAGTGGCCGGAGAGGACGCCCTTCTCGACCTCGCCGCGGAAGGAGAGGTCGAACTCGTCCGTGGTGACGCGGAACGAGACCTTCGAGCCCTTCGCCTCGAACTCCTTCAGCTCGTAGGTCCGCGCGTAGAGGATGACATCGAACGAGAGGGTGCCGCCCTTCGCGTCGAGGACGAGCCGGCCCGTCGCCTGCCGCGGCTGGATGTTCGGGCGCTCGAGGACGAGATCCCACATCCCCTCGTACGCCTTGCCCGCGAGGGCGGGCCCGGCGAGAAGCAGGAGCAAGGCGATGCGTCGCATGCCCATCTGGAACGTACTCTACTCCTGCCGGTTCGACGCCCCCGACGCCCCCTACCTTCCCTTGGTCTCGCACCGCACCTTCGCGCGGTCGGTCTTCGCGATCTCGCCCTCGGCGAGCCACTTCGCGGCGGCCTCATCGCCCTTCACGAAGGCATCGAAGAACGCGAGCGACGCCTGCTGGACCACCCACACCTGGCCCTCGTCGCGCGGACCCGCGCCCGGGAAGCGCGCGCCGCTGATCCCGCCGAAGCCGTGGTGGGCTCCCTCGATCCAGACGAGGTGCATCTTGCCGTCGGGGCCGAGCTTGAACGGGTCGAGCCGGCTCTCGGGCTTCGTCTCGCTGATCGGGCTCGTGTCCTCGGATCCCGTGATCACGAGAGCGGGCACGGCGTACTCCATCCACGAGTCCCTGCGCAGGACCCCCCCGACCCCCTGCGGGGAGATGAGCAGCGTCGCCTTCACGCGCGCGTCGCGGAAGCTCGTGCCCTTCGCGCGGAGGCCGCGGTAGGCGATCGCGCCGCCGACGAGCATCGCCGTGTGCGCGCCGAACGAGTGGCCGCCGACGCCGATCTTCTCGCGGTCGAGCTTTCTGCCCGTCTTCTCCTCGATGGTCGCGAGCGCGTCGAGCACGGCCGAGATCTGCCTCGGCCGCTCGTCCCACGCCCGCGTCGCGTCCGCCCGCTCCTGGAATCCCTCGCGCAGCGAGTCCGGGTGCGTCGGCTGGATCACGACGTAGCCGTGCGACGCCCAGAACCGCGCGAGCGGCTGGTAGCCGTCCTTGCTGCCGTAGAGTCCGTGCGAGAAGACGAGGACCGGTGCCGGCGCGTCGCCCTTCGGGTACGTGACGCGCACGTCGAACGTGCCGAGCCGGAGCGTCTCGAGGACGAGGACCTCGCACGGCCCGGGCGCGTCGCGCCACGCGGGGCCCGCGAGCGCGAGCAGCAGGGCGAGCTTCATGCCGTTGGAACCCCGGGCGCCCCGGAAGGATTCGCTATACTCCCGCCGGCGATGCGCGCGCCGTTCCTTCTCGTCCTCATCGCCGCGTGCGGCGGGAGCGCTCCCGCGCGGCCGAACGTCCTCGTCGTGACGATCGACACGCTCCGCGCCGACGCCGTTGGCGGCGAGAAGAAGACGCCCGCGATCGGCGCCTTCCTCGCCGCGGGCGCGCACTTCACCCCCGCGCGCACGGTCGCGCCGCTCACGCTCCCCGCGCACGTGAGCCTCTTCACGGGCCTCTTCCCCGCCCGCCACGGCATCCACGACAACGTCATCGAGCCGCTCGGGCCGCGTGGCGCGCGCCCCTTCTCCCTCCTCGCGGAGGAGTTCAAGGACAGGGGCTATGCGACCGCGGCGTTCGTCGCGCGCGCGGTCCTCGCGGCGCCGACCGGGATCGCGAGCGGCTTCGATGTCTACGAGTGCCCCGAGCGCGACGAGGGAATCGGCTACGTAAAGGCGGAAGAGCGGATCGAGGCGGCCCTGAAGTGGATGGGGGGGGCTTCGGGGGACCGGCCCTGGTTCGTGTGGGTCCACCTCTTCGATCCGCACGCGCCCTACTTCCCGTTCCCGGGCGACGCGGAGAGGCCTCCCACGTACGAGGGCGATCCGACCGAGGTCCTCTACGCCGGCGAGGTGCGTCGCGCCGACGCCGCGTTCGGGAAGCTCGTCGCCGCGGCGGGCAAGGACACGATCGTCGTGCTGGCGTCCGACCACGGCGAGGGGCTCATGGAGCACGGCGAGCCTACGCACGGGCCCCTCTGCTACGGATCGACGATCGACATGGTGCTCGCGCTGCGCGCGCCGGGCGTCGGTGCCGGCGCGAAGGGGCTCCGGAGCATCGCGGACGTAGCGCCCACCCTCCGGCGCCTCTGCCAGCTGACGTCGCAGGCGGCGGACGGGACGGACCTCTTCGGCCCGCCGCACGAGACGCTCGTCGCGGAGTCCCTCTTCACCTGGAGGATCCACGGCTGGGCGCAGTGCTTCGCGGTGACGGACGGCTCGTACTCGCTGATCGAGTCGGGCGCGCGCCAGGAGCTGTTCGACCGGCGTGCGGACCCCGGGGAGAGAAGGCCGCTCGCGCTCTCCGATCCGGCGTACGAGAAGCTCGACCGGGCTCTCGATGCGTTCCGCAAGGTCGCGCCCGTCGCCGGCGAGGGGGAACTGCTCATCTCGGTGCCCCCCTACGGCGAGCTGCGGCGCCGCGGCAGGGGATATCTCCCGCGCTACGAGAACGTGCTCCTCCTCGACCCGTGCGACCACCTCACGACCTGGGTGGCCATCGAGACGGTGCCGAACGTGATCGCCATGTGTCGCGCGCGCGACGACCCCGCGCCCCTCGAGACCGCGCTCCGGCTGCTCGACGAGGTCGAGAGCCGCGCGCCCAAGAGCCCGCGTGTCGAGCACTACCGCGCGGACGTGTACGTGGCGCTCGCGGAGCTGACGCAAACCCCGTCGCGGTGCCGTGAGGCGGCGTGGGCGGAGCTGGCCGCGATCGAGAAGGGCTACGTCCAGCCCCAGACGATCCTCCCGGCGATCGATTACTGCGTCCGCGGGTCCGACCCCGAGGCCCTGCACGCGCTCATGGGCCTCCTCAAGCGCGACGGGCGGAAGCTCCGGGGCCCGCCGGCCCGGGCGCTCGCCGATGCCGCGAAGCGGCTCAACGTTGAAGGCGTCGAGGCGTTCCTCGCCCCGGATTGAGCCCGAGGCCAGGCGAGAGTTCGCCGGCCCCCGGGCCCCCTCGGGATCATGTCCAGCCGGAACGCCGGTCCCACCCGTATCATGGGTCGCCGTGGCACGCGGGCTTCTCCTCTGTTGTGTCTTCGTCGCCGCGTGCGGCGACCCCGAGCCGGAGCGGCCGAACGTCCTCGTCGTGACGATCGACACCCTGCGCCCTGACGCGGTCGGCGTCGGCACGCCCGCCCTGAACGCGTTCTTCGCCGAGGCCACGCGCTTCCGCGGCGCCCGCACCGTGGCGCCGCTCACGCTTCCCGCCCACTCGGCGATCTTCACGGGCCTCCTGCCGGCGCACAACGGGATGCACGACAACGTGAACGAGCCGCTGCCCCCGCGGGACCAGCGCCCGTTCCCGCTCCTCGCGGAGCAGTTCAAGGACGCGGGCTACGCGACCGCCGGGTTCGCCGCGCGCGCCGTGCTCGCCGCGCCGACGGGCATCGGGCGGGGGTTCGATCTCTACGACTGCCCGACGACCGAGATCGAGTGGCAGGAGGAGGGGGGCTCGATTCCCGCGGAGGAGAGGATCCGCGCCCCCCTCGCGTGGATCGACGGCCTCGCCCCCGGGAAGCCGTGGTTCGTCTGGGTCCACTTCTTCGACCCGCACGCGCCCTACCTCCCCTTCAAGGGCGACGCGCAGCGCGCCCCCAGCCGCGAGACGGACTCCAACGAGGCGCGCTACCGCGGCGAGGCGCGCCGCGTCGATGCCGCGCTCGAGAAGCTCCTCGCGGCCGTCGGGAAGGACACGGTCGTCGTCGTCGCCTCCGACCACGGCGAGGGGCTCGACGACCACGGCGAGCCGACGCACGGCCCGCTCTGCTACGGTTCGACGATCGACGTCCTCCTCGCGGTGCGCGCGAAGGGGTTCGCGCGCGGCGCCGACGACATCGGCCTCCGCTCGGTCGCGGACGTCGCCCCGACGCTGCGCCGGCTCTGCACGCTCCCGCAGGCGGATACCGACGGGCGCGACCTCGCGGGTCCGCCGCACGAGACGCTCGTCGCGGAGTCCCTCTTCACGTGGGCGATCCACGGATGGGGGCAGGTCTTCGCGGTGACCGACGGCGACTTCTGCCTGATCGAATCCGGCTCCTCGCTCGAGCTCTACGACCGGCGCGCGGACCACGGCGAGATGGTCCCGCTTCCGCTGAACCGCCCGGCCTACGAGAAGCTCGATCGCGCGCTCGAGCGCTTCCGGTCGCAGAAAACGGGGGGCGCGGGGGGCGATCTCGTCGGGTCCGTGCCGCCCTACGGCGAGCTGCGGCGCCGCGATACCGGCTACCTCTCGCGCCACGAGAACGCGAAGCTCCTGGACCCGCGCGCGTACCTCCGCTACTGGGCGGTCCTCGAGGGGATCCTCCCCCTCGTGCAGAACTGCACGGCCCGGCGGGACGCCAGCCCCCTCGTCGCCGCGCTCAGGACGATCGACGAGATCCAGAAGCACACCCCGCAGAGCCCGCGCGTGGACCACTACCGGGCGTGCGTCCAGGCGGCGCTCGGGGAGATCACGGGCGTGCCGGCGAGGTACGGCGAGGCGGCGTGGTCCGAGCTGGCCGCGATCGAGAAGGGCTATGTGCAGGAGGCGACGGTCGTTCCCGCCATCACCTACGCCGTGGCCGCCTCCGATGCCGACGCGCTGCGCATGCTCGTACGCCTTCTGAACCGCTCGCCGAGGGACCTCGGACCCGATGTCGAGCGTGCCCTCACCGACGCCCTGAAGAAGCTCGGCGTCACGGAGGAGCTCTTCCTCGTGCCCCCGATCCGCTGATCCGGCCTGAGGCCGCCGGGCACGCGGGCGGCTGCAACGTCGTGACCGTCGGCCGGGACCCGCCAACCGCGCTGCCAGCAACCATGCTGCCGGGCGGGAACGGGCTGACCGGGTATCCGATTGCATCGGAACGTCCCGGGGCGCTGCACCGTACGTCTCTTGGCGTGCGTCGCGCGATCCTCCTTTCCGTCCTCCTTGCCGCGTGCGGGCGTTCGCCGCCCGCGCACCCGAACGTCCTTGTCGTGACGATCGACACGCTGCGCCCCGACGCCATCGGCGCGGGCACGCCCGCGATGAACGCGTTCCTCGCGGAGGCGACCCGGTTCCGGAGGGCCCGAACGGTCGCACCCCTCACGCTGCCCGCGCACCTGAGCATCTTTACGGGGCTGCACCCGGCCCGCCACGGGGTCCACGACAACGTCACCGAGCCGCTGCCGCCGCGGGAGGCCCGCGCCTTCCCGCTGCTCGCCGAGCAGTTCCGGGATGCCGGCTACGCGACCGCCGCGTTCGTGGCGCGCGAGGTGCTCGCGCCCGCGACCGGCATCGACAGCGGCTTCGACCACTACGACTGCCCGGAGACCCGGGCCGAGCGGGAGGAGGACGGTGGGTACGTCCCCGGGGAGGAGCGTGTCCGCGGCGCGATCGCGTGGATCGACGGCGCGACCCCGGGGAAGCCGTGGTTCGTGTGGGTCCACCTCTTCGACCCGCACGCGCCCTACCGCGAGTTCCCGGGTGACGCCCGGCGCGCGCCGACGCGCCCGACGGACCCGCCGTCGACGCTCTACGCGGGCGAGGTGCGCCGCGCGGACGCCGCGCTGGAGCCACTCCTCCGCGAGGCCGGCCCGGACACGGTGGTCGTTCTCGCGTCGGACCACGGCGAGTCCCTCTACGAGCACGGCGAGCCGACGCACGGCCCCTTCTGCTACAGCTCGACGATCGACGCGGTTCTCGCGGTGCGCGGGCCCGGCTTCGCCCGCGGCGTCGAGGACACGGGCCTCCGGAGCGTCGCCGACGTCGCGCCGACCCTCCGGCGACTCTGCCACCTGCCGCCCTTCGAGGGGGACGGGCGCGACCTCACGGGGCCGCCGCACGAGACGCTCGTCTCCGAGTCCCTCTTCGCGTGGGGGATCCACGGGTGGGGCCAGGTCTTCGCGGTGACCGACGGCCGCTTCAGCCTCGTCGAGTCCGGACCCTCGCTCGAGCTCTTCGACCTCATCCGGGATCCGGGAGAGACGGCGCCGCTTCCGTTCCCGCACGGCGCGTACGAGAAGCTCGACCGGGCGCTGGAGCGGTTCCGCGGCAGGAAGTGGGGGCGCACGGGGGGCGACGCGATCGCTTCCGTGGCCCCGTACTTCGAGATCCGGCGGCAGGCGTCGGGCTACCTGTCGCGCTCGTCGAACGTGGGGCTCCCGGACCCGCGCGCGCACCTCGCGGACTGGATGGACCTCGAGCGCCTCAGTTCCGTGCTCGCCGTCTGCCTCGCGCGTCTCGACCCGGCGCCGCTCGACGACGCGCTGCGCGTGCTCGACGATCTCGAGAAGCGGATTCCCGGGAGTCCCCGCGTCGACCACTACCGCGCGAGGGTCCTCGCCGCGCTTGCCGACCTGACCGGCGTCCCCGCGAAGTACAGCGAGGCGGCCTGGTCCGAGCTGGCCGCGATCGAGAAGGGCTACGTGGTGACGGAGACGATCGCGCCCGCCATCGCCTACTGCGTCGCCTCGTCCGACGCCGACGCGCTCGAGACGCTCGTGCGGCTCCTCGCCCGTTCGAACAAGAAGCTCGATCCCGAGGCCGAGCGGGCGCTCGCCGACGCCAGGCGTCGCCTCGGTGCCGCCTCCACCCGCTACTCCATCCGCTGAGAGCTTGTGAAGCCCCGGCGTCGGCCCGAGGCCTAGCGAGGCGGCGTCAGGCGACGAAGGCCGACGAGCCGGATCAGCGGGCGTACTTCTTCCGGTACTTCTCGTAGAGCCGGAGCTGCTTGTTCGAGAGGTCGATCTCCTTGCCCTCCACGTACGCCGCGAGGACGCGCGTCGGGATCTCCAGCGGGTCCCCGTCCGTGACGAGGAGGGTGGCATCCTTGCCCGGCTCGAGCGACCCGAGCCGCACGTCCACGCCGAGGATCCGCGCCGGGTAGAGCGTGATCGCGCGGATCGCCGCGTCCCGCGGCAGGCCGTAGGCGACGGCGCGGCCGGCCGCGTAGGGCAGGTTGCGCTCGTTCGAGGACCACTCGCCGGTCGCGAGGCACCAGCGCACCCCCGCCGCCTCGAGCCGCGCGGGGAGCTTGTAGCACTCGTCGAAGTCCGAGTCCGTGCGCTTCGGGAAGCGGTGGATCGATTCCACGATCACCGCGGCGTCGCGCACCTTCAGCTCGTCGAGCAGGAGCCAGCCGTCCTGGCCGCCGACGATCACCGGCTTGAGCTTCCACTTCGCGGCGAACGCGAGGGCGGCGGCGATCTGGTCGTAGTCGTTCGCGAGGAGGAGGACCGGGCTCTTCCCCTCGAGCGCGGGTCGCATCGCCTCGAACCGGACGTCCACGGGCGTCTTCGGGTCCGCGGCGCGTGCGGCGGCGTAGGCATGCGCCTCGGCGAACGCCCGGTCGAGCCGCTCCCGGTTCTTCCGGACCTCCTCGATCGCCTTCGCCTCGTCCCGCTCGTCGTAGGGGGAGTCGGGGGGCCTCGGGGCCGGCCACTCGACGACGAGACCCGCGTCGGGCTCGATCGCCATCTCCTCCCACGTCCAGCCCTCGACCGCCAGCACGCTCGCGCGGCCGGGCACGAGGCCGCCCCGCGGGAACGCCGCGAACGCGAGCACGCCGTTCGACCGCGCGACCGGGATGAGCGTCGAGTCGGGGTTGACCGCGACGGCCGCGCGCACCTCGGGGACGACGCCGCCGACCTCGCTCTCGTCGCGCGACGCGCGCACCGCGCCGATCTCGGTCAGGCCGAGATTCGTGAACGGCGCGATCCAGCCCGGGTAGACGTGCCGGCCCTTCGCGTCGATCGCGCGGGCCGCGCCGGGCGGCGTCCCGCGCCCGACCTCGACGATCCGGCCCTTGTCGAAGAGCACGTAGCCGTCCTCGATCGAGGGACCGCTCACCGGGTGGATCGTCGCGTGCGTGAGCGCGATGGGGCCGCTCTGGGGCGCCGCGCGCGGGGTCAGGTCCTGCGCCGCCGCCACCGCGGCGAGGAGAAGGGGCACGGGGAGGAGGAGTCTCATCGGGCGCCCTCCTCGCGGCAGCCGCACTCGCCGCACTGCCACGTCTGCGAGCGGACCGGGGGTTTCTCCTCCCCGCGCCCCTCCTCTTCCTCCTTGTCTTTCCTGCGCCCGAGGATCTTCTGGACGATCCTCTGCCGTTCCGCCGCGATCCGCTCGCGGTGGGCCTTGTCCTGTTCGAGCGAGAAGTACTCGCGGCCGTCGATCCACGTCGCGACGCAGCGCGAGTAGACCGAGAGCGGCGGCCCCGACCAGATCGCGAAGTCCGCGTCCTTGCCCTCCTCGAGGGAGCCGACGCGCCCGTCGATCTTCAGCTGCTTCGCGGCGTTGAGCGTCACGAATTTGAGCGCCTCCGCGGGCGGGACACCCCCGTACTTGACCGCCTTCGCCGCCTCGAGGTTGAGCCGGCGCGCCATCTCGTCCGAGTCCGAGTTGAAGCTGACGCAGACGCCGACCTCGCGCATGAGCGCCCCGTTCCACGGGATCGCGTCCTGCACCTCGATCTTGTAGGCCCACCAGTCGCTGAACGAGCTCCCGCCGAGCGACCGGTCGCGGATCGCGTCGGCGACCTTGTACCCCTCGAGGACGTGCTGGAACGTCCCGATCGTGAAGCCGAACTCCTCCGCGAGCCGGCAGAGCATGAGGATCTCGTCCTGGCGGTAGCTGTGGCAGTGCACGAGGCGCGTGCCGGCGAGCACCTCCGCGAGCGCCTCGAGCTCGAGGTCGCGGCGGTCGTGGCGCGCGGCGTACTCGCGCGCCGCGAGGAACCGGTCGCGCATCAGCGTCTCGACGCCCATGCGCGTCTGCGGGTAGCGCGTCGTGAAGTCGTCGCCCCAGTTGGACTGCTTCACGTTCTCGCCGAGGGCGAACTTGATCCCCTGCGGCGCGTCCTCGAA
>Ga0187894_10004902_pt1 | contig 14017 bp, 6 predicted proteins | sample GBC1701081metaG_FD_136650 | JGI IMG/M metagenome (GOLD analysis project Ga0187894, IMG submission 136650) | White microbial mat communities from a lava cave in the Kipuka Kanohina Cave System on the Island of Hawaii, USA - GBC170108-1 metaG ...
CGCGCTTTTACGATCCTGAACTTGGCAGGTTCATCTCCCCCGACCCGATCTCCGGCGCGCCACTGATCCCGGAGAGCTTCAACCAGTATGCTTACGCTGACAATGATCCGATCAATCAAATGGACCCGCTGGGGCTACATTCCATTTGGCGCCAACCACCGCCGCCACCGCCGCCGCCATTCAATAATCGGATCAGTGACTTTTATCTGCCCCCGTTTCATCTGATCCCCAACACGAATAGCGGGGCGTCATCTGATCCAAGTTTCATCATCGATTTTTGGCGGAGGCATCATCGTGAGTTGCTGCTGAAGGCCGCCAACTTTGGGTTAATGGAATTATTGAAGAGGATGAATCCTGTTTTATATGCCAATCTGCACCCAGCAATCACAGCCGGAAATCTTATCTTCGGGCCACTCTGGTTCCCTGATTTATATATAGAGTGGGCAGGAAAGTTTACAGAACGGTATGTGGAGGCGGGGGATCCGATAGAGTTTCTGTCGGTGTTCGAGCCTTTTGCTTTCGGCTTCGACAGAACGCGCCAGGCTCTTTTCCCGCCTTTAGCGACATCGGCGGAAAGTTTAATGGCAATGTCCCGAACTTTAACGTTCAGGCAGGAAAGCGACCCTTTAAGGGTACTCGCCAAATTCGATCCATTCATCGCCGGTACGCTCGACAGGACGCGCAACATTTTCCTGCCTCCGCCAGGAGGCGGCGGTGGCGGCGGCCTGCCATTAGTCGGCGGCGTTTATCTTGACCAGACCGCAAAGGTGATTGGCGATCTTGGCGCAATCACCGGGGCCAGCTTCGATGCCGGCACTGGAAGGCTCATCCTGATCGGGGACAAGCAAACAAAACTGCCACCGATGAAGCCTGAATACTTGGCTGCGGCGCTGCGCGCGGTGTACTCGGACAGCCCGCACGAGCCAGGCGTCAGTATCGATCCGAATCCGCAAAATCCGTACAGCCCGATGATGCTGGTGAATTTCTTCGGAAACACCGGGGACACTCGGTTGGGTTGGGTGATGTTCGAGGCCGACCGCGTGATGAAAGGATACAGCGTCGGCGTGGACAGCCTGACAAAGCAGCCGATCAAGTCTGAAATCCCTGGTTACCAGAGCGTCACGGCGATGGCTTTACTCAGCGAAACCAGGACAGGCGCTCAACTATGGAGTCGCTTCTGGTTGGTCCCCGAACCCGTAACGGCGCGGGTGAGCGAGGACGGCGACACGATTCTCTTCGATCCTGTCAAGATTCGGGTGAAGACCCAAACTATGAAATGGGTGGGCGGTAAGCTCGCGCCGGCTGAAGGGGCCAAAGACCCTCAGGCCGAGGCTTTCGCCGCTCACTTCACCGAGCGTTACGACGACTTCGCCAGGGAAAATCCGATCTATGATGAGCTGAAGCAGGTGGCTTGCGCCGTAGCACTGGCCAAGTGGATGAGGCAGCGGAACGCGCCGGTAGATTGGAACTTCGTGCGCACATTCGCCGGGGCGCCGTATCAGATTCCCGAGATGACGCCTGCGGCCTTCGCCGAGCAGACACAAAGAATGGATAGAGGCCAGTCGGTTCTGATCCGCAAGCTCATGGTATTCGGCGGCGTGGATATGTCTCCCCAGCTTCAGGCTCGAAACCAAACCGAACTCACGCGGCTGCGAAGCCAACTTGATAAGCAATGGGTCGAGGCCGAACGGCAAGGGAAAGCGTCCACTCATTTCGATTTCGACCGCAAAACATATGAGATGGCCGCTCTGCCGCCAGTTGAAAAACGCGAGCTGGGCAGCTTCAGCCGGAGCGAAGTGGATATTGCGGGGCTGCCGGTTGGAGAAAACGAAATAGCGGGGCTGCCGGGTCTTAGCCGCCACTACAACTCCTTGCACAACGAAGCCACGGAGTATGGATTCTCGTGGAGTTTGCTTCTGCCCAGGCTGGAGTTCGAGGCCGTGGCGGAAAAAGGAAAAGAGCAATACATCTCCGCCGGCCCGAACAAGCGTGTGCGGGCGCAGCGATTCATCCTGGCCGATCAGTTCGGTATGTGTCACGAACGCTTCGTCGAACCATTCGCGGATGAAGGTTTCGACCGCATCGGCTTTGCGCCTGAAGGATCGTCGCCAAATTATCGCGGCGTTTATCCCGAAGGCGACGGAACCTACAGGCTCATCTTCGCCGACCTGCGCCAGGCCATCTTCGATTCGAGCGGCAAGTTGCGAGTCTTGCTCACTCCTTCAAACAAAGCCGTCTACGACTATGATAATCATCAGCGTCCTGTCGCCATTCGTTTATCGAGCGCCGGGCGCGACTGGCAGGTGAGTTTCGAGTACGACGGTCAAGGGAGACTGAGCGCGCGCGTTTGCGGCGAAGGCCGCACAACTTACGAATACGATCAGGTGAGTAACCTTGCCAAAGTGAAGTCCGGCGACAGAGAGGCAGTCTATCGTTACAACGAGCGGCGACTGCTCACGGAAGTGATCGTCAACGGAAAGGCCGTTGCGCGGAACGACTATGATGAAAAGGGCCGCCTTATAAAACAGCGTGATTCCACCGGGAACCTCACGGAACAACACATCGAAGCCGTCGCTGGCGGACAGATTGTCACCGTCAAACAGGGAGCGAATTTCGTCCGGCGGCGCTACGACGCCCATCTGCGGCTAATCGAGCTTGATAACGGCGATGGCAGTTCGCGCCGGTACAGCTACAACGATGCGGGTCGTCTGACCGGCGTCCATGCGGTTTTGCCGAACGGCGGGCAGTTCAAGATTGAAGCCTCTCCCGACCGCAAGACTTTGGTGATGGAAGACCCTCGTCGCATCCGAAGGGAGTACCGGTTCGGTCCGAACGGGCAGCTTGCCGAAGTTCTCATCAACAACAAACCGGCGGCCACTTGCCGCTACGACGCCAATGACAAGCCTATCGAGATAAGTTATGAGAACGGGGCGGCGGAGCGGTTCGATTACGATCAACAGGGACGCCTGTCCTTCTATCGCCGGATCGCTTCCGGTGGCGAGGCCGAACCCGGCGGCGCGCTCGCCTTTTCTTATGATGAGCAAGGGCGACCACAGCTTCGCATCATTCGCCGGTGAGAGTAAAATCCTGTACTCACCGGCTGGGCCTGTCGCTTATCGGCCTTGAGCACGGCATATTCTTTGTACCTGGAGGCGCCCGGTAGTCATGCCTGCGGAACTGGATCAACTCATCGCCGTTCGCTCGCAATTGGCGCTGGAATTGTTGGAGTATTTCCGGCTGGTCATTGCCGCGCCGGATTCGCGCGACAACATTCCCGCCTACCTGGGCGACCGGACGCCCACCGCGCTCTACATCGAGCCGGATGTTCTCAAGCGAAAACGCAAGGAAGAGAAAGAATGGGAGCGCGGCAGGGCGGAAGAACAGGGGCGTGGAAGCGAGAAGGAACGGAGAGATGGAAGAACGGAAGACCGGGAGGCGAGGCGAGAGATAATCTCCCCTGAGGCTCAGGATGTCGGCGAGCGCGCGCTCTACGGAGAGCGGGGACATGAGATTGACCGGCGTGTAGCGTGGACGCAGGAGTTGAAAGAGATCGAACGCGTTCCATCGCGCCGCGCGGTCATACTGGCGCCGCCCGGACAGGGCAAATCCCTGCTCACACAGATGACCGCTCGCAGCCTGGCTGAACAAGCCAGTAAGGATTTGTACGATCGGCGGGCGGAGATCAACGCCATCCCCCTGCCGGTCGTCGCTTCGCTCAACACGCTCACGGACAAGGTTATAATCCCTGGAACAAGACCTGATGAGGCGTTGCGGCGCGCCATCACCGCCGCGCTGCGTGAAAACCTCGCGTGTTATCCTGAAATCGCCGTCAACTATCTCGTTGATCATTTCCACGAAAGCCGTTGCTGGCTCTTTCTGGACGCCCTCGATGAAGCGAGCGATGAAAATGCGCTTGCCCTGATTTTTAACGTCCTGAAGCAGTGGCAATGCCGCGTCGTCATCACTTCACGGCCCTATGGTTACGAGAGGCGCCGATTGCCCTTCGACGTAACCGAATACCGCCTGGCGCCTCTGACCGATGCGCAGGCGAGGTCGTTTGTGGAGAAATGGTATAGCGGTGGAGGAAGGCAAACGCGCATGATCGAGCTACTCACGCGCAGCCATTCTATTAGGCGGATGAGCCAGAGTCCCTTCCTGCTGATGCTGCTATGCTGGGTGGCTGAGCGCTATGATCAGGCCGAAGACATCACGCGCACACAACTCTACGATCGCATCGTGCTTGATCTGCTTGGGCTGCCGCCGAACGGAAAGGGCGAAGTGGATGACCTGCGCGCTAATGAATTGCTGCCGCTGATCACGGAAGTGGCGTTCGCTTCCTTTCAAGAGAACGCCGGGCGCGATCCAATGCCTTCCAAACACCTACTCGCCGTGATGGCAGCCAGTCCAAGACGTCCCGCGCCTCTCGGGCTTAAGGCGAATGATATTGTCAAGCTGAACCCGAGCGAGCGGGCAGGCTATCTGCTTGACGAACTCAGGGAGAAGCGGTTGCTCGCTCCCCTCACGCGCAAACGCGACGCCTATGTCTTTCCCCATCGCTCCATCCTTGAATATCTCGCCGCCTGCTCACTGGCAGAATTGGTGAATGACCCGAAAGGAAGACGATGGAAGACAGAGATAACGACCACAGGTAATAAGTGGCAGGTGCGCGAGTTTGTGGACAAAAAGGCATGGCGCTCTGAATATCAGGAAACCATCTGCTTTCTGGCTGGCAAGCTGAACGATCCAGCGCCATTGCTGGAAATGCTCTCCACCCCCAAACCGACTCGTACTAATCCGACCGGTGATGACTGGCTGCGCCATCGGCTTGCCATCGCTGCGCAATGCTTACCCGAAGTGCATAGACCCACAGATCCAATGGTATCAGGACTCATTGCAGAGATTACAACTCAGACTTTTTCTCTATGGTTTGAGTGTCAAATTCGCGGAAGCGAAGAAGATCTACTGCATCTTACCCATGTGCTCCCAGCCTTGGTACAGTCACGGGGAAGGGTGCTGAAGCGCAGCGCCAATTCACAACTTAAAAAAAGAGTGCAGGACATTACAAAGAAGGGAGAGAATGGACCAGAGTTACTTGACATCATTGGCGAACTGTTGCGATGTAGTGAAAGATATTCTATGCAACGTGCGGCGGCCAATGCAGTTGCAGGTATTGGTGGCGTTGCTGCTACACAGAGGTTCCTCGACCACCTTGCCGAGTTGCTGCGTGATAGCGATTTCGATGTGCGACAAGCGGCAGCTGAGGCGGTAGCTGGCATTGGGAGTGCAGCAGCCACACCACAAATCCTTGACTGCCTCGCTGAACTGCTGCGCGATGATGGTCCCGGTGTATGTCAAGCGGCAGCCGAGGCGATAGGTAGCATCGGGGCGGCAGCCGCTACACCGCAGATCCTTAACTGTCTCGCCGAGTTGCTGGGGGTGAATGTTTGGGAAGTGCAAGGAGCGGCAGTTAGGGCAGTGGGTTGTATAGGAGCGGCGGCAGCGACACGGCAAATCCTTGGTGGCCTCGCCGGACTGTTTAGTTATGGCGATTATAAGTATATGAGGCGAGCGGCAGCCGAGGCCTTGGATGGCATTGGAGCAGCAGCAGCCATGCATCTGATCACTGACCGCCTTGCTTCTTGGAAGCTCCCTGGCCACCTCGACAAGTGGTTCAATTGTTATCTGTATTTATGGTCGAAGTCAGTCCCAACAATGGACGACGACATTGAAAGAGGACCTACCAAAATGCAGATACTTAACAACCTCCAGCGGTTACTGAGCCATTACGATGAGGATGTCCGACGAGCCGCAGCCGAGGCGGTGTGTAGTGTCGGAGCGGCAGCGGCAACACCGCAAATCCTTGATCGTCTCGTTGATCTGCTGTGGGATCGGAACGATGATGTTCAATATGCGGCAGCCGAGGCATTAAGTAGAATTGGAGCGATAACACCGCAGATTCTCAGCCGATTAGCAAAGCTGCTACTGAATAGCGATGAAGAGGATAAGCTACGAGCAGCAGCCAACGTAGTAGGCGGCATTGGGGCGGCGGCAGCCACGCCACAAATTCTCGGTTACCTCACGAGGTTGCTGCGTGATCATTGTTGGTATGTGCGCTCTGCAGCAGCAAGGGCAGTGGGTCGCATCGGAGCAGCAGCAGCTACGCCGCAGATAATTAACTGCCTCACTGAACTGTTGCGCGATTGTGATGGGGGGTATCTCAAGGGAGATTATGAGGATGTGCAATCTGCGGCAGTCGGAGCTTTCGGCGAAATTGGCGCCGCCGCCGCCATGCCGCAAATCCTTGACTGCCTCGCCGAACTACTGCGCGATGATGATTGGAGCGTGCGATCTGCTGCCGCAATAGCCATAGGCAGTATTGGACCAGACGCAGCCAAGCCGTTGATCCTTGACCGCCTCGCCGAATTGCTACGTGATTGGGATATGCGAACAGTCGCAGTAGAGGTAATGGCACATTTGATAGGAGATGACGTGCGGATATTTAGAGCCAAGGGGATTCGATCCTTTGTGGCGAAGAATATTGAGCTTCAGATAAATAAGTTTACAGGAACCATCGTATTTCCCCAAAAATATGATGGTTTTTGCAAACGAAATTTCCTGAAGCTCAATAAATTCGAGGCGCGATCGGTGAAGGAGTTAAGTGAATGAAGGTGCTTGCCCTCGAACAGCTTATTCAGGTTCGCTCGCAATTGGCTGAGGAAGTGCTGGCCTACATGGATGGCCTTGCCGAGCACTCTGCGAAATTGCCGAAATACTATCCAGAGCGCCTTCGCGCGGTAGAGGCTGGGAAGACGCCTTTTGATGACGTTCGCCAGATTGTGCAAGTCGTCGAAGACCGCACTGCCTTCGAGCGATGGTTGGCGGAAGAACGAGAACGAATGCGCGCGGCAGGGCAGGACTTTGACCGTATAGCCTACAATCCGAAGCGGTCGCTGATGGAAGAAGAGGAATCGGATGAGCGCGGGTACGAGCGGCGCGACCGTCCAGCGCCGCCTCCGCCATTTCAATGGGATGAAAATGCAGGCAGCCGTTTCAAACGCGCTGTGATTCTGGGCGATCCCGGCTTCGGCAAGACGTGGCTGCTGCGTTACGAAGCGCGCCGCCTGGCCCGCGCCGCCGCCAAGCAGTTGCGAAACTGCCTCCGCGATCTCGATCAAATCACGCTGCCAATCTTCGTTCGTCTCTCTGAATTGAACCGGAGCGACAACCCGATTGAAGATGCGCTGGTTGAAACCGTCAGCGCAGGCCGCTCGGCAGCCTTTCGCCAGTTGGTGCGCGAGAAACTGGCGACAGAGCGTTGCGTCATCCTGCTCGATGCGTGGGATGAGGTGCCTATTGAGGTCCCGCCGAAGACCCAGCCGATTGCATTTGAGCGTGAACATCGCCAGCGGCTGGGGCAGCGATTGGATGCCTTCGCCCGCCAATTCACGCAGCCGCGCATTTTGATGACATCGCGTATTGTCGGTTACGACCAATCACCGATTCCCGACCTGCCCGGTCAGGAGAAGGTGAAAGAGCTTGAGTTGCTGGCCTTCAACACGCCGCAGATCGAAGCGTTCGTCCGCGTTTGGTTTGGCGAGGGCGACACAGCGAATCAATTTCTAGCCATGCTTCGGCAAAACCATCAGATCCGTGGGCTGGCGCGGATTCCGCTGATGCTCACGTTGCTGTGTCGCATTTGGACTGAAAGCAAAGAGAAGAAACAAGGATTTCCCACACGCCGGGTGGAGCTATATGACCGTTGTCTACGCGGGTTGTTGAGCGATTGGAAGATTGACGACAAGGGACACGATAAAGAAGAAGTGTCGGTCACCCTAGCCTACGTGGATGCGATGATCGATTTACTGCAAGAGGTCGGCTACGAGCTTTTCGTAGAAGGCTATGAACAATTCAGTCCCTCGCTGCTGCGCGCGAAGATCATGCAATGTCTGGCGCAGTTCAAGGCTGAACACGAACTCTATGGGAGCAATGCCGCCGAGCTAATCGCCGGACTCAAACGTGACGGCCTGCTCATCACAGTTGGCGAACACCATGATGCGCCTCTCCTCTTTCTGCATCGCACCTTTCAGGAATACCTGGCGGCCTCGGCGTTGGCTGAGCAGGCAGAAGATGAAGGCTGGCAGGCCATCGAAGTCATCGTGAGCAAAAAAGCGTGGCTGCCTGAATGGCAGCAAACCATCATTCTATTGGCAGGCAAGCTGGACAATCCTGCCCAGATCCTTGAGATGCTCGCCAATCCTGCTCCATCGAAATTCAACTCTAACGGTGATGACCTGTTTCGCCATCGGCTGGCGCTCGCTGCCCGATGCCTACCGGAAATTGACCATACATACCGCAAATCGCACTCTGTCATTATTGATCGCATTACAACTTCTACTTTTTGCCTCCTGTGGGATCACTATAGAAACAAAACTGATTATGCAACCCCATATTTGAAGAGCGCACTGCCAGCGCTAATGCAGGTTAATGGATGCGTAGCAGGTCGTATTTTTAGTGATCAGTCGGAAGGTGTAATTGAGAAAAACTTGAAACTGTCTCTATCTAACTTGGTTCTTCGTCTACTTCGCAGCCGTGGCTTATCAGATGATGCAGTGGGAGTAATCAGAGCGATGGGAGCCGCAGCCGTTACTCCTGATATCATAAACGCGCTCGCCGCTCTGCTGCGCGACCCGCGCCAGTACGTGAGGCACACCGCAGTGGAGGCAATCGGAGCGATGGGGGCGGCGGCCACTTCCGATATCATCAATGCGCTCGCCACACCGCTGCGCGACCCAGATCAGTACGTGAGGGATGCCGCAGTGAGGGCAATCATAGAGATGGGAGCAGCGGCGGCTACTCCCGACTTCCTCAGCACGCTCGTCGCTCTGCTGCACGACCCAGACCACGACGTGAGGGATGATGTAGTGAGAGCAATCAGCGGGATGGGAGCAGCGGCGGCTACTCCCGACATCATCAACGCGCTCGCCGCCCTGCTGCACGACCGAGACAACAACATGGTGCACGCCACAGTGAGAGCAACCGAAGCGATGGGAGCAGCGGCAGCTACTCCCGGCTTCATCAGCCCGTTCGCCGCTGTGTTGGGCTACCCAGGCCACAACGTGAGGGTTAATGCAGTGAGAGCAATCGGAAAGATTGGAGCAGCGGCAGCTACTCCCGACATCATCAATGCACTCGCCGCTCTGCTGCACGACCGAGACAACAATATGAGGCACGCCGCAGTGAGAGCAATCGGAGCGGTGGGGGTGGCAGCAGCTACTCCTGACATCATCAATGCGCTGACCGCTTTGCTGCACGACCGAGACCGCGAAGTGAGGGCTGCCGTAGTAGGGGCAATCAGATCGATAGGAGCGGCGGTGGCTACTCCCGACATCATCAATGCGCTCGCCACCCTGCTGCGTGGCTCGGACCGGTACGAGAGAGATGCCGCAGTGAAAGCGATTGGAGCAATGGGAGCAATGGGAGCGAAGGCCACTTCCGACATCATCAATGCGCTCGCCGCTCTGCTGCGCGACCCTGACCAGTACGTGAGAGCCGACGCAGTGAGAGCGGTCGGAGTGATGGGAGCAAAGGCAACCAATCCCGACTTCCTTAACGCGCTCGCCGCTCTGCTGCGCGACCAGCACCTTGACATGGGAGTTGCCGCAGTGGAAGCGGTTAGAGCGACAGGAGCGGCGGCTACTCCCAACTTCCTCAATGCGTTTGCCGCTCTGCTGCGTAGTCGGTACTCTGACGTGAGAATTGCCGCAGTGAGAACAATCAACGCGATGGGAGCGGCAGCCATTACTCCCGATATCATCAATGCTCTCCCCGCTCTGCTGCACGAGCCGGAGCACTACGAGAGGGTCACCGCAGCAATAGAAATAGGAGTGATGAGTGCATCTATGCCTCCTCCCGACATCATCAATGTGCTCACCCCTCTGCTGCGCGATCCCCGCCAATACGTAAGGGCCGCTGCAGTGAGAGCAATCGGAATGATGGGAGCAGTAGCGGCTACTCCCGACTTTCTCAGCGTACTCGCAGATTTGCTGCGCACCCCAAACAAATCTGTGAGGAGTGACGCTTTGAGTGCAATCATAGCGATGGGGGCAGCGGCAGCTACTCCTAATATCATCAATGCGCTCGCCCTTCTGCTGCGCGACCCCCGTCATGACATTGGGGCAGCGAGAGCGGTAGGAGCAATGGGTGCGGCCGCGGCCACTCCCGATATCGTCAATGCGCTCACCATTTTGCTGCGCTCCTTGGACCAGTACGTGAGAGCGATTGCGGTGGAAGCTGTGGGGGGGATGGGAGTGGTGGCAGTTATACCCGACTTTCTTAGTGCGCTCGCCGTTTTACTGCGCGACCCGGACCGATACAAGAGGGACGCCGCAGTTAGAGCAATCAGAGCGGCGGGAGTAGCGGCTGCCACTCCTAATACCATCAATGCGCTCGCTGCTTTGCTGCGCGACCCGGACCGCTATGTAAGGCGCGACGTAGTGAAAGCGATAGGAGCGATCGGAATAGCGGCGGCCACCCCTGACTTCCTCAACGCGCTCGCCACAGTGTTGCGCGCCCCAGACCGGTACGTGAAGGAATCCGCAGTGAGAGCATTCGGAGCGATGGGAGCGTCGGCTATCCCACCCAACATGATCAATGCGGTTGTGCTACGAGAACGGAACTGGGAAACCAAGCTTGCCGCAATGGAAGTGATCAAAGAGATGGGAACCGTAGGGGCTACCCCCAACATCGTCAATGCGCTCACTTCTTTGCTGCATGACCAAAACCCCAACGTGAAAGATGGCGCAACTCGATTAGTCAGGCGGCTCTATGAAATGGATATACGAATCTTTGAAAAGCCTGGGGTAATGCGAAAGAAATTCAAAATGATAAGCCTGGCAGAGTTGAGCCAGTGAAAGTCGAATGATACCTAGAAACTTTCAGATCCTTGCCGCAGCCCTGTGCAGTCTCGATCTTGGCTTCGGTGTTCAACGTCAATTAGATCTCCCGTCCGCCGCATTGACTCATCAAAAATCTTACTTTGAGCGGCTGGCTGCTCACCCATTATCCGCCCACTCCTGGCCTACAGTGAGTGGATGGAAAGGGTACAGAAGACTATGGGTCTCAGAGCACGCCGCGAATTGTTGCGTAGCGTCAGCAGCCGATATCAAGTTGCCGATCGCAAAAACAAACAGCGCATCCTCGACGAGTTTGTCGCCGCCACCGGTTACCATCGTAAATATGCCGTGACGATCCTGGTCCAGACGGCCAAGCCTTCCGATTCGGTCGAAAGGAAACCTCGCTCTCGTCCACGCCACTATACAGAGATCGTCAAAGAGGCTCTGGTCGTGGTCTGGCGGGCAGCCAATCGCCTCTGCTCCAAACGGCTCGTTCCTTTTTTACCGGAGTTCGTATCGGTGCTGGAAAAGCACGGGCATCTCAGTCTAACAACCGAGGTCAGGGAGAAACTACTGCAGATCAGTCCCGCCACCATGGATCGGTTGTTGGTTGATGTGCGTCGTGTCGGCCAGCGTGGCATTGGGACGACACGACCCGGCGCTTTGCTCAAACATCAAATCCCGATCCGCACTTTTGCTGATTGGAATGATCTCAAACCGGGTTTTCTGGAAATCGATCTCGTCGCGCATTGTGGCGCCTCGACTGGCGGCGCCTATCTTTCAACTTTGACTCTGACCGATGTCGCGACCGGGTGGACGGAGTGTTTGGCATTGCTGAGTCACGATCAAGTAGAGGTCTTGAATGCTTTGAAACAGGCGCGGGAGCTGATGCCCTTTCCATGGCTCGGACTGGATACCGACAACGGTACGGAGTTCATCAACTATGAGCTGCTCAGTTTCTGTCGAGAAGAACAACTGACCTTCACTCGATCGCGCCCCTACAAGAAGAATGATCAATGCCACGTCGAGCAGAAGAATGGATCGATAGTTCGTCGCACAGTCGGCTACGATCGTTTTGAAGGCTCTGCTGCCTGGCCTCGCTGCGGCTGATAGTCCGCCAAGGATGGCTAACGCCATCCCTTCGCTCCGATGGTCGCGAATGTACTGATCATGGTCAGGAATGACAATTGCGCAGGCATCGCAATCAACTCAAATCCGGGTGATTCGCTGGCCCTGAAAGTAAGATTTTTAATTGAGGCAATATGTCCGCGGATTTTTAATTGTCGTTGATCACTTCGGACTTTCTACTGCTACCTTCTCATTCAGCGCCAACGGAACCCTTCATCGCCCAACCCAGTTTTGGCGCATAGCGCGCAAGTTGCTAGCTCCCCCTGCTGATGCACGGCCTGGTATTTCACCGCCAATTGCCCAACCTCATCACACTCGATTTGCGTCCATGTCGTCGCCGCAATTCGCTCGGCCACCAAATCTTGCAGCATCTGCACGCCGAGCGCAGCGGCCAGTTGATTCAGTGTACGCAACGAACCGGCGCGTTGTCGCCGCCAATCTGCGCCTACTGTCGCCGGCAGCCGATGATTGCACAGGTCTTCGACGGCCTGTTGGTAATTGGCAAGGTTTCCCGCGCAGAGCAGACATCCGTCACTCGGCAGGATGAGGCGCACATCTCCGCCCATTCGACGTAGCGAAAGCGATGGAGTCGATGATGGCAAGGTCGTTTGCATCGTAGCGTTCGGCCTGACCGACTGCCGCGCGCTCCCGCTATCGGCCCTGTCGCCGCCGGTTGCGTGGAAGAAGATGCCGGTGCCGATATCAATGAGGACTTTATGGTAGAGCGTAGCGATGACGGCGGTCGCCAATCGCGCGGCGTCGTTGTCAGCGCAACAAAACAACACGTCGCACTCTTTCGCCGCCTCTCGCGCCTCCGGAGCCGTGATCGGAGCGACAATGGGAAGCAGAATGGCTGAGGATCGCGGCGTTTGAGGACGCAAACGGTCGGCGATGGCCGCGGCTTTGGCCTGTCCCACATCATCGCCGGTGACTACATCCATCTCGCCGAGGTTGTGCAACTCGACGAGATCGGGGTCTATCAAGGTAATCTGTCGAACGCCCAGGCGCGCCAGCGTCGCCGCCACCAGCGAGCCGGTGCGCCCGCATCCGACTATCCCGATTCGCAATCGGACGAGCCGCCGCCAGATCTCTTTTCCGCCGAGCGCCCCGATGGTGCGCGACCATCGAGCCTGTTCAATAAATTGTTGGCGGCGAATCGAAGCCGGCGATTCATCCCGCCGCTCCGAATCGAGAAGCTGAATCGAATGCATTCCGCTGCCGGCGAGAAACAGGCGATGCAGCGGCCTGATGTCCCCATCAAGGCGGACTGCGCCCCACAACCGTCCGCGGTAGGGAGCGGCGCCGAGATACAGATGCCCGGCAATCGAGTCTCCGAAGGTGGCTGCCGATAGTCGGCTCACCTCAACATCAGGCGGCGACGAAACGAGTGAGACGCGAAAGCCTGAAGACCGTTGCGAGCCGGTTGCGCCGGACGGAGCCAGGGCGAAATCGCGCGCCAGCCATTCGCATTCCGAAGCTGATTGCCTGACGCCAACGCGAACGAACGCTTCGCGACGGCGATCTTCCGCCAGCGCGAGCAGCAAGCGTCGAAAGAGGGGCAACGGACACGTGAGCGTGTTCATAGTCTTAAATGGGAGCGAGTCACAAAGGCGTGGAGCGGCGAAGAGGCGTTCTCTCCGCCGCCCACGCTTGTGCGATCAGTCGTAGGCATAACGCACGCGCTGAGCCTGTTCTGCCTGATCAGGGCGCTTAGTCGGTGGGTTGGGCGGAACACGATCCAGGATCGTTCGCTCGGTCTCATCCCACATCTTCACCAGCGTCTCATCAGGCTTCGGCTGCGGCAACTCCAGCGCCGCGCTCGGAAGGCTTAATGCCAGCGATTGCTCTTGCATAGTCGTTCACCTCCTTTCGCAGACGCTATATGCCGCCAGTCGGGATTAAGTTACAGAGCCGGTGAAATTTAAATGCGCCTGACAGTCGCATGGCGATTGTCGAGCAAATGGAGCGGTCGTATACTCCGGCCAATATTTCGAAGA
>Ga0187894_10004903_pt1 | contig 14016 bp, 9 predicted proteins | sample GBC1701081metaG_FD_136650 | JGI IMG/M metagenome (GOLD analysis project Ga0187894, IMG submission 136650) | White microbial mat communities from a lava cave in the Kipuka Kanohina Cave System on the Island of Hawaii, USA - GBC170108-1 metaG ...
CGCGCCCACCCGCGAGGGTCCGCGCGTGAACCGGGAGATCCGGGCGTACAATGTGCGCCTGATCAGCGAGACCGGAGAAATGGTAGGGGTACTCGATACGCGCGAAGCCATCGAGATGGCGATTGAAGCTGGTCTGGACCTGATCGAGATCTCGCCCAACGCCGACCCGCCGGTGTGCAAGATCGGGGACTTCGGCAAGTTCAAGTACGAGATGCAGAAGAAGGCCAACGAGGCCCGCAAGAAGCAGAAGGTGATCGAGGTCAAGGAAATCAAGCTGCGACCCGGCATCGATGACCACGACTACGACGTCAAGATGCGTCAGATGCGGGAATTCCTTGGCGAAGGCGACAAGGTGAAGGTCACCCTGCGCTTCCGCGGCCGTGAAATGGCGCACCAGGATCTCGGCATGAAAGTGCTGGAGCGCGTGCGCGACGACACTGCCGACCTGGGGAAGATCGAGCAGTTTCCCAAGCTGGAAGGCCGCCAGATGGTGATGGTGCTCACCGCCAAGTAGAGGGCCATGGCGGACTTCTTTGTCGATCTGCCGGACCGTCGGATCCGCGCCCGCTGGATCAGCCGGGACGGCAGCTCGTCGCGCCCGACTCTTGTCTTCCTGCACGAAGGGCTGGGTTGCGTCGAGATGTGGCGCGACTTCCCGGCACGGTTGTGCAGCCACACCGGCTTTCCAGGCCTGGCCTATGACCGCACGGGATATGGCAAGTCCTCGCCATGGCCCGTGGCGCCGGGCGTGCGTTACATGGAAATCGAGGCGGATGACGTCCTGCCGCGCCTGATCGCCGAGGTCGGGATCACGGACTGCATTCTGGTCGGCCATAGCGACGGCGGTACGATTGCCCTGAACTACGCCGCCACCGCCCCCGAGCCCCTATGGGCGGCCGTCACCATCGCCGCCCATGCCGTCAACGAGCCGGTCTGTACTGCCAGCATCGCCAAGGCCAAGACAGCCTTCGATGCCGGCGATCTGCGCACCCGGCTGGCCCGGTATCACGGCGACAACGTCGACGGCGCCTTCCGCTTGTGGAGCGAGGCCTGGCTGGCGCCCGGTTTCGAGCCCATGGCCGCCGACGCTCGTCTGCCCAAGGTCGAGGTGCCCGTGCAGGTCATTCAAGGCGAGGACGACGAATATGGCAGTGAGCTGCAGCTTGGCATCATCGCTGGCAAAGTGGCCGGCTATTGCGAGACCCGCCTGATCGCCGACAGCGGGCACAGCCCGCACCTGCAGCAGCCCCAGCGTGTGATCTCGGAAATCGCCCGTTTCATCGGCCCGCTGGGGGCGATCGAGTAAACGTGGGGCAGGCCGACCGGGCCTTCACCGTATTCTACCGCACCCCTAGCCGTCTGAGCTCGGCCGAGGCGGCCCAGTGCGCGAAATGGGCGATGCCACACCGCGCCTGGGTGAGCTGCAGCAACTCCCGGGCTCGGGCTTGGTTGCCCTGACGTACCGTATCCATGGCGATGAAGTAGGACGCCAGACACCGGCCGTCGGACCGCTTGGCGCCGGCGTCCGTTTCGGCCGCGATCTCGAGCTCGCCCGATGTCATGCGCCCAGCCAGAAAACGGGCGATCGGCGCCGGCCAGGCCGTCGGTTCGCCGTAGGAGCGCAGATCCGACGTCAGCATGCCGCGCGCATCCCGGCGCAATTTCACGTTGTTGGCATAGCGCCACAGCACCAGATGGATCGGCTGCGAAACCGAAGAGCCGGACTGCAGCAGGTAGTCCAGGTCGTCCACCGCTTCGCGGAAATTGCCGTTGGTATAATAGGCCTGCGCCCGCAGCCGGCGCGCCACGTCGTTGGAGCCGGCATTCTGGCTGAAATCGGCCAGCGCAAGCGCATAATCGCCCTGCATCATCCGCACCTGGCCGCGGGTCGTGACCAGCGGCGCGTAGCCCGGCTGATCCTGCAGGGCGCGCTCGACCAGATCGATGGCTGGCTGGGTCCGGCCGGCCGCCGCCATGTCCCGGGCGCGGCCTGCCAGCAGGTCATATTTCAGTGTCGGATCGGTCCGCATCGCGAGATCGATGTCACGGTCGGCCTGTGTCTGATTTCCCGCGGCCAGATTGAGCATTGCCCGGTACATGAGCAGATTGCCGCGGTCCTTGGCTGTCAGTTCCTTGCGCGCCAGTTCGCGATCCACCGCCGGCACGGAATTGACGGTACCCGACGTTCCACGGGGAATCGCTGCGAATGCACCGTCATCGCCACCCTCGTGCCGATTGAAATCACGAGCCACCGGATCCCAATCGCGATCCATCGGGACGCCGGTCTGGGCTGCCAACGGCGCTATCCAGAAAACCGCCGCCGCGCCAAGACCGAGGAAGAAACCGCGCATACCTTGACTCTCCAATACCGGCCCGAGAGAGATCGCCTGACATATCGGCCTGACGCTAGCGCGTCACAAGCGCGCGCGAAACTGCCGACCGATTTGACGGATTGCCCCACTCCGAGGGCCGGCCTATTTTCAGCTCAACATTCCGCCATCACCGACGCGCATCCCCCCAGGAGAGACCAACCATGGCCGCGCATCCCAACAGCTTCAAGGCCCGAAAAACCCTCACGGTCGGCAACAAGGACTACACGTATTTCAGTCTGAAAGCGGTGGAGAAGGAGATCGGCGATCTCAGCCGCCTGCCTTATTCGCTGAAGGTTCTCCTGGAGAATCTGGTTCGCAACGAAGATGGCACAAGTGTCACCAAGGCAGATATCAGCGCCTTCGCCGGCTGGCTGAAAGAGGGCAAGTCGGCCCACGAGATCAATTTCCGTTCAGCCCGCGTCCTGATGCAGGATTTTACCGGCGTACCCGCGGTGGTCGATCTGGCGGCGATGCGCGACGCCATGGCCAAACTGGGGGGCGATCCCAAAAAGATCAACCCGCTGGTCCCGGTCGATCTCGTGATCGACCACTCCGTCATCGTCGACAATTTCGGCAACAACCGCGCCTTCGGCGAGAACGTGAAACTGGAGTACGAGCGCAATATCGAACGCTACCGCTTCCTGCGCTGGGGCCAGCAGGCATTCGACAATTTCCGCGTCGTGCCGCCGGGCACGGGCATCTGCCACCAGGTCAATCTCGAGTACCTGTCGCAAGTCGTGTTCGTGAAGAAGGACGGCAAGCAGCTGACCGCCTATCCCGATACCCTGGTCGGCACCGACAGCCACACCACCATGGTCAATGGGCTGGCGGTGCTGGGCTGGGGCGTCGGCGGCATCGAGGCCGAGGCCGCCATGTTGGGCCAGCCGCAGCCGATGGTGATCCCCGACGTGATCGGCTTCAAGCTGACGGGCAAGCTACGCGAAGGCGCCACGGCCACCGACCTGGTGCTGACCGTGACGCAAATGCTGCGCAAGAAGGGCGTGGTCAACAAATTCGTCGAATTCTATGGGCCGGGCCTCGACGAGATGCCGCTGGCCGACCGCGCAACCATCGCCAACATGGCCCCGGAGTACGGTGCGACCTGCGGCTATTTCCCGATCGACGATGAGACGCTGCGCTATCTCAAGGTGACCGGCCGTGGCAAGTCGATCGAGCTTGTCGAAGCCTATGCCCGCAAGCAGGGCCTGTTCCGCACCGCCAAGTCACCCGATCCGATCTTCACCGACACGCTGGCGCTCGACCTGGGCGACGTCCAGCCCAGCCTGGCTGGCCCCAAGCGGCCGCAGGACCGCGTGCCGCTCGACCAGGCAGCCGCGCAGTTCGTTGCCAATATGGATAAGGAGTTCGGCCGCCACGACGACGGCAAGCGCGTCAAGGCCGAGGGAACCGACTATGATGTCGGGCACGGCGATATCGTGATCGCCGCCATCACGTCCTGCACCAACACGTCCAACCCCTACGTCATGCTGGGCGCCGGGCTGATCGCGCGTAACGCAGTCAAGCACGGCTTGACGGTCAAGCCGTGGGTGAAAACCTCGCTGGCGCCGGGATCGCAGGTGGTCACCGACTATCTCGAGAGCGCTGGGGTCCAGAAGGACCTCAACAAGATCGGGTTCAACCTTGTCGGCTACGGCTGCACCACCTGCATCGGCAACTCCGGTCCGTTGCCGGACCCGGTTTCCAAGGCCATCACCGACGGCGATCTTGTCGTTGCGTCAGTCCTGTCGGGCAATCGCAACTTCGAGGGCCGCGTCAATCCGCAGACGCGCGCCAACTACCTGGCATCGCCGATGCTGGTGGTGATCTATGCGCTCGCCGGCTCGATGAAGATCGACGTCACCAAGGATCCCATCGGCGTCGGCAAGGGCGGCAAGCCGGTTTACCTCGCGGACCTCTGGCCCTCGAACAAGGAGATCGCCCGCGCGGTCGAGGAGCATGTCACCGCCAAGGCATTCAAGACGCGCTATGCCGACGTGTTCACCGGCGACAAATTCTGGCGCAGCGTCAAGGTGCCGACGAGCCTGACGTATAACTGGGACGATGCGTCGACCTATGTGCGCAACCCGCCCTACTTCGACGGCATGGACAAGACGCCGCGGCCGATCTCGAACATCGCCGGCGCCCGTCCAATCGGCATGTTCGCCGACTCCATCACCACCGACCACATCTCGCCGGCCGGCTCGATCAAGAAGGACAGCCCGGCCGGCAAGTATCTGATGGAGCACGGCGTGGCGCCGGCCGACTTCAACCAGTACGGCACCCGCCGCGGCAATCACGAGGTGATGATGCGCGGCACCTTCGCCAACATCCGTCTCAAGAACGAGATGGTGAACGGCGTCGAAGGTGGCTTCACGCATCACTTCCAGTCGGACGAGGCGCAGCCGATCTATGACGTGGCCATGCGCTACAAGCAGGAGAACACGCCGCAGATCATCATCGCCGGCAAGGAGTACGGCACCGGCAGCTCGCGCGACTGGGCGGCCAAGGGCGTGAACCTGCTCGGCGTGAAGGCGGTCGTGTCGGAGACGTTCGAGCGCATCCACCGCTCGAACCTGGTCGGCATGGGCGTGCTGCCGCTGCAGTTCAAGGACGGCATGACACGTAAGGATCTCAACCTCACGGGTTACGAGACCTTTGACGTTGGCGGCATCGAGGGCGGCCTGAAGCCGCGCATGGATTTGCCGCTGACCATCCACTACCGCGACGGCTCATCCCGCACGGTGTCCGTGATCTGCCGCATCGATACTGCGGAGGAGATCGAATACTTCCGCAACGGCGGCGTGCTGCACTATGTGCTGCGCAATCTGGCGCAGCCCAAGCAGGCCGTGGCCTGAGGCGCAACTCGGCGGCAAATGGAGCTGCTGACACATGATGTCTTGATCCTTCCCCCGAAAGGGGAAGGATAGGGGCATGACCGAACCGCCGCTGCCGCCAATGCCACATGCCCCATCCGGGTATGCTGGTCTGGCTGTGGCGGTAGCCGATCTCACGGCATCAGTCGAATTTCACCGGCGCTGGCTGCCGCTGCTCGGATTCCGCCGCATCGGCAGCGACCTGGACCGGACGCTGTTCATGCGCCGGTATGACCATCTGATGCTGCGGCAGGCGACGGACGGGCGGCCGCCGACCGACAGCGTCACCATCGCACTCAACGCCGACAGTCGAGTCCAGGTCGACGCCGTTTACGAACGCCTGGTCGAACTGGGCGCCGAGCCCCTATCGGCGCCTATGGAACAGGCGTATTTCGCGCCTGGCTACTACGCCTGCGGCGTGCGCACGCCGGACGGGTTGCGCTTCGATATTGTCCATCGCTGGCAGGATCTGCCCGACATCGCCGGCGTGGAGCGCGTCCGCTTGCCCGGCGCCGACGGCGTGACGCTCGGTGGCTACCTGTTCAAACCCGAGGCCGGGCAGCCGCCGCACCCGGCCCTCGTCCTGCTCCACGGATTCGGTCGCAATGCCTGGACAGAGCGGCATCTCGCCGAGCTCGCTGCCGCTTCCGGCTACAAGGTCCTGGCGCTGGCCTTGCGCGGCTGGCTGGGGTCGGACGGCGACAGCGACCAGGGTCTGCATCAACCCGACGACGTCGTGGCGGCGATCGACTGGCTGCGGCGGCTGCCTTCCGTGGATCCTGGTCGCATCGGTCTGATCGGCTCGTCGATGGGGGGGCAGATCGCCCTGCTCACGGCGGCGCGCCGCCCGGCCATCCGCTGCGTTGCAGCCCTGTTCCCGCCGACCAACCTGGAGCACTGGTACGTCGCCAACCCGCATATGCAGCCTTACCTGGATGATCTGACCGACGCCGCCGGGCTGCGGTACCGCTCGCCCCTCCACCATGTGCGCGACATTGATGCGCCGGTCCTGCTGATGCACGGAGACGCCGACGAGAACGTCCCGCTCGATCAAAGCCTGCGGATGGCCGAGACGCTGCGTGACGCCGGAAAGGAGGCTGAGCTGCTGATCGTGGCTGGCGCCAGCCATTTCTTCTCGGTACGCGAGAACGCCATCGCCAGGCAGAGATTGTTCGCGTTCCTGCGTGAGCATTTGGGCCGCCGCCAAGGTCGCACGCCATAGTCAATGATGCTGGACGCCGAACTCCGGCGGCTGGCATGGCGATGCCTGGCCACTTCAGCACCGGCAAGCGGTGTGATGCGAATGCAGACAGACCGGTCACGTGCCGCTTTACGCCTACGCACCGGACAGGCGGCGGATAAACGGTCGTCCGCCAGCAGACGCGGAAGAGGCACGGGTCACGTGGAACTCTCGGCGACCCTCGAAGCTGTTCTCCTGAACGGATCGTGATCGGAAGACCGCGTGTCCAGCGAGGCATAGCCACGACTCGGAAGCGCCCATTCGTCGTCTCCACGCTGGCCCGCTGGCTAAATTCCACTGGCGGTAGCTGTCTTTTCTGCTAAATGACCATCAATATCACTGGACCGCCTCGCTGAATGGGCTTGAGGCGAGCGGATCCGATAAAAGACAAAGCAGGGTAGGGAGGATTTAAGTGGGAGGCTTTCTCAAGCTTAGTGCGGTCGTCGACCGGCTAAGCGACACCATCGGGCGATCCGCTTATTGGCTGGTGCTGGTTGTCGTTCTGATTAGCGCCGTCAACGCAATCGTGCGGAAGTTCTTTGACATGAGTTCAAACGCTTGGCTTGAGGCACAGTGGTATCTCTTCAGCATCATCTTTCTGTGCTGCGCCAGCTATACACTTCTCAAAAACGAGCATATTCGGATCGACATTGTACACGGCGCACTATCGAAGACCACGCGGAACTGGATCGATATCGCTGGACACACTCTGTTTCTGATTCCCCTGTGCATCATCATGCTGGTCGAAGGCTGGCCTTATTTCATGCTGGCGTTTCAAATGGACAGTCGGGGGTTCTTTACCGATATCGTACGCCTTGTCCGGATGGCTTTGAATATATCGACCGAAGCGTACAACGTGGAAATGTCGAGCAATGCCGGCGGTTTGGTGCGGTGGCCGGCCAAATTGATCATCGTCGTGGGTTTTGCGCTGCTCCTGTTGCAGGGCATTTCGGAGCTTATCAAGCGTATCGCGGTCATGCGCGGCCGCATCCCCGATCCGCATGACAAGAGCGGGCTGTCTTAGACGGGGAGAGTTGGTAGATGGCCATCATTCGCACGCTTTTCATCGCTGCCGTTTTGGGTTTTTTGGGCCTCGTTACCGCCTCTCTCATTAGCCCTACTGGTGCTGCCGCCGCCTTCCTGAAGGCGGAGATGGCGCCGATCATGTTCGCCAGCATGGTGGTGTTCCTGCTGCTAGGTTACCCCGTCGCTTTTTCTCTGGGCGCCTGTGGGATGCTCTACGGCATCGTCGGCATCGAGATTGGGCTTTTCACGCCGGCGCTACTGCAAGCGATGCCCAACCGCATCTTCGGTGTCATGGAAAACGACACCTTGCTGGCAATCCCATTCTTCACCTTCATGGGCTTGATTCTAGAGCGGAGCGGGATGGCCGAAGACCTGCTCGACACGGTCGGTCAGCTCTTCGGCCCCGTGCCGGGTGGCCTTGCCTATGCGGTTGTCTTCGTCGGCGCATTGCTCGCTGCCACGACAGGTGTCGTGGCAGCGTCAGTGATCTCGATGGGCCTAATCTCGCTACCGATTATGCTGCGCTACGGTTACGATCGTCGGCTTGCCACCGGCACTATCGCTGCATCCGGGACTCTGGCGCAGATAATTCCACCCAGCCTGGTACTGATCGTGTTGGCCGACCAGCTCGGAAAGTCGGTCGGAGACATGTATCAGGGCGCGTTTATTCCCGGGTTTACGCTGACAGCACTCTACGCCGGCTACGTGATCGCGCGCACCATTATTGACCCGAAGTGTGCACCGGCACTGCCTCTGGAGGCACGCACCATCCGGGAAACTGGAAACAAGAACCCCTATTGGTCGCTGGTGATCGTCGTCGTCGTGGCCGCCGCAGCCGGCTACGCACTAACCCATAAGATGCATCCGATCTGGGCGTCGGCCATCGTCGGGTTCGTGGTTTATCTGTTGGCACAGGTCAACCGTGTTCTGAAGCTGGGGCTGCTCAGCAACATGGGCCAACAGGTCATCATCGTCATGATGCCGCCGCTAGCGCTGATCTTCCTTGTCCTAGGAACGATCTTCGTTGGGATCGCGACACCCACCGAGGGCGGCGCCATGGGTGCGACGGGTGCCCTGATACTGGCGCTGAGCTATCGCCGCCTCACTCTGTCGCTCCTCATGCAGGCGCTCGACAGCACAGCCAAGCTCACGGCCTTCGTTGTATTCATCCTGGTCGGCGCCCGGGTCTTCAGTTTGACGTTCTATGGTGTCGACGGCCATTTGTGGGTCGAAGAACTCCTGCTCGGTCTGCCTGGTGGCAAATACGGCTTTCTGATCGTGGTCAATATACTGGTTTTTCTGCTGGCGTTCTTTCTGGACTTCTTCGAACTAGCTTTCATCATCGTGCCGTTGCTTGCGGGAGCGGCGACCAAGTTGGGCATCGACCTGGTCTGGTTCGGCGTGTTGCTGGGCGTCAACATGCAAACATCGTTCATGCACCCGCCGTTTGGTTTCGCGCTGTTTTATCTTCGCAGTGTCGCTCCCGACAAACCGTACGTCGATAAAATTACCGGCCAGAAGACGGACGGAGTCACGACGACTCAGATCTACTGGGGAGCAGTGCCCTACGTCTGTATCCAAGTTGTCATGGTAGGAATTCTCATTGCGCTCCCCGAGCTTGTCACGTTCGGCCTGGATCATGGTCCCAAAGTCGATCCAAGCAAGGTGAAGATTGAAATCGAGGCCCCACAACAGGACGACAACCCGCCACCGATCATTATCCCACCGCCTAAGAACTGACCCGCAAGAGCAGGCTTGGCGAGATCACCCGGGAAAAAGAAACCCCGCCAAATGCGGGGCTTCGCGTCGGTGAAAAATGACGTCAGCGACCCTTGGCTGACATCGAGAAATTGAAGTTGTCGAAGGTGTTCTCTGCCACCCGGAACCAGAGATTCTGGTCGCTGCGGAATGCTTTGAGGTGGTCATAGATCTTCTTGAAGGTCGGATTCTTCTCGGCGATCTCGTCGTAGGTCTGGAACGTCGCGTCGAAGCATACCTCCAAGACCGGTCGCGGGAACGCCTTCAGCGTCGTTCCGCTGGCGGCCAGCCGCTTCAGTGCAGCCGGGTTGGCAGCGTCGTATTTCGGGACCATCCACGCCGTGACCGCGTCGGCGGCAATCTCGACCATGCGCTTGTAGGCCGGCGGCAGCATCTCCCAGGCCTTGCTGTTGACGTAGAGGGAGCCGACCGAGGCCCCTTCCCACCAACCAGGATAGTAGTAATACTTGGCCACCTTGTTGAAACCGAGTTTCTCGTCGTCGTACGGACCGACCCACTCGCACGCGTCGATCGTACCTTTTTCCAGGGCCGGATAGATGTCGCCGCCGGCGATCTGCTGCGGCACGACACCGAGCTTGGTGAGGATCTGACCGGCAAAGCCGCCGACGCGGAACTTAAGGCCCTTCAGATCGTCGACAGTATTGATCTCCTTACGGAACCAGCCACCCATCTGGCAGCCGGTGCCCCCGAAAGTGAAGCTCACTATATTATAGGTCTTGTAGAAATCCTGCAGGAGCTCATGTCCGCCACCGTGGTACAGCCAGGCATAGTACTGGCGCTGGTTGATGCTGAACGGTAGGCCGGTTTCGAAGACGAATGTCGGATTCTTGCCGAAGTAATAATAGGCTGCTGTCTGCCCCACCTCGACCGTGCCATTCTGTACGGCATCGGCGACCTGCAGGCCTGGTACGATTTCGCCGGCGGCAAACGTGCGGATCTGAAACTTGTTGTCGGACATATCCGCAATCGCCTTGGCGAAATGCTCCGCACCACCGAAGAGCGTATCAAGGCTCTTGGGAAAGCTCGATGTCAGGCGCCACTTGATCTCGGGCATCGACTGCGCGATCGCCGGTGCGGCCAGCGCGGCGCCAGCAACGCCGACTGCGCCGGCACCGGCACGCTTTACGAATTTACGACGGTTCATCTGGACGTCTCCTCCGGGCCGTTCGCCCTTGTCCGGCGCGGTTCCATCCGGCCGGTCCAACGAGGTCATCCTTGCACGGCAGCGAATATCGGAAAAACGGATTCTCCCGGCGACCACGCAATTGTGGTCGCCGGACCCTGCCAAACCAGCCCGAGGGCGGTATTCAGAGCTTATTTTGGGCAGATTGCCTGGCCATGAAGCCGTCGAAACCACCTTCGGCCACGCGGAACCACAATACTTGTTCGTTGCGATAAGCTTTCCACGGCTCGTAGATCTTCGCGAACTTGGCGTTCTTCGCCGCGGTCTCGGCGTAGAGTTCGTTGGCGGCGTTCATGCAAGCCTCCAGCACGGGCGCCGGGAAGGCGGACAGCTTGCTACCGCCGGCCACCAACTTGCGCAACGCGGCCGGGTTCACATGGTCATACTTGCCGATCATCCATAACGTGACTTCGGCGCATGCAGCCTCGACGGCCCGCTGATACATCAGCGGCAGCGTGCTCCAGCTCTTGCTGTTGATGTACATGGTCCCCGTGGCAGCACCTTCCCACCAACCAGGGTAGTAGTAGTAGGGCGCGACCTTGTTGAAGCCGAGCTTTTCGTCGTCGTACGGGCCCACCCATTCGGCGGCGTCGATCGTACCCTTCTCCAGCGCCGGGTAGATGTCACCGGCGGCAATCTGCTGGGGCACGACGCCGAGCTTGGCCAGCACCTGGCCGGCGAACCCGCCAATGCGGAACTTCAGGCCCTTGAGGTCTTCGACGCTCTGGATCGGTTTGCGGAACCAGCCGCCCATCTGGGCTCCGGTGCCGCCGAACATCACGCCCAGCACACCGTACTCCTTGTAGAACTCGTTCATCGCCTCGCGGCCGCCGCCGTGGATCCACCACGCGAAGTGCTGCCGTGTGTTCAGTCCGAACGGAACAGCCGTGTCGAAGGCGAAAGTGACGTCCTTGCCGATGTAGTAATAGGCAGCCGTCTGCCCGAGCTCGATCGTGCCGTTTTGAACAGCGTCGAGCACCTGCAGTCCCGGCACGATTTCTCCCGATGCGAATGGTGTCACTTTCAGCTTGCCGTCGGTGAGCTCAGCCACACGCCGGCAGAACAACTCAAGACCACCAAACAACGTATCCAAGGACTTGGGAAAACTCGACGCTGCACGCCACTTGATCTCCGGCATCGACTGCGCGATGGCCGGTGCAGCAACAGCGACTGAGGCTGTGGCAGCCACACCCGCCGTACGCACGAACTTGCGACGGTTCATCGTAGGTCCCTCCGGGGCCCATTTCTTTGATGTGCGGCCCGGGCCCTTGGCCGGTCTCCCTGCGGCCGCCAGTGTGCCATGCCGTAGACTTCCGACAATGGGAATCGGATGCTGCGTGTCGAGCGAGCGCCCTGTCAAAAAAGAAACCCCGCCGAAGCGGGGTTTCAGGCGGATACAGGAATGTGAAGGACCGGTTATTTGGCCGTCTGCGACGCCGCGAACGCGAAATTCTCGTAGGTCAGCTCGGCAACGCGGAACCACAGGAACTGCTCGTCACGGAATGCACGCCACGGCTCGTAGATCTTCTTGAATTTCTCGTTCTTAGCCGCGATCTCGTCATAGATCTCATGCGTGGCCTTCCATGCCGTCGCCATGATTTCGCGCGACAAGGGGCGAAGCTGGGCGCCGGCGGCCACGAGGCGACGCAGCGCCTGCGGGTTCACCGCATCGTAGCGCGCCGTGGTGTCGAGATTGACCTCGGCGCCGGCAGTTTCCAGCACATGCTGATAGAAGGGCGGCAGGCCCTCCCACAATGTCTTGCCGACCATGATGGAGAGCTGCGCGCCACCCTCCCAGAAACCCGGGTAGTAGTAGTACGGTGCCACCTTGGCGAAGCCGAGCTTCTCGTCGTCATAAGGACCGACCCATTCGGCGGCGTCGATCGTGCCGCGCTCCAGCGCCGCATAGATATCGCCGCCGGCGATCTGCTGGGGCACTGCGCCAAGCTTGGCCCAGATCTGTCCACCCATGCCGGCGATGCGGAACTTGAAGCCCTTCACGTCGTCGAGCGTTTTGATCTCCTTGCGGAACCAACCCCCCATCTGCGTGCCGGTGTTGCCGGCTGGAATCGGCACGACGTTGTACGACGCCATGAACTCGCGCATCAGCTGCAGGCCGCCGCCATGGCTCATCCACGCGTTCTGCTGACGCGGCGTGAGGCCGAACGGCACACCAGTATCGAAGGCAAAGGTCGGATCCTTGCCCACGAAGTAGTAGGACGCCGTGTGCGCCATCTCGATGGTATTGTTCTGCACGGCATCGAGGTTCTGCAACGCCGGTACGATCTCGCCCGGTGCAAAGACTCGGATCTGGAACTTGTTGTCGGTCAGTTGCGCGACGCGCCTGGCAAAGTTCTCGGCACCGCCGTAGAGCGTGTCGAGGCTCTTGGGAAAGCTCGATGACATCCGCCATTTCAGTTCCGGCAGCCCCTGCGCGATCGCCGGTGCCGCCAGCGCACCCGCCGCGACGGCGCCGATCGCCGTGGTGCTTAGAAACTTGCGTCTGTCCATCTGCTTCTCCTGGTTTCGATGGTGATGGGTGGAAATAACAAGCCCCGCCGAAGCGGGGCTTGAGGCCTCATATGGCCGCGCCGCTCAGAGTTTGCTCTGGGCTGACGAGCGGGCCATGAAGTTGTCGAACGTGTTCTCGGCCACCCGGAACCACAATACCTGCTCGCCACGGAACGCCTTCCACTGGTCGTAGACCTTCTTGAACTTGGCGTTCTTGGCAGCGGTCTCGTTGTAAAGCTCGTTGGTGGCGTTGAAGCAGGCTTCCATCACTGCCTGCGGGAACGGCAGCAGTTTGGTGCCGGCGGCAACCAGCTCACGCAGCGCCTTCGGGTTCTGGGCATCATACTTGGCGACCATCCAGGTATGAGCCTTGGCGCAGGCGTTCTCGAACGCGGCCTGATAGGCTTTCGGCAACTCGTTCCACTTGCCGATGTTGATGAAGGCCGACAGCTGCGGGCCGCCCTCCCACCAGCCGGGATAATAGTAGAACGGTGCGACCTTGTTGAAGCCGAGCTTCTGGTCGTCATAGGGGCCGACCCACTCGGCGGCGTCGATCGTGCCCTTCTCGAGGGCCGGATAGATTTCGCCGCCGGCGATCTGCTGCGGCACGACGCCGAGCTTGGTAAGCACCTGGCCGGCAAAGCCACCGATGCGCATCTTGACGCCTTTGAGGTCGTCGACGGTCTTGATTTCCTTGCGGAACCAGCCACCCATCTGCGCGCCGGTGTTGCCGCACGGCACGGCATGGATGTTGTAGTCCTTGTAGAACTCGTTCATCAGCTCGCGACCGCCGCCGTGGATCATCCAGGCATCCTGCTGGCGCGCGTTGAGGCCGAACGGCACGGCGGTGTCGAACGCAAACGTCGGGTCCTTGCCGACATAATAGTATGACGCCGTGTGACCGCACTCGACCGTGCCGTTCTGGACCGCATCGGTCACCTGCAGGCCGGGCACGATTTCGCCGGCGGCAAAGACGCGGATCTGGAACTTGTTGTCGGTGGCCTCGGCGAGCGCCTTCGCAAAGGTTTCGCC
>Ga0187894_10004904_pt1 | contig 14015 bp, 11 predicted proteins | sample GBC1701081metaG_FD_136650 | JGI IMG/M metagenome (GOLD analysis project Ga0187894, IMG submission 136650) | White microbial mat communities from a lava cave in the Kipuka Kanohina Cave System on the Island of Hawaii, USA - GBC170108-1 metaG ...
TCGTGGCTAAACAGAGTTGTTCAGCGTTTCCTTTAACCCATTACCGACTACCGATCACAAATTCCGTCTGAAAAAGTCCACGATCTGTTGGGTGAGAAACTGGTTGGCGGGTGCGCCAGTGAAACCATGCATCTGGCCGGGCTGGATTTGAATTTCATGAGGCCGACCGGCTTTCACGAGCGCGTCAATGAAACTCATGGTGTTTTGCAGATGCACGTTGTCGTCAGCCGTCCCGTGGATGATGAGCAGCCTTGCTTTCAGTTGATCGGCGGCAGCGAGAGGGGAAGACGATTTATAGCCGGACGGATTCTCTTTGGGCGTGCGCATGTAGCGCTCGGTATAAATCGTGTCATAGAATTTCCAGTCAGTGACCGGCGCGCCTGCGATGCCGCAGCGAAACACGTCCGGCGCGTGGGTCAGCGCGTAGAGGGTCATATAGCCACCGTAACTCCAGCCCCAGATGCCGAAGCGATTCGGGTCCACGAACGGCAACGTCTTCAGATACGCCACGCCCGCGAGTTGATCGGCCAGTTCGTTGGTTCCAAGGTTTTTGAAGACCGTGGTTTCCCAGTCGTGGCCTCGGCCCCACGAACCGCGTCCATCCAACGACCAAACCAGAAACCCTTCTTGCGCCAGCAAATGATGCCGTGGGGTGACCAGACCGGAATGGTTGCGGACCAATTGCGCGTGCGGTCCGCCATAGAGATGCACGATTACCGGATATCTCTTCCCAGGGTTGAAATCAGCCGGCTTGGTCAGCGCCCCGTAGAGGCGCGGGACGTTGGGCGCGGAGACTTCGTGAAACTCAGTTTGAGCCGCGGCGAAATCGCGCCAGCGATCCTCCCGTTGGTCCAGCGTGGAGACCTGGGTGCCGTCGGCGCGGCACAAACGAATGGACGGTGGCGTATCGAGCGAGGAGAAGTTTTCAAGGAAGTGACTTCCCGTTGGCGCCAACTTCTGAAAGTGCGTGCCAGGCTCCTTGGAGATTCGCTCGAAGCCAGTCCCGTCAAGACGCACGCGGCAGATATGCCGTTCGCGCGGGTCACGTTCCGTGGCGGAGAAGTAGAGCCACTGCTCGACGGCGTCGATCTCGAAAGGACGCCCACTCCATCTCTGCGAAAAATTCGGTTCGATCATCCAATGGCCCCGAGTTAATCGTCGTTCGAGGAAACCGTCGCGCCGATAGAGGTAACAGTGGAACCAGCCGTCACGTTCTGAAAGCCAGACGAAATGCTGACCGTCTTTCAGGAAGCGCGGCGGCTCAAACACGTTGATCCAACAGGGCTGAACTTCATTCAGTAACACGGATGACTTGCCGTGAGCCGGATTCCACAAATGCACCGTTAACTCGTTCTGCGCGCGATTAAGTGTCATCACGGCGGCTGATTGCGAGTCCGGTGTCCATGAGAATTCCGGCAACACGTATTCAATGTTCGGGGACAGCGGCATCAGTTGCAGAGAACGGCGCGACCCGACGGCACTCACCACGGCGACGCGCGGCACGGGATTGGTGTCGCCGGCCTTGGGGTAACGCTGTCGGAGCACGCTGGGATGGGCGCGTAGGAAATCCGTGATCGGATATTCCGGAACGCATCGTTCATCGAGTTGGAGGAACACGATTTTCTTCCCATCCGGCGACCATTCGTAGGCGCGATCTGTTCCGGTGAGGTGCGAGAATTCCTCGCCGTAAACCCAATTTAACTTGCCATTGAGGATCAGTTCGCTGCCATCTGTCGTGAGTTGACGCTGGCGGCGGGACTTGGCGTCCACGACAAACAAGTTGTTTCTCTTCACGAAGGCCACCCGTTGGCCATCTGGAGAAAAAGAGGGCACGTGTTCGGTTTCGCGGTCGTAAGTGAGCCGCGTGATGCCTCTGGTCGCCACAAAAACCAGCCACAAATCATTGCTTCCAGTCACCAGTAGGGCATCACCTGCAGGTGACCATTGGTAAGAAGCCAGCGAAAGCCAGGAACTATTCGTGGCGGGGCTGGGGATCGGTGGATCGAAGACGATTCGCTCTTTGCCGGTCGCGATGTCATGAGCAAAAAGCGCATTGTTAGTGCGGCCGCTTTGAATCACGGGCCGGAGATAGGTCACTTCATGGCCGTAAGGATGCCACTGAACGCGCGAAATGTTGGTGTCAGGTGGTGATTGGCTGATGACATCAAGAGTGAAGCGATTGGTTCCGCCGAAGCCAGGCAAGGTCAGCGTCAGCAGCAAGGCGATGGAAGGAGTTTTCATTCAGTAGCCGCCTCGCTAAACTCAACGAAATACGTGGGGGCAGTCAACCTTAGTGGTTCGCAGCCTTATGGAGCTGGCAGTCAGCTTCAATCCCTTCACGCAACCTCATCCGTAGAATTCCCATTTCGCCGTTTCCCAAAAACAGGCTTCCCTCTGTCATTCCGCCGCTATATCACATAGCCGATGCCGATAGAAAAAATCATCGTCCTCGAAGATGACCTGATCGTTCGCAAAAGCCTCGAACAGCAGTTGCGCTATAAGCGGTATGACGTGGCTTCCGCCACGACCATAGCCGAGGCGGAGGACCTCCTGGGCAAGGATAACTTCGACCTGATGGTCATGGACGTGAAGTTACCGGATGGCTCCGGCACGGACTTGCTCAAACAGATTCAGTCCCGACCCACCAAGCCGCTGGCCGTCATGATTTCCGCCGCTGCGACGGTGGATCTCGCCGTGGAGTGCATGCACAACGGAGCATTCACGTTTCTGGCCAAGCCATTTTCACCCGAACATCTGGCCGCAGTGCTTAAGAAGGCCGAGGAACACAGTCAACTTGTCAAGGTGGCTCAGTACCTCAGTCAAGGAGACGATTCGGACACAGGCAATGAACTATTAGGCAAAAGTGCGGCAATTGAAGAAGTCAGGCAATTGGTGCGCAAGGTGGCTCGCACTCAAGCGACCGTTTTGATTCAGGGTGAGAGCGGGACGGGGAAGGAACTAGTGGCGCGGGCGCTTTATCGCCAGAGTCCTCGCGCCGGGGCGCCGTTCATCAAGCTCAATTGCGCCGCGATTCCGGAAAACCTGATTGAGAGCGAATTTTTTGGCCATGAAAAGGGTGCCTTTACCGGCGCAATCAACAAACGCGAGGGCCGTTTTGAATTGGCCCATAGCGGAACGATTCTGCTCGATGAGATCAGCGAAATCTCGCCGACAGTTCAGGCCAAGCTGTTGCGCGTGCTGCAGGAGCGGGAACTCGAACGCGTCGGCGGCAACCGGACCATCAAAGTGGACGTGCGCGTGATTGCCACGACCAACCGCCGCCTCCAGGAAAGCGTCGAACGCAAGGAGTTTCGCCAAGACCTCTTTTTCCGCCTCAATGTGGTGCCGATTCTAGTGCCGCCGCTGCGGGAGCGAATGGAGGACGTGCCGCTTTTGGCTGAGCAGTTTTGTCAGCGTTTCGCCCGGAAGCATGGTGTCGATGTCAAAGGCATTTCTTCAGAATGCATGGGAGCGCTGATGAAGCATTCCTGGCCGGGCAACGTGCGCGAATTGCAAAACGTTCTTGAACGGGCGGTGATCCTCTGCTCAGAAGGCGGCGCGTTGGAACCTGTTCACCTCGGGATTGGTGAAAACACGGCTGGCCCCATGGACGCTACGCCCAGCGCTATGGTTTCACCGGTGGTTTCCGGACCCGATGAAGGCGGTGAGTTTCCAACTTTGGCGGAGATCGAAAAGCGCCATATCCTGGCGGCCCTCAAGCAAAGCAAGGGCAACCGAACTCACGCGGCAAAGATGCTTTCGATCAGTATTCGGACGCTGCGCAACAAGCTCAATGAATATAACTTCAAGAGCATGGAAAACGCGGCGCAGTGAGGCGGAAGCGGTGAAGGATCAAGAAGCCTTCGAGAGCGCAGGCAAGGTCTGAGCGACGGGAGACGAAGGAGCGGCTAGATTCACCACTGTTGCATGGGTTTCAGACAATCCGGTGGTGACAGGGGCAGTTCCTTTTGGATGAGCCCGAACTTGATGTTCAGCGAGGATGCATCGGCGTCCGTCCTCCAACGCCCGGTTGACCAACCCGCGATGCCAAAGCCAAAATCCCAGGAATACGACAAAGCACATCGCTGAACCGAGGGACAAAGCGGCGAAGAACTTGATGAGGATGTGCGACGAATTATCAAAGAATCCGGGCAGCAGTACGGCTAGATAGCCGAGGCTGGCCAAAGAGAGCAGAGAGACAACACCGACTAACCGCACCGCGCGGCAGATGCATCGTTCGTCGCGCTCTGCTTGCTGGATCTTTTCCTGTAATTGGCGGTGCTCTTCTGTGTCCTCTTCGAGGATCAGGGCCTTCAGAAATGCCGTCTGTCTTTGATGCTCCGACATATAGACTTCGCTCGATTTCGCTCAAGCTGGCTGTGTGCCATGATGCTCTTCGACGGTGAAAGCTTCTCGCGCGACTTGGTTTCTGCTCTACGAAAGCCAAGGTGATTGGTATCCGTGGTTGCCTTGAGGGTTCCCATTGTCGTGATTGCCTTGATTCGGGACACCCTTCGTCTTGGCCAAGGGCAAATAATGCTGACTTCGCTGAAGCATTTTCCGCTTGGCCGCGTCTATGGCTTCGTGCGTATGACCTGCCTATGAGAGTCGTCGTTCTTTGTTCGGTTGTCGGCTTGGCGCTGGGCTTGGTCTCTCTCCAAGCCCAGAACATCGTCCTTACCGGCGCTTTGCCAATCGCGCCGACCGCGCCGCCTCCGGCGATCAGTTATCACGCAACGCCCATCGCAACGGTTCCTGTGGTTGCCGTGCCAGTTGCCGTCGGAGTTCCGGCAATTTGTCCACCGCCGGTCGTTTATCACTGCGGGAGATCACCCGACGTGATTTACTTCGGCGGTCCTTACAGCCATGTGCGGAACTATTCTGGCTATCGCGTTGGTTGCGCCAAAAGTTCGGTAGTTTACTTCGGTCGAGGGGAAGCTTTCGAAAGGGGATACTGCTTTAATCATTTCCGCTAGTTCCGCCTGGACTTGGCGTGGATCGACGACACGTCTGAAAATGAAAACTGGCGGCCGCTTTCGCAACCGCCAGTAAACAACTCAATTCCAGCGGGACGTTAAACCCGTAAGGGATCAACGCGGGAAGGTAGGATGCAGATGGGACTTTCTGCCTGCACCGTGATAGTGCAAACGGATGGCGATACACTATTCCGGTTGTTGGAACGATGTATTTTCATGCGTTTAGGTTCAGCAGTGAGGGTGCCAACAAACAGAATCTGGCCGCTGGCCCCATTTCCAGGCCGAATTCACTTAACTTTGGAAGGAAAATTGGCTTTTTCTGCCCAATCTGATCGGCAGATTCGACCGAACTGCCAGCTTTTGCCCTGTTTGCTTTGAGCAAGTCTGGCTCTTTCTCATCTTGGCCGGCTCTTTGTGTCTCGGTTTGAAAGCCTCATTTCTGGACACGGCGTTGAACCGTGTCTTTGGAGTCGCAATGATGTCTGCGGCTTCGGCGAAGCGTCCGAGATTACAAACTCGACAAGGTCGGGCCACAAAATCAGATTCTTCACCTATGGCGCTGACGCCTTCAACCATGCTGGAATTAGGCACCTACGTGCCAGGATTCGCGCTGCCAGATGTCACTGGAAAAGTGGTTTCCCTTGCGGACTTCAACTCCGCCGCAGCGCTGCTGGTGATGTTCATCTGCAATCACTGCCCCTATGTGAAACACGTCGCGCCGGAAATCGCTGGTTTGGCAAAGGAGTATCAAGCTCGCGGCGTCGGAGTCTTAGCCATCAATGCCAACGACATCGAAAGGTATCCGGCAGATAGCCCTGAGCTGATGGCCAAGGAGGCCAACCAGTGTGGCTACACTTTTCCCTATCTTTATGACAGCACGCAGACTGTCGCCAAGGCTTTTCGTGCCGCCTGCACGCCTGAGTTCTATTTGTTCGACCGGAACGGGAAGCTCGTTTATCGCGGTCGAATGGATGGGAGCACGCCGGGCAACGGCGTGCCCACGGATGGCGCGGAACTGCGCGCTGCATTAGACGCAGTGCTAGCGAATCGTCCGATCAGCAATGATCAAAAGCCAGGATTGGGCTGCGGCATCAAGTGGAAGCCAGGTGGCGAACCGGACTATTTACGCCGTTGAAGACGACGGTTGTGGCAGCAAATCCTACGACCGGGCCGCAGCAAACCTATCTCGGCATCGAGATCGGCGGCACGAAACTGCAACTTGTCTTGGGCGACGAGGCTGGCCGGATCATTGAGCGCCGACGCTACCATATAGATCGAATTCAGGGTGGCGCAGGGATTCGTGCATTCATTGAATCGGCGCTGCGCGATTTAGTACCAGAGGCTCGACTCCACGCTGCTGCGGTTGGTTTTGGAGGGCCGGTGGATCCAAAGACTGGCCGCATCTGCTGTTCGCACCAGATCGAAGGCTGGGCAGGCTTCGATCTCGGCTCTTGGCTAAATCAGCTCGCGGGTGTGCCCATCTATATCGAGAACGACGCCAACACCGCCGCTCTCGCCGAGGCTCTTCATGGTGCCGGTGCGGGTTCAAATCCTGTGTTTTACGTTACGCTCGGCAGCGGTGTGGGCGGCGGATTAGTAGTGGATGGGGCTATCTACCACGGTGCGATCCCGGGTGAGGTCGAGATTGGCCACCTGCGTTTGGATCGGAGTGGAACTACCGTCGAAGCGCGCTGCTCCGGCTGGGCGGTTGACGCCAAGATTCGAGCCCTGCTGGCAGATCGAAAGTCCAGCGTACTCTGCGATTGGATCAACAGTCCGCCGGGCAGCGAAGCAAAACATCTCGCCCGTGCGCTTGAAAGAGGCGATGCGGAAGCCCAGCGTATTCTCCGGGAAACGGCGAGCGACTTGGCTTTCGGCCTCTCGCACGTTACGCACCTATTTCATCCGCAAGTCATCGTGATCGGTGGGGGACTGTCCTTGGTCGGGGAACCTTTGCGTGCCGCAGTAGCGGAATGTCTGTCCGGTTTGATAATGGACGCCTTTGCTCCTGGTCCGCAGACACGTCTGGCCTCGCTAGGCGAAGACGCTGTGCCGGTAGGTTGTCTCCTTGCGGCCCATCGAGTTGCCACGGGCCGGCTCAAAGCCAGTGCGGGTTGAAATCGCGGCGCTTCGGTTACACCGTCGCTTCGCCGACCTGCAAGCGGACAAAGCGGCGGATCGTGATTTCGTCCCCCAACTGCTTCGCCACCGAGGCGAGGTGTTCCTTCACCGTAACCTCGGAGTTTTTCTTCACGAAGCCTTGATCCAGCAAACAGTAGCTCTGGTAGAACTTCTCCAGTTTGCCTTCCACGATCTTGGCAATGGCCTGCGGCGGCTTGTTCTTCACCTGATCGGCGGCGATTTCTTTTTCCTTGGCCAACAAGTCTGCTGGCACTTGCTCGCGCGAGACCACGTAAGGATGCGCGGCGGCGATTTGGAGAGTGATGTCTTTGACGAATTGCTTGAATTCGTCGTTCGCCGCTGTGTTCTCCTTGCCAGCCCCCACTTCCACGAGCACGCCGACTTTCGCCCCGGTGTGAATGTAGGCCGCGACCAGCCCATTACCGCTTACTTCCATCCGGTGATGCCGGGAAATCTTGATGTTCTCGCCGATCTTGGCGACAGCGGCTACTCGATCTGGCTCAAGATCCACAGTGGGATTAGTTACCAGTTTTTTGGCCAGATCGTCGCAGAAGGCTCGGAAGCTTTCGTTCCGAGCCACGAAGTCCGTTTCGCAATTCACTTCCAGCAGCAACCCGACGCGAGAACCGGGTTGGATGCTCTGCACGACAATGCCCTCTTTGGCTTCGCGGGCGGCTTTGTTGGCCGCCGAAGCAACGCCTTTCTTGCGCAAGATGTCCACGGCCACGTTGAGGTCGCCCTTGGCCTCGACCAGCGCCTTTTTGCAGTCCATCAATCCGGCGTTGGTCATTTCGCGGAGCTTGCCTACGTCCGCTGCGGTAATGTCAGCCATAAAACAGATTTTCTTTGAATGGTTTCTGGGTTCCGGTCGAAGCGCCTACGGCCAACGCAAGCGTTCCCTCGGCGAGATTTTCTATACCCTGCTAGACGGGAGTGGCGACTTCCGTCGTTTCAACAGCAACAACGGGTTCGGCCACCGACGTTTCGGTCGGCGATGGTTCCTCTGCGGTTTCCATCGGTTGGCGTCGGGCATACTTCGCGTCGTACTCGGCTCGGGCTTGCGTTACGGTCTGCACAATCTGGCTCAAGATCACATGGACCGAGCGGATCGCGTCGTCGTTACCGGCAATCGGAAAGTCCACTTGGTCGGGATCGCAATTCGTATCGACGACAGCAACAATCGGGATTTTGAGGCGGCGCCCTTCAGCCACCGCGTTATGCTCCCGCTTAATGTCCACGACGAACATCGCCGCTGGAAACTTTTCCATCGACCGAATGCCTTCAAAATTCTTCACCAGCCGGGCGGCCTCCCGGCGGAGCATTGACTGCTCCTGTTTGACGTAATTGTTGATCGAACCATCCGTTTCCATTTTCTCGATTTCCTTAAGGCGTCCAATCGAGCGTTTGACGGTATTAAAGTTCGTGAGCGTACCGCCCAACCAACGGCCAGTGACGAAATGTTGGCCGCTCGCTTTGGCTGCCTCTCGCACCGCTTCTTGAGCCTGTTTTTTCGTCCCGACAAACAGAATCTGGCCGCCCTTGCGACACGTCTCGGTGAGGAAGCCACAAGCTGCGTCCAGTTGCTGGACCGTCTTGCTGAGATCGATAATGTGGATGCCGTTGCGGGACTCGAAGATGAAAGGCTTCATCTTTGGGTTCCAGCGCCGAGTTTGATGTCCGAAATGGACACCCGCTTCCAACAATTCCTTAAGACCAATACTAATCACGCAATTTCCTTTGGTTAAAAGCCCACACCTGACAGTTCAGGCCAGGCCATCCTGCGGAACACAGGATTGAGTTCGATGTTGTTGTAGCCACCGAGCCATTCGCAGCCCGGCAAGATTTAAGGCCGTTATCCTTTTCAGACGCTGCCGCCGAAAAGGGGTGGAAAACTAACAAAGGCTACAGGCAGGGCAATCTTTATTTTCAGAGATCATTAATGGCGATTTGCGCCAAAAGCCGGTGGCGAAGGGGATTCGGAACCGGCAAAGTAGTTGATTCCATCAATTGGACGGAGGTGAGGAGAAAACTTGGTTCGAGGAAGTGAAGACACCGCCTTCAGCCCATGCGCAGGAAAGAGCGGGCTTTGGCCAACAAAGGCGTGGGGCGCTGGCAGGTCCGCTGGCAGTCGATTGAACAACGAACCATGTAACGACGCTGCTGGTCGCTGCTGTCGCCGTAAAAAATTTCGCTCAGACTCTTCTGGTGAATGTTTCCAATCGGCTTTTTCAGATAGTCACAGAAGAGAACATCGCCGTTGGGCATGATGCCCATCGTTCGCAGGCCAATGTCACAATTTCGCTTGGCTCCTCCGAGATCCAGATGCCGAAGATTGTTTTCATCTAGTGGATGGGTAAAGTAGCCGAGGAATCGCTCGAACAGTTCTTCCGCACCGATGATCGGATAGCCTTCCGAGTGCAGCACCTTTAACTCGTCCATGACGCCACGCAAGGTCTCCAGGTCTTTCACCCAGTGCGCATCTCCTTTCGGGCCCACAAAGGGTTGGAAATTTACTTGAACACCGGAATTACGCCCGAAGTGCCGAACCAAGGCCGGCAACGAGCGGTAGTTCTGCTCCATGATGGTCGGTTTGACGATGATGCTGACGCGTGCCCCGATCCGGCGTTTTTCTGACAGCAGGTTGTCGATGCCATCGAGAGTTCGACGCGTGCCGTTCTCCATCGGCCGCACGGCTTCATTGATCGTTGGATCGATCGACTCCAGCGAGACATTGATGTTGAACGGGTCGTAACTGAGAATCCGCTGGACGTTGCTTTTTGGCAGAGCGAGACCGTTGGTCGTAAACCCGAAGTTGACTCCCAATCGCTGCGCCAATTCCAACGTCGAAAAGAGCGGCTTGTAAATCGTCGGCTCACCGCCGCTCAACGAAATATTGAAACCGCGCTTCGACAGCGCTTTGGCTTCGCGGACGATCCGATGCATCACTTCTTCCGAAAGGATCGGTTCTCGCTGCTGGTAAATGGTGCAGAAGGTGCAGGCCAGGTTGCACTTGCCGCTGAAAATGACGTAGTAAGTTGTCGGAGTCGTCAGCACAAACCCGGTCTGAATCGAGGCGCGGCGAGTCAACTCCTTCTCAAGGAACGGCAATCCTCGCACGACTTGAGTTATGATGCGAGCGGCCTCTGACATGGATGGCGCAGATAATCTCTTACGATGATGTCAGTGTCAAGCTGTGATTTGCCGCGAATTTGCCGCGAACCAACGCCCCCCTCAATCATCACGCGACATGATTAGGGCGCGCCTCCGAAATGGGCCATTGCTCTCGATGGCTGAGTTGCACTAGGCTATTCCCGATTTATGCCTTGGCCCGCGGATTACCACATGCACACGTATCTGTGCCGCCATGCCGTGGGCTGCCCTTCGGAGCTGGCCGCGCAGGCGGTTAAGCTCGGCTTCGACGAGATCGGTTTCTCCGAGCACAATCCCATGCCGCGCGACGACTGGGACGATTGGCACATGCTTCAAGCTGATCTCGACCGCTACGTCGAGCTGGTTGAGAAGGCGCGCAAAGACTATCCGAGTCTATCGATCAAACTGGCGCTGGAGATGGATTATATCCCCGGCATGGAGGACTACATCCGCGAATTGGCCGCACGGCATCCGTGGGATTACCTCATCGGCGGGGTCCACTATGTTTTCGATTCGTGGGATTTGGACAATCCGAACCGGCTTTCCGAATGGAGGAGCCGCGATCCGTTTGAAGTGTGGTCGGCTTATTTCGAGCGTCTGACTCAGGCGGCAGAATCAGGCTTGTTTGAAATCATCGCCCATGCGGATTTGTGCAAAAAGTTTTGTTTCTATCCGGAGCAGGATTGCACACCGTTGTTCAATTGTTTCCTCAAGGCCGCCAAGCGCAGTGGCTCGGCCATGGAACTTAACACCGCGGGGCTGCGCAAAGACTGCAAAGAGATTTACCCCAGTCCCAAGATCGTGCGATTGGCGCGGGAAATGGACGTGCCAATCACGTTCGCTTCCGATGCGCACGCGCCGAGCGAAGTCGGAGCGAACTTCGCCGAGGCCGTCGCCATCGCGCGTAAATTCGGCTACACGCATACGCTGCGGTTCACGCGGCGGCAGCGCACGGTGGTCGCGCTTTGAGGCCAGCATTGAGGTTCCGGCGAATGGCAACAAGCGGCACCTCGATGAGTGAATCTGAACGAAAGCCCGGCGCGTTGACCGGCTGGCTGGAGCGCGCGCCCGGTCCTCTCTTCGTCGCTTACGCCATCGCCGCCGCCTTCTCGACTTACTTTTGCATGTATGCCTTTCGGAAGCCGTTCGCGGCGGCCACGTTTGAGGGCGAACATTTTTGGGGCACCGCCGTGGCTTTGAAGACGGCACTGGTCATCAGTCAGATCATCGGTTACGCGCTCTCGAAATACATCGGCATCAAATTTTGCTCAGAGGTCACGCCTAGCCGGCGCGCCTTCAATCTGGTGTTCCTGATTCTCTGGGCGCAAACGGCACTAGTTCTCTACGGGCTGTTGCCGAACAACCTCAAAGTCGTCGCCATTTTCTTCAACGGCCTGCCGTTGGGCATGGTGTGGGGATTGGTCGTTTGGTATCTGGAAGGCCGCCGCACCTCGGAATTATTGCTCGCTGGCTTCAGTTGTTCTTACATCGTTTCCAGTGGCATCGTGAAGGACATCGGGCGCGCTTTCATTTCCGGCACGGCCGCCGAGTGGTGGAGTCAGGTGCCGTTGATCGGTGGAACCATCGCGTCGGCGTTGGGCCAAGTCAGCGAAGGCTGGATGCCCGCCGTGACCGGGCTGCACTTTCTGCCAATCTTCCTGCTCGCCGTCTGGCTGTTGAAGCAATTGCCCGGCCCCAGCGCCGCGGACGTGGCGGCACGAGCGGAGCGCAAGCCGATGACCGGCTCGGACCGGCTCGCGTTCATCAAACAGTTTCTGTTCGGAATGGTGGTGTTGTGCGTCTCCTACTTCTTCCTCACTGCCTACCGCGATTTCCGAGACAACTACCAAGTCGAAATCTTCGATGGCCTCGGCTACTCCTACGCGCAAAACAAGGCCATCATTTCCAAGACCGAAACGCTCGTCGCCTTTGGCGTGATGGGCGCGCTGGCCTTGCTCAATCTGATCAAGAGCAACAGCGCCGGCTTGATCGGGGCGTTTGTGGTGATGAGCGGCGGCATGATGATGATCGGTGCAGCCACGCTGCTGCTCGACACGGGGATAATTACCGGCTTTTGGTGGATGACCTTGACGGGGCTGGGCTCGTATCTGGCCTACGTGCCATTCGGTGCTGTGCTGTTCGACCGGTTGATCGCGCTCACTCGCGCGGCCGGTACGTCAGTGTTCGCCATCTACGTCGCCGATTCGATTGGCTATACCGGCTCAGTGGGTGTGCAGTTATTCAAAGATTTGGTCCAAAGCGACCTGTCGCGTCTGGGTTTCTTCAAAGGCTTCACCTACTTCATGTCCGTCGTCGGCGTGGTGTGCCTGGTCAGCAGTTGTATTTCTTTTCTGCGGCAGCATCGCCGGATGATCCACTGAACGGAAGCACCGAACCAGGCTGGCGCGGCGGGGACATAGCCTCTCGCCGGGTCGGAGACCGACGCTCCGCACTTGGGCGGATTTGCACTACTGCTTCACCCAAACGGGTTGTGTGAAAGCCCCATTGGCCGCGATGTCCCACGCCTCGAAGCGCACCCACATCCGTTCTCTCAGGTCCACCGGCAGACGCAGTTTGCGCGTGCTGAAGCTTTCCGTGTCAGTTAAGTCGATTCGTTGCCGGAAAACTTTCTGGCCATCACCGGAAACGACTTCCGCGAAGGAGAGCGGGAAGGTCCACTCTAGGTTTGTTTCCAGCATTGAGTCTGCAACGCCAGTCAGTTCAATCGTTTGACCGCTTCGTTTGGCGCCGACGGAAAATTCCGGGATTAGCACCTCGCCGGTCGTGGTGAAGAATTCGCCGCCACGCAAGGCGTCGAGCACCGGCTGCCAGCCGTCGTCGTAGCGCGGCAAACTCGCGAGCCGGAGATAGTTGATGTTCATGTGCCCGTAAGTCTCGAAGTCTGGCTCCATGCGGAATGTGTCCACTTCGCCCAGGATCTGTTTCTTTGCGCCCCAGTTTGACATGTCGTCGAGCAGATCGAGCACGCGCCAGCCGAGAGTCGACCGGGAAAGATCGGCGGGCATCGCTTTCCAAGCTGCGCCGAGGAACCGGTCCGAACGGAAGAACTCGGTGTCTTTGTACCCATCTGGAAAGCCGAACGACGATTTAATCCGCGGATGCGCCGTCCACATCAGCCCGCGCTCCGCTTCGAAAAGCCGCAGCACATCAGTGGGACTACCGACGCGATAGACCTTGCCATGACCTTCAATCTCCTCGATGAACGGTTTGCCCGCTGGACGATTCAACGTCCAATTCACGGGTTTCGGGAAAAGACTGATCCAATGCCCGCCGAGATGGACGTTCGGTTCTTCACCGGGAAGCAGCAGCAGTTCAGCGTCGGACAGCCGGCGGCATTCGTCGTGCATTACCTTTAATTTGCGCAGCCGGTCGGACTCGGGAATACGGGAGCCGTCCTCGTAATGAAACTCGGCGAGGTGGACGATGTCCGCGCCGCGTGCTTTGAAGGTTTTGACAAAGCCAGGCTTTTCGAGTCCCTGAGGAAAGCCACTCGTCTGCTGCTGCTTTTGGGCGTCGAGAAACTGCTTTGAGTGCTCGATGTGGTAGTGACTCGTGAAGGTGAGATAACCCGGCAACTTTTTGAAACGGTCACCGTGAGTGTAACGCGCGACGGCCTCCAGCGCCTGCCGCGCATCACCACGGGTGAGCAAATAGAAAGCGCCAAGCCGCTGTTGTGTGCCGGGTGGCGCGTTAAACCACGGGACGAAGCGATTGTCACCGGTCGAA